>Ga0137403_10002027_pt1 | contig 25262 bp, 26 predicted proteins | sample CZOMad2_1_16fung_FD_122057 | JGI IMG/M metagenome (GOLD analysis project Ga0137403, IMG submission 122057) | Vadose zone soil fungal communities from Angelo Coast Range Reserve, California, USA - CZOMad2_1_16fungal (Hybrid Assembly) | ecosystem: Environmental > Terrestrial > Soil > Vadose zone... | reverse complement strand
CGGGTGACCAGCAGCTGCGGCACCGAGTATTTGCCGGACACGACCAGCAACTGCATCCCGGGAAAATAGAGCGCCGCGGCGAAGGCATCGGGCGCCTCCGGATCCTTGGCGGCGATGCTGTCCATCTTGGCGGCATCGAGCGCCGCGGCGAGCTGTTTGGCGAGCGGCGCGGACTTCGAGTCCTGGGCGGAGACGGGAGCGGCGGCCGAGAGCGCGAGCAGAACGGGCAGAGCCCTGTAGGCGACGCGTGCGAGTAGCTTCACTGCAGCCCTCCCGGGTTGTCGTCGGATTGTAAGGGGTGTTCTACCACCTTACGGTCAGGTGGGTCCAGTAGGTCGGGTCAGATAAACAGCGGGTCTTCGTCGTCGCCGCGGCCCTGGCGGCCGCGGCCTTTGCGCATTTCGCGCAGCGCCTGCATCGCCGCCCGGAAGGCGCCCATCATCGCCCGTCCCTCGCGCGCGGGGGCGCCGATCGACGTCTGGACCATGTTCAGCGTCTGTTCGACGCGGACGGCGAGGTCGGCCATCATGCGGTCGGCGCGCTCGGCCTGGGCCGTTGCCAGCGCCACCGCGCGCGAGGCGTCGGCGCCGATGGCGTTGAGGTGACCGAACAGCGGCTTCACGTCGCGCTCGATATTCGCCGCTACGACGGGTTCGACGGCATCCATGATCTCGGCCCTGGTGATGGTGAGCACCCGGTCGTTGAACGCGGCGGAGGGTGATGCGGTCGTGAAGACGTAGTTGACCGGGTTGCTCAGGTTCGGCGGCCCTTCGAGATAGTTCAGCGGATCGTTGTGCGCGCTGGCGTTCGCTGGGTCGCGGTTCTGACCCTGTAGGGCTTCCCCCGGAGCGAAAAGCACTGCGACCACCTGCGTTGCGGGAGCGATTCCAACCACGGTCAGTTGTCCCTGAGTGTCGCTGTTGATTATCGTGCAGCCTGACGGCGACGGAGGAGTTGGTGGCGCCGGGATGCTGGTGCACCGAAGCTTGCGAAAATCGTGCGAGAGCGCGTACCAGAGGCGCTCTCCGCTTGCGTCCCGCGGGTCATCGAGACCGATCGTCTTGTACGGAACGCGGCCGATCAAACTTGAGGTGTTTGGCAGAGTACAGTCGGCGTCGCCGTCGTCGTCCTGGTCGGGGCAGGGCAGCGCGCCCGGCTGAAAATATACGCTTGAATCTGTAAGAGGTGTTTTGGGAAGAGCTTTGTAAAGTTGCCACTGCTCGTTCGCTGCGTGAGCAATCAGCGCCGCTTTTGCCTTCCTCAGGGCACCCATACTGCGGTCCTCGCGCTCGTTGGAGACGTCGGCGGAGGTGCGGTTGAGGGCGCTCGCGATCAGGAAGGCGCTGATCAAGGCTACCAGGGCCAGGATGGCGATCATCGCGAATCCGCGCTGAACCGGCACCCCTCCCCCAGGCTTCACGGCGTGCGCGGCGTCACGATGCGCCCGCTGGAAACGGGATCCTTGATCTCGCCGCGGACCTTGTCGAGGGTCTGCCCGATCTTGACGGTGACCGAAGGCTCGCCCTCCGCGCCGGGCAGGGTCGCCCTCGCCGGGTCGTTCGGCTTCTTCGCATTCGCCTGCGGGACGCCGTTGATCCAGGTCGTGGTCTTGCCCGAGGAGCGCGAGACCTGGCCGTTGACCGTAACGGAGCTGTCGATAATCACCGCAGTCTCCTGGATGTTGGCCTGGCGGCGGCGGTCGAGATCCTGGCGCTGCTGTTCGGTGAAGAACAGTCGGCCGAGGGCTTCCTGAGCCGCGGCGGGTGACGTTGCGAGAGCGAGAAGGAGCGCGCCGACGAACAGGCGTCCTGCCGGTTCCGTGCGCCTTCCTTCGATTGAGGGCTTGCGTCGCATGGCGGGGCTCAGACGGGCTTGATCCCTTTGACCGAGACGAGATCGACCAGGCATTCGGCTCGCAAGCGCGGCTGCAAGCTCGTCGCGGCCGGGGCGGCCCCGCGCTCTATCCGGCCCACTGTGCACTTTCGCACCGACACGTGCGCCTTGATGTTCGTTTGCAGGTCCGCGAGAAATTTCAGAAGATCCCCCTCGTGCAGCAGCAACATGTTGAGCTTCAGCCGGCTCACCACGAATTCCGTGGCGCCGGTCGTGACCAGCCCGGGATAATCGAGCGGCTTCTGAGCGTCGAAGCTGTACCTGATCTCGAAGAGCTTGCGGTCGTTCTTGATCCTGGCGATCGCCTCGATCCAGTCGAGCCGGCTTTGCTCGCCGACGACGCCGTGCTGGCGCATCTGCTCGTAGTACACGAGGTTTTCGCGAATCTCGCGCTCTTCCTCCGAAACCCTGGACACCCGCTCCTGGGCCGCGACGCGGCTGAGCCGGGTCGCGGCTTGCGTCGCTTTCTCCTCGTCCAGGAAGTATCCGCTCGCGATCAGGCAGGCGGCGCCCAGGACAAGCAGCACGATCGCCGCGGCGAGCGGCATACGCAGGCGCTTGAAGTCTTCGCGCTGGATGTTCATGTCCCGCGCCGCTTGCTTACGATAACCGAGAACTGAGGCACTTCTTCCCGCCTCGCCGCCCCGATATCCCCGCTCAGGCTCTTTTCCGCGTTGATGTCGAAAGGCAGCTGTGTGCGAATCACCTCGATGTTGGGCCGCTTGCGCAGCGCCTCGGTGAACTGGCTTACCAGCGCGGAAACCGTGCGAAAGTCCGAGGCTTGCTGCGCGACCAGCTTGCCCGAAATCTCCGCGGTTTGGACCTGGAATTCCCTGGCCGCGGACTGGGCCTGCGCCGCCGTCTGCTCTGGCGGCGCCTTGGCGGCATCGCGGCCAGCCGCCGAGCTCACCCCGGCGCCGAACTCCCAATCGATCCTGTCGATTTCGATCTGGGGCAGGGCGCTCAACGCGTCACTGATCTCGACGAGCATCGTCCCCGGAGAAGCGCTCTGCCGCAGGATCGCCCGATAGTTCTTGACGACCGATTTCAGGTTTTCGCTGGACATCGGCGTCTTGGGGAAACGGGTCTGCAGGCGGGCGTAGGCGTCGGACGCCCGGGCTTCCTGGATGCGGTCATTCCAGGCTTGATCGCGGACTTGGTAGATGTCGATGAGTCTCACCAACGCAACCAGCAGGCAAAAACCGAACGCCGCCGCTCCGGCCGCGAGCAAGCCCACGCGCGCACGCCACAGATCGTAAAAACGCCGCAGGCGGTCGCCGGCATACTGTTCGCCGGGCGGGTAGGCGGCGAGCAAGTGCAGAAACAGGCCTTCGGCCAGGGTGCCGTCCGGCGCGGACTTGAGACCCAGGGTCCGGGCCACCTTGGTCAGATCTTCTACGTGAAATTGCAGCCTCGCGGAATTGACGCACGCCGCATCGTAGAGCGCCTTGTGCTCGCTGGGGGCGAGCACCACGACTTCGAGCGGAGGGCCTTCGCGCGGCAGGATGCGGGAGTTGACGAGATATTGCTGAATGCGAAGCGATTCGGCCGCGCAGTCCTGGGCGATGGAGCGAGGGTCGGAGAAGTCCACGCGGCCGAGCCGCGAGAAGCGGATCCGGCCGTTCTCCACGTAACTCTGCCGCAGTCCGCCCTGCTGCAGGCTCACCATCAGGTATCGCCCGCCCTTGAATCCCAGACGTTTCCCCGCCAGGGCCGCGATGAGTGCCACCGAGAACACGCCGGCGAGGCGGGCTTCGCGAGAGCGCAGAACCTCGAGCCAGGGCTGGAATTGCTGGGTATTGGTAAACGACATGTAGAGAATCCGCTCCTCGCGCCGGCCCGCGTGGGTCTCTGATCCGAGAGAGAGCGGCAGAGCGAGCGAGGCGTCGCGGTAGCGTTGGGCGAGCTTGCGCGCAAGCAACGCGCGCCGGTCCGCTCCTCGAACGTAGGGAATGTTCTCCTGAAAGAAATCTTCTTCGACCACGTCGCCGAGCACGTAGAAGAGGCTTCCGCTGGCGCCGCCGACATACTTGGAGAATTCGGCGACCCCGTTCTCGCCCGCTTCGAAAACGGCGAGCTTGAGCAGGTCACCCCGGTTCCACCGGTAGGCGGTCACCTGATGGGCGGTGAAATAAAGGAGGCACTTGCTGAGCACGGACTTATACCTTGATCTTCGTGATGACGTCGTAGATCGGCCCCAGGACGGACAGCATCACCCAGCCGAGTATGACTCCGAGAACTACAGTCAGCGCCGGTTCGATGATCACCTGGATCTTGCCGATCGACTCGCGTACCTCGCGATTGTAGAAATAGGACACGTTGAGGAGCGCTTTATCCAGCGCGCCGGTCGATTCGCCTACCCTGAGCATTCTCACCACGAGCGGCGGAAAGAGCCCCACCTCCTGGAAGGCGGTTGTAACGTTCTTGCCCTCGCCGATCTGTTGTCCCGCCAGTCTCAGGCCTTCCTGGATGACCAAATTGCCGGCTGTCTCCTCGGAGCTGCGGATCGCATCCAGGATCGTGATCCCGGAGGCATACATCAGCGCAAATATGCTGGCGAAGCGCGACAGGATGATCTTGCGCATGATGTCGCCCGCCACCGGGATCGCGAGCTTGAACCGGTCGATCTGATAACGGACCGCCGGGTTGGTCCGCGCGGCCGCCCTGACGCCGGCGAACAAGACGAAAGGCGCGGCCAGGACCGCCCACCAGTAGCCGACGAAAAACGCGGAAACTTCGATGAGGATCCTCGTTTGCAGAGGAATCTGCTGCCCCATGTTCCTGATGAATGCGACCATCTGCGGCACGAGATAGATCATCAGGAAGAAGGTCACCATCACCACGATCGAGCCGACGAAAGCAGGATACATGATGAGCTTCTTCATGTGCTCGGCGAGCTCGTCCTCCCACTTCAGGTTCTCGACGAGGCTCTTCAGCACGTCGGGAAGCTTTCCCGTGTCCTCGCCTGCGCGGACGAGGCTCGTAAAGACCGGGTTGAAGATTGCCGGGTATTGGGCGAGGCTCTGCGACAGCCGCAGCCCGCCCTGGATGCTTTCGATGACCCCCGACATCACCTCGCGGAACCGGGTATTCTCGATGCTGTCGCGCAGATCGATCAGCGATTCGACGAGAGGGACTCCGGCGCTGGTGAGCTGCTCCATGTGGAAGCAGAAGTTGATCAGTTCCGAGCGTTTGATCGCTCCGGAGCGAAGCAAGGCGCCGCCGTGACGCGCCGGCCCGCCGCGCACCAAGTCGAGCCCCATGCGCTTCAGGCGCATCTCGAGATCGACCACATTCACGGCTTCGATTTGCCCGAGCATCGTCTTCCCGCGGGTGTCGATCGCTTTGTAAGTAAACAGTGCCATGATCGTTCGGCGCCGGAGGCGAGCGCCGCGCTACATGCGGTCGGTGAGGTCCACCACTCGCATCAGCTCCTCGAGCGAGGTCGAGCCGTCGAGGACCCGGCGAATGCCGTCGTCGGCGAGCGTGCGGAAGCCCCTGGCCAATGCCGCCTTGTGCATTTCCCGGCCGGTCGCGCGGTGGGCGATCAGCTCGTCGAGCTCCGCGTCCATCTTGAGAATCTCGATGATCGCCATCCGGCCGCGATAGCCCTGATAGTCGCACTGGTCGCAGCCCACGGCGCGGTACAGCGTCGGCGCCTTGTCGGTCTTCGTGCCCACGATGCCGTATTCGCCCGAGGTGGCCTGGTACGCCTGCTTGCAATGCTTGCACAACCGCCTTACCAGGCGCTGCGCCACGACGCCGATGATGTTGCCGGCGAGAATGTCCGGAACGATGCCGATGTCGAGAAGGCGCGGAATCGCGCCGACCGCCGAATTGGTGTGAAGTGTCGAGTAGACTTGATGACCCGTCATCGCGGCGCGAAACGCCATGGTCGCCGTGTCCTCGTCGCGGATCTCGCCCACCAGGATCACGTCGGGGTCCTGGCGCATGAGCGAGCGGATGCCGTTGCCGAAATCCATCTTCGCTGCCTCGTTCACGGAGGTCTGACGGATGAGGGTCATCGGGTATTCGACGGGATCCTCCAGGGTCATGATGTTGAGGCCGTCGTTGTTTATGTGGTTGAGCACCGAGTAGAGCGTCGTCGTCTTGCCGCTGCCAGTGGGGCCGGTGAGCAGGATGATGCCCTCGGGTCGCGCGATCATCTTCTTCAGCAGTTGAAGCTGGTTCGCTTCCAGGCCCAGTCCGTCCAGGGGAACGATGCCCTTTTGCCGGTCGAGAATACGCAGCACGATATTTTCGCCGTGCGTGGTCGCCTGCGACGAAACGCGGAAATCGACCGCGCGGCCGGTGAGCATCAGCGAGATGCGCCCGTCCTGTGGCGCGCGCGTTTCGGCGATATTCATCTTGGCCAGCACCTTGATGCGCACCGCCATGGCGGGCCAGTAGGTCTTGTGCAGCGACCGTATCTGGCGCAGCACGCCGTCGATGCGGTAGCGGATGCGCAGGAAGCTCTGCTCCGGCTCGAAGTGGATGTCGGAGGCGCCGCGCTCGACGGCGTCCGCGAGCAGCGCGGAAATGAGGCGCACCACCGGCTGCGAATACGCGTCGCCGGAAGCCTGCAGGCTCTGGTAGTCGATCTCGCCGGTCTCGATCTCGTGCAGGATGCCGTCGATCGAGAAATCGTGACCGTAGTATTGATCGATCGCCCGGCCGATTTCACTCTCGCCCGCGAGCCGCGTCTCCAGCGCGAACTCGCCGCGCAGCTGCGCCCGCACCTGGTCGAGCGCGACGATGTTGTTCGTGTCGGCAATCGCGACGATGAGCTTGCGCGCCTCGCGGTCGAGCGCGACCGGAAATACGGTGTGGCGCTTGGAGAACTCTCGAGGCACAAGCTTGAGCGCCATCGAGTCGACGACGATTTGCGTGAGATCCACGCTCTGCAGGCCGAGCTTCTCGGATAGCGCGTCACGCAGCGTCGCCTCGGACACGAACCCCAGGTTGACCAGCAGTTTGCCGACCGGCTGATGGGTCTTGAGCTGCTCGAGGAGCGCAATGCGCAGCTGATCCTCGGTAAGAATCCCCTGCGAAATCAGGATCTGCCCGATATGGCGTTTCGCTTGCGGGGATACCGCTTGGGCGGAAAGGCGCGGCGAATTCATGGAGCGGGCTATTTGCTCAGCTCCTGCAGGCGCGTGCGTGCTTGCGCGGGATCGAAGCTCGCTGGGCGCTTGTCGACGAGGGCGAGTGCCCGCCGGTAGTACTCCTGCGCCGGCTTGCGCTGACGAAGCTGGTCGAGGCTCACCGCGAGGTTGAAGGCGTAGTCGGCATTCTCCGGATCGATCGAATAGGCCTTGAAATACGCCGCCTGGGCCTCGCTCCAGCGCGACTGTTGCGCGTACTGGTTGCCCAATGAAAAATGAAGCTGCGCGGCCTGCGGCTGTCCCGCGATGAGGGTCTTCAGCCGGCTCTCGGACGCGACCGGGTCGAGCCCTCCTCGGAGGGAGAGAATGCCTGCCACGGCCTGGCTGTTGCGAGGATCCGTTTCGAGCAGCTTCAGGTATCGAGCCTCTGCCGATTCGAACTGACCGTTGCGCACGTCGATTGCGGCGAGGCCCAGGAGCGCGTCGCGGTTGTTCGGCTCGCGTGCGAGCGCCTTTTGATAGCTTTCGCTCGCCGCTGCGAGATCGCCTCTCTGAAATGCCTGGTAGCCCTGCTGGACCTGCGGATCGACGGACGGCACGGGCACATTCACGGCGATCGGCGGGCTGCTGGTTTGCGCCGGACTGGACGCGATCGAAGCCGGTCCGGGAGCAGGCACGCTCGGGGCCTGCTGCGGGCGCGGGCGGGGCCGCACCGGTTGTATGGGCGGAATCAGCGCGACTCCGGTGCTCGGCGGAGCCTGGGCCGCGGGGGGCGGGGACGGCGTTTGCGGCACTACGGGCGCAGCCGCGACCTGGGCCGGACGGGCTGGTATCGCCGCGGCGGCGGGAACCGCGTAGTGGGGCTGCATTTGCCACCACACGTAGCCCCCGTATCCCACGGCGACGACACCGAGCGCGGCAAGCGTGATATGGAACGGGCGATGCGGGTTGTAGTCCATTTCCTTGACTTGAAAAAGCTGCTCCGCCTGGGTGCGCCCCCCGGTGAACTCCGGCCGGCTCGCCGATGACGCCGGCTGCGGCGGGGGCACGTAGGCCTCCGGTTCCTGAAGCGACAAGTCGGCGGGTGCCTTGGGCGCGGCCGGCGCCTTTTGCTCCCAGGAGGGCAGATCGTCGGTGAGTATTTCCAGGGGCTGGGTGATGTCGGGCAGCTTCGCCCGGGTCGTGATTACACGAGGTGCCGGCTCATCCGCCGCAGGTCCGGCCTCGGTCTGTTCCGGCGTCGGGGAGTCCGCCTTGGCGACCTGCTTGGCGAGCTCCGCTTTCTTCAGGGCGTCGAGGAGCAGGCTCATTTGAAACCGCTGAGAGGCGCCGTTTTGCCCGGGTTGGGTTTGGACATGAAATCGTCACCCGGCAGCATGGCGCGGAACGAGCGATAGTCCCCGTCGATGCTTGCGTCCTTGACCACGATCGGGCGCAGGAATATGACGAGCTCGGTCTTCGTGTTGTTGCGGTTGCGCGAGCTGAACAGCGAGCCGAGGATGGGAATGCTGTTGACGAACGGTATCGTGTCTTCGACGTCGTTGACCGAGTCCTCGATCAGCCCGCCCAGCACCGCGATCTGACCGCTGTTGACCTTGATCAGCGATTCCATTTCGCGCATGCGAAGCTGCGGTACCTGGTTGACTACCCCGGCCGTTGCGAGCGCGGGGTTAGGATCGTTGATGAACTTGATGAGGCGAGTGGTGGTCGGCTTGACGTTCAACAGAATCGTATCGTCCTCGCTGATCTGCGGCGTAACGTTCATGACGAAACCAACCGGTACCGTGACGGGACTTGTGTTGACGGCAGACAAGGGAGCGGAGATCGTCGTCGAGGCCGCAATGCTCACCTGCACGTTGAAATAGACGATGTTGTCGACCACCCGGAGCAGGGCGGTCTGATTGTTCAAGACCGAGAGCTTCGGGCTCGAGAGCACCCTCACGTTTCCAAACGACTCGAGCATTTGCAGAACCCCGGAAATGCTCGCTCCGACCGCGCCGATCGTGAAGATGTTCTGAACCGAAGGAGCACTGGGCAGGGCTCCGGGAAGCTGCGACGAAATACCCGTCGGAAACTGAGGAGTGGCCGAGACGTTGCCCCCCGATACCTGATTGGCGAACGAGGTGGTCGACCCGCCTATGCGCAGCGCGGTCCAGTTGATCCCCTGTTGGTACTGGTTGTTCAGCTGGACTTCGGCGATGGTCGCCTCGATCAGGACTTGCCGCCTGACGTTGGACATCACCTGATCGAGAAATTCCTGGAGCTTCTCGTGCTGGCGCGCGGTCGCCCGCACGATCACGATGCTCGCCTCGGGGTTGATGATCACCGAAGCCGCCTCCCTGAAGGTGACGTTGGGCGCCGCGGGCGCGCCGGCGGGGGCGCCTGGCGCTCCGGAGGGTGGTTGAAAAGCCGCTGTCTGGGCAGCCCCGCCCCCGGGAAATACCTTGTCGGTCTCGTGCAGGATGTCTTTGATGTTCTTTTCCAGCGTGGCCCAGAACTTGTTGTCGGAAGTGTTGCGCACCGTGGTGATGGAGCCGTTCGCGCCGGCCGCTGCTCCCACGCCCGAGCCGCCGCCTCCCGACCCGCTGATGCTGCCGATCTGCGAAGACACGCCGACCGCTCCCGTGACCAGCCGCTCCATGTTGACGTAGTCGATCCGGTAGATGTGCAGGTACGGGGAATCCGGCATCACCGCCAAATTCGGACCGTCGAGCTCCCAGCGCATGTCCACCTGCCTGGCGATACGCGACAAGAGCTGCGGCAGAGTCTGGTCGACGGCGTTCAGCGTGACCGTGCCGATGATCCCGGCGTGAATATCGACGTTCAGCTTGGCGTCGCGCGCGAGCGCGAACAGCAGTTCCTGGACCCTGACGCCGTTCACCACCACGGTATAGGTCTCGGGCCGAAGCGTTGGCTTGGGTTCGGGCAGGACGGTCGAGATTTGCACCGGCGCGGGAATGGTGCCCGAGGGCGCCGGTTCCGCGGCCTTCAAGTGCGTCGGCGACTGCTGAATCGGCGCGTGGGCGCATCCTCCCAGCGCGAGAGCAAAAGCCGCCAGCGAAATCCGTCGCAAGGTGCCCTCCGATTCCCTTGTTTGGCCCGAGCGGGCGCAATTTTCCAACGTCAGTATAACAGTACCACGTAAGAAGCTGATTTAACAAACCAAACGACCTCGCATGCCGCTTATTTCACGATTCCAATTTCGCGGCGGCCCCGCGGGCGAAACAGAACCGGGCTTTACTGGCGATTCTGGCTGCGCATTCGCGCCACGCTGCGAGCGTAGGGCTGGTGGGCAGTCATGAGCTGCGGCAGCCCTTTGATGGCATCGAGCGCCTTGGGTGCGCTCGGGAAGGATCCGTAGGCGACGCGATAGTGCTGTTGCCCGTCGATTTTCACGCTGTACACGAACAGGTCGCCCACAGGAAGGGTTGCCGCTGCTTTCCTCAGAAAATCCTCTAGTTGCGGCAACTCTGCGGCGTTTACCGTGGCGAGCTGGATGGCATACCGGTCCCCGGGAGTGCTGCGAAGCCATTGCTGGGTCGCCTCGAAGCGCTCGCGAGCGAGCTCCCCTTGCGCGGGAGCGGCCGGTGTCCGCACGGGTGCTCCGGCCGCCGCCGGGGTCGGTTTCGCCGCCGCTGTGACCGGGTGAGCGGCTGGAGCAGGTGCAGGTGCCGGGCTAGGCGCGACCGCCGCGGCGCTCGAATCCGAGCGCGCGCTCAGCAGCATATGGGTGGCCCAACCGAGAACCAGTCCGATGCCGAGGGCGATCGCCCCGATGCGCAGCTTTTGCACTCCGCTTCTCGCTCGGTAGAACTCCGAGTCACGCACCGCCCTTTTGACTTCCGCCGCGGTGACGGCATGTGTGCCCTTGGCAAAGGCGGCGAGCAGGGCCTTGTCCGCGAGGATATTGATCCGGCGCGTCAGGCCCTGGGAGGTGCGGGCGATGAGGTTGATCGCTTCGCGGTTGAACACCTTGGGGCCGCGATAGCCCGCCGCGCGCATGCGGAAGTCGACGTAATTCTCGATGTCGCTGCGCACCAGGGGCTCCAGCCGAAAGCTGTGGGTGACGCGCTCCTTGAGCTGGCGCATCCCCGCGGTATCCAGATGCTCGTCGAGCTCGGGCTGTCCGAACAGCACGATCTGCAGGAGCTTGTGGCGGTTCGACTCGAGGTTCGACAGCAGTCGGATCTCCTCGAGCGTCTCGTCGGGCATCGCGTGCGCCTCGTCGATCAGCACCACGACGCGCCGTCCCTCGCCGAACAGGCGCAACAGGTGCTCCTGCAGAGAGCGGATCACGCGGGTGGGACGGTCCTCCTCCAGTTGGAGCTTCAGTTCGTCGCCGATCGCGAACAGGATCTCGTCGCGCGACAGCGAAGGATTGGCGAGATAGATGGTTTCGACCGTCGCCGGCAGTCGTTCCATCAACACGCGGCATAGCATCGTTTTGCCGCTGCCGACCTCGCCGGAGACTTTGACGATGCCTTCGTCGTGGGTGATGGCATACAGCAGCGCTTCGAGCGTCGCCCCGCGATTGGCGCCCTGAAAGAAAAAATCCGTGTGGGGGGTGATGCGAAAGGGAGCTTCCTTGAGCCCGAAGTGTTCGAGATACATCGAGTCGCTCTCCCCGGGCAACCCCAGAGCTACTGCTGCTTCTGCGCCGATTCCATGCGGGAGTACAGCGTCGTGCGGTTGATGCCGAGCATCTTGGCCGCTTGGCTGACGTTGCCTCGCGTGAGCTTCATCGCGGCCTCGATATAGCCCTGCTCCCAGGCTCTGAGCATCTGGTCGAGATTGAAGCTGCGCTCGCGCTGCAAGTGTCGTTCTGCCTGGTCGATCAGCGTTCCGGGATCCGACGGCAGTCCGGGACTTCCGTCGGCTTGATCTTCCAGGTCGAACTCGGGCTCGAGCTCCGCGACGGACAGTTTTTGCCCCGCGTACTTTGTGGTCAGCCTGATGACGATGTTGCGCAGCTCGCGCACGTTTCCCGGGAAGTGATACGCGCGCCAGGCCTTTTGCGAGGCTTCATCCAGGGCAAAGGGCGGGAGCTTGGCCTGCTCGGCGTAGAACTTGCGGTAGTGCTCGAGCAACAGCGCGCGATCGTCTTCCATCTCGCGCAGAGACGGGACTTCGATCGTGAAGACTGAGAGGCGGTGATACAGATCGGCGCGAAAGTTTCCTTTCCTCACTTCCTGGCGCAGATCGCGATTGGTCGCCGCTATGACCCGCGTCCGCGAGAATCGCTGCTGAGTCTCGCCGACCCGCTGGAACTCGCCGTTCTCGAGCACGCGCAGCAGTTTGGCCTGGAGCTCGAGCGGCAGCTCGCCGATCTCGTCGAGAAACAGCGTGCCGTCGCTCGCGTCCTCGAAGTACCCCGATTTGTTCTGCGTCGCGCCGGTGAACGCGCCCTTGGTGTACCCGAACAGCGTCGGCTCGACGAGCGTCGGCGCGATCGCCGCGCAGTTGAGCGCGAACCACGGCTTCACGCGCCTCCATGAAAGCCGGTGGAGCAGATTCGCGACGACTTCCTTGCCGGTCCCGGATTCGCCTTCGATGAGAGCTGGAAAAGGCGAGTCGGCATACTGGCTGATCTGGCTCTTCAGTTTTTGCAGCGCCGGGCTCTTCCCGACCAAAGGATCGCTCTCGGCAATCCCTTCTCCGGATATTTCCGCCGCGCGAAACTGAAGCGCGTGCAACAGGATCTTCTTCAGGTTCTCCGGATCGCAGGGCTTGGCGACGAACTCCGCCGCGCCCAGCGTGCGTGCGTGCCGCGCGTTGGCGGCGTCGTTCTGTCCCGAGAGCACCAGGATTTTCATCGCGGGCGAATGCGCCAGGAGGTCGCTGATCAGCTGAAATCCCTCGTCGGGGCGGTGGGGCGCGGGCGGCAGCCCCAGGTCGACCAGCGCCAATTGCGGCGCCTCGTCCAGCTGCCTCAGGAGACTCACCGCATGCTGCCGGGAATCGCTCACCATGACGTCGAAATCCTTTCCGAGCGCGTAGGACAGCGTCTCGGTGATCAGCGGGTCGTCGTCGACGATGAGCAGGCTCGGCTTGGCGTTATCAGGCATGGGCTTCGATGCATTTCAAGAAGGCGCGTTCGAGCGAGGAGTCGCCGTAGCGATCTCGCAGGCCGGCAGGCGTTCCGGAATATGCCAGGGTTCCTTTGTGCAGGACGGTGACCTGATCGCAGACTTCCTCGATGTCGGCGAGCGAGTGCGAGGTGAAAAACAGGGTTCGTCCTTCGGATTTCATCCGAAGCAGCAGATCTCTGGCGCGGGCGCGAGCCAGGGGATCGAGGCCGGTCATCGGCTCGTCGAGAACGTACAAGTCGCGTTGCGAAAGAAAACAGGCGGCGAGCCCCAGCTTCTGCGTCATGCCCTTCGAGAGGTCGCGGACCGGCTTGTCGAGAGCCGTGCCGTCCAGGTCGAGCGCGGCAAACATCACGCGGACGCGCTCGTCTTCGTAGGGAAGGCCGAAGAGCTCCAGCATCATCGCTATGAACTCGCGGCCGGTAAGAAAGTACGGCGCGGTGAATCGCTCGGGCAAAAAAGCGAGCCGCGTGCGGGCCCGCGGGCGGCGGTGCTCGACACCCCGAACCTCGATCGCTCCCGAATCGATTGCGCAGAAATCGAGCAGGCACTTGATGAGGGTCGTCTTGCCGGCGCCATTGACTCCAGCGAGCCCGACGCAGCACGCGGATGGCAGATCGAGATCGATCCCCCGAAGGACTTCGGCGTGCCCAAAGCGCTTGCTCACTCCACGGAATCGAACCAGTGGCTCGGGCATCAGACGGCCCTCTGTGGGATCAGCCGATGATAGCGCAAAGGCGGTGCCCTTTCACCTTGGAATCGCCCGCAGCGCGCGCTCGGTCGAGCGGCGGCGAGTTTTGCGCCGCCCTTTTCTAGGCTAGAATCCGCCCTTCGGCTACTCCGGGCAGGATGCCGTCGCGATGAGCAATCTGGTCGAAGTCCGAAACGTCACGTTCAGCTATGATCAGCGCCAGGTTCTGAAGGACATCAACCTGGTTGTTCCCCGGGGCAAGGTAGTCGCCATCATGGGTTTGTCCGGCTGCGGAAAGACGACGCTTCTTCGTCTCATCGGCGGCGCGCTTGTCCCGAATCAGGGTGAGATTCGCGTCGACGGCCAGGTGATCAACGCCCTCGACGATGAGAATCTTTTCGCGCTACGGCGCAAGATCGGAATGCTGTTCCAATTCGGTGCCTTGTTTACAGACATGTCGTCGTTCGACAACGTCGCGTTCCAGATGCGCGAGCACACCAAACTCCCCGAATCCCTGATTCGCGATCTCGTGCTCATGAAGCTGCAGGCGGTGGGCCTGCGCAGCGCCGCCGATCTCATGCCCTCGGAGCTCTCCGGAGGCATGGCGCGCCGCGTCGCGCTCGCGCGCTCCATCGCGCTCGATCCGATGCTCATGCTGTACGATGAGCCCTTTACCGGGCTCGATCCGATTTCACTCGGTGTCATCGGACAGCTGATCCGGCGGCTGAACGACGCCCTGGGCGCGACCTCGATCGTGGTGACCCACGACGTCGCCGAAGCGCTCGAGCTGGTCGACTACGTCTACTACATGTCTGCCGGGAAGGTCGAGTTTCAGGGTACGCCGGATGAGGTGCGCGCGGGGCGCCTGCCCTCGCTCAAGCAGTTCGTCTACGGCGAGCCCGACGGCCCTGTCCCGTTTCACTATCCCGCGCCGGAATACCGGCAGGACCTGCTCGCGCAATGACCGAGCGCGTCGTCGAGCTGATGCGCGCGCTGGGCGCGCGCATCATCAACAGCTGGATTTGGCGGCTCGGATTCGCGTGCCGGTTCCTCTGGCTCATCCTCAGGGAATCGGGGCCGAGCTTCAGGCGCTTTCACCTCACCATCCGCGAGATCTACTTCGCCGGGGTGTTGTCGCTCGTCATCGTCCTCGTCTCGGGCCTGTTCGTGGGAATGGTGCTGGGGTTGCAGGGCTACGACACGCTGGCACGGTACGGTTCGTCCGAGGCGCTCGGCGTGCTCGTCAGCCTGTCGCTGGTCCGCGAGCTCGGCCCGGTCGTCGCCGGGTTGCTGTTCGCGAGCCGCGCCGGAAGTGCGATCACCGCCGAGATCGGACTGATGAAGGCGACCGAGCAGCTCTCCGCCATGGAAATGATGGCCGTGGATCCGATCGCCCGCGTCGTCGCCCCGCGCTTCTGGGGTGGGGTGATTTCCATGCCCGTGCTCGCCGCCTTGTTCTCGGCGATGGGGGTATTCGGGGGTTACCTCGTCGGCGTGCGCCTGATCGGCGTCGACGAAGGCTCGTTCTGGTCGCAGATGCAGGCGGCGGTGGATTTCCGTCAGGACATATTGAACGGGTTCATCAAGAGTTTCGTGTTCGGTGTGGCCGTGACCTGGATCGCGGTCTTCGAGGGATACGACGCGCCGCCCACCGCGGAGGGCGTGTCGGGCGCGACCACGCGCACCGTGGTGACCTCGTCGCTCGCGATCCTCGCGCTCGATTTCGTTCTCACCGCATTGATGTTCAGGGGACTTTAGCCATGATGACGCGCAAAGAGCTGGATTTGTGGGTGGGGATTTTCGCCGTGGTCGGCATCGGGGCCATGCTGTTCCTGTCGCTCAAGGTGGCGAATCTCGCTTCGTTTTCTTCTGCGGACTCGTACCGCGTGAATGCCAAGTTCGAGAACATCGGCGGGCTCAAGATCCGCGCGCCGGTCAAGAGCGCCGGCGTGGTGGTTGGCAGGGTGGGCGATATCCGTTTCGACAACGAGAGCTTCGAGGCCGTGGTATCGATGAGCATCGACAGTCGCTTCCAGTTCCCCAAGGACAGCTCCGCCAAGATCCTGACTTCCGGATTGCTCGGCGAGCAGTACATAGGAATCGCCGCGGGCGGCGATTCGGTCAATTTGAAAGGCGGCGATACTCTCAAGCTCACTCAATCCGCGGTGGTCCTGGAAAATCTCATCGGTCAGTTCCTGTACAATAAAGCGGCCGAGGGAGACGGTAAGAAGTAAGGACGGAAAGCCTATCGCGTGCTGGAAGTGAAGAGGCTGTGCGCAGCGCTACTCCTTGCCGGCTTGCTGGCGGGCTGCGCCACTTCCGGGGGAAATCCCGCAGACCCCCTCGAAAGGGTCAACCGGGCGGTGTTCGCCTTCAACGACGGCGCGGACAAATACATGCTCACGCCGGTGGCGAAGGGATATCGCGCCGTCCTCCCGGGGTTCTTGCGCACCGGCATCTCCAACTTCTTTTCCAACCTCGAGGACGTCTGGGTTTCGGTGAACGATTTGCTGCAGGGCAAGTTCCAAGAGGGAATGGAGGACATCACCCGTGTCATTTTCAACTCGACCTTCGGGATCGCTGGGATTTTCGATTTTGCGTCCGACGTGGGATTGCCCAAGCGAACCGAGGATTTCGGCCAGACGCTGGGCTGGTGGGGCGTCGGAAGCGGACCCTATGTGGTCATACCGCTGCTCGGTCCGTCGACCGTGCGCGACGGCTTCGGGCTTCTGGTCGACGGCCGCGCCGACCTGGTCTACCGCGGCATCGACGACGTTCCTCTGCGCAACTCGGTCTACGCGACGCGCGCGATCAGCAATCGTGCCAACCTGCTCGATGCCTCGAGCGTTCTTGAGCAGGCGGCGCTCGACCGCTACGCGTTCGTGCGCGACGCTTGGCTGCAGCGCCGGCGCAATCTCGTCTACGACGGCAATCCGCCGCGCGAGCGCGACGAGTCGGACGACGAACCTACCAAATAACCGGGCCGTGCCATGAAAAACGCTTTGTGTTTCCTTCTCGCGCTCCTGCCTGCTCTGGCGCAGGCTCAAACGACGGCCCCCGATGTCCTGGTCAAGACGATCACGGATGAGGTGACCGCGATGATCAAGAAGGACAAGGACATCCAGGCGGGCGATACCAAGAAGGCCGCCGAACTCATCGAAAGCAAGATCGTGCCGCATTTCAACTTCACCCGAATGGCGCGCCTCGCCATGGGGCGCAACTGGCGCTCCGCTACGCCCGAGCAGCAGAAGGAGCTCGCCTCCGAATTCAAGACCCTGCTGGTGCGCACCTATTCGACTGCGCTCACGAACTACCGGGAGCAGCGGATCGATTACAAGCCCCTGCGTGCGAAGGCGGACGATAACGAGGTCACCGTCAAATCCGACGTCAAGCAGTCGGGATCGTCCCAGCCCGTGACGATCGACTACGAGATGGAAAAGACCGACAACGGCTGGAAAATCTACGACGTCAAGGTGGGCGGCGTGAGCCTGGTGACGACCTATCGCGATACTTTTGCGAGCGAAGTCCGTGACCACGGAATCGACGGTCTGATCAAGTCGCTTGCCGCCAAGAACCGCGAGCCGCAGGGCTCGAAAGCGGGCAGGTCGTGATCCGGCGGGACGGCGATTCGCTCGTCCTCGAGGGTGCGCTGACGCTCGCGACCGTTCCCGCGCTGGCCGACGCCGTTCAAGAACACCTGCGGCAGGGCGCGCGAATCGTCGATTTTCGCGGCGTCACCGAGGTCGATTCCGCCGCCGTTGCGCTCGCTCTGGAATGGTTGCGGCAGGCCGCACAAAGCAATCGGGAGGTGCGGCTCGCCAACCTGCCCCTCGCGATGCAGAATCTCGCCAAGCTCTACGGAGTCTCCGAGCTGCTTCAGCCGGCCTCGGGTTGATCCCAGGCGGCGATCTACCGGCATGCCCGCCGCGATCGAACTCCGCGAGGTCCACAAGCGCTTCGGCGACTTGCAGGCGCTCTCCGGAATCGACCTCGAAATTCCTCAGGGGGAATTCTTCGGATTGCTCGGGCCGAACGGAGCCGGCAAGACGACGCTGATCAGCGTTCTCGCGGGTTTGGTGCGCGCCGATCTCGGGTCCGCCCGCGTCATGGGCCACGACGTGCGCTCCGACTACCGCGCGGCGCGGCGCTCGCTGGGCGTGGTTCCGCAGGAGCTGGTGTTCGATCCCTTCTTCACGGTGCGCGAGACGCTGCTGCTGCAGTCGGGCTATTTCGGCATGCGCGACAACCGCGCGTGGATCGACGAGGTGATGCACAACCTGGACCTCGTCTCCAAGGCCGACGTCAACATGCGCGCGCTCTCGGGCGGAATGAAGCGGCGGGTGCTGGTGGCCCAGGCTCTGGTACACAAGCCGCCCGTCATCGTGCTCGACGAACCGACCGCCGGCGTCGACGTCGAGCTGCGGCAAGCCCTCTGGCAGTTCGTCCGCAGGCTCAACAGCGACGGCCACACCATCGTCCTGACGACGCACTATCTCGAGGAGGCCGAGGCGCTCTGCGGGCGCATTGCGATGCTCAAACAGGGACGGGTCGTCGCGCTCGACTCCACGGCCAATCTCCTCAAGCGCGTGCATCATCTGTTCCTCCGCCTGCGCCTGGGCGGGCCCCTGCCGGAGGAGCTGCGCCCGCTCGAGCACGGCAGCACGGCGGACGCCCACGTGCTGCGCCTGAAAGGCTACGAGGACATCGAGCAGGCGCTTTCGCAAATCCGGCGGGCGGGCTGCCGCATCGAGGAAATGGAGCTGATGCAGCCCGACCTGGAAGATGCCTTCGTCGACGTGATGCGGCGCTCATGAGCGGATTTTCCACCTTGCTCTACAAGGAAGTGCTGCGCTTCTGGAAAGTGAGCACCCAGACGGTAGGCGCGCCCGTGCTCACCGCCATGCTTTTCCTGTTCATCTTCGGCCACGTCATGGAAGGCCGGGTGCGCGTGTACGAAAGCGTTCCGTACACGGCGTTCCTGGTGCCGGGCCTGGTGATGATGGCGGTGCTGCAGAACGCGTTCGCCAACAGCTCCTCGTCGCTCATTCAGTCCAAGATCACGGGCAATATCATCTTCGTGCTGCTCCCGCCCCTGTCCTACTGGGAGTTCTTCGCCGCCTACGTGCTCGCGGCGGTCGTCAGGGGAATGGCGGTCGGCGCGGCCGTGCTCCTGGTCACGCTTCCCTTCGTCAGAACGGAGTTTCATCACCCCTTGTGGATCCTCGCTTTTGCCGTCTCCGGGAGCGCGGTTCTGGGCGCGCTCGGCATGATGGCCGGTATCTGGGCCGAGAAGATCGACCAGGTCGCCTCATTCCAGAATTTCCTGATCATGCCTCTCACCTTTCTTTCGGGAGTGTTCTACTCGATCCATTCGCTCCCGGTTTTCTGGCAGGAGCTCTCGCATTTCAATCCGTTTTTCTACATGATCGACGGCTTTCGTTACGGATTCTTCGGTGTCTCGGACGTCAACCCGCTGCGAAGCTTCGCGGTGGTCGCGGCTTTTCTCTGCGTGGTATCGTGGCTGACGCTCGCGGTGCTGAGAAGCGGGTACAAGCTGAGGCACTAGCATGGTGACACCCGAGCAGGTTCAGAGCTACATCGAAAGAGGGCTGCAGTGCACCGAGGTGCGTGTCGGGGGGGACGGACAGCACTTCGAAGCGCTCATCGTCAGCGAGGCGTTCCGCGGCAAGACCCGCATCCAGCGGCACCAGCTCGTTTATGCCGCGCTGGGCGAGCGCATGCGCGAAGAGATTCACGCGCTGTCGATGCGCACCCTTACCCCCGAGGAAGCGGCGAATGGATAAGCTCGTTATCCAGGGCGGGGTGCCGCTTTCGGGAGAGGTGCGCGTTTCCGGGGCGAAAAATGCCGCCCTGCCGCTGATGTGCGCCGCGCTGCTCACCACTGACGAGCTGACGCTCTCCAACGTTCCCCACCTGAGGGATGTGAGCACCATGGTGCGGCTGCTCTCGCAGATGGGCGTGGAGGCATCCCTCGATGATCGCCTGGGCCTGTCGCTGCGCGCGGCGAGACTTTCGGACCCGACCGCACCCTACGACCTGGTGAAAACCATGCGCGCTGCGATCCTGGTCCTCGGGCCCCTGGTCGCGCGCTGCGGCGAGGCCCGCGTGTCGCTTCCGGGCGGCTGCGCCATCGGCACGCGCCCGGTGGACCTTCATATCAAAGGCCTAGAGGCGCTCGGCGCCGAGATCGCGGTCGAGCAGGGTTACATCTCGGCGAAGGCGAAACGGCTCAAAGGGACCCGCATCGTCCTGGACCTGGTCACCGTTACGGGCACCGAGAACCTGATGATGGCAGCGTGCCTCGCTCAAGGGACGACCGTGATCGAGAACGCGGCGCGGGAACCCGAGGTCGTGGACCTCGCCCAATGTCTTTCGGCGATGGGCGCGCGAATCAAGGGCGCAGGCAGCGACGTGATCACCGTCGAGGGCGTGGATCGCCTTCGCGGAGCGAGCCACCGCATCATGGCCGACCGCATCGAAACGGGCACGTTCCTCGCCGCCGCCGCGGCGACTGGCGGGAAAGTCAGGCTGCTCGGCGCGAACCCGGGCACGCTCGAAGCCGTGCTCGAAAAGCTGCGCGAATCAGGAGCGGAGGTGCAAACGGCGAACGAAACGATCGCGCTCGCCATGCGCAGCAGGCCCCGCGGCGTCAACGTGCGTACCGCGCCCTATCCGGCGTTTCCGACCGACATGCAGGCGCAGCTGATGGCGCTCGACACGATCGCCGAGGGCACGGCGGTGATTACCGAGACGATTTTCGAGAACCGCTTCATGCATGCGCTGGAAATGCAGCGTCTGGGCGCCGACATCGAGATCTCGGGAAACACTGCGGTCGTTCACGGCGTCTCCAGGCTCCAGGGGGCGAGCGTCATGGCGACGGATCTGCGCGCGTCGGCGAGCCTCGTGATCGCCGGCCTGGTCGCCGAGGGCGAGACCCGGGTGGACCGGATCTATCACCTCGACCGCGGTTACGAGTGCATCGAGGAAAAGCTTGCTCAGCTCGGCGCGCGCATCAAGCGCGTGCACTGATAAATTTCCTGTAAAATCCGAGCTTTACTTAGATCGCGTGACCCGTGATTACGCTCGCCCTTTCCAAAGGCCGCATCTTCGACGAGACCTTGCCTCTGCTCGCCAAGGCGGGCATCCGCGCGCTCGACGATCCGGACGACTCGCGCAGACTCGTTTTGCGGACCAGCCGACGCGATTTGCGCCTGCTCATCGTTCGCGCCGCCGACGTCCCGACCTACGTCCAGTACGGCGCGGCGGAGCTGGGTGTCGCGGGCAAGGACGTGTTGCTCGAGCACAGCGGGGAGGGCTTGTATCAGCCGCTCGATCTCGGCATCGCCGCGTGCCGCATGATGGTCGCCGTCCGCGAGGGTTTCGACTACGCCGGCGCGGTCCGCCAGGGCGCGCGCCTGCGCGTCGCGACCAAGTACATGCAAACGGCGCGCGAGCACTTCGCGGCGAAAGGCGTGCACGTCGATCTCATCAAGCTGTACGGCTCGATGGAGCTCGCACCGCTCCTTGGACTGGCCGATGCGATCGTGGACCTGGTGGCGACCGGCAGCACGCTGCGCGCCAACCGGCTGCACGCGGTAGAAGAAATTCGGCCCATCAGCGCGCGCCTGATCGTGAACCAGGCGGCGCTCAAGCTGAAGCGCGACGCGGTTCAGCCGCTGCTCGACACTTTCGCCGAGGCGGTGGGCGGGGATGCTTAAAATCGCGCGCCTTTCGACCGCGGGGCGCAATTTCGACAGGCAGCTCGAGAAGCTGATTGCGTTCGATACCACGTTTGCCAAGGAAGTCGAGGATCGCGTCAAGCAGATTTGCGAGGACGTGCGCAAGCGAGGCGACGCCGCGGTGCTCAAGTACACGAAGCGCTTCGATCGCGTCGACCGAAAGCGGGTCGCCGCTCTCGAACTATCGCAAAAGGCGCTTCACCGCGCCTTGGCGGGGCTCGATCGCGCGCAACGCCAGGCTCTGGAACAGGCCGCCGCGCGCATCCGCAGATACCATCGCCGGCAACTCGCGAAAACACAGAACTTGTTCACCGAGGCCGACGGCACGGCGCTGGGGCAGCGTGTGCACGCGCTCGACCGCGTCGGCCTCTACGTACCCGGCGGAGAGGCGGCCTATCCGTCGTCGGTACTGATGAACGCGATCCCGGCCAAGATCGCCGGGGTCGGAGAGCTCGTGATGACCGTTCCTACGCCGGGCGGCGTGCGCAATCCGCTGGTCCTCGCCGCCGCCGCGGTGGCCGGAGTCGATCGTGTCTTCACCATCGGCGGGGCTCAGGCGATCGCTGCGCTCGCCTACGGAACCAGGACCATCAAGCAGGTGGACAAGATCGTCGGGCCCGGCAACGCGTATGTCACTGCGGCGAAGCGGCGCGTATTCGGCACCGTCGGCATCGACATGATCTCCGGCCCGACTGAAATCGTCGTCATCTGCGACGGCACGACGGACGCCGACTGGATAGCGATGGACCTGTTTTCCCAGGCCGAGCACAGCGAGACCGCGCAGGCCATCCTTATTTCGCCGAGCGACGCGTTCATTGAACGGGTGGAGAAAAGCATTCGCCAGCACCTTCCGGGCATGCCGCGCAGGAAGATCATCGAAAAATCGCTTCGCAAGCGCGGTGCCCTGATCAAGGTGAGGAACCTCAAAGAGGCGTGCGACATCGCAAACCGGATCGCGCCCGAGCACCTGGAGCTTTCGGTGGCACAGCCGAATAGATGGCTCGGGAAAATCCGTCATGCCGGCGCGATTTTCCTGGGACGCTATTCCTCCGAGGCGCTCGGCGACTACTGCGCCGGCCCGAACCATGTGCTGCCGACTTCGCGCACGGCGCGCTTTTCCTCGCCGCTCGGCGTGTACGACTTCCAGAAACGCTCGAGCATCATCTACGTGTCGCGCAAAGGCGCGCAAAGACTGGGGCGAATCGCCTCGACGCTCGCCAGGGGCGAGGGATTCGAAGCGCATGCGCGCTCGGCGGAAAGCAGGCTCGACAAGACACAAAAGGCCAGACGGTGAGCGCAGGCCCCGAGAAAATCATCCGCGACGAGGTACGCGCGATGAAGGCTTATCCCGTGGCTCAGGGCGACGGCCTGGTGAAGCTCGACGCCATGGAAAATCCCTACGGCCTGCCACAGGCGCTGCAGCGCGAGATCGCCGAAGCGGTGTCCCGGATCGCCATCAACCGCTATCCCGATCCGGCGGCCCCGGCGCTGGTGCGGCGACTGCGCGAGACGATGGATATTCCGGCCGAGTTCGACGTTCTTCTTGGCAACGGCTCCGACGAGATCATCCACATCATCGTCCAGAGCGTCGCGCGGCGGGGCGCGGTCGTTCTCGCCCCGCGCCCGAGCTTTGTGATGTTCAGCGCGTACGCCGGTCTCGCGGGCCTGGAATACGTAGGGGTGCTGCTCCGTCCCGATTTCACCCTCGACACGCAGGCCTTCCTCGAAGCCGTGAGCCGGTTCCGGCCCGCGGTGGTGTTCATCGCCTATCCGAACAACCCGAGCGGGAATCTGTTCGACGAGGCGTCTGTTGCCCGCGTCATCGCGGCGGCGCCGGGGCTGGTCGTGATCGACGAGGCCTATCACGCTTTTGCCCGCAAGACGTTCATGACGCGCCTAGCGGAATTTCCCAATCTCATCGTCATGCGCACTCTGTCGAAGCTCGGCCTGGCCGGGATACGCCTGGGTTACGCGGTGGGGCGACCGGAGTGGATCCGCGAGTTCGACAAAGTGCGTTCGCCCTACAACGTCAATTCGCTCACGCACGCCGTCGCCGAGCGCATCCTCGCGCACCGCGACGTGCTCGACGCGCAGGCGCAGAGCATCGTCGCCGAACGCCGGCGGCTCGACGCCGAGCTGCGGAAGTTTTCCCGTGTGACGGTTTTTGCGAGCGACGCGAACTTCATCCTGGTTCGCGTTCCCGACGCGGCCGCGGTGTTCGCGGGCATGCGGCGCCGCGGCGTGCTCATCAAGAACCTGCACACCGGCGTGCCTCTCCTCGACGGTTGCGTCCGCCTCACGATCGGGACGCCGGAGGAGAATCACCGCTGCCTCGCCGCGTTCGGCGAATCCCTCGCCGAGTGCTGATTTCGTGTAGGCTACCGACTTGAAGCTCGCCGCAATGTCCACGCGCGCCGCCAAAGCAGACCGCAAGACCGCCGAAACGCAGATTGCGCTGTCCGTCAACGTCGACGGCAGCGGTAAATCCGCTCTCGCGACCGGCATTCCCTTCCTCGATCACATGCTCGACCAGGTCGCGCGGCACGGGATGCTCGACCTCGACATTCAGGCGAGGGGCGACCTGCATGTCGACGCCCACCACACGGTGGAGGACGTCGGGATCACTCTCGGCCAGGCGGTGGCTCGCGCCGTCGGCGACAAGAAGGGCATACGGCGCTACGGCCACGCCTACGTCCCGCTCGACGAGGCCCTGTCCCGCGTCGTCATCGATTTTTCCGGGCGGCCCGGCCTGGAGTACCACGTGCAGTTCAAGCGCGCGTTGATTGGCGAGTTCGACGTCGATCTGGTGCACGAATTCTTCCAGGGGTTCGCCAATCACGCGCAGGTGACGCTGCACATCGATAATCTGCGCGGCGACAACGCGCACCACCAGTGCGAGACGATGTTCAAGGCTTTCGCGCGGGCGCTGCGCATGGCGCTCGAGCCCGATCCGCGCGCCGCCGACACCATTCCCTCCACCAAGGGGACGCTTTAGGCCATTCTCGTCTGACCCGCGATGCGCGTCGCAGTCGTCGATTACGGTATGGGCAACCTCCACTCGGTCTCCAAGGCGGTGGAGCACGTCGCGCCCGAGGCTCGGGTGGAAGTCACCTCCGACCCTGGGCGCGTCTCGGGGGCGGACCGCGTGGTGTTCCCGGGCCAGGGTGCGATGCCCGACTGCATGAGGGAGATGGACTCGCGCGGGCTGAGGCCTGCGGTCCTTGATGCTGCGCGCAGCCGCCCCTTCCTGGGAATCTGCATCGGGCTCCAGATGTTGTTCGAGCGCAGCGACGAGGGCGGGGTGGACGGACTCGCGCTGCTGCCGGGGACGGTGCGCCGGTTCCCCGGCACGGCCTTGCTCGATTCCGGCGGAGGCAGGCTCAAGGTCCCCCACATGGGCTGGAACCGGGTGAAACAGGCCAATCGACACCCGCTGTGGTCGGGGATAGAGGACGGCACCCGGTTCTATTTCGTCCATAGCTATTTTCCCCAGGCGGTTGGCGACCTGGTCCAGGGCACGACCGAGTACGGCGTCCCCTTTACCTGCGCGGTGGCGCGGGATAATATTTTTGCGGTACAGTTCCACCCGGAAAAAAGCGATACTGCAGGTCTGCGGCTCCTCGCCAACTTCCTCAACTGGAATCCCTGAATCCGTCCACCCTCAGTCCCGCCCCAGGGACTCCGTATTTCCCGACTCAATGCTGATCATTCCGGCGCTTGACATCAA
>Ga0137403_10002025_pt1 | contig 25269 bp, 17 predicted proteins | sample CZOMad2_1_16fung_FD_122057 | JGI IMG/M metagenome (GOLD analysis project Ga0137403, IMG submission 122057) | Vadose zone soil fungal communities from Angelo Coast Range Reserve, California, USA - CZOMad2_1_16fungal (Hybrid Assembly) | ecosystem: Environmental > Terrestrial > Soil > Vadose zone... | reverse complement strand
TTCTGGAGGCTTGGGAGCTATCCGCCCTACTTCAACGACGCGGTTGACCACGGGATTCACATGGAAGTGAACAAGGTCTTTGACCACGCGGACATATCTAACAGAGTGAATTGGTACTGGAAAGACATGCACTCGCTCGGCGCTTATCAGTCGCCGCTCTATGGTATGGTCATAGAGCTTGGGCTACGGCTCTTCGGGCTTACCTTGTTCGGCGTTCGTTTCTTTCCTGCCTTGATCGAATTTGGGGCTCTGATCCTTACATTTTTCGCTTTCAGGAAATACTTTCCACAGTACCTTCTGCTCAGTTTCATACTGCTGATGGCGCTGTCGCCATGGCATTTGCTGGTCGCGCGGTCCGGCGGGATTCAGGGGTTCAGCGTCAGCCAGTATCTAATCGCGTTGTCCATGTTTGTCCTGCTTATTGACAGAAAACGCTCGGTGGGACTTGCAATATTGGCGGGAATAAGCACAGCCACTATCCCATATGGCTACGCAGGGATCCGATTGCTTCTGCCCTCATTAGTACTGTTGGCAATCGTCTGTTTCAGAAGAATTGAAAAATACAACCTTTTTGCCTATCTGGGCACGATCCTCGCAATCTGTGCTATTCAGATCGGCGATTTTCCTCGCTCTCTCCAAATGTACTTTTATGCGAGAGGAGAAAACCTTATTTCGGTTGGGAGGAGGCTTCCAAATGGCGGCTATGACTTTGCTTTCATCGTGCACAAACTGAACGAAAATTTCCACTTGCTGTTCAAGATGATAATGGGACTAAACGAGAAAGCTTTCTGGAACGTCAACGTAGCAAGAACTATGACGCCTATCGCCGACGTGGTACTATATCCCAAGTTCCTTGTACCCTTGTTTATCGTCGGCCTGGTATATTCTCTGGCGCACGCCTATAAGCAAAAGCGGTTCATTCTTGCGATGCCAGTATTGTTGCTCCTCCCAGGTCTGGTGTCCAATATGACGTCGGGAATGGGTATTCCCAACCTAACGAGAAGCATCATGCTGCTCGTACCGATATATTTCTTAATAACATATGGAGCTTACAGTCTATTCTGCTCAATCTATGCCATAAGTAGTGACAGGCTTAGGGTTGCTTTCTCGGGACTATTTGCCGTATTCGTTGGCCTCGTATCTGCGTATCAGGTCAATAACTATTTCCATTACGAAAAGGATGCAATATATGGAGGTAAGAACAACGCTGCCATGGCGATGTATAATGAGTTTCTGAAGCCTTACATGGCTGGTCATCCAAACAGTCGAATACTTTATCATGAATTTGGTCCATTTGACGAGTGGAGCTACGTTGTGGTCCGTTGGCTTGGTGGCGAGCGCGTCCAGACAATGAGAGACGAGGGAAAGCTGGTGTTCTTGACAAATGACAACCGTGCCTCAATGGATAGACTGTTGAAGCAAGGACATTTCGACATCGTTGCATCGGCTCATCCTGACCAGCTGGAACACATGCTCCCAGATACAAAGGCTATGCAAGCCAAGATTTCCCGTCCCGGGTACAAGGTTTACTACGTTAAAAGATGATGCATTTGCAATCAGCTTGGCGTCCAAGTGATTAGTGCTGAATCTTGGTCTGGAGTCGCGCCGTAACCGGTTCGGCGCGGCGATTGTGAAGGCTGTTTTGTTATTATACTCCGTTGTCGCCTGCGTATGGATGTGCCCGATAGAGAAAGCAGCTTTGGACTCCAAGAGGGCTGTTATTAGGTCTGTCAGTCGTTAGTCTGGCGATTGGCGCGGCCCGCCAATATGGATCCTGGACTTCACTAAGTTGAGCGAACGTATCTTCCGCCTGTGACGGATTGAGCGATGCAACCGTTTTTTCGTTCATTTGTCAGTAAAATGGGCAAGTATCTTTCGCCGTTTACTGCCGAACTAACCCCCATTATGATAACGGGCTATAAAGCGTTCAAAGCTTCCGTGATGAAGCCCGTTCAGATCGAGGAACACCGTTTCGGCGTTGAGCCGGAGATTCTCGCCAAACTCGCTCGCACAGCCGTTTCTTACCAACAGCAGCGCGACGTCGCGCGACGTGCAGCAGGGCTACCACCTTGCGAAAATCGCGCTCAACTTTTTCGACACGCTCGTGCGGCAGTTCCTGAGCTCGTTAGACTCATGTTTGCCCTGGCCGCCCGCGCCGATTAACTATGCCCGCCCCCGTCATCGCCGTCATCATCCCTGTGTTCAACGAACACGCGGTCTTGCCCGAACTGTTCGCGCGGCTCGCCGCGCTGTTCGATGCGCAACGCGACTACGCCTGGCGCGCCGTGCTCGTCGATGACGGCAGTCGCGATGATTCCGCCGCGCTCGTCCGGGCGCAGGCGGCGCGCGACGCGCGCTTCGAGCACGTCGAGCTCTCGCGCAACTTCGGCTTCCAAGCCGCGCTCGCCGCCGGCCTCGCGCACGCGCGCAGCGCAGATGCCGTCGTGACGATGGACGCCGATCTGCAAGACCCGCCCGAAGTCATCCCCGCGCTCGTCGCCGCGTGGCGTGACGGCGCCGAAGTCGTGCGCGCGACGCGCCGCACACGCGCCGAGACCGGGCTGCGTCGCGCCGGCTTCGATTTATTTCACGGGATTCTCGGCTGGCTCTCCGATTATCCGATCGAGCCTAACACTGGCACCTTTGGCGTGCTCGGGCGCGCCGCCGTCGACGCGTTTCACCAACTGCCCGAGCGCAACCGTTTCTTTCCCGGCCTGCGGGCGTGGATCGGGTTCCCAACAGCCGACGTGCCTTACGATCGCCAAGAGCGCGCCGCGGGCAAGCCGCAGCAGACGTTCCGCCGCCTCGTGCACTACGGGCTCGACGGCGTGTTCAGTTTTTCGCACCTGCCGTTGCGGCTGCTGACCTACTCGGGAATTTTCCTCGGCTTCGTCGGCTTCTGTCTTGGCCTCTACTACGTCGTGAAACGTCTCATCAACCTCGAGACTGCGCCGACCGGCTTCACCACGCTCGCCGCGCTTGTGCTGTTTCTCGGCGGCGTGCAACTCATCGCGATCGGCGTGCTCGGCGAATACCTCGGCCGCATCTATGACGAGGTGAAACAACGCCCGGTTTATCTGGTCAAGCCGCCGCGCGTGCACGACTGATCATGCGCAGCACCGCTCTCAGCGGCCGCGTTACTCGTGCTCTCCTGGTGGATGGCCACGATCGTGTTGCGCGAGCACGGCACCACGGCCGACGAAATTTTTCAAGTAACCGCTCTGGCTGCCGGAGCTGATGGGAAAACATAAGCGCTAATGCAAGAAGCTAAGAAAGAGATAATGAGGTTGTATGGCGGTAAGGGATGGGCCAGTTTTTTCACCCGGATCCGTCTATTTATCACCGCGCCATTTGACGCCTTGGATAAGCACATCCCCCGAGAGGGATTCATTGTGGATCTGGGATGCGGTTATGGGATATTCGCTAACTTGCTCGGTTTGCTGTCTCCCAAACGAAAGATTTTGGGGATGGACCTCGATGGATTTAAGATGAAGCATGCCGACAAAGGGATTCCTAACGTGGAATTCCGACTGGCCGACATCACTAAAACCAACATCCCGCCCGCCGACTGCATCTTGCTCATCCATGTATTGCACCATTTGGCTTCTTCGGAAGATCAGGAGCCGTTGGTGCGCGCTTGTTTGGACCGGATCAAGTCCGGCGGCAAGTTGATCATCGCGGAGATAGACCGTAAGCCTTGGTGGAAATTTGTTCTTACTCAGCTAGCCGATCATATGCTTTATCCGGGCCAGGGGATCCATTACCGTTTTCCGGAAAGTATGGCCGAGCTTTTGAAGAAATTTCCGGTTAAAGTAGAGACAGAGGTAATGCACCAGAATACGCCTTTTTCCCATATAACCTACATCTGCGCGAAACCTTAGATGTTCTTCAATAACTTTACTCAAGTTTCAAAGCGAAGCCGGGCTCGACTTTGCCGCAGGCGTGATAACGCAAAGTAAGATGAGTCGCGTCCGGCAACCGCCGCAGGTTGCAAGGTAGGTTCATAACTACTTAGGGGCAAGGTCTGGCAACGCCCTGACGCGTTCCTGGAACTGGCGAATATCCTTGTAAGGAATGTTTAACACGTAAAACGTCCTTACTCTGCCGCCAAACGAAAACGACACGGAATCCGCGGTCGCAAGATCACTGAGGGGTCGGAACATCGCGATTATTCTCCTTGTCTTTGGATCGCTTTCCCAGATTAGCTTTAGATCCTTTCCTTTGGGCACATAATCAACAATGGCTCTCTTATTGTGACTCCATACACCCTGCTGGGTCATTATGATAACAGGGGTGCCGCCACAAAACGACAGGATCCTCGTGTCGTCATAGTCATGCAAGAATAAGTGGACAACCACGTTCGCCTCCCTAGCGCAAATCAGCGCTTCATAAGGAGGATCGGGAATGCCTTGGACGCGATTGAACTCGTCATGTTCCAGGCAAGGAGGATTGGGATGCTCTTTTCCGGCGACAACATTCCTTAACAACCGCGAAACAGCAACGCCGCCCTGCGCAAAAGACCCAATCGAAAACGGATTCGTCGTCTTGCCATAGATATATTGAACTGAAGGGACCAGACCCGACAGCAATATAGCGGCCGAGACGCCCAAAAGGAGGATTTTAAGCGCGGGCGACAGCTTGATTGTTAAAAGACCGGCAAATGTGAACGCCGTCAGGATGATCCAGAAAGGGATTGCAAGCAACATCCGGTGCTCAACGAAAGGTCCCCCTGAGATAAACACTCCTACCGCAGGAAGTATCGCTAAGAGCGCGATTTCAAAACGCTTCTGCCAAAGGGCTAGCACAAAGCCGGGCAGTAAAAGCCAGTAGTATGGCAGTGGAATGGGCAATGCATCAGGGAAGAACAGACGGGGACCGGGAATCGTAAAAAAGCTACTCCAAAGGTGTCTCAGGTAATATGTTATGTCGTTCGGAGACGGATGCCCACGTACCGCTTGCCAGAAAAGATCCAAATAGGGCGATTGATGGAAAGCATACTCATTCCGATTAAAAACAATATAAGCCAAAATAGGCATGGCTCCGGCAGCGAAGCCATAAATGACTGTAAGGACCCGGCGCCAATTGAAACCCTGCTTTAGGCGTTTCCGATCGAACACAGCGCAGAGCACAACAAAAACCAGAAGCGCTAACACATACTGCTGGCCGAGTAACGAACTCGCCAAACACAATCCTGCCGCGATGCCTCCCAGGGCCAGGCAAAAAGAAGAGTCAGTTTTGAAGCCTACATGCAGAAAATAAAGGGAGGCCACGCATAAGGGGGCGGCCATTTCGTAGTGGAACGCGAAGAAACTATAAATGAATGCGAACGGGAGAAAAGTGAAAACCAGTGCAATGACAGATGTGACAACGTAAGATTGAAAAAATAGATCAGTTAACAGAAGCGTGAAGAGAAACACCGTGCACCAAAGACCCAGGAGCGCTACTTCATTGGTCAGAATGTTATAACCAAATAGATGAAGCCACGGCCACAGATAGTAATGAAGAAGGGTTTCATGCGCAATAGGCCCATAAAAATGAAACCAAGCCGCCTGGAAAGGCCGACTTGTCACGTGGGTTTTTAGAAACAAGAGATCCACGGAGGCGTCTTCGAAAAGGCCGTCTCCGTTCCAAGGTGCTGTTCGAAAATCCCAGAGGTGCGCGACTACAAAGAACAGGACCCAGAACACAAAGAAGGCCGTTTTCGGCTTGATTACAGATTTGAAATTGGCCCCGAGCTCGCTTGGTCCTGGCAAAAATGCGAGGAGCAAACAGAGCATGCTGAGCAGCCATCCAATCGGATGCCACGAATCTCCCCAACCTGCTTTCCGGTAGTGCGCCACGCCGCTCAGGGCGCAAATCACCAGACTAACGAACGATAAGCCGACAAACAGAATTCGCGGTGTAAGAAATCGGGCTTTCTCCTGGGACGATTCCACAAGGCTACTATCGGTTCTAAACGATGACGAGTATCCGATGCAACCGGTTGTTAGCTAGCTACAGGTCAATCACGCTTACGCGATTGCCATCCATGTTCAACACATAAAGCTTCCGATCAAACAAAGCTAGGCCTGATGGCCCATCGAGTTTATCCGGTGGCTTTGGCATCAAACTGCCAAGCCTGGTTCCGTTCAAATCAAAAACAAACACGCGGTTTAGGTGTGCGCTGGATGCGTATAACCGGCCAGTCTGCGAATCGATGGCCAAATCTTCGAAGCCAGAGAGCTGTCTCCACTCGGGCACTGACCACTTGGTCAAAAACTTACCACCCGAGTCAAATACCTGTATCCGGCTGTTAATTGGATCGGCGACATAAACCTTGTTGCTGGTGGGATCAACAGCGACTGAGGCATCGTCGGCAAACTGGCCGTCGGCGTTACCTTTGCTACCCCATGTCATGAGTACCCGGCCATCCGGGCTTAACTTGACGATCCGAAAGAGACCCTGATCTGCAACATATATCGAGTCGTCAGGGCCGATAGCGATCCTCCCAGGGCCGTACAGTCCAGGCGCCCATTCGGCAATGAATGTACCGTTGGGCGCTAATTTCTGCACACGTTGATTGGACGCATCCGCGACATAAATGTTGCCGGCGCGATCGATGGCGATCCCCCTTGGCAGGCCCAGTTGCCCAGGGCCGCTCCCTTTAGTTCCTATGGTGCTGAGAGAGATGCCGCTCGATGAGAATTTTTGGATGCGCCCGTTGCCAGTGTCGGCGACCAGAATGTTGCCGTTGGGATCAACCGCAATTCCACTCGGGGAATCAAATTTCCCCGTTCCGACACCATTGCCGCCTTTAAACATATCAGCCACACGTTCAGGTACTGCCCCGGGTGTGACTTGAACAGGATAAGCAGACAATTCGCGCACCCTTTCCTGGAACTCGCGAATATTGTTGTTAGGAATCTTCAATACGTAAAACGTCCTTGCTCTGCCGGCAAAGGAATATGAAATGGAGTCCTCCGTCCCGAGATCGCGAAGCGATTGGAATACGCTGATTATTCTTGCGGTCTTCGGATCGCGTTCCCAGATCAGCTTCAGATCTTTGTTACCAGGAGCATAAGTGGCAATGGCCCGCTTATTCACGTTCCATACATCTTGCTCGCTCTGGACAACGAAAAAGGGATAACCAGCGCAAAAAGAGAGGATTTTCCCGTCATCGTAGTCATGTAAAAACAGGTGAATGATTGAATACGCGTCCCCCTCGCAGATGAAGCAGTCGTAAGAAGGATTGGCGAGGCCTTTAATCCGATTGAACTCGTCGCGCTCCAGCTGGGGATGACCAGGATGTTCTTCACCAGCAACAACATGTTTTAGGAAACGCGAGACAGCCACTTCCTCTTGCGCGTAGTGGCGAATCCCGAATGGATTTTTGGTTTTGCTGTAAATGTAGCGAATGGATGGGACAAGGCCGTCTAGCAGTATCAACACTGCTATAGCGCCAAGTACAATTTGAATGCTTGGCCATGGCCGCAGCTTCAATATTCCGGCAAACGTGAAGCTCATCAGGATTACCCAGAATGGGATGGGCATGAGCAATCGGTTCTCTATGGCCCTGGCGACAAAAGCGCCTGCAACTGGAATTATGGCGAGCAGGACGATTTCAAACCGCTTGTGCCAGATGGCTAGCAGAAAGCCGGGCACTAAGAGCCAATAATACGGCAGCGGGATAGGCAAAACATCGGGAATAAAGAATCGCGGACCGGGAATGACGAAAAAGCACTCATAAAGCTGCCGAGTGAACGGCCTTATGCCATTTGGAAACGGGGCAGACTGCACCGCGTTCCAAAAATCTCGAACAAAGGCGGACTCGTAATAAGTGTAGTTTTCTCGCTTAAACACGATGTAGAGAAGGATTGTGGCGGCACCTACCAGAAAGCCATACAGTACCAGCGCCAGCGAGGTCCATGTCACGCTTCGTTTCAGGCTCCGCCAATAAAACAAGCCATAGAGAGGGGCAGCAATCGCAAGCGCCAGGAGATATTGCTTCCCGGATATCGAGCTCGCCAAGCAGAGTCCTGCAGCGATGCCGCCCAGGGAAAGGCAGAAACGAGAAGCAGTTCTAAACCCCAAGTGCAGAAAATACAAAGAGACGACTGCTAATGTGGTCGCCATCGGGTATCGGTACCCAGCGAACGTGTAAATGAACGCGAACGGGAGGAAATTGAGGATCAGCGCCGTGACTGAGGTGACAATGTAAGACTCAAAGAAGAGGTCAACTAGCAAAATAGTGAAGATATAGGTCGTCAACCAAAGGCAAAAAAGGGCTGCCTGGTAGGAGAGGATGTTAAAGCCGAACAGCTTAAGAAAACCCCAGACATAGTAGTGAAACAGGGTCTCTCGGGAAATAACAAGATGAAACCAGGCGGGTTGGTATGGATGGCCAATAACATAAGTTTTGAGATACCACAGATCCCAGCCGGACTCATCAAAAAGAGCGTCTCCGTTCCATGGGGCCGTGCGAAAATTCCAGAGGTGCGACAGTGTAAAGAACAGGATCCAAAAGAGAAAGAACGCTGTCTTCGGTTTTACCAAAGACGTGAAGCCAGTCGCCAATCGAGCCGGGCTTGGTGAGAAGGCGAGCAGCAAAAAAAGCATGCCAAGCAGCCACCCGATCGGCTGCCACGGGTCTCCCCAAGCGGCTTTCCGGTAGTGCGCCACGCCAGCCCATGCGCAAATCGAGATCCCAATGAATGACAAGCCGAGCAACAGGGTCCTCGGTCCAAGAAGTCGCGATCTCGCGTCAGATAAGTTCACCAGATGAATATCTCTTCTGTGGAATCAAATCGACGTGAACAACACCTGTCGCCGGATACGCAAGCTGGCAATTAGTTATAAGTCAATCACGCTTACGCGGTTGCCAAACATGTTCGCGACATAAAGCTTCCGGTCGCTTAAAGCCAATGCTGATGGCCCTTCAAGCTGATCCGGCGGCTTCGGCGTCAAACTTCCAATCCTATTGCCATTCAAATCGAAAATGAACACTGCATTTATGTTGGCGCTGGATGCGTACAATCGACCCGCCTTCGCATCGATCGCCAAGTCTTCAAAGCCTGCCGGCCGCCCCCACTCGGGCATTTCCCATTTAGTTAGAAACTTCCCGTTAGCATCGAATACCTGGATACGCTTATTACGTGGGTCGGCGACATAAACTTTATTGGTGGTAGGATCGACCGCCACCGAAGTGGGATCGTCGAACTGAGCGTCGCCATTGCCTTTGGTGCCCCAGGCCGTCAGCACCTGTCCATCGGGGTTGAACTTAACAATTCGCGTGTGGCCCTGATCGACGACGTAGATGGAGTCATCGGGGCCAATAGCGATCCGGCGCGGTCCATAAAATCCCGGTTCCGGGCCTTTCCACTCCGCAATGAGTCCGCCGTTAGGGGCCAGCTTTTGCACACGGTGATTGCCAGCGTCCGCTATGTACACATTGCCCTTGCGATCAACGGCGATCCCGTTTGGTGCTCCGAGTTGTCCATTGCCGGCTCCCTTCATTCCTATGGTGCTGATGAAAGTGCTGGTCGGGGAAAACTTCTCGATACGTCCGTTACCAGTGTCGGCGACCAGAACATTTCCGTTGCTATCGACAGCGATTCCAGACGGGGAATCAAGTTCTCCTTTGCCTGTTCCCTTGCCGCCTTCAAACATGTTGCTGACGCTCTCAGGGAGATTACTGAGCTTAGGAGGCGGTTTATCGGGCACCTTGTAAATGACCATCCCGTTGTAATTGGGCGCGTCGTAAACCTTCGGAAAATAAGTAGCATATAGCTCTTGATTCGGTCGCTTGATGAACTGCGCCTGCCGAACAGCATTGTCGTATGCCACGTACTCAATGCCATTCTCTTTCAGAAGATGATACACTTTCCAAGGGTCCTTGCTCTCGAACAACTCTGTATAAACCCGGTCACGGTTACTTGCGTTATAACCGGCTGACCACGCAAAGTAAGGCCAGCCATAAAAGACGCGGCGTCCAGCCATAAGTATCGGATGCGTAACGAATCGATCTGTCAGGAAGATGTCTCGCGGTGTCGTGTTCCTCTTAAGCCATTCGATCAACGGATCATTCCGATACTGTACTTCACTCCAGCCGGTGTTATGAATCGGAAAGAAATCAATGACACCGCCGGGAATGACTAGCAGAAAGAGAACGCTCGCAATGAGTTTCCCCGGCACTGTAGTCCGTAGCAGTGAGAAACGCCACAGCCGCCAGAGGGCGAAGGCGACGAAGAAATTCGCGATAATTACCCAGGTGTGTATAAACTTCTGGTTAGCCAACACCTCAATCGTGAACTGGAAACAAAAGGCAACTGCAACGAGACTTGAAACTGCAAGGAACAGGCGCCTTTGCAGGCTGTTCGCGAAAACCAGCGCCAGGGCGATTAACAGCCACTTAAAGCCAAAGGTGAACCCAAGATACTTCACTACGTTCGCTGCCGTGGGCTGGTCAATGGTATAGCCCCAATGAAAAAGGCGCGGCATGGGTGTCCGTCCACTCCCACCAGTCAGATACAGCATCTGGGACAGCGCGATCAGGCCTGTGGTGACCGCCATTGTCAGCATCTGCAACCGCAGCGGGAACAGGATGAACCATACTCCTAACACGGCGGCTGCGCCGATAAAGACGGCACTGTTCCACATCGGCAGCAGCCCAAGCAGGACGCCCGAAAAAATGAAGCCTGGCAAAGTATCGCGAAAGCGCTCCATCGGAGCGACAACCTCGTGCTTCGGTTCCGTTGCTCCTTCTGTAGCCGCTTCGCTGTCCGAAGCACCCCCGCTATCCGAGAGTGAAGCTATCTCCTCTTTTGATGATTCTGGGGAAGTTTCCGGCTGAGTGGCATTTTCGGAACAGGTATCCGCTCTGATTTCCGGACAGAGGTTTGGCTGCGCCGCAACTGGCTCAGGAGGCAGGATGTTAGCCCATTTCGGTTCTGTTGCGGCCGAAGCCGGAGTGATTTCACTACCTGGTTCTAAAATGTTTTCGGGTCGAGGGGCATCCTCGGAAGAGGTATGCGGTGCGATTTCGGGAGACGGATTTCGCTGCGCTGCAATCGAATGAATCGAAGGCGGCGCTTTAGCTCGCTTCGGTCGCATGCGATAGCGGATGACCAAAAAAATCAGAACGAGCAGCAGTATTCCTATGGCGCTGGCGACATGCCGCTGGTTGAGATAAGTGACCTGCGACCAAGTACCCCACGCGTCCCCGCGATACGGGAAGATGCTCGGAAGAAAATCGCGCTGTTGCCTGATGGCTTGAATCGCGGCGCGAACTGAAGGCTGTCTCTGAAGGTAGGGAACGTACGAGAGGGAGCCAAAAAAGAAAAAAAGAAGCGATCCAAGGCGCCCTACTGCTCGGGAATTGAAAACCACCTCGCCTAGCGTCATCGCCAGGGTTAGCATCGCCACTAGAGTGACCATGCTGAGCAGGTTAAGACTCCACACCGGACTGAGCCCGAGAAACTCAAGATTGCCCGCCTGAAAGTAGAAAAGGAAGTGGTAACGGATGCGGTCCCCTGAGAAGTGCGGATACTCCGTGGGGAAGTTATGCCCCACGGCGAAGCTCTGCATGATCGCAGTGTTCGGCCCGAAATCGCTGTACTCTTGGTTAGCGATCCGCAGGATGCCATCGCTGGAATTAAAGGAAGCAAACATCATCCAGGATACGAGAACTACGTATCCGGCGATTAGTAACCAGTCAGCTACGCTCGATCCCGTGGGCCGCGGCAGGTATCTGCCAGGGACAAAAGTGTTGGGACTGTCGTCCTGAGCGCGCTTTATGACTTTGTGTTTCCATCTGTTCCACGACAGCACGGCGATCGCTGCGATGCCGAACAAGAGATTACCCCAGAGGAGCGGCTGCCGTGCGCGAGTGAAGAGCAGTCCGGCCAGATACGTAAACCACGAGCTGATTAGGAGCCCTGAGAGTATGGCTGCTGCACACCGGTGCGCGACGGACGCGAACCGGTAAAAGCGCCGGCAAAGGAAATCTCCTACAGCAAAGGCCAATCCCAAATATATTAAAGCCAGCATACCCAAATCATCGGTGTTCTAGTTTCAGCCCCCGTATTCGCACGACCTCTCGGCGCGGCGGGCGCAGGCGCAAACCGTAAACGCATGATTTCTCTCGTCAAACACTCCGCAATTGTCGACTGCGCAGGCGAAACGGGCGGGTGCGATCATGATCTACAGCGTTATTCCCCTTGGATCTGGTCGGTCCAGAGGAATAGCCACATGGCCAGTGCATTAATCGCAACGGAGACGGTGAAAAGCGATATTTCAATCATAGTTAATCTCGGCGGGCCATTGCCTGTCAGTAGCAGAAACATCCAGGGAAGCAGAATCATGGCATAGCGGTACGAAAACTGCCAACTTCCGGGATTTCCGTGACACCAAAGGACGAGCGTCAAAACGGCGATCGCCACCCATGCAGCGATCTTGTATTTTCCGCCCTCGCGAAAAAGGAGACACAGAAAGGGGCTGGCAAGGAATATTGAGCAGCCAAACCCGTTTGGCTCGATGTATGGAAAGTAGGAAAGACTTGCAAATCCCTGAAATAGCATCGTGTAGATGTTCCAGGGAACAGCTTGGATCGAAAAAAGACCGTGCTCGTACCACGGTTCTTCGTGCACTTCGGGAATGTGAGTGTAGCCAAAATCGAAAATGGAATGAAATCGCGCAAAGTTATAGGCTGCTGTAAGAATGGCGAGGCATACTGGGACACTTAGAAAGCAGATGGCCATGCGTCCGTTTTTCCCGAGCTCCTGTTTGATCATGCTACGGGACCAAAGCGCTGAGGTTCGATCCGAGCGTTGCCAGAAAAAATAAAGATATAGCGGCGCGGTTATAAGCAACTCGGTGCGATTTCCATAAGCCAGCGCGAAGAACGTTCCCGCGACCAAAGGAGAAGGTCGCACGAGGGTGAAATAAAGTGCGGCAGTTTGCCCAAGCAACGCGAGGCCCAGCGCGATCTGCCAGGCGCCGCCGAAACCGAGGTTGCACCACGTCCACGTTCCGAAAACGGGAAACAACGCCAACAAAATCCGTCGACCGAACGAACTCGGTTCGAGGCTGGAATAGTTCGCTCCAAATGCCTTTGCGAGTTGAAAAAAGAAGTAAACACAGCAACCGGCAATCAACGATGCCAAAACGTGTGCTGGAAAATTGTGGATCAAGCGCGCCTTTTGCAGCAGCGCTATGGGAATCATGCTAAGCACGGCTCCCAGCGGGAAGGCCGAATAGTATCTGTCGCCATGCGGGATCATTTCGTTAAGCCACTCAGGCGGCTTTTCCCGGAGGCCCAAGTCGCCACGAAGCAAAGCGGACGCAATATCAGCTGTGTAATCCAGATCGTGCAGTATCGCATTAGTCGAGAAATAAAACGCGACGGCCGCAAATACCGACACAGCAAGTGCAATCCAAAGTTGCGGAATGGTATTACCGCTTCTGAGAACTATCATGGCTTCTCACTGTCATTTGAATGTCGGCCCAGGAATTTCTCCCAGGCAGCTCTCGTCTGCGGTGGCACGTTTTGGTCCGCATCGACTAGCCAGGAAACGGTCGCGAGCGAGTTTATGGTGACTCCGAAGGCAATGAGCGCAATCATTACGTGACGCAGCCGGAGCAACGCCACTCCGCCTGAACTGAGAAAAACGATGAGACAGAAGATCAGGAACGGACATAGATCAGCAGCGTAACGTTGGGCGAGTGCAAAAAATGATAAAACACAAAGACACTGTGCGAACAGAGCCATCGCCGCTGCTCGCTCAAACATGTCGGCGCCGTTGCGTCGAACCAGACATAAAATTCCCATGACCGCACCAAAAACAAGCCAGCCGGAAGACCATGGCAGAGGCAGATAAACTTCGCTGAAGTCATTGGAATAGAGAGAGGGATAATCACAGGAGTGGCGATCTGCCCGAAGAAAAGGCGCTTCACGCTGAAGAGTTGGGAACCGCAGGCTGAGGTAGTCTGTCAGGCTGGCCGGGATCCGACGCGGACTGAGCACGCCATATTTGTGGGCGAACTCGCGATGCACCGGGTTGATGTAGTAATCAAAGCTTACTCCGGTTACGCTGCCAAATCTTGCGTAGCTCAGCCACATATAGAAAATGAGCGCGGCGCCAATCGGAAGGAGTAGCGCTATCAAATTAGTTATCCGATTCTGCCGCCGCAGCCCCCAAGCGAGAATTGGTGTAAGCAGGATGAAAGGCGCGCCAAAGGTGGCTCGCGAGAGCAAAGCACCACCTGCACAGACGGAGAATCCCAGCAGTGCGCGCGTCAGTGCACGACCCTCGGCCTGTCGCGAGCGAAAGGCAAAAAAAAGTGCGGCGAGTGACAGAGAGAATCCCCAAATTATGGCTTCATTGTAGATGGAAAGATTGCCAAGCAGCAAGAGCAACGGGGACCCGAGGCCAAACCCGAGCACACACGCGTTACCCAGCCACTCACGGGAGCGCGATGAAAGCGGAGACGAACGCAAGGCATTGCCTATCAGGCCTGCGAAGGCAAACAACGCGACGACTCCAGCGCAAAACCCTGAAACGCGAGACCACTTTTCGTGCCCCGCCGGGTAAACCAGATTCAGGGGAATTCTGAGGAACGCCGGAAACGGCCCAAAGTACATTCGCACTTTACCGTTAACGATCATCGCCTCATGCCCGATCGCCTCAACGTCGAGATCGACATCACCGCGCAAGAAATGTTCCGCCTGTGAGTCGTAGGCACCGCCCAGCACCTCCTGAACAAAAATCTGCCTTCCGCCCGTTGTGGTAAACACCCAAAGCAGCGCGCTCAACAGCAACGTGAGCGGAAGAAGCCGGGGAGCCGCAGTGAAAGTCAGAGGCAGCTGATTACTTTTTGAAGTCCAGTGCGCCCTTTTTTAGAGCGTAAACGTAGCCCACCATCAAGAGGGTGATAAAGCTGAGCATGCTCCAGAAGATGATCGAGCTTTGTTTGATCGCATCCCGATACACCACGGCCCACGGATACATGAACACGATCTCCAAGTCGAACAATATGAATAGCATCGCGACGAGATAAAACTTTACGCTGAAACGCGGCAGGCGTTCCCCCTGTGGGATCATCCCGCATTCGTAGGCCATGTCTTTGGCTGGGGTGCGTTTTCCGCTTTTGCCAACCAAGACGCTGACCAGTAAGGCGGAAACGGCAAACAGGAGCGCGACGAGGATTTGCAGGAGAACCGGCAAGTATTCGCGCAGCATCCTGGAACCTGGCCTGAAGCTAACTTGTTGCGAGAGGCCGGCTTATCTTACACCGGCGAGATGACCATTCTGTTGGGCAATCGCACTGGCCAAAGCCGATGGCAAGCCCTTGTATTTCTTGCCGTTCTTTTTGACCGCGCCACGCGCGACAAGATTCTGCAATTTCTCGTAAGCTCGCAGGCGCAGCATTTCTTCGCCGCCGCTTGCAGCGTTTCGGGCTCGCAGATTCTCGTGCACGATGTCGAAAAGCTGCTTAAACTCAAAGGAAGAGCGCCGGGAGAGGACAGCAACCAGCTCCTCAGTTACCAAGTCAGGAACACGACGGGAGAATGCGTTTTTCTTTAGAATAGCCATAAGGGTCGAAATCATAGCAGGTTTTTAGAAAACTGCAGCAGTTTTCTGCACCTCGTCGCTGAAAAGCCGAAAAAGGTGTCGAAATGACGCACCGAAGTCCCGGCGCGCTGTAGCGACAGGCGTCTCGGCTGTATTTACGAGGGGGCGCCGGCGTTGCGCCTGTGGCACCACAATCCAAAGGCGTTATGGCGTGGGCGACGGACTTGACGTCATCTGTGGCGTAACTGTCGGAGAAGCGTTCCAGCCAGGCACCCCAGCGCCGGCTTTCTGGCGTGTTGCCGCGCCAAGACCGCTAAGGATAGCTACGCCGATGGCCGATTGATCCAGCGTGATTGGTCCGATTGACTCGGCTACGTAGCCGTCGTGATCGTATCTTTGGGATGAGACGATTGGGCTCAAGTGCTTGGTAATGATCTCCGGCGAAGGCAGCTTGGTAGGGTCAATGGAACTAGCCACCGATGGAATGAAGGCCGTAGCCATTAGCAACATTGGACGCAGCGAGGCATCGAGCCGGGAATAAAGAAGTGCGGTATCGATGTAAGCGAATAAATTTGTGGGAGTCGGCACCAATGGCTCCGCAGCCTTATAAGTTTTGGAATCTGCAAGTTCTGCCGAACTGGTCGCGCTGCGTTTCATTGCCTCTTCCACTGAAACAGGGTTAAGCCCGGCTAGAAGAATCCGCTTGGAGAGACCGACGGTCGGAGTGATCGCCACCAGACTCGAAGCTGACTGTTTGGAAAAGTAGCGGATTCCGTCCTTCTCTGTCCGCGTCCAAGTGGCGCCTTCATCTCCCCGTATGAGCGCGTCTACGATCGTCTCTGCCTTGGCTGCATCCGTGACCGGCAGTGTCAGCAGCAAGGATGGCCAATGTGCACTCGACGGCCAATCCGCTAACGACCCCAGCTCGGTGCCAAACGCAGCCTTCCAATCATCAGCCGTGATGCCGCCGTCCGCGAGGCTTTGCAAAACCTTATTAGCGCCAAAGGCCGCCACTTGGTTGAGGGTGTCGATTTTCTCCCCGACGTTCAGAAGCATCGATAGATAAAAAAAGGTTTCTTTTGTTCCCAGCGATAACGACGACCGGGTAAGGGTGGCTGCACGCTCCAGCTTCGGCATCCCGAGAAAAAGCACGTCGTGTATTTTGCCGTCGTCGAACCGCATCGAACCCGCGATGCAGCGCATTTTCTCGAGCATCGTGGACTCGCCGGGAGCCGGGCTGGATCGAACAGCGGCGCGCAAAGCCGCAAGCCGCTCAGAAAACGCTTTTGGCTGCAGGTAAAAGAATACTGCATAGTTCGAGGGCCGGTGGGCGATCGCCACTCGGTAAGCTGCGTCTTTCTCGAGTGTCGCTTCTGGATTTTTTGCGCGGTGATCGGCACGATCGAGCAATGCTTTTAATTCTGTGACGTCTGTTGCCGCAAAGAACCAAGGGCCGTCATATGTCGTCGCCAGAGTAAACGGAGCCGCCGTCACCAGCTCGATTTCATGTTGCTGGTATTGCAGTTTTTCGTGCTTTGCGCCCGGATTTTGTGCCAAAAATGTCGAGCGCCACCTGTTAATGATTGCCTCAGCCTCTTGCTGGCTTCCGCGAAAACGAAAGCCACTAACAAATCTTGGGCTGTTGTGACTTACAGAGCTTAAGGCGAAGAAGGCGTGCTTTGGATCGAGCTGTTCGATTTCCCGGAGCGTTTGAGACGCCGTATGCGTTTTCGGAAGCTTGCCCAGTCCCGCAAGTCCGGGACGCAAAAAATCCTGCACTGCAGCTTCGCGATAGAGCTGATAAATATCGCTGCGATACCATTCATCGCGCGTCCGGTTGAAGTCCGGCATGTAAACCAGGAAAATTGTTTCCCGCGGCAAGAGCGTGCTGACTGGAGCGCTCGAAATTCGTTGGAAAAAATTCCAGTAGTACCAGCCAGCAAAAGCGACGGCAGCGAACGCGATGAGTAGAAGAAGAATTCGTTTCATAAGCACGACCGCGTCCCAAAGGCGGATGCTGGATACTCGATGCTTGATACTGGATCAAACACAAAGTGATCGAGCATCTAGCATCCAGAAACTGGCATCGCGCTCGCTATGCCCGTGGGTGAAATTGCCGATGCACAGCTTTAAGCCGTTGTTGATCGACGTGCGTGTACACCTGCGTCGTCGAAATATCGGCGTGGCCGAGCATTTCCTGAATGATCCGCAAATCGGCGCCATTGCCAAGCAGGTGGGTCGCGAAGCTATGCCGGAGAAGGTGAGGGTAGATGTCTTTTTCGAGTCCGGCGCGCTCTGCGTGTTTTTTTACGATCTGCCAGATGCGCGCTGTGGTTAACTTGCTGCCTCGCTCGGAGAGAAAGATTTCGCTGCCGCTACGTCGTTTCACAAATTTAGGTCGCTCCGTAGAGAGATAGGCTGCCAGCGCTTCGCACGCTTTTCGACCTACCGGAACCAGGCGGGTCTTGTTTCCTTTGCCAGTCACGCGCACAACGCGCTCTTCAAAATTGAAATTCTCCAGCCGTGTGTTTGCCAATTCCGAAATGCGCAGACCGCTTGCGTAAAGCAACTCGATCATCGCGCGATCTCGCAGGCCGTGAACTGCTTTCGTGTCGATGCTCTCCAGGAATTGCTCCACTTGTAACTCGTTTAGAGTTTCAGGCAGATAACGCTCGATCCGCGGGAGCGCCAGGGCTTCGGCCGGATCGCGTTCAATTGTTCCTTTGCCAGCCGAAAATCGAAAAAAAATCTTCAACGCAACTACAATCAGCTTGATCGACGACGCGGAAAGGCCAGCGCGTTTTCGCGTGGCAAGATATTCGCTGAGGACTGGCAGAGTGACAGCACGGGGATGATCGATTTTCTTGCTGGCTGTGCACCATCGCGCGAACTCGCTCAGCGATCTTTGAGTCGAGAGCTGATAATTCTCAGAAAGACCGCGCTCGACTGCGAGGAAACGAATGAACGAGTCAATTGCGTCTTCCACGAGCCAAAATTAAGTGAGGAGTGAATCGTGACTAGTGAAAAGTTGGCGCTGCTCCGGCGACCGCTACGAATTATTGACAAGGCAAGGCGAAGTGTTCGATGTTTCGCTACATGAGTCTGGATCTCAATACGATCTTGAAAGATTGGCCGCATGAGAGTGGCAGCATCAAAGTGCGCAAGGTCACCGGCCTTGATGGCTGCGAGAAATTGCAACTGCGAGTCGATCTCGGTGTCTTACAAATGGAAATGAGCGGCCGGCCAGATGGCCAGCATCCACACAATTGCGAGTCGCTTTTACAATATCATCAAAAAAAGGCGGCCCGCGCCGGGGCAAAAGGGGAAACCTACGAGCTTACACCTGAGGAATGTGCCGAGCTCCAACAGGAGGGCATCCAGTACTATCATCGTTATCTGAGCTTGTTTCAGATTAACGATTTCGACGGCGTAGTGCGCGATACGCAACGTAATCTCGATCTTTTTACTTTCGTGGCTGAGCATACGGATCGCGAGGACTTTTCCTGGGCGCTCCAGCAATTTCGTCCATACGTGCTCATGATGAGCACACGCGCCAAGGCATCCATTCTTCTCGGCCAGCAAAAATTTGCCGAGGCAATCGCCGAAATTGAGCGCGGTCGCGAGGCAATTGTCGATTTCCTGCAACAGTCAAATTTTCCAGAGTTGGTCTCGAAGAGCTCGGAGATCGCGTTTCTCGACGAATGGCTTGAGGAAGTGAAGGCGAAACGCCCGCTTTCGAAATTAGAGGTCATGCAACGCGAGATGGAAAGTGCGATTGCAAAGGAACTCTACGAGCGTGCCGCCGAGTTACGCGACGCGATCAAGCTGCTAAAAACGCGGAAGCCTGTGTAATCCGCGGCTCAAGCAGCCAGATTGATCGAGCGCTCCGATCTAGTCACGTCAGATAATGAAGACCGTATTCTGTTCGCTGGTTTTAACTGCTTTTGCCATCCTTCAGACCCGCGCAGACCTTACGATCGTCTATTCAACAACGGTACAACCACCGGCCCATGATCAAAAGGCAGAAGGAACGCCCAGTGAAGTAGCCGCCGCCACGAACATAACCATCAAGGTCAAAGGCGACAAAGCACGAATCGATGCTTCCCCGCAAATCACTATAATTTTCGATGGAGGAACCGGCGAGCTGATCAACCTGTTGAATGACCAGAAGACTATCGTCCGCATTTCGCCGGATAAAATGAGAGCTATCGCGGACATGTTAAATAAATTCAGCACCAAACGTCCGGGCTCTGAAACGCCAAGACTTACACCCACCGGCAAGCGGGAAATGATTAACGGTTACGATACGGAGCAATACACGTACGACGGACCCGATTTTAAGGCGACGTACTGGATTACGCCGAACTATCCCAATGGCGCTGCCGTGCTGGCGCAACTCCAATCGATCAAATCTGAGTTTTGGGATGCAGCCAACACGAAAATGCCAGATTTTCGCGATTTCCCAGGTCTGCCGATCCGAATGCGCATGATCGTTGGCAAGGGAAATCAGGCAGACGCACATGGGACCAGCGCTCCTGATCATCCTACCGACATTACGAGCACCGTCACCGGCGTAAGCCTCGACTCCATTGCCGATAAACAGTTTACCATCCCTGCTGATTTCAAGGAAACAAAGCTACCGGATATCTTCAATAAAAACGCGGCTCCGTCAGTGTCACCGAATCCATAGCCGAACATTTTGTTCGGTCAGGCGAGGTTGTGATTTCAGGTAAATGCCGCTGTCATGTTGAGCGAAGCGAAACATCTCTGGCCGTTTTATCTCACAGAATTAACCGAGATTCTTCGCTTCGCTCAACATGACATTGTGAGTTGAATTGGTAGCCATGCCGTCACTTGTGCTGGCATCCAGTTCACCCAGGCGAGCTGCCTTGTTATTCGAAGCCGGATTTGAATTCGAAATTCTCACGCCGGGCGTGGCGGAAAAATTCGATATCGCTGTTACATTGCGCGAGCTGACCGTTTGGAACGCCATTCGCAAGGGAATGTCCATTGCACAAACGCGTCCTGACGCCGTCGTGCTTGCAGCCGACACGCTCGTCGCGCTAGATCAGGAGATTATCGGTAAACCGGCGAGTCTGAATGAAGCCGCGCAGATACTCCGGCGGCTGAGTGGACGAATCCACGAAGTTTGCTCGGCCGTTTTGATTTATCACCAGACATCGGGAAGATCGACGGTTCTTCATGACATTTCGCGTGTGCGTTTTCGGCGGCTTAACGCCGCAACGATCAAAAATTACCTTGCGAAAGTAGATCCGCTCGACAAAGCCGGCGCTTACGCGGCGCAGGGAAGTGGCGCAGAGATCATCGCAAAGATTGAGGGCTCATTCACGAACGTAGTCGGCTTGCCGATCGAAAAGACAATCGCCGCATTGGCGAAATTCGACGTACGTCCAAAAATGTCTGACCGCAATTGCCCAAAGCGCCGGAACACCAGCGCACTCCGAGACGCAAGCGAGTAATGTGAGCCAGCAATGACCGCCACGTTTTGGAGTGCGGCAGCGCGCTGCCGCTTTTCATGGTGCCTGGCAAAAGTAAAACTGATGAACAGAATCAGTGCGCTTTTACCGCGCAAAGCGTGAGCAAGGTCTAAATCAAATGCTCGCGACTATCCGACCGGAGCCGGATCGTTTTTGTCTGCAGATTGTGTCGGGCGCGAATAAATCGGACCGTTTTGCTCTTCGCTCGCATCAGGATTGAATGCGTGACCGCAGTCACGCCACCACGCGCGCGCACACCTGGCAACAGCGCGCTATCGCTGATTCCGGTTGCGCAGAAGATGATGTTTTGGCCCTTTGCCAGATCGTCTGCCGAATAGATGCGATCCAGGTCTTTCTCGTAACCATCGGCGATGAGCTTTTTTCGCTCCTTGTCGTCGCGCGGCCACATTCTGCATTGCATATCGCCGCCGAGACATTTGATGGCCGCCGCCGCGAGCACCGCTTCGGGTGAACCGCCGATGCCCATATAAAGGTCAACATCGGGCTCGGGCAGCGACGGAGCGATAGCCGCTGCGATATCGCCGTCGCCGATCATACGCAGGGACGCGCCTGCCGCGCGAATTTGTTCGACGATCTCCTTGTGACGCGGACGATCCAGCATCATGACTGCCACATCCTGCACACGTTTGTCCACTGCGCGCGCGACAATTGCCAGCATCTCCGCAATTGGCGTGTCGAGATGAAGCGAGTCGCCGCGCCTTTTCATATAATCGATGACCTGCGGTCCGTACGCCAGCTTCGACATGTAGAATGAAGGGATGTCCCGCAGAGCCATCTTCACGCCTTCCTCAGGGCTAGCCGCCGCGATGCAACTAATCGAGTTCGGCGCGCCTTTGGAAATGTTGGTAGTGCCGTCGATGGGATCGATGGCAATGTGAAATTCCGGCGAACCGGGATACCACGTGCCGAGCTGTTCGCCTTTTAAAATTCCGGGCGCTTCATCCTTGATTCCCTCGCCGATCACGACTTCACCGCAAATGTTCATGAGATCGAACATGCCGCGCATGGCGTCGCACGCTGCCGCGTCTGCTGCTTCTTTGTCGCCGCGTCCCAGCCAGCGCAGGGAGTTCAGCGCCGCCGCTTCGGTCGCGCGCACAAAGTCGAACTCGATGACGCGCTCGATGTCTTGATAATCTTGTTTTGGCAGTCGCAGAGCCACGGAGCGTCAATTTTCACGCATCTCGCGCGTGCTGACAAGCGATCAAGGAGCGACGGTTTCCCCCGTGGCTCGCTGTATCCTTTGTGAAGGCGGCAGCCGTCAGTTTTAAATCAACGGCTGCCGAAACGATCGCTCTCAGTCACGTCCATCTGAGGGAGGCCATCTTGAAGAATCACTGCGATCAAAGACGCTGATGAAATTTTTGCATCTTCGCTTAAACCGACCTTGAGCAACGCGCCGCGATTCCACGAGGCGACTGTTGGCGCGCCGTCGAATACGAGATTACCAAGGGAATATGCGATTGGTCGGCCATGGTAAAAATCGAGCGACTGAACACAATGCGGATGCGAACCAACCACAACGTCCACTCCGTGGTCTATTAGCCAGCGCGCGAGTTCGCGCTGTTTGTCAGTGATGTTCTCGCTATTTTCAATTCCCCAGTGAACCAAACAAACGACGAAGTCTGCGTGTGAATGCGCAGTGGCGATTGCGGAGTTCAGATTAGCTCGATCAATTCGCGCGGCAGGTCCAACAGCACTGATAGCAAGGAGCGCGATTTTCTTTCCATCCAGCACGGAGAAAAAGCTCGGCTCGCAAGTATTGCTTCCGGTTTTTGCAACTCCGACGGGCTCGATTTTTTCCTGGATCAATCGCGCTGCGCAGTCCTGCAAGGCCGTAGACCCAAAATCGAGCGCGTGATTATTTGCCAGGCCCATGGCACGAAATCCAGCGCTGCGGAGCAGTTGTGCTGAGGATGCTGGAGCGCGGAATGCATAGCGCCTCGCGGACTCGCCGAGATCTGAAATCGTGCATTCCAAATTCGCCGCTGCGAACGACGCGCCGCGCAGCTCAGCCGCGACACCGGCAAAAGGGTCCACGCCATTCTCAATCTTTGCTGCGCAACTCCGGCCGAGCATTACGTCGCCACCAAAAACTAATGTCGCCGCAGTTTTGGATGGAGGGACGCGGAACAAGTCGAAGCAATTTTTTCTGCGCTCACGCAGGAGTTGCCCGAGCGTCAGCATTTCCGGCGCGCCCCCGAGTTGGTGCGCGACAAGATCGTTTTCATCAAGAATCCCGACAGGCGCTCGATCCTCCATGACCGCCGCAACGTGCGTTCCGAGATGAACGATCACACCGCGCTGCAGATCCTCCGAGCTAATTCTTGCCGTGCCTGGCGTAACAGATCGGGCGAGTGGATCAAGATATTCACGCAGTCGCTTGGGATCCGACCACGGAACGCGCCGACCATCGCGGCGCAGCGCGTAAACGACGAAGTTCGCGCAATCAGCACCGAGATTCGTTTCGGCTCCGGTATCGAAATCTTCTGATAATTCGCCGCTGCCGAAAAGGTACGGCAAACCAAATTGCTCGGTGATGGCCGCGCGGAAACCGCTGCTGATAAATCTCCGCAATTCCAAAACAGGCGTCTCGCGGATTGTCCCATCCACGACAGCGCGTGCTCGCATCCGCAGCGAGCCGCAATGCAACTGCTGATTAAACAAGTTGTCGATCTTGGTTATCGGCAGAACGGAATCGTGATTGTCAATCTGAAGTTCATTCCAGGCTGGACGTGGCGCTGCGTTCGCGACAAAGCCAACCTGATCGCTCGACAAATCTGTTACGTTGCAACGCAGATATTTCGGCGTGAGCGCGAACCATTCAATCTTCTCGGGCATCGTTGTCCAGGGCTCGGTGACGAGTTCGATCTCAGCTGCCTCATGCGCCGGTATGCGCCAAACGTTGTCTGTGGACGGCTGGCGATTTTTGACTTGAAGATGCAATTGCGGCGCCTCATTCCACTCGCGCAATAATCGCTGCCAACGCACGGCACCGTGACGCACGGTGATTCGCTTGGATTCGGACAAAATTCGCGTCCGAAGTTCGGCTGGCGCCTGCGTGAGATCGAACGCCGCTAATTTCTCTCCTTTCAGCATCAATTCCTTGGCGAGATTCGACTGATCGTTGGGAACTGTCAGGAAGGGCTCGAACTCGATTTGCGCGGTAGGCAACAAGAGCGCAGAAGTCAATGCTAGCTTAACCAGCCGACATGCTTCCTCGTCCGTTTTTAAATAAGGACGCGAAATGGCGAATGTGAGGGCGCGAAGGTTTGGCTGCTCGATCACAAAATTCCAAATTCGTGTGAACGCTTTTTCCTGTTGTGCGGCTGGCAGGCCAGCAAAGTAATCGAGATCAATTGTGACGATCAGCGGCCGGCTTGGATCAATATGCTTCTCGAGAGTTTCGAAATCCGTAACCGCATACAATTCACGGAACGATCCCGATTTCCGCGGCGCCGCTTCCAGATGTCCGTCGAGTAACGCTGTTGCTTCTTCAGTGCGCTTGCGAATTTCCTCTGGCGAAAGTCTCTCGGCCGGCACCGAAATGACTTTCGACATCGGCGCCGGCATGAGCGGCTCGATCCAGTTGAAGCATTGGACAACGCCGTGATTGCGCCAGCGATCTAGCAATGTTTGTCGTGCCTGCGCAGACGCAACGTTTCGCAACACGTCGCGAATTTTGTCGGAATCGAAGATGCCCGATGCGTCGCTATGCGCGTCGAAAAGGACAAGGGTGCTCGCCCGGTCCAGATCTATATGTTGCGCCAGCCAGTAAAAAGTCCCTGCGTGATTGTCCTCAATGTAAATGGGCAAAACGTTTGCCCCCGAAGCTGACGCGCTGGCGGCGGCGAGCAGCACCGCTACACAGAGGCCAGCGACTGGCGCGTTCATCGCGCTCCGTGAACTTCAGGTTTTTTGGCAAGCGGAGTGCGCAACTCTACGACCGAAATGCATGTGTCGCGGAACTGCGTGCCGCGATGCACACCCTTGATCACCAGCTTGATTTTGTTCACCGGTTTCGTGTAATCCCGAACGCGAATCAAATACGGTTCCTGGAACATCTCGTCGGGAATGGTTTCAGTGAACGTCTGCTCGTCATTCAATGTAATCTCGAGAGCAGCTACGCGGTTGTTCTTCTTCCATACCTTATCGTCGCCGTAATCCCAATACCCCGGCCGAATCAGGATGCCATACAGCGGCAA
>Ga0137403_10002024_pt1 | contig 25274 bp, 24 predicted proteins | sample CZOMad2_1_16fung_FD_122057 | JGI IMG/M metagenome (GOLD analysis project Ga0137403, IMG submission 122057) | Vadose zone soil fungal communities from Angelo Coast Range Reserve, California, USA - CZOMad2_1_16fungal (Hybrid Assembly) | ecosystem: Environmental > Terrestrial > Soil > Vadose zone... | reverse complement strand
GCTAGTGCCGCTGCGATCACCGTTAAAATCATGCGAGTGTATCGGTCTGACATCTGAGCCCCCTAGTTGGAAGGTAAGGGCTGGTCACTCGACAATAGCGTAGCGCATGGATCGAGGCTTATCTTGGTGGCGTCGGGATAAACGATGCCTGAATTACAAAAGTAGGCTACCGGTGTAACTGTTAAAACACCTTCGAGCTTCGGTGCAGGCTTCGCGCTCGCTGCCGGGCTATTCAGAGAATAGGCTGAGGCGTTCGGCGCTAGCGCGTATAGTCCCGGTGGCAATGAGGGAAAGGCAGTTTCGGTTAGTATGCCCGATCCCTTGATCGTAGTTACATGTTTCGTCGCCGTAGTGCCAGCTTTGGCACCTCCAGCTGCAGCTCCACCATATACAGATGCGACGAGCTGGGCCATAGCGCCGATAGTTTCAGAAACTTTGCTGTCGCCTTTCGCATCCAGCGAAGTCAGCATCCAACCATCTTGCAGCGCGGGCTGCATCTCGGCTGTCCCGAATAGGCCGGGGTTCTCTGTTATCGACATGGGATGAGAGTAGTCGGGCAAATAGATCAGTCTGACGGCATAGTGCGTTGTTCGAAAATCGAAGGATGTGTCCGTGGAGGCCGCAGTTGTCGTTGGCGGTTTGGCAGTTGAATCGTCAGGGCTCTTGTTTTGGGAATTGGAGGATGGCGTGGTTGCCGGCGATCTCCCAGTAGACCTCCCTTGTGAACTGGCACCCCCGTTGGAGCTCGTGTCGTCCGGGTTGCTCGCGCTGTCCGATCCCGGAAGTTGTGTCACGAGCAGATAAGGCTGGGGCATATAGTAGCGGACGCCCTTAGCTTGATTGGGGGCGGGAGATCCGTCGGGGAGTAGAGGAGTAACTACAACCTGGGCACAGCCGGCCACTAAAACCGGAACGAACAACATCATTGATCTATTCATAAAGTACCTCCTTATCTCGGCTCCTCCTCTTGGAGCTTGAACGGCAAGCAAGAGAGATCCAAGAAACGAAGCGAGAGGGTCTGTGTCGCGGTCGGCTAGGTTCCCCACATGTCGCCGATTCTAATCCGTGCTGCGTTGGTTTCCGCACCCCCCAAATAGGGGGAGCGCGCCAACTTGACGCAGGCAACGATTTCGCTCGCGATCGCACGGTTAGGCTACCCCTTGATCGAAGTACGACGATCACGTAACCGATCGCGGGTCTGCGCATTTCGGTGTCCGCAGCCGGCAGCAAACCGGTGTGCGCGGAGGGAACCCCACTGTCCTCGCTTTGAGGGAGGCGCCTCCTACCGGTTGCGCTAGGCGCGCGGCGTCCGCCTCCCGAGTCGAACCGGAAACCGTCCGCCTTCGCCAAGGCTTCCGCCTTCGCGCTAGGCGCTTCGGCGGACCAGTCGGCGGACAGTCTGCCACTTAAAGCGAATTTTCATCATTTCCGTCTAATGAGGCCCCAAGTGCAGGCAGGGGGCTGATCTCTCATGTTTCGATGGTTCGAAAAGCTCCGACGCGGCAAGAATGGTCACGGAGCGGGACGCGAACTCACCGGCGCTGACGTCGCGGCTGAGTTTTTGGCGCGCGCCGGGACGGAAGACCGCGCGGACCGATTGCCCGCATGGGCGTTGCTGCTCCGCTCTCCTTATGAGACGTCCAGGAGCGTCTCGTCCTGGCTCGGCGGCGTCCCCCATGCACCCCGTGATTTCAACTGGCCGAACGATGTCGACGGAACACCCTTGCATTTCCTCGCCCAGATCGATTTGGCGTCATTGAAACCGGAGCCGGAAACCGGAGCGCGCCCGCCAGGATTGCCGGAGGAGGGCGCCTTGCTGGTTTTTGTCGGCCAGTCATACGCCTGTCATGTTCTGGATGCGCATGAGATGGCTCGAGCCGCTCCGCTGGCCTTGCCGGACAACCTGGCGCTGATCGGCAAACACGGGTTTTTCAACGGTGAGCACACCTTCACCCGCTGGCCGATAGACCCGGTTGCCTATCTCGACTCCTATCAGGAAACCGGTGACGGGCGGCCCGCCTTTCTGCCCGACAAGTTCAAGCGCCCTGCCGATTGGATAATCAACGGCGGCATCGCCGCCCTCGAGGCCGACATCGTCATCGACAGCCTCAAGATCGAACTCAACCAAGGCGAGGAGTTCGAGAAGATCCGGCAAAAGCTTGGCGCCGCGCTGCCGGAGAACGACGTCATCAGGAGCAAGATCCGGCACTATGCGTTGATGCGGCGCCGGGCCCCCGAGGTGGTCGCGGCGCTCAGCGCCTGGCGGGACGCGGCTCTCGCCAAATCGCCGGACGACCGCGTCGACGCGGGGCGGCTCGAGGAACTCATGCGGCTGCGCCTGGCCTTGCGCGACGAGATGCAGAGCTATTGGCCCAAGCACGTCTTGCCGGGAAACGCCGACAAGGTTTGGGAAGCAATATGGTGGAACTTTCCGCAGCTGCGCCAAGGCGGCGGCTACGAGGCGTTGCCGGCGGCCTATCGTCCTTTCGTCGACGCGCGGATAACGGGCTGGCGCCGTCACCGCCTCTTCGGGCTCGAGCCGCCTTTCCCCAACAATGGGGAGGATTTGCGCGGGCAGGATTGCCTGATCAGTATTGCTGCCGATCCCTTGCTATGCACGCAATCCGAACATGAGTATGGCATGTCGGTCTGGTGTCCGCGTGACCGCATGGCGAGGGGCCGATATGACAAGGGTCAATTCGTTCGCCATTGCGCGGTTTGATCGTTCGGTAACGCTCGCGCTGCTCATGGTTCCGGTCCTGGCCTTCACGGCGATCGCGGTCGTGCTGATGGAGCGCGCGGACGGGCTCGGCTGGACCGCGGGCGGGGCCGCGCTGTGGGGACTGGGCGCGCTCTTCATCCTGAACTATCTGAAGCGCCAGCGGCCCCTGCCGATCGCCGCGCTTGCGGACCTCTCCCGCTATCTGCCCAGCGGAGCGCCCCGGCTCTAGGCAGGGGCGCTCATCGGCGACGCAAACCGGAACAATCGAACGGCTTCCCCCGACATATCGCCCTGTGGCGTATGCGTGAGATCGTCGTTACGGCAGGTAACCTGGGGGCCGGCCGGGGGTTGGTTCACGGGTGCGCAATCATCGACGCCCAAGGGAGACAAGAAAATGTGCATGTGTGAGGGGTTTACAGGAGAGCGGCATGGCTCTGCGATGCAAGAACTGTGGAAACCGTACCTTTCGATTGCGCCGCGCCGAGGGAGGCGCGGAGGCTGAATGCGCGCAATGCGGCCGCGTGATCCCTAACGCCGTGCTGCGCGCCGCTACAAAGGAGCCCCTGCAAGGCGATTCACCAGAGGAGGACGAGCAGGCGTAACCCTTTTCCATGCTCCTGCCGCCGATCAGGCTACCCTTTGCGAGGGGGCCGCGCTCCATACTTTCGGGGTCAGACACGGATTTTCCTGCTTGAAAGTGGTGCCCCCGGCCGGATTCGAACCGGCAGCCTTCGATTTCTGATACCGACGCCTTGGCCGGTGCGGCGGCTCAGCCCTTCCCATTTGAGCTGACCAAGATATCGTGCGACAGTCGCGGAAAGAAGCGCGCGGTGGGGGCAATCGATGCTGAACATAAATCTGCCTGGCTCGGGTCACACCGGGCCGAAGAATCCGGCTGCCATGGCGCTCCTGGGTATCGGGAGCGACTTCCTGCCGTTTCCCGATCCCCTCCGACCGTACCTTCCCGATACGTCTCCCGAGACCGTTGCCGCGATACGGGACGCCAACAACTACACGACCATCCGGGCGGCCATGAACTACATCGAGCGCGTCATCAAGAACCACGCGCCCTGCAACGAATGCTTCAAGAAGCTGCCCAAGCACAGAACCTTCAAGGAGATCTGGGAGTCCGACACGATCTGGCTGAACTACATGGGCGACAGCAGCGGCATGGGGGAGACGCGCGGCGACTTCGACATCGGCATCACGCTCACCTGCCTGAAGAAGGGCAAGATGCAGATCGTCGCCACCATCGTCCACGAACTGGCGCATATCGACGGCGCCCCCGGCCGCGAGCAGCAGGCGTTCGCCGACGGCAAGCCGAATCTCATGGCGGAGTCGACGCTGAAATGCTGCCTGCTGGCGCAGTACTTCGATCCCGGCGCGATCGGGGTCATCGACGACGCCGTGTTCGGGGAGAGCCGGCCGGGCAACGCCGCCGTCTAGTGGTCTGATCCTGACGCTTGATTCCCAAGCGTCAGGTGAATCAGCCCACCAGCGCGGGTGCGCAGGGCAGGATTCGAACCGGCAACCGCCGGCCTCCCCGGCCGGCGCCTCCCGCTCGCGACTAGCGTGCGGACCAGGCCGCCAGCTGGTAGCCGTCGGGATCGGCGAAATGGAAGCGGCGGCCGCCGGGGAAATCGTAGGCCGGTTTGACGATGCGCCCGCCGGCCGCCTCGATGCGGCGCTGCAGGTCCGCCAGATCGTCGGCGTAGAGGATGACGAGCGGGCCGCCGGCGCCCCGCGCCTCGCCGGTCGCGAAGCCGCCCGTCAGCCGGCCGTCGGCGAACTCGCAATAGTCGGGACCGTAGTCCTTGAACGACCAGCCGAACGCCGCGCCATAGAACCGCTTGGCGCGCGCCACGTCGGCGACGTTGAACTCGACGTAGTCGATGCGGCGGTCGTTCGCGGATTTCGTTGTCGCCATGTCGGCTCTCCCGGTGCGGCGGATGCGCGACGCGCGCGGCGGCACGCCGGCGTCGTCGCGCCGGAGATTCTAGCGAGAGCGCGGGGTGGCGTCTTGTACGAAACGGCCACATGCTGGTGTCTCCCCGTCGACGAAACGCCGGGCACGCAGTACATGATGGGGAGGCCGACGCAGCCGAGGAGGAAGTCGCATGACGCGTAACGTCAGGGTCGCCGCGGCGCAGCTCGGGCCGATCCAGAAGTCCGATTCGCGTCAGGCCGTGGTTGCGCGGATGCTCGCCTTGATGCGGCAGGCCGAGGGCTGCGATCTCATCGTCTATCCCGAGCTGGCGCTGACCACGTTCTTTCCCCGCTGGCACTACGCGGAGCGCAGCGAGGCCGACAGCTGGTTCGAGCGGGAGATGCCGGGCGGCGCGACGCGTCCGCTGTTCGAGGCGGCGCGGCGGGCGGCCATGGCCATGAGCTTCGGCTATGCCGAGCTCACACCGGACGGCCGTCATTTCAACACGTCGATCCTGGTCGACAAGGCTGGCGCCATCGTCGGCAAATACCGCAAGGTGCATCTGCCCGGCCATGACGAGTTCGATCCGCAGCGCACCCACCAGCATCTCGAAAAGCGCTACTTCGAGCCGGGCGACCTCGGCTTCCGGGCCTGGCGCATGCTCGGCGGCGTGTTCGGCATGTGCATCTGCAATGACCGGCGCTGGCCGGAGACGTTTCGGGTGCTGGGCCTCCAGGGCGTCGAGATGGTGACGCTCGGGTTCAATACGCCGTCGGTGAATGCGCAGCGCGGCGACGAAGGCCTCGCCAAGCGCATGTTCCACCACAAGCTCTCGCTGCAGGCCGGCGCCTACCAGAACGCGACCTGGGTGGTGGCCGTGGCCAAATGCGGGATCGAGGACGGCCATCACCTCATGGCCGGCACCGTGATCGTCAATCCGGACGGCGAGATCGTCGCGGAGACGACGAGCGAGGACGACGAACTGCTCGTGCATGACTGCGATCTCGAGGCGACGCGGTTCGGCAAGGAAACCATGTTCGATTTCGCGCGCCACCGGCGCATCGAGCATTACGGCCTGATCGCCACGCAGGTCGGTGTCGTGCCGCCGGAAGCGTGAAGGGGTTGGATCGCCGGCCGAGCATAGGCGCGTCTCAGACGTTGACTGGGGATCCCCGGGTCAAGCCCGGGGACAGGGCGGCGGCGTTTGCGCCGCCGCGGCTCAAAGGCCCAGCGTCTTCAGCGACACAATCGCCGAAGTCGGCATAGTCGGAGGATGTGGACCGAGCGGTTCATGGCGCGTAGAGGCCGCAGCGAGACTAGGCGACGAAACTCGGCCCCATCATCCTGTGACGAAAGTCACAGACTGTCGTTCCTTGGCTCTTCGATGGCACAGACCCGAATTCTCGGCGATTGTGACCGTTATCATTGGCATGCTTCCGGGCTCGACGCATCTTAATCACAGAGGCCATTTCGGCTGCGGTCGAGGAGAAGGTGTCGTGGCGGAGCTGAACGAAAAACCCAGGCCGCCGACGCGGTTCAGGCGGCTTACGGTGGCGGAATGGAGGCTTTGCACGGACGTGTTCTACCCAAACAACTTGCCGACTCGCGAGGACATCATAATCACCAACGGCGCGGGGCAGGACGGCCGTCCGTTCACCGTCCCGAACGCGAAGGAAGCGGCTGCCCCGGTGATTGGGGGTCTGGTCAGCCTCATTCCAAGCAGCATCCTGGGTGTCCTGGGTGGCGGTCTGGGGGTCGCTGCCGGAATCGACACCAGCTACACCATCCATATGGGCCCTGACTTCTATGATGACCTCACTGCCACCGATAGAGACGACCAAGACGCCGACGCCAGCGCGACGTTGATCCATGAGATGACGCATGTATGGCAGGGCACAAATTCGAGTCTTGCTGGAAGCTATGCGGTGGGATCGATAGTCAACCAACTCCGCTATGGGCGAGACGCCTACGAATACAGGCCCTTACGAGACTGGAAGTCCTACAACCCGGAACAACAGGCAAAGCTGGTCGAAGACTGGTACTACAGGAGCCACGCGAGCGAAAGCGACGACCGCTTTCCCTACATCCGTGACTTCGTCCGCCGCGGCATCACCTGACGCTGCGACTGTCGCTCCATAGATTGCGGTGACAGGCAATAGTCACTGAATCGTCCGGTCCTTGTTCAGAGTGCGCAGTACATGACATGGAGGCCCACACGGCCCGGCGTCGGATGCGCGAAGGCGCCGGGAACCGTGCCGACGATGCTGTGCCCACGCGTAGAGGGGTCAGTGCGGACTTGATCGGTCGCGGCGTGAGCGGATAGCGGAATTGGCCGGGCGCCGCGCCCCGAATCCCTGTAGAATACGGGACATGAAATCGAGCGCGAACCCCCTTCCTCCATCGACGATCGATCGAACGGCCTTCTCGGTCGCGCGGTTGGGCGATGAGACGGATCGCCGGGCCTGCCGGCATTCCCGGACGCCGCAGGAGCGGCTCCTCCATGTCGAACTGTTGCGACGGCTGAACTTTGGATCGGCGGCTACCGCCCGGCTTCAAAGAGTTCTTGAGACTGCTCGGCTCACACGAGGGTGAATACCTGCTGATCGGCGGCTGCGCGGTCGGCTACTCCGGCTATCCCCGCGCCACCCAGGACATGACGGAGCGGCCGGCGACAGCCGCGCCCATTTTTCGAGAGGAGACGGGACCGATGGCCAACATAGACGACCAGACCAGGCGGATGCTTGTCCAGAACTCGGAGCTCACCCGCCAGCGGATCGAGAACAGCGGCCGGTCGCGCCTCGATGCCATCATGGATATCTGCGCCAAGCCCGATATCGTCTGGGCCGTGTGGTCGAACGGGCAGGACGTGGTCAAAGGTCAGAAACTGGTCGCGGAGGGGGCCGCGAAAACCAGCTGGATCGCCATCGCGTGCGCCGACAAGGCGGAAGCCGACGACCTCGAGCGCAAGCTGGGCTAGAGCACATCCCGATCAGGTGAGATACCTCGCCTCGCCATCTCGTTGTCATCCCGGCGAATGAGGCTGTGAAGAAATCCAAAAGACGGCCTGCGCGAGAGTTGCACAGGCGTCGTGCGTCCTTCGAGACGCGCCCTGTGGGCGCTCCTCAGGATGAGGCAGATCTTTGATGGCACGAAGAAACTTCCTCATCCTGAGGAGGCCGCGAAGCGGCCGTCTCGAAGGACGCGCGATGCTGATCCAGCGTCTTTCCGGGTTTCCTCACAGCCTCGAAAGCCGGGATCCATAGACGCGGATGGCGATGAAATCGGCTCAATGCCGCCGTCGCCGGTGGTTATGGATTCCGGCTTGCGCCGGAATGACGCCGTGAGTCGGTGGTTCCAGTCGCTCGGGCTACGCTCTAGTGGTCTGATCCTGACGCTTGATTCCCAAGCGTCTGGTGAATCAGCCCACCAGATCAATATGCTGGTGGTTCGATTCACGCAACGAATGGGAACCATTCGTTGCGATCGAACCACTAGCCCGCCGGGGGAAGTGGCAGAACTTTTGGGGTCAAAGTGAGATGACGCGCATTTTCTGGACGGTTTGTTCGGGGCACTCGATGCGAGTCTTCACAGTCGGCCGGGCGCATGTCCTGCAAGGCCGCCGGGCGCGGCCCTACCACTCCTTCGGGCCCGTGCCGAGGTTGACGATGCCCAGGGGCAGGCTGCGCGGCGGGATGTTCATCATGCCCGTCACCTCCCACTTGGCGGCGGGCAGGCCGGTGTGGAGGGCGATCCGCTCGCGCCACGACACGGCATTGATCAGATAGATCCGGTTGCCGCCGCCCATGACGTTCCGGGAATCGTTGGGGTCGGCCGAGCCCACGCCGTAGGCCGCCCGCACATCGGAATTGACGCCGCCGAACTGGTATTGGGGGTCGCCCTTCAGGCCCATGATGTGGCATTGGCCGAGCGCATGGCCGACCTCGTGGCCGACGGTGTTGCTGATGACGTTGTGCTCCTTCTGCCACCAGGCCGGATTGAACAGGTCGCTGTCGTCGTAGTTCACGTCGTTGGAGCGGAACGACAGCCCGTTCATCGTGCCGATCGCCCGCGTCGCCGGCTTCGTCGGCGTCGGCGCGACGCCCGGCGCAAGGCTCACCTGCCGGGTCGACAGCGCCAGGTTGACGACGTTGATCGTGCGGTGCGGCGTGCCCGCGCGCAGCGGGCCGGCGGCGGGCGAGGTGTCGATCGGGCCGCCCGTGCTGTGCACGGACATGCGGAAGAGGCAGAGCACGTTCGGCCGCACCAGGAGCTGCGGGCCGAAGCTGGTGTAGTCCAGCTCGTCGTAGCTCTTCGGCGTGACCAGCAGGAACTGCCAGTTCCAGGTCTTCTCGGCGAGCGCCACATATTCGCGCTGGAAGCGGGCGATCAGGTGCGGCGGCCAGTCCAGCAGCGGGAACAGGTAGCCGTCATGGTCGCGGGCGCATAGCTGGGTGCCCTGCATCTGCGTGAGGCCGGGCAGCGGATTCTTCGAATCGACGAAGTTCAGCTTCACGCGCAGCTGCAGCGTCAGCCAGGCATTCTGCCGGGGATCCTTGCCGCTCGGCGTCTCCAGGATCGAATCGTAGGTGTTGTAGGGCCAGGCCGCTTCGGCGGCTTTGATCTCGGCTTTCATCATGCGGACCTTCCCTGTGCGACCCTGTTGCGATGGCGTTATGCCCCATAATCCTGCGCGCCCCACTTATTCAGGGCGAGGGCGCACGGCCGTCGTGACCGCAGGGTTGCACAAGGGCCACGCTCTGTCCCCTGCGGTGCCATGCGGCCACGCGGAGCACCCATCGTACACGCACAAATCCGACGTGACTGTGATCGCCATCAACACCTGGCAGTGCGCGCCGTCACAGCGCGCGGCCGGCAACCGGCGGCATACCATGCGCCATGGTTAACGCGAAGGGAGCCGAGAATGATGCTCCGCTCGGTGATGCGCGTAACGACCGCGGCCATCGTCGTCGCCGTCGCGCTCTTTCTGGCTATCCCGTTCTTTCTCGCACTGACGACTCCATTCGTCGGCCGGTGACAGGACGGGCCGTACCCGGAAACCTCCGGACGAATGTGTGACAGCCGTCACAGAATTCGTCCGCTCCCCGGGCTAGGGTGTTCCTGGTGCGGTAGAATTCCCACGCAATTCGTGGGGTGGATCGAACGGCCTCCTGTCGGGACACAGGGGGCCGTTCCAGTTTCGGAGTAGTGCTTGGGATTGCGGCGGGATCTTTGCTGACGGCCGCTAACCCTTCACCTTCACGATCTGGCCGGTATGCGCGTCGATGTACAGCTTGACCTTCTTGCCGTTCGGATTGACGGCCTTCACCTGGTAGAACCGGCCGCTCAACACCGGGCGGGAGATGTAGCGGTAGTCGCTCCGCTCCAGGTTTCGCACGATCCAGCGCGGCGAGATCACGTCGCGATGATCGTAGTCGACGTTGCGCCAGTCGTTGTCGTAGCCGCGGTCCTGATACCGATACTGCGAGTCGCTATCGCCGCTGCCGTTGTAGCCGTCGTCATAGTAGCGATTATCGTCGACGCGGATGACGGCGCCCGAGCCGCCGCCATCCGGCGCCGCGAACTGGCCGGCGGAGGCGCCCACGGCGCCCGTGGCGACGACGATCGCCGCACAGGTGGCAAAGAGAACGCGTTTCATGATGGGGGCTCCTCCTCAAGGGCTTCGACGTGCGTTGCGGGCAGCGCGAAACGACGGCGCGCATCGCATGTCGATAGAACTCGCTGTCCGCTGCGCGGTTCCCCGGCATGGCCACCGGAACAAAAGCTCTACCCGTCGCGTTCGATTCCCGTACCAACGGCGAAGGAGCGTCAAATGGGCGCGACTCTTCGAGACGTCTTCTTTTGGCCCCTTTGCGCGGCCCACCGCAGCCTCACCCTTGGCAGCGCAGAATGCAGGGGCCGGCAGCAGCACGGGGTCTTGGCAGAATCGAGGTCAGGGGAGACTTCCCCGTCGAGGGCCGCGCCTCACCCCGCCGCGGCTCCGGCCGCGCGATGGCGGAAGGCGGCGCCGGGATGGCTGGCGGCCAGGCGGGAGCGGCCGCTGCCCTGCAGCTTCTCGCGCAGCGTGCCGGCGCGGTAGTCGCGCTTGTAGATTCCGCGGCGCTGCAGCTCCGGCACGACCAGGTCGACGAAGTCGGCGAAGCTCTCGGGCGTCACCGCATAGGCGAGGTTGAAGCCGTCGACGTCGGTCGCCGCCATCCAGGATTCGAGCGCGTCGGCGATCTGGGCCGGCGATCCCACCAGGAGCGGCCCGCGGCCGCCGATGCCGACATGCTCGGCGATCTCCCGCACGGTCCAGACCTTGCCGGGATCGGCCACGGTCAACGCCTCGATCGCGGAGTTCATGGCGTCGTTCTTTATGTAGCGCAGCTCGTCGTCGAGCGCATAGCGGGAGAAATCGATCCCCGTCCAGCCCGACAGCAGGGCGAGCGCGCCCTCATGGCTGATATGGCGGCGATAGTCGGCGAGCTTCGCCTTCGCCTCGGCCTCGGTCGCGCCGGGGATCACGGTGATCAGAGTGAACACCAGGATGTCCCGGGGATCGCGCCCGCGGCGCGCGGCGCGCGCGCGAATGTCGGCGACAAGGGGGGCGATGACCTGCTTGGAGGGCGCCGACATGAACACGCATTCGGCATGGGCGGCGGCGAATTCACGGCCGCGGCCGGAGGCGCCGGCCTGATACAGCAGGGGCGTGCGCTGGGGCGACGGCTCGCACAGGTGGATCGCATCGACGCGATAGTTCTCGCCGTGATGGACGATGCGGTGGACCTTCTCGGGCTGCGCGAAGATTCCGCGGCGGCGGTCGCGCAGCACGGCGTCGTCCTCCCAGCTGCCCTCCCACAACTTGTAGACGACCTCCATATATTCCTCGGCGATGTCGTAGCGCCGGTCGTGGGCGCTCTGCCCCTTCAGGCCGGCGCCCTTGGCGGCGCTGTCGAGATAGCCGGTGACGATGTTCCAGCCGATGCGGCCCCTGGTCAGGTGGTCGAGCGTCGACATGCGGCGGGCGAAGGTGTAGGGCGGCTCGTAGGAGAGGGTGCAGGTGACGCCGAAGCCCAGATGCTCGGTGACCTGCGCCATGGCCGGCACCAACAGCAGGGGATCGTTCACCGGCACCTGGATGGCGTGGCGCAGGGCGGCGTCGGCGCTGCCGCCATAGACGTCGTAAACGCCGAGCACGTCGGCGAGGAAGAGGGCGTCGAACTTGCCGCGCTCGAGGGTGCGGGCGAGGCCGGTCCAGTAGTCGAGATCCTTGTAGCTGTCGGAGCGATCGCGTGGATGGGTCCACAGGCCCGGCGACTGGTGGCCGACGCAGTTCATGTCGAAGGCGTTGAGACGAATCTCCTTGCCCATGGGGCGTCCGCCTCGCGCGGCCTTATACCGTCTTGCCGATCGCCGCCAGCGCCTCCGCCATCACCGACACCATGCGGTCGACATGCTGCTTCTTCAGGGTCAGCGGCGGGGAGAGGATGAAGGTGTCGTAGACGTTGCGGATGAGGATGCCGTGGTCGCGGCAGCGCCGCGCGACCTGATGACCGAATAGCGCCTCCGCCGCGAACGCCTTCTTGGTCGCTTTGTCCTGCACCAGCTCGACGCCGATCATCAGGCCCTTGCCGCGGACGTCGCCGATATGGGGCGAGCGGGCCGCGAGCTTGTTCAGCTCGGCCATGAAGTAGTTGCCGACCTCGCGGGCGTTAGCGGCGAGATTCTCGCTGACGACGATGTCGAGATTGACGAGCGCGGCAGCGCAGGCGAGCGGGTGGGCGAGGTAGGTGTTGCCGTGCATGAAGCCGGCCTTCTCATGGCCCTTGAAGGCGGCTTCGATGCGGCCGTTGATCATGGTGGCGCCGAGCGGTACGTAGCCGGAGTTGATGCCCTTGGCGAACACCATGATGTCCGGCTTCACCTTCCAGCCGCGGCTGCCGAAGAGCTCGCCGGTGCGGCCGAAGCCGGTGACGACCTCGTCGGCGATCAGCAGCACGCCGTGGCGGTCGCAGACCTGGCGCACCAGCGGCCAGTACTCGGCCGGCGGAACGATGATGCCGCCGGCACCCTGGATCGGCTCGGCGATGAAGGCGGCGACGGTGTCGGCGCCCTGATGCTCGATCTCGCGCTCGAGGATCATGGCGCAGGTCTCCGCCAGCTTCTTCGGATCGTCGGTGAAGGGATTGCGATAGAGGTAGGGTGTTTCGACCTGGAAGAAGCCGGGCATCAGCGGCTCGAACATGCGACGGAAGGAGGGCGTGCCGTTGGCGGAGAGGCCGCCATAGCCGACGCCGTGATAGGCCCGCCGCAGCGAGATGAACTTGGTGCGCTCGGCCTCGCCGCGGAGCTTCCAGTACTGGCGGGCGAGCTTGAAGGCGGATTCCACGGCCTCCGACCCGCCGGTGGCGAAGAACACCTGCGTCATGCCCTCGGGCGCCGTCAGCTCGACGAGCAGCTTCGAGAGCTCGATGGAGGGACCGTGGGTCGTGCCGCCGAAGAGGGAGTAGTAGGAGAGCTTCTCGGCCTGGTCGGCGATGGCGCGGACGATGTCCTTGCGGCCGTGGCCGACATTCACGTTCCACAGGCCGCCCTGGCCGTCGATATATTCCTTGCCGTCGATGTCATAGACGAGGACGTCCTTGCCGGATTCGATGATGAGCGGCTTGTCCTCGGCGGTGGCGTTGGGATCGGCGAAGGGGTGCCACTGATACTCGGCGTTCCAGCCCTTGATGTCCTTCTCGTTCGGGCGGTTCATGTCGTTCATGGCGGAACTCCTTCCTAGAACGGCTTGCAGGCGCAGCGATGCGGCGTGATGTCCACGGCGAACCATTTGAGCGACAGCTGCGTCAGGCTGCCGTCGCGGATCATGTCGTCGATGGCGCGGTCGACCATGTCGTGCGGCCCGCGGTCCGCCTTGCGCAGGCCGATCGCGAGATCGAAGCCGAGGATATCATCGGCATAAAAGCGCGGGCCGGCCGGCGTCAGCCCGCGATAGGCCTGGAGGCCGATGACCGGCGCCATGATGGCGTCGATCCGGCCGGCGGCGAGATCGCTCTGGAACGCGGCGACCGTCGCATAGTCGGGGACGGTGGCGACGTCGCCGAAATGCGCGGCGAGGAAGGCGCGGTCGGGCGTGCCCGGGGCGGCGGCGATGGTCATGCCCGCGAATGCCTTGCGCAGGGCCGCGATCATCGCGGCGGCATCGCCCGGTTCCAGGCTGAGCGAAAGGGTGTCGCCGGCGCCCGGCAGGGCGGACAGGCGGTCGGGCCGCGCGATGGCGAAGCCGTGGCTCACGCTGGCGTAGGCGCGGCTGAAGTCGATTCGGCCCTGGATGCCGGGACCGACGGAGAGGCCGGCGATGACGGCGTCGGCCTTCGCCTGCAGCAGCGGCGTCAGCGGATCGCCGTCGGCGGCTGCAACCACCTCACACTTTGCTGAGACGCGTTGGCAGATCGCCGCCGCCAGCTCGGCCTCGAAACCCCTGAGATCGCCGGCCTGTCCGGGCCTGGTCGCGGGCGCCACGATCCTCAGCGCCGGCGCCTCCGCGCTGGCCGGCGATAGCACGGCAAGCACCAGGAACGCAGCGGCGGCCAGGCGGTGGAACGTCATGACGTCGCCAGGCCGCGGCGGCGCAAGCGCTCCGACAGGAAGACGAAGACGAACGAGGCCGCGAGGATGCAGGAACCGAGCGCCAGCACGTTCGGCAGCTGGGTGGGGAGCCGCAGCTGGCCCCAGATGTAGACCGGCAGGGTGGGCTGGTTGCCGGAGAGGAAGAAGGCCAGCAGGAACTCGTCGAACGAGGTGGTGAAGCAGAGCAGCATGCTGGCGACGATGCCGGGCATGGCGAGCGGCAGGGTGACGCGCCTGAACGTCGCCCAGGCGCTTTCGCCGAGGTCGAGCGACGCCTCCTCCAGGCTCTTGTCGAAGCCTTCCAGGCGCGAAATCATCACGAGCATGGCGAAGGGCACGCAGATGAGGACATGCGCCGCGCCGATGGTGTAGAGCGACGGCTCGATGCCCAGCACCTTGATGACGAAGGTGAGCAGCGCGATGCCCAGGATGATGCTGGGGATGACCAGGGGCAGCATGATCAAGCCCATGACGGGCGCGCGATAGGGCAGGTGGTAGCGCGTCACCGCCTTGGCGGCGAAGATGCCGAGGATGGTGCTGATGACGGAAACCGACAGGCCGACCTTGAGGCTGCTCGCCAACGCCGCCTGGAGCGGGCCGTTCTCGGCCATCTGCGCGTACCACTGCAGCGTGAAGCCCTTGAGCGGAAAGGCGACGTAGATGCTGTCGTTGAACGAGAACAGGGGCAGCAGCAGCACCGGGCCATAGAGGAAGACGAGGTAGGCGATGGCATAGAGGCCAATCAGGTCGAAGCGCGCCGGCGCGCCCCTGTGGACGACGCCCTCCGCCCGCGAGGTCGGCCGCCGCCCGACGCCCCACAGGAACAGGCAGACCAGGACGGTGATGACCGCCATCGCCACGATGGACACCGCCGCCCCCATCGGCCAATTGCCGCCCTTGCCGAACTGTGACTGCACGATATTGCCGATCATGATGCCGTTGGTGCCGCCCACCAGCGTGGGCGTGATGTAGTCGCCCACCGTCGGGATGAACACGAGCAGGCTGGCGGCGATGGTGCCGGGCATCGAGAGCGGCAGCGTGATGCGGAAGAAGCGCCGCAGGCGGGTATCGCCGAGGTCGCTGCCGGCCTCGAGGAGCGAGCGGTCGATCTTCTCGAGTGACACGTAGATCGGCAGGATGGCGACGGCGGCCCAGGCGTGGGCGAGCGTGATGATGACGGAGGTCTGGCTGTAGAGCAGGAACGCGAGCGGCTTCTCGAGCAGGCCCAGGCTCATCAGACCCGAATTGATCACGCCGTTGTAGCCGAGGATGACTTTCCAGGCGAAGACGCGCAGCAGGTAGCTGGTGAAGAACGGCACGGTGATGAGGATGAGCCAGGTGATCTTGTGCTTCGTTACCCGGAAGGCGAGGAAGTAGGCCATCGGGTAGGCGAGCAGGACGACGGCGATGGTGGCGGACAGCGAGATCAGGATCGATTTGAACAGCAGGAGGAGATAGATCGGCTTCTGCAGATAGAAGGGGATGCCGAGGAAATAGACCGCCCTGGACGACGGCTCGAAGATGATCCCGTAGTTCTTGAGCGAGAAGCCGTAGTCGATGGTGACATAATCTTGCGTGGCGAAGCTGAGGCCGACCATGGTGATCAGCGGCGCCACCATCAGCACGAAGATGACCAGCAGAGTCGGTGCCAGCAGGGAATAACCGCGCAGCGACTCGTTGCGCAGCAGCCAGCCCTTCAGCCGCCGCGTCAGGTCCGCTGACGCGCTCGTCCCGGCGCTGGATCGGTCAAATGCGGCGACCACGCGGCGTTCCCGTCCGGCTGCTTCTGATCTCGCCGAAACAGCCGGACCCTGGACTGTGCGCTGCTAGGCAGGAATTCTCATGTTGCGCCACACTGACATTGTCATTCCCGCGAAAGCGGGAATCCAGGGCAACCGCTCCGTCGCTTGCCCTGGACCCCCGCTTTCGCGGGGGTGACACGTTCAAATGTGGCACCTTCAAGCTAAGCCTGCTCTAGATGCCGGCCTTGACCTCTTCGTACATCGCCTGCATGACGGGCTCGTTCTTGATCGTGGCCTGGAAGTGGCCGGCCGCGATGTAGGCATCGATATTGTCCGGCGTGAGGCCGCGCTTGATGAGCTCGTCCGGCGTGATCTTCGCGTAGACGCCCTTGTTCGCGTGGCCCATGCCGAAGTTGGTGACCCAATAGACCCCGGTATCCACGCTCAGATAGGCGTCGATGAGGTCATAGACGCGGTCCTCCATCTCCGGCTTCACCCAGGTGGTCATGGCGATGCCGCAGGTCCAGGTCATCGGACCTTCCTTCGGGATCATGAACATCGAGGGGATGCCCTGCTTCTGGAGATTGAGGATGGTGTCGTTCCAGGAATCGGCGGCGACGAGTTCGCCGCTCGCCAGCGCCTGCTGCCAGCCGGTGTTGTCGTTGGTGTAGAAGCGCAGCAGCGGCCGCTGCTTCACCATCAGGTCCTTGCACTTGGCGACCTCGTCGTCCGTCATGTTGAACGGATCCTTGGCACCCGAATAGATCGCGGCCGCCATCACGCCGTCGATCAGGCTGTCGATCATCGACAGCTTGCCGGTGTATTTCTCGTCCCACAGGATGCCCCAGCTGTGCTTGTCCGCCGGCACGTATTCCGGCGCCAGGTCGGTGCGGAAGGTCGGCGCGGTGAGGCCCCACCACATCGGGATCCACATGCGTTTGCCGCCGATCACCGTATCCGGCACGTTGTAGAGCGTCGGGATGATCTCGCCCCAATGCGAGAGCCGCGACACGTCGATCGGCTTCAGGAAGCCGGAGTCGTTCCACTTCACGACCTTGTAGGAGCAGGGCATGACCATGTCCGGATGGAAGCCGGCGCGCATCTTGGACTCGGCTTCCTCCTCGTCACCCCAGATCGAGGAGTTCGGTTTGGCGTGGTACTTGTCCGTGTATTCCTTCCACATGTCCGGGACGTCGTAGCCGGTCCAGGTGAAGATCGTCGGCTGGCCGTCATCGGCGTGCGCCAGCCGCCCCTGCGGCATGACGGCGACCGCCAGCCCCACCGCCGCCATCCTGCGCATGATTTCGCGCCGGCTCACACGACCGTACTTGATTTCGTCGATGAACCTTTCAACGTCCCGCTTCGTTTCCATGCCCTGCTCTCCCTGGGTAATTTGGTTGGTATTTGGAAGCACTGTACAGCCGTCGCGCGGGCAAGCCAAGCCGGTGAGGACGGCTGAAAAGGCGTCGTCCCTGCGGCGGTCACAACGACGGCGGGCGGATCCGTGCCGCAAGAGGAGTCCGGCTTGTATCCCTCCGCGGCGGCGCGCATGCTCGCGAGCCTGGAGCGACCGGATGACCAGCCACCCTGACCCCGACCTCTCGGCTGCGGCCGCCGAGGCCGACGACGATGCGGCGGATGAGCTGCCGTCCTTGCCGGCGGGCACGAACAACTACATGACGCCGGCGGGCTTCCGCCGCCTCGACGACGAGCTTCGGCAGCTCAGCCGGATCGAGCGCCCGAAGGTGGTGGAGGTGGTGGCGTGGGCGGCCGGCAACGGCGATCGCTCGGAAAACGGCGACTACATCTACGGCAAGCGCCGGCTGCGCGAGATCGATCGCCGCATCCGCTTCCTGCGCAAGCGCCTGGAGATCGCCAAGGTCGTCGATCCGGCGCAGCAGACAACGCACGACCGGGTGTTCTTCGGCGCCCGCGTGAGCTACGCGAATGCGCAGGGCGTCGAAACTACCGTCCGGATCGTCGGCATCGACGAGGCCGATTTCGAGCAGGGCCAGATCAGCTGGATCTCCCCGGTCGCCCGTGCCCTGCTGCGGGCGCGCGCGGGCGACAGCGTGCAGGTACGCACGCCGGCCGGCGCGGAGACGATCGAGGTGATCGCCATCTCCTACGACGGCGGTTGAGGATCGCAGCGCTCAATCCGCCGGCGCGGCGTGCTTGCGCTCCCAGGCGCGCCAGGTGAAGGCCCACTTGGCGGGGTCGTCGACGGCGGCTTCGTCCAGGCGGGGGACCGCGGCGCGATGGGGAGCGGTCTTCACCAGGTCGGGCTGGGTGTAGGCCTCGTCGGAAATACGGCGCAGGATCTCCAGGCATTCGTCGAGCTCGTCGAGCGAGTAGGACTCGCCGGGCTCGATGGTGAAGGGCTCCGGCACCAGCATGGGATGGTGGCTGGTCATGTAGTGCTGGATGCCGAAATCGACCATGCGGACCAGGATCTGGTCGCTGGTGACACCGGTGTCCTTGGCGAGCTGTTCCCAGCTGTAGCGCACCTGCTCCAGGCGATGGTGCGGGTTGGCGGGCCACGGGATGGAGGCGCCGCGGATCCTGGCGATGCCCGCCAGCAGGTAGTTGTTGTTGAGCACGGCCGTTTCGGCCACGGCCTTGAGGCCGGCGGCGCCCAGGCTCATGACCCAGGCATAGGCCTTCAGCACGGTGTGGACGTTGCCGAGGAAGGCGCGAATTTTCTCGATCGCTTCGGGGCGGTCGGCGTCGAGGCGGTAGGTCTTGCCGTCGAAGGCGATGACGGGGTTGGGCAGGAACTTCGCCAGATGCTTCTTCACGCCGACGGCGGCGCAGCCGAGGCCGATGGAGCCGTGCGGGGCCGAGAAGGTCTTGTGGAGGTTGAACTGGCACAGGTCGAAGCCGGCATCGCCGGCCCGGATGATGCCGAGCAGGCCGTTGCCGTTGGCCTGGTCGTAGGCGGCGAGGCCGCCGGCCTTGTGCACGAGATCGACGAACTCAGGCAGTTTCGGATTGAAGAGGCCGGTATCCTCCGGGCAGGTGAACATGATGCCGGCCGTGCGCTCGGAGAGCGCGGCCTTGAGGGCGTCGAGCTCGGGATAGCCCTGCTCGCCCGGGAAGAGCGTGATGACCTTGAAGCCGGCGACCGCCGGGGTGGCGGCGTCGGCCGGGTGCGAGAAGGCGGTGGTGATGATCTCGCGCCGGCGATCGAGCTCGCCGCGCGACGCGTGGTACGCGCGGATGATGCAGGCGTTGGCGTAGATGCCCTGGGCGCCGCTGGCGGGCTGGAAGGTGAACTCGTCCATGCCGGCGATCTCGCACATGATGCGGTTCATGCGGTAGAGGATCTCCAGCAGGCCCTGGATGGTGGATTCGTCCTGCAGCGGGTGGAGGTCGGCCAGTTGCGGCAGGCGGGCGATGTGGTCGTTCACCTTCGGGCTGTATTTCATGGTGCAGGTGCCCATCATGTCCGGCGTCACGTCGACGCCCATGGTCATCTGCGACAGCCGCGTGAAGTGGCGCAGCACGGTCTGCTGGGAGGCCTCCGGCAGGCGCGGCGGCGCCTTGCGGCGAAGCGATGCGGGAACGCGCGCGCTGGCCTTGCCGGCGGCTTTCCTGATCTGCTCGTCCGGCGCCGGCGGGATGATGCCGCGCTCGCCGGGCGTGCCCAGCTGCATGATCAGCGGCTCGGCCCAGCGGGCCGCCTGGAACTGCTCGACGCGGCGCATCATGACAGCACCTCTTTGAGCGCGGCGGCCAGGCGGTCGATGGCGGCGCGGTCGTGGATCTCGGTGACGCAGAAGAGGGCGCTCTGGCCGAGGGCGGGGAAGGCGTGGCTCAAATCCTTGCCGCCGATGATGCCCTGGCGCAGCAGGCGCTTGTTGATCGCGGCGACGGTCTTGCCGGTGCGGTCGAAATTGACGACGAACTCCTTGAAGCAGGCGCCGGTGAAGAGCGGCGCCTTCACGCCCTTGATGCGGCCGAGGTGCTCGGCGGCGTAGGCGGCGCGCTGGATGATGCCTTCGCCGAGCTCGCGCATGCCCGCCGGGCCCATGAGCGAGAGATAGACGGCGGCGGTGATTCCCCACAGCCATTGGGTGGTGCCGTAATAGTCGGTGGCGGCGTGGCGCTTGTGATAGGAGGTGCGGTCGAGCGTGCCGACGCCGAAGCCGAACGCGCCGCTTTCCGGCGCCCGGGTCAGGCTGATGAGGAAGCTCGGATACTCGTCGACGAAGCGGGGCTCGTCGCGCGAGGCGATGAAGCCGGCCTGGCCGCCGCCGCCGTTCATATGCATGCCCAGCGGCTGCAGCTCGCCGACCACGAGATCGGCGCCGTAGTTGCCGGGCGCCTCCAGGACTCCGAGCGTGCTGGGATCGACGCCGACGATGGCGAGCGCGCCCTTGGCGTGGGCGCGTTTCACGATATCCGGTGCGCCGGCGTCGACGATGCCGAGGAAGGACGGCACCTCGATGTAGACCGCGGCGGTGTCGGCGGCGAGCTTTGCCGTGAGGTCCTTGCGATCGAGCTCGCCGGTCTTCTTGTCGATGGCGACCTCGATCACGCTGGCGAACGGCTTGGTGAAGCCGCGCATCTGCGACAGCCGGGCGCGGTCCAGGCTGGCGGGCACGAGGATCCGCTTGCGGCCGGTGAGTCGGCAGGCCATGGCGACGGCGCTGTTGGCGGCGGCGCCCATGTCGTAGGTGGGCGTGCTCACGACGTCCAGTCCGACCAGCTCGCCGATGAGACTCTGATACTCGAAGATGGCCTGCAGCTTGCCGTGGTCGGAATAGCTCCAGCCGGCATAGGCGGTGAGGAACTCGCCGCGCCGGTTGATCTCGTCGCAGACCGCCGGCACGTAGTGCTGCCAGCAGCCGGCGCCGCGGAAGTTGAGCAGGTCGGCGCAGCTCTTGTTCTTGGCGAGGATGCCCTCGACATGCCTGCGCAGCGCGTATTCGGAGGCGATCGGGGGCGGCAGATCGAGCGGCCGCTTCAGCTTCAGTCCAGTCGGGACGGCGTCGTAGAGATCGGCGGCGCTGGCGACGCCGATCGCCGCGAGCATGCGCCGGCGCGCCGCCGGGCTTGTATTGGGTATGTATGGATGACCGTAGGCGCCGTCCTTCGGCATTCCCCCCTCCGTGGAATTCTTCTTGTCTGCAAGCATCGGTCGCGAATCGCCAGACTGTCAATCGGTCCGGCTGCCGGCAGGTGAATGTCACGCGGAGGCGCGGAGACGCGGAGGTTATCGAGCCTGGGACTAGCGCCGTGCGTCCTTCGACAGACTCAGGATGAGGTGGTTTCTTTGTGCCGGTAAGATTATCCCTCATCCTGAGCCTGTCGAAGGACGCACCGTGATGATGCAAGCGATATCGGGAGTCGGGACGACGCTCACCTCCTCCGCGGCTCCGCGCCTCCGCGTGACTTATCCGTTGCGGGCCATTGGTTCCGATGGTTCCGGCAATCGCACCCTTGGCGGCTGCGGTGGGGCACGGCTATGATCCGCCGCAACGATGCATGCGGGCGAGCCGCAGGCGAGAGCAGGGGGAAGCGTCATGCGGGCAGGAAGGGGCGTCCTTGGTCGTGCCGTCAGCGCGCTCGTGCCCCATGCCATCCTGATCGCCTTCTGCGCCGCCATCTTCCTGCCTTTGCTGTGGCTGGCGCGGGTGGCGCTCACTTCCAAGCTCACGGCCTACAAGCTGCCGCCGGAATGGGCGGCGCTCCGGCTCGACAATTTCGTCGAGATCTTCCAGTCCTACAATTTCGCCGGCTATTTCACGAACAGCCTGATCGCGGCGATCGGCTCGACCGTGATCGCGCTGCCGCTGGCGACGGCGATGGCCTATGCCTTCGCGCGCCTCAATACGGGGGGCGTCGCGCTGCGGCTGTTCGTGCTGGCGAGCCAGATGCTGCCGCCGGTGATCCTGGTGCTGCCGATCTACACGCTGTTCCTGAAGACCGCCCTCATCAACACCTATGCCGGCCTCATCATCGCCCATCTCACGATCAGCATCCCCTTCCTGGCCTGGATGCTCGTGGCCTTCTTCCAAGGCGACATCGAGCAGCTGGAGCAGGCGGCGCGGGTCGACGGGGCGACGCGCTTCCAGGCGTTCCTACGCATCGCCGTGCCGGTGGCGGCACCCGGGCTGCTGGCGGCCGGCCTGCTGTCGTTCATCCTCAGCTGGAACGAATTCCTCTTCGCGCTCATCCTCACGGGCAAGGCGACGAACACCCTGCCGGTCGGCCTCTCGACCTTTCAGACCCAGCGCGGCGTCGACATCGCGCTGGTGGCCGCGGGCACGCTGGTGTCGATCGTGCCGGTGCTGGTGCTGCTGCCGTTCATGCGCCGCTACTTGATCAAGGGATTGTCGCTGGGGGCGCTGAAGTGATCGTCGCTGTTCCGCTTTCACCTTCTACCTTGTCACCCCCGCGCAAGCGGGGGTCCTGGGCGGCTGCCCGTCGCGTGCCCTGGTTTCCCGCTTTCGCGGGAATGACAGCCGTTTCGGATCGGGAGCATTCAAATACAAACAAGTCGAGGGAGAGACGCCAATGAAGAGACTGCTGTTAGCGAGCGCTTTCGCACTGGGCTTCGCAACAAGCGCTCACGCCCAGACCGTCAACATCCTGATGGAGAACGTGCCGGACACGCATTTCGTCCAGGACCTGCTGCCGGAATTCAAGGCCCAGACCGGGATCGACGTGCAGATCGAAGCCATCAGCTACATCGACATGCACTCGAAGCTGGTGCCGCAGCTGTCGGCGCCGACCGGCAGCTACGACGCCATCGTCGTCGATTTCTACTGGGTCGCCGAATTCACGCAAGCCAACAACGGCGCCGGCTGGCTGATGCCGCTCGACGACCTCATCAAGAAGGACAAGGTCGACACGTCCGTCTACGTGCCGAGCCTCATGAATCTGGTCGGCAAAGTGAACGGCGTCACCTACATGCTGCCGTTCTACAACTACTCCATGGGCATCATCTACCGGAAGGACCTGCTGGAGGACCCGAAGGAGCAGGCCGCGTTCAAGGCCAAGTACGGCATCGATCTCAAGATCCCCGCGACCTGGGATGAATACAGGAAGCAGGTGGAGTTCTTCTCGCGCGACACCGACGGCGACGGGAAGATCGACTTCTACGGCACCATCAATCAGGGCCAGCGCGGCGACTGCATCTCCATGCAGTGGTCGAACTATCTCTACGCCAACGGCGGCCAGTACCACGACGCCAACTGGAAGGGGACCTTCAACAGCCCGGCCGGCGTCAAGGCCATCAACGACTTCAAGGAGGACATCGCCAAGCACGGGCCGGTCGGCGCCGAAAGCTTCTGCTTCGACGAGGCCAGCAACGTCTTCGCCCAGGGCAAGGCCTTCAGCTTCGTGACCTTCAACATCTTGCTCTCCGGCTTCGACGATCCCGCGACCTCGACGGTGGTGGGCAAGGCCTCGATCGCGCCCAATCCGATCGGCGGCCTCAATGGCGGCTGGGGCTGGGCGATCCCGAACTCGAGCCCGAACAAGGATGCGGCCTGGACCTTCATCAAGTGGATCGAGTCCAAGGAGGCCGTGAAGAAGCGCGCGCTCGCTGGCGGCGCGCCGACCCAGGCCTGGGTGTTCGACGATCCCGACGTGGTGGCGAAGCGCCCCTACATGGACAAGCTGAAGACGCTGGTCGGGACGGCGCAGGAGTTCCCGACCTTCAAATACACGGTCGATTTCGTGGAGGTGCTGGGCCGCGAACTCAATCTGGCCGTGACCGGGCAGAAGGACCCCAAGGAAGCCCTCGACCTCGCGACCGAGGAATTCAACAAGCTGGCCGCGAATGCCAAGCTGTTGAAGGAGTAGGCTGAAGGCAAGGAAGGACAGAGTCACCGCAGAGGCGCAGAGGACGCAGAGAAGGAAGTAAAAACGCAGATGAACGCGGATAAGAAGGGATGAACGCAGATAGGGTGATGGCGCGCCGCTGGCGCGCAGAAATTCCTATCGGCGTTCATCGGCGTTCACCCGCCTTCGCGAAGCCCGCTTCGGCGCGCGAAGGAGGGTCTGCGGTTTCATCCTTCTTTCTGACTCCTCTGCGCCTCTGCGTCTCTGCGGTTCACTTGAGTCGATGACGGCAACCATCGCCAGGACCAACGAGATTGCGCGCCGCGACCGGCGCTTCGGCTGGCTGATGAGCGCGCCGGCGCTGGCAGCGCTCGTCCTCGTCGTAACGATGCCGCTGCTCGCCACCATCTTCACCAGCGGGTTCGACTACACCATCACGGAGCCGACCTACGACACCTTCGTCGGCGTCGACAACTACGCGTCCGTGATCGCCGACAGCTCCTTCGCCGGGTCGCTGTGGGTAACGCTGAAGTTCGTCGTCGCCGTCGTCGCCGTCGAATTCCTGATCGGATTCACGGTGGCGCTGATGCTGAACGCAGTCGCGCGGTTCAAGGACATCTATTACCTGATCCTCCTGATGCCGCTGCTGATCAATCCGGTGGTGGTTGCCCTGATCTGGAAAATGTTCCTGCATCCCAACCTCGGCATCGTCAACTACCTGCTCGGCCTCGTCGGCGTTGCCACGGTGAACTGGTTCGGCGTCGACCTGGCGTTCTGGACGGTGGTGTTCGTGGATATGTGGCAGCAGGTGTCTTTCATGATCATCCTGCTGCTGGCGGGCCTGTCGGCCCTGCCGCGCGAGCCCTACGAGGCCGCGCGCATGGATGGCGCCTCGATAATCCAATCCTTCATCCACATCACGCTGCCGCTGATGCGGCCGGTGATCGTGGTGACGCTGCTGATCCGCCTGATCTTCGCGATCAAGACGTTCGACCTCATCTACATCATGACGCGCGGCGGCCCGGGTACGCTGACCGAACTGATCAGCTATCGCATATACCGCATGGCGTTCTACAGCCATTTCGGCGAGGCGGCGGCGGCTTCGGTCCTGCTCCTGCTCGTGGTGCTGGCTCTGACCGCTTATCTCTATCGCTACATGCGTTCACTGGCGTGAAGAGAAGAGGGGCCTCATGAAGATCGTGTATCACATGTCTCCGCCCCTAATTTGTCACCCCCGCGAAAGCGGGGGTCCAGGGCAGGCGACGGTGTGGTTGCCCTGGATTCCCGCTTTCGCGGGAATGACATTGGAAGAATAGCGGTAAGAGCCGGAAGCGTAATGGCCGACATCAATCTCATCAACGTGAACAAGGTCTACCCGTCCGACGTCAAGGCGGTGGAGGACGTCAATCTCCACGTCAACGACGGCGAGTTCATGATTCTCTTGGGGCCGTCGGGC
>Ga0137403_10002023_pt1 | contig 25291 bp, 18 predicted proteins | sample CZOMad2_1_16fung_FD_122057 | JGI IMG/M metagenome (GOLD analysis project Ga0137403, IMG submission 122057) | Vadose zone soil fungal communities from Angelo Coast Range Reserve, California, USA - CZOMad2_1_16fungal (Hybrid Assembly) | ecosystem: Environmental > Terrestrial > Soil > Vadose zone... | reverse complement strand
TTGCCGGCGAGCGAGGACGCGAACTTGTCGAAGCCCACCGTGCAGCGATCGAGGAAGTCACGGTCGTAGAGCTTCTCCGTCAGCAGCGTGTGGCAGAGCGCCAGGATCAGTGCGGCATCGGTGTTGGGCCGGATGGCGAGCCATTCGACAGCGCCGCCATTGTCCAAATCCTCGGCGGTGGGCGTCACGTTGACGAAGCGCACGCCCTTCTCGCGCATGGCGTAGAGCCCGCCTTTGACGTGATGCAGCGTCGCGCCGCCGGCGTTTTGGGCGGCTGCTTTGCCAGCCGGCACAAAGAGGGTCGATCTGCATGACTCCGTGAGGGGGCTCATCCCCTCGAATGTGATCCACAATGTTGCCTACAGTGCCACGGGCCACCCGCCTTATAGTGTGGGCGGGGCATCATCGCGGTCTGCACACATGTTCACTCCGGAAAGCGAGACCTCCAGTCACTATTTCTATTGTAACTCCCGAGACTATGATGTCGAGTCCGTAGAGGTTGGCAATCGTATCAACGAGGCGCTGTATCGAATTTTCTCCACAGAGGATAAGCCCATGATCGAGGCGCAGCAGCGGATGATTGGGCCGAGGGAATTGATGGAGTTAAAACCTGTATTGCTGCCCACTGACAAGGCAGCAGTATTGATGCGGCGCCGTATCTCGGATCTAGTAAGTAGGGAGACTGGGACCGTCGCCTGTGAGTCCACGCAGCAGATCGTGCGCGAGCGTCCGGCCTAGCTTTTGCGACCCGCGGTTTCCGCACCTCGCAGATCCAGACTCACAACTGCCCGCGCTCATGCTACGGTACACAGCCGCAGCGGCGATGATGCTGTCACACCCGGAAGTTGCCGCGATCCACTTCGCTGGCGGCAGTTGCAGAAACGCGCAACATCAAAACAATCGCGGCTGCGCAGCAAAACGATCCACTGGCCAAGGAAATTGCGAGGCTCATATCAGCGCTAACATTGTTATCGTTGGGAACGCATTCACGATTTATCTGCATTACTTTGAGCCTGGGCGACCCACCGTATGATCCAACCGGGCGTCGTCGTTGCGTCGCGCCGCCCATTATGGCTCGACAGTGCGCATTCCTGTCGTGGACGATGACGCCAATCGGAAAATACGATGCTCACTTTGACTCTCTGTCGGTTCACCGCATGTAGATTATGCAGTGCCGGATCAGACGCCAACACGGGTGGCGCGACACCTTGGATACCTCTATCAGGATCAAACGCTAACGTGGCCAATTCCAGTGTAATAGTAGCAAGGACGGCCGATATGTTGCCGCACGCAGGATGAACGGTATTTCTCGCATAGTCGTCCTAGGGGGAGGTCAAGCGGGCGCTCAAGCGGTGGAAACTCTGCGTCGTGAGGGATATTTGGGCGATCTCGTCATGGTGAGCGAGGAGCCTCACTTGCCGTATCAACGGCCGCCGCTGTCGAAGAAGTACCTATCAGGGGAATTGACCGAGGAGCGCCTATGGTTCCATCATCAGTCATTCTATGATGAGCACAAAATCACCCTTCGGTTGGGGCTGCGCGCGGAGAAGGTGGAGGCGTTGGCGCGAGCGGTAATCCTGTCATCGGGTGAGCGATTACAGTACGACCGTTTGCTCATGTGCACTGGCGCATTGCCGAGGCGTATAAATCTCCCCGGATCCGAATTGTCAGGAATTCGGTACTTGCGTGGACTGGGGGACATTCCGGCAATTCGCTCCGCCATGATACCGGGTGCTCGTGTGCTAATCATCGGCGGCGGTTACATCGGCCTAGAAACGGCGGCGACTGCCCGGAAGCTGGACTGTCAGGTTACCGTGGTAGAAATGGCTAATCGTGTGATGAATCGCGTGGTTGCGCCGAGTGTATCGGCGTACTTTGAAAGTGAACACCGCATGCACGGTGTGAATATCGTCTGCAACATGCAAATCCAGCGTCTTGAGGGCGATGGCGGTATCGAGAAAGTCCTGTGTGCCGATGGCAGCTGCTTCAACGTCGACCTGATAGTGGTTGGCATTGGGGCCATACCCAATACGCAACTGGCGGTTGAAGCGGGCCTCGATTGCGATAATGGCATCGTCGTTGACCAATTTTGCCGTACCAGCGATCCCGCGATTTTTGCAGCCGGCGACTGCACTAATCATCCATCCCTGCGTTTCGACACGCGCGTCCGGCTGGAGTCAGTGGACAACGCATTTGAGCAGGCCAAAGCGGCGGCCAAGAATATGCTGGGAAGGCCGGTCATGCACGATCGTGTCCCGTGGTTCTGGTCGGATCAATTCGATAACAAGCTCTTAGTCGTCGGGCTTTCGCAAGGTTACGATCAACAGGTGTTGCGTGGCGACCCAGCGACCCGCTGCTTCAGCGTTTGCTACCTGCATGGCGGAGAACTTCTAGCGGTAGAGGCCGTCAATAGTCCAAAGGACTACATTGCCGCCGGTAAGCTAATACGAGGCCGAGCACGCTTGCGTTTGGACCGTTTGGCAGACCCGTCAGTAGCGTTGAAGGACACACTGGAGTCTTCGCTGTGACAGCGATTGAAATGCCGTAATCAAATACCTCTAGCTGTATTCCTCGGAAATCTCAGAATTACCTACCTACGGACATTGCCGCATAGCAAGCCGGAACCGTTTGGCGCTCGTACTCTTCTGGCCATTGCCATCACGGCAATGAGGTGCCGGTTAGTCCGATGCCCCCTATCGGATACACTGGTTTGCGCAGCCGGCTGCCATCAAATAGCCTAGCAAGATGGCTGAATGCCATATCGTGCGCAACGGAGGGGAACACCAAAATGATGTGGACCATTTGACGCTGCTGCAGCTGGTCTACATATGGATGGTCTATCTGCAATGAGCTCAAAGTGCGCCACGATTCTAAATGGGTCCATACCAAGAATCGGAGAATCTAAATGACAAATAGAGCCCAGATATTTAGCGCAGTTTGTGGGCCAGTCGGGGCACTTCTGCTGTTCGCCGGGCTCTTCGGAGCCCATTTTATTCCGCCGACTTCGCCCTCAACAAACATAGACGATGTCGTCTCCCTGTACCGGGAGCATACAACAGGCATCAGGCTATGTGGGATTTCAATGCTCTTTCTGTTAACGGCTCTAATGACTCAGTACACTGGTCTCTCGGATCAACTAAAGCGAATCCAGAGTCCGCACGCAAGTACCTGGGCGGCTATACAAGTTACGTTGGGCGGTATGAGCCTTGTTCCGGTGTACGGTAGCGCGATTGCATGGGCTGTTGCGACATATCGGCTGGACCGTACGCCGGAGCTCACTCAGACTCTTAATGATGTCGGATGGTTTTGTCTCGTTCATCCTGTCGCTCCGGCCCTAATCCAAATGATTGCGTGTGGTCTTGCAGTGCTGTCCGACCGTAGTACGAATCCGATGTTTCCACGATGGTATGGTTTCTTTTCGGTATGGATTGGAGTTGTACTCATGGCCGGGTTGCTCGTTCCATTCTTTAAGTCTGGTCCCTGGGCCTGGAATGGGCTGCTATCCTTCTGGCTGGACGCCTCTGCGTTGGGCGCTTGGCTAAACATCACATCAGTGTTCATGATAAAAATCGCAAGACGAGGAACCGCGTAGCTCCCTTCCCAGGTATAGCCGGGTCGTTATTCTCGCTGGAGGTCATCGTTGACGGCATATTCCGAAGCACCCCTCGTCGCCCATTAAACGCGCAGCCACATCGCCCTTCGTCAGTGTTGGAATTAGAAAGGGCTGTTGAGCCCGCCGTCCACACGGCACGCCGATCCTCAGTTGTGAAATAGTTCCGTTACCACTTCCAGATCTTCGATGCGCGTGGCGATGCCCGTCCCAGACATCGAGAACGTGCCCTCGCAATAAACCACTTTACTGAAAGACGGTCACGCGCGAGATGTGGCCCTCTGCCGCACTCAGTGCGTACTAAGTGCAACTGCAACCGGGCCGTATGCTTAACATCTGCGCTTCGCTAATTCGACGGATGACACCGTCTGCATGATCGGTGCAGCCGATCCCGAGAATCGGCTAAAACCGCTTACACCCGCGATATGTTGTCGCGTAGCTTTAGCTGCACGCGACAGTAGGCATTTGAGTTACGCAAGCTTCGGCTCATTGGAGCCCAATCGCGCAACTCATTTGCATAGCCGAAATTATAGCGTCGGAGTGTCGGATGTTACGGCGGGACAGGGCAATGACTTACGTACCTCATATTGGGCGGCTCTCACTCCAACGGCCATCCACAGTGCTGATCGATCGCAGAGGAGGCCGTGTCCGATTGAGACGAGACGTTAACTCGTGGCGCAGGTTGCGCGAGGCTACGCACGGTCCTTGTGTGCGGAAATGAGTTGTCTGTAGAGAAGACGCGCGGCCAGCGTGCTACCGAGACGAATGACCTTAGAGGTTGAGTGTTTTGAAGCTTTAAAGGGGAGATACGATGGAGAACCGCAACCTTGCAAAGGCCGCCTCGGCCGTCCTTCTAATGGCTATGTTGGGCCTGCGCGCACCTGCGCAGAACGCAGATGAAGGGAGTGACTCGTCGCAAGCGTCAGAGCCCGAATCGGGCAAGTCAATAACGAGCAACCCTCCTGTGGAAATCATGGAGATCACAGTGACCGCCCGAAAGCGATCGGAAGCTCTGCAGGACGTTCCGTCTTCTATCACTGCAGTAAACACCGCTACACTCGAGCGCAATAACATTGTGGAGGTTGACCAGGTTGGCGCCCTGGCACCAAACGTTATCTTCAAGCCCGCAGATCCTGGCTTGCCGATTCTGTCAGCGTATATCCGCGGAATTGGTGAGCGGGGTGGCGAACCGAGCCAGGATCATCCAATCGCCCTCAGCCTTGATGGCGTCTACCTAACCGGTCTCTCTGGCTCTCTGCTCGATGTCTTTGACGTTCAGCAGATCGAAGTGTTACGAGGCCCTCAGGGCACCCTACAGGGGCGCAACTCGCCCGGCGGCGCTATCAATATCACGACGATACGCCCGTCCGGTGATCTCGGGGGGCGGGTCGAAGTGAGTTACGGTCGATTCGACGAGGTGCACGCTCGCGCATCGTTCGACGTCCCGGTTATCCAGAGCGTGCTCGCCGCCAAGCTCTCCCTTTTCGAAAACTCGGGCGGCAATTTCATGACGAACATCGTTACTGGGGAGAAACAGGGTGGACGGCATGACAATGGAGGGAGGTTGGGACTGCTGTATACACCGACTTCGGATGTAAAAGTCTATTGGACGGTGGACTATTCCAAGGATAACTCGCCCCCATCTGCGCTGCGGGCAGTCCCCCAGGGTGTTGCCCAAGGGCCCTACCAACCAGTGCCTCTCGTGTGCTCGGCCTACGGTTTCTGCAGCCCCGTGGGCGAGTACAACACTGCGTCCCAATTTAACCGGGCTAATGACATTCGGAACGTTGGCTCGAGCTTGAATGTGGATGTCGATCTGGGGCCCGTGACCCTAACCTCGGTCACGGGCTATCGCGATGTGAATGAAATTCTCAACATTGATATTGACGCTCTGCCGGTCCCGTTTCTCGAGTACCGCAACCGTAGAGACCACACCCATTCCACTAGCGAGGAGTTACGCCTGGCATCCAATGGAAGTTCTCGATTCAGCTACGTCGTAGGTGCAATCGCCACCCGTTACACGTTCAATTTGTATCAGCCGGTCCTCCTGGGGACCGCACTCACCGGGCTCGCCGAACCCGTGACGGGGACCAACGCGCGTGCGCAAACTGCGAAAAGCTACGCCGTATTTGGGCAGGCAGTATTTAAGATCACTAATCAGTGGAGCCTTACTGGCGGCCTTCGAGAAACCCGGGACCAAAAGGACGCGTTCGTCGAACCAAATGTACCGGGGCCAAGCGGCAGATTCAAAGACAGCTTCAGCAATCTCTCTGCAGAGGCCGGGACGGAGTACCACCTCGACCCGGACAAGCTTGCGTATGTCCGCTTCTCACAGGGCTATCGCGCTGGAGGTATCAACTCCAGCGCTGCGGATCTCGCCGCGGTCAATAACTATCGGCCGGAGACAGTAAACGCCTACGAAATTGGCCTGAAGACCGAGTGGTTCGACAGGAGGTTGACCGCTAACTGGTCCTCTTTCTACTACAACTACCGTGACTTCCAAGTATTGGAGGTTCAACCCTTTCCCGGGGGCTTTACGTCCCGCATTGGCAGCGCTACCGGTTTGAAGATCAAGGGTATGGAGCTGGAGACAACGTTTCGACCGATTGAACCTCTGACCGTGACCAGCTCAGTCGGATATCTCGACGCTAAGTACAAGTCGCAGATTCTCAATCTTGGATTTGGCCAAATGAACCTTGATGCATTCCGGAAGGACAATGCCCCGAGATGGACGGGCTATCTTAGCTTCGATTATGTTGTCCACTTATCCGGCAGCGGCGGTTCATTGACCGTCGGCGGAGATGCAACCTACAAAAGTGCGACGGTGACCGCACCGGTCGACAGCGCGATTGCCGTTCAATCGGCCTATGCTCTGTTGGGCGCATCAATCAAATATCGCACTGACAACGAAAAGTACTCGGTCACACTTTTTGGTCAGAATCTGAACAATAAATACTACAAGGAATATGGAGAGCAGATAAACGGCTTGGTTGCATACGACGTTGTCGGTGCGCCTAGAACCTATGGCATCCGGTTCGCCGCCAAGTTCTAAGGCGAGGTTGATGGGGTTGTCTGCGCAATACCCAACTCGCCGGCCGCCACGGCGGTCTCGCCCGCGGCATTCATTTGTAGTCCCTAACTGTGCACCGAAACGCCACTTCTTGGTACGCATATCGGAGTGGCCGATTTCTCAAATCGGCACAAACCGTTTTCCTTTGAGCGAGCACGTGTATATGTATGTTGGGTCGGGCGAAGTAGGGCATAGGAGCGGCAATGACATATAAAGTGATCATGTGGGGAGCGGGAAATTTCGGCGTATTTGCCCTGCGGCAAATAATGATGCACCCGGAGATGGAGCTGGTCGGTCTACGCGTGTTTACGCCTGCGAAGGACTCCAAGACGGCAGGCGAGATCGCGGGTATGCCCAATGCACCTGGCGCCGACGTTGTGGCAACTCGCGATGAGAACGCGATCATCGCACTGGAGGCAGATGCAGTTGTGTTCATGGATTCCGATCGCACTCTTTCTGACCCGCGGGTTCCCGGCACTGAGACCTATGCAATGGTCGACAAAATGTGCCGACTCTTGGAAAGCGGCAAAAACGTAGTTGCAACTACCGTGGTTGGTATGTGTCATCCGCCGCTGTTCGGTCCGGCTGTATACGACCGTATCGATGCGGCTTGCCGAAGGGGCAATACAACAATGTTCACGACCGGAATTGAGCCGGGCTTTATGGGGGATGTGTTGCCGCTAATCTTTTCTAGTCTAAGCCAGGAAATCACCTCAATACGGACGACACAGTTTCTCAATTATGCTCACTATCACAATCTAGGTACTTTCAACGCCTATGGCTTTGGCAGGCGGCCGGACGATCCGCGCTTGGCGAATACTGCTCACAGCAGTCGTTACTTGGTCGCGTGGGAAGTCGTACCCCACATTGTCGCAGACGGATTGGGTGTCAAGCTCGATGAGGTAAAGCTCAAAACATACGTCGAAACGACTGACTTTGCATTCGACACATTTGCCGGCCGCGTCGAACCAGGAACAATCGCCGCGCATCGTCTAGAGGTGATTGGCGTAGTTGGTGGAGAGGATAAGATTATTCTCGAGCACATTAGTCGTCTCCACGATGACGTGGCCCCGAACTGGCCTTCAATGGGAAAAAATAGGGGCGGATTCCGTATTGTGATGGAGGGCGTACCGCGGATGGTGGTTGACTTCGAGATGGGCCACATGCCCGAGCGTACGCCAATGGCTGAAACGGGTATTGGCACAGCATGTCGTGCCGTCAACGCTATCCCCTATGTTGTACGGGCCACGCCCGGCGCAAAGTCTGTTGCAGAGTTACCGATGATTATTGGCAAGGGAGCGCTGCGCTAGTGAAAGCTTTGTTGCGGGGGCACGACCAAAAAAAATGCGGCAGCTGCCCTGTCAAGTGTTGATCGGCTGCCTATATCGATACGCAAAGCATCTGTCTCAGGTCTATTTGAGCCCAGCGCACAAAAGGAAGCTCGTTCCATGAAGCTGCTACGATACGGTCCATTAAATCAAGAAAAGCCAGGGATCTTGCATAGCGATAATACTTTGCGGGACCTTTCCGGCTGTATCCCGGATATTGGACCACTCCAATTGTCATCGGACTCCCTGGCGCGATTGCACGACATTGATGCTTCAACGCTGCCGATCGTTCAGGAATGGTCGCGGCTCGGCGTCCCATTACACGGCGTGCGCAAGTTCATTGCAATAGGGCTCAATTACAGAGATCACGCTGCAGAGTCAAACATGAAGATTCCGGAAGAGCCGATTGTTTTCACCAAGGCCATCAGTTGTCTATCAGGTCCCAACGATGACGTCTTGCTGCCGCGCGGCTCGAAGAAATCTGACTGGGAGGTTGAGTTGGGTTGTGTAATTGGGACAACAGCACGTTATGTTCCTGAATCAAAGGCGTTACAGCATGTGGCTGGATACGTCTTGGTCAATGACCTATCTGAGCGTGAATACCAATTAGAGCGCGGTGGTACGTGGGACAAGGGCAAGGGATGTGACACATTTGGGCCTGTAGGTCCATGGCTAGTTACTTCTGATGAAGTGGGTGATCCACAGTCCCTATCGCTATGGTTGGATGTCAATGGTGAGCGAATGCAATCCGGAAACACGCGCACGATGATCTTTGGTGTGGCCGAACTAGTAAGTTACCTAAGCCGGTTTATGACACTTGAGCCCGGCGATATTATTACAACTGGTACTCCTCCTGGTCTTGGAATGGCGAAGAAGCCACCGGTGTTTCTAAAGGACGGCGATCTCATCGAGGTTGGCGCTGACAAACTAGGTACACAAACGCAGCGAGTCTGCGGGTGGCGTTGAGGAGCGGAGAGTGTAAGCGGCACTCCTCGATCGCGATTTGTAGCCGCTCAGGGGGCGGTCCGAGCCTGTTCAATCGCCTCGCGCTCTGTGGCTCGTCGAGCTGCCCACGCTAACAACGCGTCAAGCACCGGACACAGCGCTTGTCCCCAAGCCGTAAGACCGTACTGGACCTTCGGCGGCACTTGATGATGAACGAGACGGCGAACAATTCCGTCCTTCTCCATGTGTCGAAGCTGCTGAATCAGCATCTTTTGTGAGACGGCTGGAATTGCTCGTTCCAGTTCCGAGAACCTCAGTACCTTGCCACCAAAAAGGTGAAATAGAATCAATAGCTTCCAGCGGCCTTCGAGAATCTTTAGCGCCCGCTCGACCTCATCCGCCGCCGAGGTTGGCGTCAGCTCCTTCGGACTACTTTTTGGCAAGTGGCCTTACCTTTTCGTGCGTTCCTTTCATTTCTGGAGCCTACCGCCATCCTTCCAGATGATCAATTTCTCATTCCACAGGCGATTCGATATGTCGAGAGCGAAGAAGTCGTACACCACCGCTTCTAGTCTCGCCAGAGCACGTGGGCGGAGAAGGTATCATACGTCGATTGATTCGCAGCGACGTGATGGGCGAATAAACGAACTGGCCCGCAGCGTGATCCCCGTGATCTCAAATGGCAGCCCGAGAGGCATCTGTTATGATTAATCGTTGCGTAGCGCCGAGAACCGCGCTGGCGACTTCGCCAAACAGATCCGCGGCGATGGTGTGTCAACCAGGCGGCCGCCTGGAGGCTCGTGTTGGCTTCTTACGGCAATGCGTAGGCGATCAGGCTGTCGCCGCCTTTTGCGTTGAGCATTAGATGCCCTCCCGTCGCGATTACGACGAACTGTTGCCCCGTTCGCGATCCGAGATAGCTCATCGGCGACGCATTGCCCGCCGCCGGAAGCGTGTTGTGCCAAACCGTCCGCCCGGTTGTTGTATCGATCGCGCGAAACTCTCTTTCAACTGTCGCGCCCACGAAGGTCAAGCCGCTTCTGGTGAGCAACGACCCCCCTGCATTGGGGACACCGGTCGGAATGGGGAGCAACGATCTGATATTGAATGGGCCGCTGTCTCTCCCCGTCCCAAAATTGCGCGACCACAGGATTTTCCGTGATTTCAGGTCAATTGCGTACAGGAGACCCCAGGGGGGTTGTTGGCAGGGAACCTCCACTGGTGACAAGAAAGCGGGAATGTACGCGCCATAGGGCGTACCCGCCTGTGGCTGAACCCCTCCGAGTTCGGAGATCGTGCCGCCCTTGCCCAGAGGCTTGGCAAGTGCATCAGCTTCCCCACGCGAGATCAGCCGCACGCGTGTCGCGACGCGCGTGGTGCTTACAACCATGATATCGCGATCGGTATCGACCGATGCGCTACCCCAATTGGTCCCGCCGATCGTCCCGGGATACTGAATGCTCCAGCTTAGCCCCGGCGGTGTATGAGGACCTTCATAGCGTGCCTCACGGAACTTGATCCGACACCAAAGTTGATCGAATGGCGTTAATCCCCACATCCCGGCCTCGGAGAGCCGCGGTCCCGCGATCGACGGCATTCCGATCGGGTACGGTTGAGTCGGCGCGATCGGGTCCCCCGGCGCAGCGCCGGTCTGCGGCACCGCGCGCTCGATCACGCCATCCAATGGCGCCCCAGTCTCGCGGTTGAGTATAAATATCTCACCACGCTTTGTGGGCTGAATCAGCGCCTTGACGATGCCGTTGGCCGTAGGAAGATCGACAAGCGTTGGCTGTGACGAAACATCATAGTCCCAGAGATCATGATGTGTGGTCTGGAACGTCCAGCGCTCGCGGCCGGTCTCGGCATCAATCGCGATCACGGCACTGCCATATTTCTCGTCGAATGAACGACGAACGCCACCGTAGAAGTCAGAGCCGGTAGGATTGCCAGTCGGCACGTAGACGAGGCCGAGTGCCTCGTCGGAGCTCATGGGGGCCCATGAGTTCGGCGTTGAACGAGTGTAGCTTTCGCCCGGTCCCGGCTCGTTGAGACGGTCAGGGCGGCCGACATCGAAAGCCCAGGTCAATTTCCCAGTAATCGCGTCGAAGGCCCGAATCACGCCCGATGGCTCGTTCCAGAATTGGCCGTCATATACCCGGGCGCCAACGATGAGTTTTCCCCGCACTATGGTCGGAGCGGACGTCGGAAAATAATAGCCGTTAATGACCTCACCGAGCCCGGCAAGCAGCGAGACCTCGCCGTTGGTGCCAAAGTCGCGGCAGCGCCGACCAGTTCGCGCGTCCAATGCGATCAGCCTCGCATCAATCGTATTGGTGTAGATTCGCTCGACGCAATCCCCGACCACGCCTGTCGCACGAAAATAGGCGACGCCACGGCATAGCGGAAATGGCTTCTCGGTGGGATCGATCTTGGGATCGAATTTCCAGCGCTCGCGCCCGGTCTCAGCATCCAGCGAAACGACGACATTGGAGCTGGAGCACGCGTACAACGAGTCGTCAATCTTTAGCGGCGTTACCTCAAGCGTCTGCTTGACCACATCATTAAAATGATAGATCCATGCTACCTGCAATTTCTTAACATTCGACGTGTTGATCTGCGTGAGCGGGCTGAAGCGCGTGCCAGCGGCAGTCCCGCCGTAAGCTGGCCATTCTGCGTTCGCCGGGGCATCGGGGGCTTCCGCTCGCAACGCAGTCTCCGCATAATCGCCTGCTGAACCGATCACGATGGCCGCCAACGCGGGTACGCCCACACTGGCGGCGAGCGCAAATGGCATAGCGCGGAGCAGGTTTGGATGTACCTGCGGGCCACCGCTTAGATGCCTGCGAGGATAGGGGAGTAGAAGCCATAGGCCCAACAACGAGAGAAAGGCGAGCCGGGGGATCATTGCCCACTCGTCGAGCCCCGCTTCCGACAAGGTCCATGCCACAGTCATGAGGATTAGAATGCAATAGACCCACAGTCCCCAGCGGCTCCGGCGCCAGAGCAAAACCGCTGCCGCTGCCAGAAGCACGCCGGCAACCAAGTAATAAACGGTGCCGCGTAGGGCGATCAAATCGCCACCGCCTAAGATCAGCGGTATCGAGCAAATCGCCAGCAAGATTGCGTATAGGCGTAAGGCTATCGACACAAACCCTCCACCGCGACTTACTCATTAGCCATTCTTCCACTCCCGCCGGGAGGAGATTGGACGCTACCGCCAAGGCTGGTCAGACTATTTTCTAAGAGGACCGCCCGGTCGTCTGTCGAATACTTCTTCAATGCCGCCATCGACCAAGAGACCGAGATAATCCGCGCCGAGCTGCCGATGCTTGCGTACTTCAGTATATTGGGGCGTGTTGAACCATGCCCTTGCAGCCTCCACAGATGGAAACTCGGCGAGCACTACGCCTTCGGCGCGACCCTCGCCCTCAAGGCGTTCGACCGGAGTGTAGACAGATAATAGCTTGATTTCATGACCTTCCAGTGTGGCCGGGCTATCCCGCCAATAGATTTCAAGTTCTTTTCTGTCCTTTACGCTTTGACAAATATAGACGAGATATGCCGCCACCTAATTGCTCCTTTGCCTGCTCTGCCACAGCTAGATCGAATACCGCTGCATGCTGGGTTACTTTTGGACTCCACGAAAACGGTTTCTACCGATATCGGGTAGAGGCAATTCCGAACCCGCTTAACAAGCGGATCGGCTAGAGTTCACGATACGAAACTAGCCGTTGCCGCGCGATCCTTAGTAGGCGAAATAGCCGCCGTCGACGGCTGATTTGACGTCGGTATTAAGACGCGGTTGGAAAGATCATAGGGCCCCGGGCTCTATGGATTGCGACGCGCGCTACCAAAATATCCATGACCGAACTCTTTGAGCCAGGCATCGTCCCGATCCTTCCGCAGCTGCGCGCATACGCGCACGGCTATCTAGTAGGGTGCTGAGAGATTGGACACAGACTGCTGAAATCGACATCTAGGGTAACTGAAAGCATGACAAAACGTGACCGAGGACCGGGTAGGCGCAGCGTCGATGAGAATATGCGGGATCGAGCATTGAAGGTGATCGCTGACTGCGGCGGCAGCTTAACGCTCGCCTCGCTAAGACTAGGCATTAGCATCCCTACGCTGTCGAGATGGCGTGCATCCGGCTCATCATCTCCGGGGGCCGGAAGCGGAGTGTCTCATCGCCCTAAATCGACTCGCGCCCCCCAATGCACCAGGTAACCCCCAAGCCGAGTAAGGTCATCCTGGATCCACCGCCAATAAGCCTCCGCGCGCAATCGATGTCAAAGGTCGCGTTTTGGGCGGTGCGGCGCACCACTGGTGTTCGTGACTGACGTGGCAATGGAAGTAGTGGCTTTCATGACCCGCCTGCATCGTCTCGCAGTGGCGCTCCGCGTCAGTGCGCGATTTCGTTCCTCCACTCTTGCATTTAGCCCCCGACGAATGGTTGCATAACTGACAGTAAGTCAGTTACAGTGCGAATAGCGCACCGCTTTTCGTCGGACCCATTGAGATTCTCAGAAGATAGCTTAGCGCCGCATGTGGGTATAAAGGAGAGAATGTTTGGCCAAGCACGTACAAGTCGGCGACATCCAAATCGTCGCGCTAAGTGACGGAATGTCACGGTTGCCCCCCATGTTCTATCCAGGCCTCAACATTGAAGCTCATCCAGAGATTTTGAATGAAGATGGAACAGTGCATATCCCGACTGGATGCTTTCTGATCCGTGGGCCTGGCTGCAATATGCTCGTCGATGCAGGTCTCGGTCCGGTAAGCATCCCATTTCCGCAAGGGATGCCGGCGGCAAAGGCCCGTCCTGGAGAACAGGTTCCACCGTTGTCTGAAGGAGGCCTGTTACCCGCGGCGCTGCGTGAGGCGAGATGTGAACCATCGGATATTGACACTGTATTCTTGACGCACCTGCATCCTGACCACATCGGTTGGATTGCCCCGCAGGGCAGGCCATACTTTGAAAATGCCAAGGTGGTCTATGGCGCTGCAGACCGGGCTCCATTGATTAGCTCAGCATCTATCGACGACCCAGGGCGGCGCGGGCTCGAGGCGATCCACTCGGCGGGTCGCGCATCGCCCATCGAAGGTGACATGCTGAACATAGTGTCCGGCGTGACGGCAAGACACGCACCCGGACATACTCCCGGACACTACGTGCTGATTGTCTCTTCCGGTGTTCATCGCGCGTATTTATTGGGCGACGCGGTTCAATGCCCTCTTCAGCTAACTGAGACGGACATCGGCTTCCTGACCGACGTAGATGCCGCGCTGGCCGCGCGAACTCGCGAAGCGCTGTTTCTGGAACTGGAGAGCAATGACCACGCTGCCGTTGGGATGGATCATTTTCCGGGGCTCGAATTTCAGAGGATTCTGTCTGGGAGGGGCAGACAGTGGTTCTCAATTTGAGATGCCTGTGCTGAGTTACCTCAAGTATGGAAACGATTGCAACGCGGCAGGCATCCTGATGACCTGTCGGCACCGCGACCCACGCCGCCGATCGCACGGCGATGCGTCAACCATTGAACAACTCGCGCCGAGCTCATCGGCACCGCGAATATGACTCCGTTACCAGGGCCGTACTTGATGTCCAACGACGTCTGGTGGCAGCCAATCCCTTGAGTGGGCACCTGTGGGGGCATCTGCAGAAACTGAGAGATAGAATCGCTGTGAAAATAGATACTTAGACCGCGAGTTCGGTGCCCAGCCGTCCCACCAATTATAATTATAAATCAATCGTTTATGGCGTACACCGAGAATCGTTGTGAATGTGCGTTTCCGCGGGAACGTTTGCCCCAACCCAAGCTCAAGCTATAGCGTTTGCGCGAAAGATACAGCCCGGAGCAGCACCCGACGTTGAACGCGTGCGTCACACGTCGCGAGGAAAACCAGATCACTGGCGTAAAGCCTGAAATGTTTGTGATTTTCAACGTCAATCTCAATTCACGGACTTCTGGGCTAACAATAGAATCCAGCACCACACCAATGCAGTCGCGATGGCGAATGATAGCATCGCAAGCACGTTCTTTCGGTCACCTCGTGAGCGCTGTCTGTTGGCGTCGTAGGATGATCGGAACTCGAGCGCATTGCCAGAGGGATCAAGGAGAGATAGGGACGCTTCTTCAAATTGTGTGCCACTGAAACGGATGCAAGGCGCGATGGTGAAATCTGCTCGGTAATGTCGTAGTCGTCTTGCGAGCGCGTGCCACTCCTTCCTGTCTAAATCGACGCTGAAGGGCGTAGCCTTCCGGGCCTGCGCGGTGTCGCTCTGGGCAGTGCGGTGCAGCCTAACCCATGGCGAACTGACACGGCAGACAATCGGATAGCCGAACAGGGTAAAGTGGATTCGCTCGGTATCACCGTGGCCTTCCAAACACCCGAGCACTTCCTGGTAGAAGTGTCGAGCTTCAGCGAGATCTCTGACCGGTACGGTTACCTCAGGCAAAGTCAGATCGATGACGTTGGGTATTCCAGAATACCCGGCGGTCGGCCAGCCTTGAATTCCTGGGCTTTCGCTGCGCAACATAAGATCCCCCTCATATCATTGACAATCCCGCATCTGCGTGGCCTTAGTCCTATCGCTCTTCGTCAGTGCTGTGCGTCCTGGAATCCTCGCGTGAACTCTCCGTGACAGGCATGTGGCCGATTGATTGCAACCGCTGGTCTTCGCGTCCCGGTTGATGCGCTGTTTGGTGACATTCAATATCGAATGCTGGAGTATGATACTATCATGTATCAATTCGACTGGCGACGTGAAAGCGCACTCGCGCTCGATCTGGTCCGCAAGATCCGCACCGGTCGACCATGGTTTTCGGGGGTGTGAAATGGCAAAAGCCAACAAGATCATCATCACGTGCGCCGTCACGGGCTCAATCCATACGCCGTCGATGTCGCCGAGCCTGCCGGTTACCGCCAAGGAGATCGCCGAAGCAGCTGTCGGCGCCGCGCAGGCGGGCGCCGCCATCGTGCATTTGCATGCCCGCAATCCGGCTGATGGACGCCCCGACCAGTCGCCGGAGGCTTTCGCTCCGTTCTTGCGCGAGATCAAAGCCCGATCGGATGTCGTCGTCAATTTGACGACCGGAGGATCGCCGTTCATGCCCGTGACCGAGCGGGTTGCTCCGGCATCCGTGTGGAAACCGGAGGTTGCGAGCCTCAACATGGGCTCCATGAATTTCGGACTGTTCCCTATGTTGCGGCGCTTCAAGGAGTTCCGTTACGATTGGGAGCCGCAAATGCTCGAGAATTCCCGCGACCTGGTGTTTCGGAATAGCTTCAAGGATATTGAATTTGCGTTGCGCACGCTCAATGAAACGGGCGCGCGCTATGAATTCGAGTGCTACGACACCAGCCACTTGTACAATCTGCAGTACTTTTTCCACGAGGGTCTGGTAAAGCCGCCCCTGTTCATCCAAACGGTGTTCGGATTGCTGGGCGGAATTGGGCCGCATCCGGACGATGTGATGCACATGAAACGCACGGCGGACCGGCTATTTGGTTCCGACTATCGTTGGTCGGTCCTGGGGGCCGGCCGGGCACAGATGCCGGTCGCCTCGATGGCGGCGGCCATGGGCGGCAACGTTCGCGTGGGACTCGAGGATTCCCTGTGGATCGGCGCGGGCAGGATGGCGGAATCGAATGCACAACAGGTGCGCCAGGTCCGCAAAATCATCGAGGGTCTGGGCCTCGAAATCGCGACGCCGGACGAGGCGCGGGAAATACTGCAGCTCAAGGGTGCAGACAAGGTGGCATTCTGATCACGATCGGATAATCCAGCGATGCACGGCGGCAGCTACAAACAATGGCCCGCGGTGGCTAAGAGGGCATCGACGCCTGTCTTGAGATCAGAAGTATTCGCGCGTTTGACGTGAGGAGTAATCGATGCAGTCAGCCTACACGGGAGAGCATGACGAGTACCGGCGCGCCCTGCGGCGCTTCCTCGATGCGGAACTCGAGCCCAACATTGAGAAGTTCGTGGCGGCGGGCGGGCATGACACGAGCTTCTGGAAGAAGGCGGGCGCAGCCGGCATGCTCGGCGTCACCATTCCGGAGGAGTACGGCGGTCCGGGAGGGGACAAGCTCTTCAACGTCATTCAGAGCGATGAGGTCGGCGGCAGCCTGGGCGGCTCGAGCATCGGCTCTTCGATTACGAGCGATCTCGCGACGTCCCTGCTGGTGGACTACGGTACTCATGAACAGAAGCTGCGCTGGTCTCCCGGAATCCTGAGCGGAGAAACGATTCAGGCGTTTGCCGTAACGGAACCGCACTCGGGAAGCGATTTCACCTCGATGCGCACTCGCGCCGTGCGGGAGGGCGGCGAGTACGTCATCAACGGAAGCAAGACCTTCATCTCGAATGTCGCCAAGGCGGGACTGATCTATCTATTTGCCAAGACGAACTCTAGCGATCGAGTAACCTGTTTCCTGGTGGATGCCGGATTGCCGGGTGTCTCTCGCACGAAGCTCAAGACCATGGGTCAGCCGGCGGGCAATGTCGGAGAGTTGTTTCTCGACAACGTTCGTGTACCCGAAAGCAACGTGCTCGGCACGGAAGGCGAGGGATTCAAGGTCGCGTTCAACACATTTGCGGCGGACCGGTTGTGCATCGCCGCGCGATCGATCGCCGAGGCCGAACTTGCCTTCAGACTTACCCTCGAATTCGTCAAGAGTCGCGAGTCATTCGGACACAAGGTTGTCGAATACCAAAACACCCAGTTCAAACTCGCCGAGATGAAGACCGAGCTCGAAGTCGCCCGCGCGTTCCATGATCGCTGCCTTTGGGATTACCGCGACGGGAAACTCGATCTGACCCGATCCGCGATGGTCAAGCTCCACTGCGCCCAGGCCGCTTGCCGAGTCGTCGACGATTGTGTCCAGCTGCACGGCGGCGCGGGCTGGATGGACTCGAGCACAGTGTCGAGGATCTATACGTCAGTGAGACTCCAGCGCATTTACGCCGGCACAGACGAGATGCAGAAGATCGCCATCGCGCGCTCACTTTGAGGGCCAGGGCGGCGAGCCGCCGGCCGTGCGCTAATGTGGAGTGAAGCGCACGTTGAGATGCCCGAGCCCTCGGAACGCAACGTTGGGCAATACCGCCAGCGGCTGGTCCAGAATCTCGATCTTCGAAAAACGCGGCAAGAAGGTGCGGAAGAAGACCTCGAGTTCGGCTCGAGCGAGGTAATGTCCGACGCAGTGATGCAGCCCGGGACCAAAAGTCATCGCGGCCGCAATATTGGGCCGAGTCAGATCTAATCGTTCGGGGGCGGGGAAGACCTTGGGATCCTTGTTCGCGGACAATATCCACAGGAACACGACATCTCCCTTTCTCATCTGCTTACCACGGAACTCAAAGTCCTCGCCAGCGACCCGCGGCTGCGCGGTCGACATGCCGATGTGGCGCGACAACTCTTGCATGGCAGAGAGCGGGTCGACTTTGCCGCTCAAAAAGAGTCGGGTCTGCTCCGGATTGTTTGCCCACGCGTTCAGGCCGAAGACCATCGAATTGACGGTGGTCTCATGTCCTGCGGTAAGCAGGATATGGCACAGCCCCAGAACTTCATCTTCCGTAAGCGTTCCGGTAGCGTCGTCGGACAGCGTAATCAGTTGAGTGAGGAGATCATCACCTGGCAGATCGCGGCGCTTGGCGATTTCCGCCAGCACCATTTTGTTCATTTCGTCGATGGCCTGATCCGCTGCGATCAAGCTCTCTGCGGGCGCGAAGACGGCGGCGAGAGCCCGGGTAATGGCCCGGTTCCACTCTCGTACCTTCTCGAGATGCGGCAGCGGCAGCCCGAGCAGCGTCAATATCACCGTTGCCGGAAGGAAATAGGCGATCTGTGCGGCAAAGTCGCATTCCCGCAGCTCAATGGCTTTCTCGGTCAACTCGGAGGACAAGCTCTGAAACAGCGGACGGAGCGAGTCCACAAATTTCTTGTTCAACGCTTTGGTCGTCACGCCGCGCAATCGCCGGTGCACGTCACCGTCATTGTTGACTATCCAACCCTGGATGTAGCGAGTGAGGTTGGGGATGCGCCGCTCGTGCTCCGCCTCGGGAATCGAGCGGAAAGCGTACGTGGACATGCGAATGTTCGAGAAGCGAGCGTCCTGGAATGCAGCCGCGACATCCTCATAGGTCGTGATTTGCCAGCATCGATTGGTTTTGCTCCAGTGGACCGGATCGCAATCTCGCAACCTCGCAAGCTTGGGCAGCAGTCTTTCGTCATGTAGGGATTCGACACTGGTCATGTCGAATTCGAGATCTTCCTCGAGTACTTGCGCCGACATCTCCAGCCTCCTAAACACCCAGTGGTGTGGTGCATTTTGCTCAGTGCCGCATCACCCGCGGATACTGGTTTCATGATGCGCCGCGATCGGGCCGCAGCCAGATGATGCGACCGCAGTTGCTACGCTAGCATACGAGGTGGGGCTCTAGCCAGTCGGGGGTCTCAAGTGGTCGTTCTGCGCCCAGGCTCCCTCGGAGGGTTTATCTCGCGTCGGCGGCGGGCAACCACTGCGTGTAGCCTCAGCCGACCGCACCGCGGCCCGCCGATTTCTGCAAGGTGCGCGGCTCGATCGTGTCAAATCGGTTGTCTAGTACACACGCGTACCGTATGATTGCATAATCAATTCGCAGGAGTGCCGACAAGGGCTGTTGGCGAACTCGACCGAAGGGAGAATGAAATGCTGAGTGGCAAAGTTGCGGTCGTAACCGGCGCCGGGAACGGCATCGGATCCGAAATCGCGAAGCTCATGGCGAAGCACGGCGCCAAGGTCGTGGTCAACGACACCGGGGTATCCGCATCGGGCGAGGGCCGGGACCCGGCGGTCGCGCGGGCTGTCGTCGAGCAGATCGCATCCGCAGGCGGTCAGGCGGTTGCGAGCGTCCGTGACGTAGCGGACTGGGACGATGCGCACGGCATCATCAAAGATGCGATCGATGCATTTGGTCGGGTCGACGTCGTCGTCAACAACGCGGGCATCTTGCGCGATGGTCTATTTCACAAGATGAGCCGTGAAGATTTCGATACCGTGGTCGACGTGAACCTGCGCGGCGTATTTTATGTGTCGCGCGCCGCTGCCCCGCACTTCAAGGAGCAGCAGAGCGGCTGTTACGTCCACATGACTTCAACCAGCGGGCTGATCGGCAATCTCGGCCAGGTCAACTACGGGGCGGCCAAGCTCGCCGTAGCAGGCCTCTCGAAGCTCATCGCAATGGACATGGAACGATTTGGCGTGACGTCGAATGCCATCGCGCCTTTCGCTTGGACGCGTATGGTCGCGACGATTCCCGCTACGCCAGAAAACATGAAGCGCCTCGAGGTCAATCGGCGGCTTAAGCCCGAGCGGATCGCGCCCTTCGTCGTCGCGCTCGCCAGCGAAGGCGGCCGCAAGACGACGGGTCAGATCTTCGGTGTGCGCAACAACGAGATTTATCTCTTCAGCCAGCCGCGCCCGATTCGAACCGCGCATACGGCGGATGGATGGACCCCGGAGACGATCGTCGAGCGGGTGCTGCCCGCATTCGAGGCGAGTTATTTTCCCCTCGTCAAATCCAACCAAGTATTCAACTGGGACCCGGTCTGAGAGTTTTAAGTGAACCTTGAAGCCTTGCGCGACCATCGCTTTCCCGTCAAGCGGGTCGCCTATTCGGACAAGGACACGATGCTCTACGCGCTGAGCGTTGGGGCCGCATCGGACTCCTGCGACCCTCGAGAGCTGCGGCTCGTATTCGAGGAGGATTTGTGCGCTCTTCCGACGATCGCGGCGGTTCTAGCCCATCCGGGGGCCTGGATTGCGAATCCGTACTTCGGCGTCAACTACGCGAAACTCCTGCACGGAGAGCAGCAGCTGATCGTTCATCGCCCGCTGGCTCCGGCGGGCGAAGTCGACGCTTCTTATCGAGTTGCGGCGGTCGTCGACAAGGGAGAGGGGAAAGGCGCTCTCCTGCATTTTGAGAAACAGCTGCGCGATGCCGCAACGTCGGAGCTGCTGTGCACGGTCTGGTCGACGTTGTTCCTGCGTGGCGATGGCGGTGCGGGAAGCTTTGGCAGTCCTCCGGAGCCTCTTCCGGCAACCCCGGAAGTACCGCTTGAGCGGCTCGACGAACTCAAGACCTCGAGCGGCTCGGCGCTCTTGTATCGTCTCAATGGCGATCGAAATCCGCTTCATGCCGATCCGGCTGCGGCGGCCAAGGCGGGGTTCGATCGGCCGATTCTCCATGGTCTTTGCACCTACGGCGTTGTGGGTTATTTGCTCGTGAGAACGGTCTGCAATCACGATCCGTCCCGGTTGCTTTCCCTCGGCGCGCGGTTCAGCTCGCCGGTGTTTCCGGGCGAAACCATCCGGCTGGAGGCCGCCCGAAGGTCGGACAAGGTGTACTTCCGGGCGACGGTGCCTGAGCGCAACGAAGTGGTTCTGAGTCAGGGCTTCGCGCGCGTGGACTAAAGGCTTGGACAGGCGGGGGGGGGCGAATGGCGCATTGCGCTCGAGACGTACGGTAGCGTACTATACAGCCCAGATCATTCGACGTTCGTTTACGGCTCCAGAGCATCGAGAGTCTCGCATGATTCCCAGAACCCTTTTTTCCCACGAGCACGAGATCTATCGCGAAGCCGCCCGTCGCTTTATCGAGACCGAGATCACGCCTTTCCATGCGGACTGGGAGAAGGCGGGCGTCGTGCCGCGCGAGCTGTGGCTCAAGGCAGGCGCTGCCGGCCTCCTTTGCACCAACGTTCCCGAGGAGTACGGCGGATCGGGCGCAGGTTTTCTCTACAACGTCGTGCTCGCCGAGGAACTCGGGCGAGCGGGCGCGACCGGCCCTGGCTTCGTGGTCCACTCCGACATGGTCGCGAGCTATATCCTTACGTTCGGGACAGACGCGCAAAAGAAGAAGTGGCTGCCGAAGATGGTGAGCGGAGAGATGATCGGGTCGCTTGGACTTACTGAGCCGGGCGGAGGGAGCGATCTGAAGGCACTGCGGACCCGTGCTGTTCGCGATGGCGCCGATTACGTGATCAACGGCCAGAAGACGTATATCTCGAACGGGCAGCTGTGCGACCTCGTGGTTCTCGCCTGCAAGACCGACCCCGAAGCCGGCGCCAAAGGCGTAAGTCTCATCGTCGTCGAGGCCGATATGCCGGGCTTCGAGCGCGGACGCAGACTCGACAAGCTCGGTCTGAAGGCGCAAGACACCTCCGAACTCTTTTTCCGCGACGTGCGCGTGCCGGTGGCGAACCGGCTTGGAGAGGAAGGAGCGGGGTTCAAAATGGCGATGCACAAGCTTGCGCAGGAACGGCTCATCATCTCGGCCAACTCAGTGGCCGTCAGTGAAGCTGCGCTAGGCTGGACAGTGGAGTACACGAAGGAGCGAAAGGCCTTCGGCAAGCTGATCGCCGACTTCCAGAACACGCGGTTCAAGGTGGCCGAGCTTGCTGCACAAGTGCAGTCCGCGCGGATATTCGTCGACCGGTGCATCGAGCTCGCGATGGCGGAGAAGCTCGATAGCACCGATGCCGCCATGCTCAAGATGCTCACGACGGAGTTGCAGTGCAAGGTCGTCGACGAGTGCCTGCAGTTCTTCGGCGGTTATGGGTACATGCTCGAATACCCGATCGCCCGAGCGTATATCGACTCCCGGGTCCGGCGCATCGCCGGGGGATCATCGGAAGTCATGCGAGAAATCATCAGTCGCAGAATTTTCGAGGGGTGATTCGGCACCGAGCGTTTCGAAGGAGCGCAATTGGACTTCAACCTAACTGACGATCAGCGCGCGATCGCCGAAGCGGTCAAGCGTATCTGCCTCAAGTTTCCGGACGAATACTGGACCCGGAAGGACACCATGGCGGAGTTTCCGCATGAGTTTCACGCGGCCATGGCGGCCGACGGCTGGCTGGGCATCACCATGCCGGAAGAACTCGGGGGTTCGAACCTCGGGGTAACCGAGGCCGCAATCATGATGAACGCCGTGGCTGCGGGCGGCGGCGGTTCGGCCGCGATGTCGACGTTGCAGATCAACCTCTTTGCCCCCCATCCGATCGTCGTTCTCGGAACGCCTGAGCAGAAGCGGCGCATGCTGCGTCCCCTGATCTCGGGCGCCGAGAAAACCTGTTTTGGGGTCACCGAAGCGGACGCAGGGCTCAATACGACTCGGATAAAGACTTTCGCAAAAAAGGTCGACGGTGGTTATCTCGTCAACGGCAACAAAATCTGGACATCGACGGCCCAGGAGGCCCATAACATCCTGCTGCTCACGCGCACGACACCGCTCGAGGACTGCGTCAAGCCCACCGACGGAATGACGATTTTCTTCACGAAGCTAAATCGGGAGAAGATCGAAGTGAGGCGGATTCCTAAGATGGGTCGAGCCGCCGTCGACTCGAATGCGATTTTCATCCAGGACTTGTTCATTCCCGAGCAGGATCGAATCGGCGAAGAGGGGAAGGGGTTCCACTACCTCCTCCACAGCCTCAACCCCGAACGCATCATCGTCGCCGCCGGTGCGATCGGAATCGCCCAGGACGCGTTGCGTCGCGCCGCGCGCTACGCAAGGGAGCGGGTCGTATTCGATCGACCCATAGGCCAGAACCAATCCATTCAACATCCGCTCGCGGAAATCTGGTGTTCCATCGAGGCGGCATGGCTGATGACGATGAAAGCGGCGTCGCTCTACGACCGAAAAGAACCCTGTGGCTCCTACGCGAATGCGGCGAAGTTTCTCGCCGGGCGTGCCGCCTTCAATTCGGCCACCCAGGCGGTGCTCACGCATGGCGGAATGGGCTACGCGAAGGAGTACCAAGTAGAGCGGCTTTTCCGCGAATCGATGCTACAGCGGCTTACTCCCATTACCGAACAGCTCATCTTGTCATTCATCGCCGAGAAGGAACTCGGAATGCCGAAATCGTATTGACGAAGCCGGTGCAGCCGACGCGGCCAGTCAAGGCCGCTCCATGACGCGTCGCCAGGCGTCGCGCGAAAAGCAGCGCTTCATCCACTGGTCGGTATTCGGGTGATTACTCAGGCTGATCTGGAAGACCGGCAGGACGCTCGCTACGGACGCCACGTTCAGATCGGCGAGAGAAAAGCCGCTGTCTGCCAGCAGATATTGCTGGCGGCCGAGGATCGGCTCCAGCACGGCGTCGACCACGCGATGGACATCATCATGCCAGCCATCGATCCGTGTCTGATCGATCTGCTCCTTAGGCCGGCGACCTTCACGCATGATCGCGACCAGCGGCGGCTCCAGCTCTGAGAGCGCCCACGACGTCCACTGCTGGAGCTTTGCGACACCTCCGGAGGTCGATGGCCAAAGCGAGCCCGGAAAACTGCTCGCGAGATAGGCATTGATCGCCATCGTCTCGGTAAGCACGAAGTCATCATGCACGAGGGTCGGAATCTTGCCTTGGGGATTGAGCGCCAGGTAGTCGGGCGTGCGGGTCTGACCTTCATTCGGATTGAGCGGGATCTGCTCGTATGGGAGCCCAAGTTCCTCCATCGTCCACATGCAGCGGACGACGCGCGACCGCTTCCAGCCGTAAATCCTGAGCATGCTCGTCTCCCTGGTCGAACCGATGATTTTCATGGTCCCTCGCCCAAACCCCGACGTCAACAGCCTGAGCTCGAGCGGAGGACAAACTTGCCAATTCAAGATAAAAGAGGTAAGCATGCACAATATGTATAGGTGTTCTAAATTCCGAGCGCCGGCTGTGACCGGTCGCGACAGCATTCCATGAAGCCCACCATGCCTAAGTACTGTCGAACAGAGCGAGAAGACAAGCTCCTGGTCGTTACGCTCGACCGACCCGATGTGCTCAACAGTCTGAATGCGCCCGCCTGCTTCGAGCTCGAGGAGATTTTCAATGACTTTGAACGCGATCCCACTCTGTGGATCGCGGTCATTACGGGCGCGGGCGATCGCGCTTTTTGCGCAGGCCATGATCTCGCGGATGCGCCCGACGCGCCCATGCCGCCGAGCGGGTGGGCCGGCCTTGCCGAACGCCCACAGAGAACCAAACCCCTGATCGCCGCCGTGAACGGATTGGCGATGGGCGGCGGCTTCGAGATTGCGCTCGCCTGCGACATCGTGATCGCCGATTCCCGGTCGATATTTGCGATGAGCGAGCCGCGTGTTGGGGCTGTGGCGCTGGGTGGCGGCGCGCAGCGCCTCGCAACGCGTGTGCCGGCCGCGATAGCCATGGGGATGCTGCTGACCGGTCGCCGATTCGACGCCGTTGAGGCGCATCGATGGGGCTTGGTTACGGAGATCGCCGCCCCAGGGCAGGTGATGGAGGTTGCCCGCCGCTGGGCCGACGAAATCCTGAAATG
>Ga0137403_10002022_pt1 | contig 25293 bp, 22 predicted proteins | sample CZOMad2_1_16fung_FD_122057 | JGI IMG/M metagenome (GOLD analysis project Ga0137403, IMG submission 122057) | Vadose zone soil fungal communities from Angelo Coast Range Reserve, California, USA - CZOMad2_1_16fungal (Hybrid Assembly) | ecosystem: Environmental > Terrestrial > Soil > Vadose zone... | reverse complement strand
AATCGTTCTTCTGATCCTTTTACTCTTCAGCCTGATCTCATGGGCGGTGATCCTATCCAAGTGGAGTTCTTATGGCCGCGCGCGCGCCCAAAGCGGCCGGTTCCTGCGCGCCTTCAGGAAAGCCGTTCGACTTAAAGATGTGGCCGCGGTGTCGGAACAGTTCCGGCCTAGCCCGCTGGTGTCGGTATTTGAAGGCGGGTACGAGGAATACCAACGGCAAACCGGCAACCCTGCGGGCGGGTTGAAAAACGTCCACTCAGTGCATCGCGCGATGCAGATCGCAAGCTCGGAAGAGCACACGCGGCTGGAGCGACGGTTGCAGTGGCTGGCTACGATCGCCAACGTCGCGCCGTTTGTGGGACTATTCGGGACAGTGTGGGGCATCATCGACGCCTTCCACGGATTGGGAACGGCTGGCGCCGCAACCCTGCGCGCGGTCGCGCCCGGCATTTCTGAAGCGTTGATCACAACGGCGGCCGGATTGGCTGCCGCAATCCCGGCCGTGATCTTCTACAACCAGCTCACGCACAACATCCGCGAATTCGGCGCCCGCATGGACGAGTTCACGCTGGAGATGCTGAACGCGGTCGAGCGGGGATCGGAGTAGCTGATGTCGATTGGAATCCGCAGGCACGGCGGACGCTCGTTGGCAGAGATCAACGTGACTCCGCTGGTCGACGTGGTGCTGGTGCTGCTGATCATCTTCATGCTGACGGCACCGATCTTGCAGTCGGGCATCGAGGTCTCGGTTCCCAAGACCAAGTCGGTGAACGAGATCACGGAAGAGCGAATCGTTATCTCTATCACGCGGGCGCAGCGGGTCTTTCTTGGCAACGATCCGGTAAACATCAACGAGATCGGCAATATCCTGCGACAAAAAGTGCGCGATCCCGAGCACCAGTCCATTTATTTACGCGCCGATGAGAATGTCCCCTTCGGAGCGTTCGCAACGGTAATGGACGCGGTGAAGTCTTCGGGGATCACCAATGTAAGTATTGTGACTGAGCCATTGAAGGAAAATGCGAGCACGCGCTGACATTTATTCTGAAAGCGATGGCTGGAAGGGTCCGCTGACCTGGTCAGCCGGGCTGCACGGGTTGCTTGTGGCCGCGATCTTCATTTATGCGGCGATCATTGGCGGAGTGCATGGTGAGGACTGGGGCGGCTCTACTTCGGGCGGCGGAGCCATGAGCGCGACGCTCGTGAGCAAGGCGGCGATTCCGCTGCCCCGCAAAGAAGTTGTGACGGAAAACATCCTCGCCAATGAGTCTGAAGGGCTGACGCAATCGCAGCCCAAGCAGGTCGAGCAGCCCCCACCGGAAGCCATTCCGATACCTGAGAAGACGACCAAGCCACAGAAGCAGCCGAAGCCCAGCATCGATAAATCAAAGATCACGCCCAAGCCCAGCAATGTTGTCCCGTATGGCGAGAGCGGGCCGGTGAATGCGCCCACCACGATGGTGAACCTGAGCGGCTCACCCGGCGGCCTGAATTTTGGCAGCGGTGATTTCGGCGCCCGCTATGCCTGGTATGTGGACGCGGTAAGGCGCAAGGTCTCGGAAAACTGGCGCAAATACGAGATTGACCCTAATATCTCGAATGCGCGGCGGGTTTATATTACCTTTGAGATCCTGCGCAGCGGCGATGCGGCCAACATTCAGATCGAGCAGTCGAGCGGGGTGCCCTCGCTCGACATGTCGGCCACGCGGGCGTTGCAGCGCATTGATACCTTTGGACCCTTGCCACCGGGCTACAACGGGAATAAGGTCTCTGTGGAGTTCTGGTTCGATTACAAAAAATGACTGCTAAGGAATCTTCCTTGATGAAAAGATTGCGCTCAGCCTTGATCCTGGTTGCCGTATTGGTGTCGTCGTACGCGGCAAGCGCTCAAAATGATTGGATCCGAACCGGCACTGGACTCGGGCAGGAAAAGGTCCGTCTGGGTGTCGCGGACTTCAAATCCAGCGGCGCGGATCCGCGTAACGAGGCCTTGCTGAAGACTTTCAATGACACGCTGTGGAACGATCTGGACAATGCCGGCATCTTCGACATGGCTTCGAAGAGCTTTTATCCGCTGGTCCAACCCAGTCAGCCAGGCGAGGTGAAATTCGACGCCTGGGCAAATCCTCCTGCGAATGTGGCCATGCTGGCTTTCGGGAACCTGGGTGTCGTCGGATCAGACCTATCAGTGCAAGGCTGGCTTGATGACGTGAAGAATACCCAGTCGCCCATCGTGCTGGGCAAGCAATACAAAGAAGAAGCCACCGACGCGAAGGCGCGCTTGATCGCGCACAAGTTCGCCAACGAGATCATCTTCCGGCTGGGCGGCGGTGTGAACGGCATCACCGAATCCAAGCTGTACTACATCAGCAATCGCAGCGGTCGCAAAGAAGTGTGGGCGATGGATTATGACGGCGCCGACCAAAACCAGATCACGCACCTGGGAGCGCTGGCTTCCCTGTCGCCGCGCATTTCGCCTGACGCCAGCCGCATCGCTTTTTCGTCTTACCCCAAAGGCTCAGGCCTCGAGATCATGATGTACTCCAACGAACTTGGCCGCATGGTGAACTTCCCGCGCTTCGGCGGAACTAACGCCACGCCGGCCTGGGCGCCGGATGGGACCAAGCTGGCATTCGCTTCCTCGATGCGCGGCGCGATGGAGATCTACGTCGCCGATGCAAGCGGTGCCGGACCCAAGCGGGTGAGCTCGGCCCGCGGTCCGGATGTTTCTCCGGTATGGAACCCAAAGACCGGAGCGCAGATCGCCTTTGTCAGTGGACGCAGCGGCTTGCCGCAGATCTACATCATGGACGCCGACGGCACCAACCTGCAGCGCATGACCGACCAGGGTTATGCAGTATCGCCTTCGTGGTCGCCGAATGGACAATTCCTGGCGTTCGCGTGGCGCCGCAATTATGGCCCTGGCGCGCCGGGCGGGTGGGACATCTACGTGATGGACGTCGCCACCAAGCAATTCATCCAGCTGACCCACGATGCCGGGAACAACGACTTTCCGACGTGGTCGCCGGATGGCCGCCACATCGCATTCCAGCGTGGCGGCAATGGTCGCGAACAGATATGGACCATGCTAGCCGACGGCAGCAAGGCCCACGCCATATCCAACACGGGGGCAAATTCGCAGCCTTCGTGGGGGATTAAGTAACATCCGGCCAGCACTTTCGGGATTTAGGGTATTTACAAAATCATTAGGGACGAGTAAACAGGTTTTTACACCTTTATGGAGGCTTGTGTGACTTTGAGCAAGAAGAACTACGGATTGCTGTTCGTTTTGGCCGCTCTGTTGATCGTTGGCGGCTGCAAGAAGAAAGAGACTGCTCCACCGCCTCCTCCGCCACCGCCCCCGGCGGCACCCACCGCGTCGCTTTCGGCGAATCCGGATAGCGTGCCCCCGGGTCAAGCTACCACGCTGACCTGGCGCACGGAAAATGCCAATGACGTTTCCATCGAAGGCATCGGCAAGGTCGATCCCAGCGGATCACAATCGGTGACACCGCAAGCTTCGACCACCTATCGCCTGACCGCGAAGGGTCCGGGCGGCACGCAAGACGCAACTGCGCGAGTGACAGTGGAAGCGGCGCCCGTGCAGGCGGTTTCTCAGACTGACGAAGAAATGTTCGCGGCCAATGTGAAGGACATTTTCTTCGACTACGACTCGTACGCCATCCGTGCGGATGCGCAACAGCAGATCGCTGCCGACGCAGCGTTCCTGAAGCAGCATCCGAATTGGAGATTCACCATCGAGGGCCACTGCGACGAGCGCGGCTCCACGGAATACAACCTGGCGCTCGGCGACAGCCGCGCCAATGCTACGCGCGACGCGCTGGTGCAGAATGGTGTTCCCGCGGGCAACATCAAGACCATCAGCTACGGCAAAGAGAAGCCGTTCTGCAACGAGTCGAACGAAGCGTGCTGGCAGCAGAATCGGCGCGCCCACTTCGTCTTGACCAAGTGACCCTGTGAACATGGCTGCCGGCGCACTGCTTTCAATGCGCCGGCGGCTTCTTTTTGCGCTTGAACCCTTGTTTCCGGCTCCCAATTTTCGACCCCAATGAGCAATTCTGCATCTAACGGAAAGCCTATGAAAAAGTCATTTTTATTTTTCTCCGTAGCGATTGCTATCGTTTGCGCTTCTCTTCCCGCGTTTGCAGCCAACAAAGACATGATCCAGTTGCAGACGCAGGTGCAGGCGCTGCAAGAGCAGATGGCGCGCATGCAGCAGTCGTTCGACGAGCGCATGGGTGTGATGAAGAACCTGGTCGAGCAGACCACCGACAACATCAACAAGATGTCGTCTAGCGTGGACACTTTGAACAAGAGCCTGCAACAGCAGAACGCCGACGCGGCGGGCCGCTTGGATCAGGTCTCCAGCCAGGTGCAGTCGCTGCATGACTCGGTGGACGAGTTGAAGGCGCGGATGGCCAAGCTCAACAAGCAGCTCGACGATATGTCCGCGGGCCAGCAAAATCTGAATGTGAATCCTCCGCCCGGCGGGGCCGCAAACATTCAGGCTCCTCCGGCTGATGTCCTCTACAACAATGCTCTGCGCGATTACAACGCCGCGAAATACCAACTTGCGCAGCAGGAATTCGCCGATTATGTAAAGTTTTACGGGAACACTGATCTGGCCGGCAACGCCCAGTTCTATATCGCCGACATCGAATACCGGCAGGGCAACTATCAACAGGCGGTAGTCGAATACGACAAAGTGCTAGAGCAATATCCTGGCGGAAACAAGGCGGCGGCCGCACAGCTCAAAAAAGGCTACGCATTGCTGGAGGTTGGAAATAAGGACGCCGGGGTAAAAGAATTGCAGAGCCTGATCGCGCGCTATCCGCGAGCGCCGGAGGCAGCGCAAGCGAAGGATCGCCTACGCAAGGCGGGAGCGACACCCACAGCATCCCGCAAACCGGGCGCGGCCAAGCCGCGTCAGTAGTTTCACTTCTCGTCTTCGTGCGGTAGAGCGAGTTCTCGCAGACAGTATCGGATCTCCGACGCGATCTTCGTCACCCGAATGTCGGGCTTCACCATCAATTTGCAGGAAAGCGCCTGGTGTTCTTTGGTCCCGTCGCCGGTGTCATAACTGACCCGGCAATACTGGCATTCTTCGTTCCAACAGAAGCGTCCGTACGAGATGTTCTCCGGCGCGAGGAATTGGAAGCCGCGCAGCAGCATGTTGTTCTCGGGGATCTCGAGTTCCCTCCCCATCACTTTAATCTTGATCAGTTTTTCGTAGGGACGGAAGAGTGGGCCGGGAGAACTCATGTGGACAGCATTTTATATGATGCAAAGGTCATGGCCTATACCAACCAACCCTGCACCGAGGCCATCGTATAGACTCATTTGCGATGAAGAAGAATAATCATGATGCCGATGCGGGCAAGGGCGCAGTTGAGCAAGACAAGCCAGGACAACCCACCAACAACTCCATGCGCGATCAGCTTCCGCATCGTCCTAACGACAAGCGCATCAGCGGAAACGACTCTGATTTTCCCGAGCCGGGCTTAAATCCAGAACACAGCGGCGAACCCGAAGAATAGTCCCTAGCGCAACTCTTCCATCACTGTTTCAAGCGCCTGCTTTCCGGGACGCACGACGTCCTGCGGCAGCGTCGCCAGCGGGTTTTCCGTCATTCCGAGAAGCTCCAGGAAATCCGGCTTCTTGGTATCCACGTAGAAAACTCCAGTCAGCACTTCCCCGGCTTGGTGTGCTTTCAAAACCGTCTCCACCGCCTTCACACGGTCGTTGGGGAGGTAGTCGTGCTCGAGCTTCCGCAGGCGCAGGCGCGAGCCGTCGTGCATGGTGACTTCGTAGGTCGTCCCTGGATCGTAGTCCACGTTGATCTCTTCGAAGTAGGGTACAAAGCTCACGTCATGGATGGGCTCTTCATGATCGATCATGTATTTGTAAGACTTCGTGGAACCTTCGTGATCGTTGAAGGTAACGCAGGGCGAGATGATGTCGAGCATCACGGTTCCCTTGTGCGCGATGGCGGCCTTCAACATTGCCGATAATTGCTTTTTGTCGCCCGAGAAGGAACGTCCGACAAAGGTCGCGCCGCACTGGATGGCGAGCGCGCAGGTGTCGAGCGCAGGCAGATCGTTGATCACACCGGTTTTCAATTTAGATCCGACATCGGCGGTAGCGGAGAACTGCCCCTTGGTGAGCCCGTAGACGCCGTTGTCTTCGATGATGTAGATGAGCGGGAGATTGCGGCGCATGAGGTGAATGTATTGCCCCATCCCGATGGAGGCGGTGTCGCCATCGCCACTCACGCCGATGGCGAGCATGTTGCGTTGAGCCAGCAGCGCGCCGGTGGCGACAGAGGGCATGCGTCCGTGAACCGAGTTAAAGCTGTGGGCGCGGCTCAGAAAATACGCCGGGCTCTTGGAAGAGCAGCCAATGCCGCTCAGCTTCATGATGCGTTCGGGCTGCACGCCCATCTCATAGAAAGCTTCAATGATGCGTTCTGAGATGGCATTGTGGCCGCATCCGGCGCAGAGCGTGGTCTTGCCGCCCTTGTATTCCAGCACCGGCAATCCGATGCGATTGGTCTTTACTTGCGGAGTGCTCGACATCAGCGTCCCTCCTGCGAAATGATTTCGTCTGTGATTGAACGGGCATCGATAGGAAGCCCGTTGAAATGCAGTACGCTGCGCAATTTCGCGACCTGCGGGCCGTCGACATCCAGTTTGATGAGCTGCAGCATCTGCGCGTCGCGGTTCTGCTCAACCACATAAACCCGCTCGTGGTTCTTCACGAAGTCGTGCAGCTCACGGTTAAAAGGATAAGCACGCAGGCGGAGATAGTCTGTCGGCAGCTTGTATTCACGCTGCAACTGGTCCTGCGATTCGCGCATGGCGAAATCGGTACTGCCGTACGCGATGATGCCGATCTTGCTGGTTCCGTTCACTACCAGCTCTGGCTTTGGAACGGCCGCGCGCGCGGATTCGAACTTTTTCGCCAGACGCTCCATGTTGTTCTGGTAATCGTCGGGGCGCTCGCTGTATTGCGCCCTCTCGTTGTGTCCCGAGCCGCGGGTAAAGTAGGCAGCCTTAGGATGATCCGTGCCGGGCAGCGTGCGGTAGCCGATACCGTCGCCATCGATATCTTTGTAGCGAGCGAAGCCTTCAAGTTTATTCAGCTCTTCGGCGGTGAGAACTTTGCCGCGGTCGATCGGCTTCTCTGGATAAGCAAACGGCACGCTCATCCAGTTGTTCATGCCAAGGTCGAGATCTGACATGACGAACACGGGGGTCTGAAACCGTTCGGCGATATCGAAGGCTTCGGTCGCCAAGGAAAAACATTCCGCTACCGAAGCTGGGAGCAGCATGATGTGCTTGGTGTCTCCGTGCGAAAGAGTGGCGCAGGAGAGGATGTCGCCCTGCATGGTGCGGGTGGGCATTCCGGTCGAAGGACCCACGCGCTGCACGTCGAAGATGACGCCGGGCAGCTCTGCATAGTAACCCAAGCCAACAAATTCACCCATGAGTGAGATGCCGGGGCCGGAGGTAGAGGTCATGGCGCGAGCTCCTGCCCATCCTGCTCCCAGGACCATTCCCACTGCGGCCAACTCATCTTCGGCTTGCACAACGGCGTAGGTAGCTTTGCCGTCGGCGCCGACGCGAAAACGCTTGAGGTAATCGATAAGCTGCTCGACGAGCGAAGACGAAGGCGTGATGGGATACCAGGTGACGACGGTGACGCCCGCGAACATGCACCCCAGTGCGGCGGCGGCGTTGCCGTCAATGATGATCTTGCCGGCGGTCGCGTTCATCGCCTCCACGCGAAAAGGATCGGCCTTGGTGAGCGATGCGCTGGCGTAATCGTAGCCGGCCTTCACGGCGTTCATGTTCAGGTCGGCGGCCTTCACCTTTTTCTTGAATTGCTTGCGCAGTGCCTGCTCGACTTTGTCTATATCGATATCGAAGAGGCGAGCGGCAACGCCGACGTACACCATGTTCTTGACCAGCTTGCGCAGTTTGGCTTCAGGGCAAACTGCCGCGGTCAATTTGTCAAACGGAACAGGGTAAAACGTCACGTCGTTGCGCACCGTACTCAGGTTCAGCGGCTCGTCGTAAATCGCAGCACCGCCGGGCGCCAGCGATACAACGTCTTCACGTGCCGTCTCCGGATTCATCGCGATCAGGATGTCGATCTCTTTCTTGCGCGCCACCCATCCGTGCTTATTGGCGCGGATGGTGAACCAGGTCGGCAGGCCGGCGATATTCGAAGGAAACAGGTTTTTGCCGGAGACGGGGATCCCCATCATGAAGATGCTGCGCAGCAGCACGCTGTTGGAAGATTGTGAACCCGACCCGTTGACCGTGGCCACCTGGATGCTGAAATCGTTGATCACAGGCTGGTGCTGCGCTGAGATGTCCGCGTGCAGCTTGGGTTGGGGAGTTACGTCGGTCGTTGCCATCTAGAAACTGTCCTAAATATATGACTGCACTGTGAGATTCGCGCTCGGCGGAATAACACTTAATTATAAGGGAGTGGGGGTCGGGAATGTGTGCAACCACATCGAACGGCAGAGTTTCAGGGCTGAACGGGAACTTTGGGCGATGCGAGCTGGCGGTCAGGCTTCCTCAAAGAACTGGGCCATCTTACGGAATTTATCGTATCTCCGATTCGTGAGTTGCTCGCCGGACTGGGAGCGCAGCTCGGAGAGGTGCCGCTGCAAGACACCAGAGAGATTCGCAGCCGTGGTGTCGTAGTCCAGGTGGGCACCGCCGGGGGGCTCGGGGACAACCTCGTCGACGACCCCCAGTTCGATCATATCCTCCGCGGTGATCTTCAGGGCCTGTGCCGCGAGATCACGTTTGCTGGAGTCACGCCACATGATGGAGGCACAGCCTTCGGGCGTGATGACCGAATAAACGCCGTTCTCAAGCATGAGTACCCGGTCGGCAACCGCGATTGCGAGCGCGCCTCCGGAGCCACCTTCACCAGTGATGGTGGTGATGATCGGAACCTTCAGCCGCGCCATCTCGCGCAGATTCCGAGCGATGGCTTCGGCCTGGCCACGTTCTTCTGCGCCGAGGCCGGGATAAGCGCCGGGTGTATCGACGAAAGTGAGCAGCGGCCGCTTGAACTTTTGCGCCATCTGCATGAAGCGCAGCGCCTTGCGGTAGCCCTCAGGATTCGGCTGGCCGAAATTCCGGTAAACGCGGGATTTGATGTCGCGTCCCTTTTGATGGCCAATCACCATGACTTCTTGGCCATTGAAGCGGGCTATGCCGCAGATCATGGCGGGATCGTCGCCGAAGTTGCGGTCGCCGTGGAGTTCCGTCCAGTCGGTGAAGATGCGTTCCACATAGTCGAGTGTGTAGGGGCGGTCGGAGTGGCGAGCCAGCTCGGTCCGCGCCCACGCGCCGGACTGCTGATGCGAGCGGATCTGCGTGCGCAGCTCGTCTACCTGCGCCTGTAGCTTTTGAAGTTGCTCGTGCGCATCCTGATTGTCGCCGGCCCTGACTTCCAGAGTGGCGATCTTGTTGACGATTGTCTCGAGCTCGCGTTGTGCCTTCGATTTCACCATTTATTCGACGACGCGCACTGCTCCCTTGCCGAACAAATCTTCGACTTGCGCGCAGAAAGCGCGGTCAGGCAACACATTATAGCCGTCGGGTTCCATGACGACCATGAAGTCGCCGTCGCGCTCAACGTCGAACATGACCTTGGCTTCGCCCTTGCGCTCTCGACAGATGGCCTGCAACGCGTCGACCTGTGCTTCGCTCGCTTCAGCGGCAGGAACACGGATGCGAATGGCGCGTGGGAGCTTGGGCTTGGCGGTTTCAAGCGGAATGATGTCGCCGATGGCGAGCTTGGGGTTCGCTCCCTCTTCGACGCGAACGCTGGCCTTGATCAGGACGGGGACTTCGAGCTTCACTTTCTCGGTCAAGCGTTTGTACGCCTCGGGAAAGACGATGATGTCCACCGCGCCGGCCATGTCCTCGAGGACGCCGTTGGCGTAAAGGTCGCCCTTCTTGGATTTCTGCACCCTGATGTTGGTGATCATGCCCGCGGTGTAGATCTCGTCTTTGCCGGTTCCCTGCTTCATGTTAGAAATGGCTTCGGTGTCGAGCGCGCGGAAGTCGGCGATCTTGTCTTTGTATTTTTCCAGCGGGTGTCCGGTGATGAAGAAACCAAGAACTTCTTTTTCAGCCGCCAGGCGCTGGTGCTCGTCCCACTCGGGGACATTGGGGAGTTTGTCGTCCGATTGCTTCCCGCCCTCGTCGGCGAAGACGCCGAAAAGACCATGCTGTCCCGATTCAGCATCACGCAGCGATTTCTGCGCGCCTTCAATAGCCTTGTCGAGTACAGCCATGAGTTGGGCGCGGGTGCCGAAGCTGTCCGTGGCGCCGCTCTTGATGAGCGACTCGAGCACGCGCTTGTTGAGCAGGCGAAGATCGACCTTTTCGCAGAACTCGAAGATCGACCCGAATTTGCCGAGTTCCTTCCGTGCAGCCAGGATGGAATCTATGGCGGTGCGACCGACGTTCTTAACCGCGGCGAGGCCGAAGCGAATTGCCTGTCCGTGCGGGGTAAAGTTTGCGTCGCTGACATTGATGTCGGGCGGCTCGACCGGAATGCCCATCTCGCGGCACTCGTTGATGTACTTCACCACTTTGTCGGTGCTGCCGGTTTCGGAAGTCAGCAGCGCCGCCATGAACTCGACCGGGTGGTGCGTCTTGAGGTAGGCCGTGTGGTACGCCAGCAGCGCATAGGCCGCGGAGTGGGACTTGTTGAAGCCGTACTCGGCGAACTGCGCCATCAGGTCGAAGATCTTTTCGATCTTGCGATTGTTGAAGCCGCGCTCGACCGCACCTTTGACGAAGCGCTCGCGCTGCTTCGCCATCTCCTCGACGATCTTCTTACCCATGGCGCGACGCAGCAGGTCGGCTTCGCCGAGTGAGTACCCCGCAAGGCGTTGCGCCACCTGCATCACTTGCTCCTGATAGACGATGACGCCAAGCGTCTCGCGCAAGATCTCTTCCAGCTCAGGCAGCTCGTACTCAACCTTTTTGTGGCCGTGCTTGCGCGCGATGAAGTCGTCGATCATGCCGCCCTGGATGGGGCCGGGGCGATAGAGCGCGTTCAGCGCGGTGAGATCCTCCACCGTGTTCGGCTTGTAGCGGCGCAGTACATCGCGCATGCCGTGCGATTCAAACTGGAAGATGCCGGAGGTGAGCGCCTGGTGAAAGACTTTCTCGTACGTTGCAGCGTCATCGAGCGGGATGGTGTCGAGGTTGAGCTGCTTGCCGGTTGTCTGCTGGATCAGCTTCAGCGCATCATCGATCACCGTGAGCGTGGTGAGCCCAAGGAAGTCCATCTTGAGCAGGCCCATCTTCTCGATGGCCTTCATGTCGAAGGCGGTGACGATTTCGTCGTTCTTGGTCTTGTGTAGCGGTACAAGGTTCAATAGAGGTTGCGGCGAGATCACTACTCCGGCGGCGTGCACCCCGGCATTGCGCACAAGACCTTCAAGACGCATGGCGGTGTTTATGACTTGCCGGACCTGAGGCTCGGTATCGTACGCGGTCTGTAAGGCTGTCGAATCCTTGAGCGCCTCCTCCAAGGTGATATTCAGCGTTAACGGGATCATCTTGGCGATGCGGTCGACTTCGTTGTACGGCACCTCGAGGGCGCGGCCCACGTCCTTGATGGCAGCTTTAGCGGCCATGGTGCCGAAGGTAATGATCTGCGCTACCTGTTCGCGTCCGTACTTTCGCGTGACGTAGTCGATGACCTCGCCGCGACGGTTCATACAGAAGTCCACGTCGATATCAGGCAGTGAGACGCGCTCCGGATTCAGGAAGCGTTCGAAAAGCAGTTCGTTCTGCAGCGGATCGATGTCCGTGATCTGCATCGCGTAGGCGACCAACGAACCAGCTGCGGAGCCGCGTCCTGGACCGACAGGAATATTGTGCTCGCGCGCGTAGCGGATAAAGTCCCAGACAATAAGGAAATAGCCGGGAAACTTCATCTGCTGGATCATCAAGATCTCGCGCGAAAGCCGCTGCTCATATTCAACGATCGGATGGCGCAGCCGGCCTTGTTTCTCTAACGCGCGGATGGTTTCGAGACGACGGGCGAAGCCTTCGCGGCAGATGTGCTCGAAATAGCTGTCGATGGTATATCCCTTGGGGATATCGAACTGCGGGAAGGGATTCCCAACTTTTTCCAGCTTGGCATTGCAGCGCTCGGCGATCGCCATGGTCCGCGACAGGACCTGTGGCGCATCCTTGAACATCACGCCCATCTCTTCGGCAGACTTCACGAAGAACTGATTGCCATGGAACTTCAGCCGGTTGGTATCGTTGACTGTCTTACCGGTCTGCACGCAGACGAGCACGTCGTGCGAGTGGGCATCGTCCTCGCAGAGATAGTGACTGTCATTGGTCGCCAGCATGGGGATGCCGGTCTCTTGTTCCAGGCGGAAGAGATCGGCGCGGATGCGGTGCTCCATCTCCAGACCCTGGTCCTGGATCTCAAGGAAGAAGTTCTCTTTGCCGAAGATCTCGCGATAAGTCCCTGCTGCCTTCCGAGCTGATTCGTACCTTCCCTCCATCAGCTCTTCGGCGACTTCGCCTTTCAAACATCCTGAGAGACCGATCAGGCCTTTGGAGTGCTCAGCCAGGAATTTCTTGCTGATGCGCGGCTTGTAATAGAAGCCATGCATGCTGGCTTCCGAGGTGATTTTAGCGAGATTCCGGTAGCCCTCGTCGGTCTCGGCGAGTACACAGAGATGGTTGTAGGTGTCTCCTTCGGGAGGAGCGCGATGGTCCTCTTTCTTGCAGACGTACAGCTCGCATCCGATGATGGGCTTGATGCCAGCCTTCTTGGCAGCTTCGGTGAAGTGAAATGCCCCAAAGATGTTGCCGTGGTCGGTGACCGCAACGGCCGGCATTTTGAGGGCCGTAGCGCGCGCGACAAGCTTCTCGACGTCGCATGCGCCGTCGAGCAAGGAATAGTCCGTATGAAGATGTAAATGGACGAATTCAGGCATTCGGGTCAATCGATTTTAGTCGGTGGGCTTGTGGATTCCCTACTAGAATTTTAAACGCACAACGAGCAGTGCAGCAGCGACACTCTATTTTTTCTTCTTCGCATGGTTCTTAGCAGCCGGTTTGTGCGGAGCGGCCTTCACTTGCTTAACAGGAGCCGGCTTCACAGCCGGTTTCCCCTTTGCCGGCGCTACGGCTGGCTTCGCTGCGATAGCTGGCGGCGGTTCCTTCCCCTTCTTCTTGCCTTTGCCGGCTTCCTCCGTTTTGGGTAGAGCTGCAGCCTGTGGCTTCGGCTCGACTTTTTTGCCGCGCTTTACCGGCGGCGGGGGCGGGGGCGGAGGTGGTGGTGGCTCGAAAGGCTTCAGGAACTTGACGGTCTCGGTGCGTGACCGCAGCTTGCCGTCGAGCAACAGCATGAAGACGTCTTCCACCAGCTTGGGATAGACCGGCAGATCGGGAGTGATGCGCATCTCCGTCATTTCAGGCAGCGGGATGCGCTGCTTGAGTTGACGCCACTTACCGAAGAAATTCTTGATCTTATTCGCGACCGATTGGTTCCGCGTGGTGGTGTCTAGAAAGAGAATCGTTTCGGGCTTGCTCGAGCTGAGGAGTTTCCATGCACGCGACGGTGTAGCTGCTTCTTTGCCGCCGAGCCTGTGAGCCAGATCCTTTGCTCCGTCTTCCAGATGCTTCCAGGTGTTGATGAACTCCTTGCGCGGCATGATGCGTTGCATCGCCGCCTGATCGGAGCCGCTCATGCGGTGGGTCAGGAAGTACATGACGCCGGCCGACATGTCGGGGTTATATCCGAGCGAATTCATCTGCTGCCGCGTCTTGATCAGCGAAGACAGGCCAGAGGTATCGACCTTGGCGACACTCCAATGCGGATTCAGGACCTTCAACCAGTTCTCTTTTTCAAGAGCGCGCATTACGTGCAGCGGCTCTTCTTCGTAAGCGAGCTGCTCGATCTCGTATCCGATGGCAGAGCGACTGATGTGATCGATGTATGAGTTCTCGACGGCGGCGTTGTAGCGAAGCTGGGTACGCTCTTCGATGGTCCAGTGAAAGCGCGCGGCGAAGCGAGTAGCGCGGATCAGCCGCGAAGGCTCTTCGAGGAATGCGTAATTGTGCAGGATGCGAATCTGCTTGGCTTCGATGTCGGCGAGGCCATTGGCGGGATCAAGCAGCAATCCGCGCGAGCCTGCGTTCAGCGACAGTCCCATGGCGTTCACGGTGAAATCGCGGCGGCGCAAGTCTTCGAGGATGGCGCCCGGTTTGATCACTGGCTGGCCCGGTTTCGGGTAAGTCTCGGAGCGCGCCATGTTGATGGAGGCGCGCACATTCCCGGGCAACTGAATGTAGATGACGCCCTGCTCCTCGTCGAGGCCTTCGACCAAAGCGCCGACTTTTTCCAGATCCTTTTGGATCTTGTGTGGATTGCCTTCCACCGTGAAGTCGATGTCGCGGATCTGGAAGCCGCTGATCATGTCGCGGACCGCGCCACCGGTGAGATAAAGATTCATCTGGTGGGCGCGAGCCGTCTCTTGCAGCAGCGTTACACCACGCAACTGCTCCGGCAGCAGCCGGGTCTCAAGCATGTAGATGTAATCGGCCATTCCTAGAAGAGCTGATCAACCTTTCAATGTGTAAACTGCTAAAAATCCCGGCCCCGGAGAGAGGCCACAATGCAGCTGGCCGAATAGCGCGCGACGCTCTACTAAAAAATGTAAGCCTCTCATTCCAAACGGCTTACTTTCCACATTCTGTGCACCAAAATGGATGCACAACGACAAACTGGAGAAGATATCATAAAAGTTAACCTTTTGGCTACTTACAGCGCATTGGGCGTCGCGCGGTCCGCGATTCAGTGCGAAAATGGAGCGCCATCGTACTGATCTCCATTTCATGCCGACTACACACAAGAAAGTGATCGTCAGGAAGCTCGACCGCGACTCGATGCACGGCTATGTGGCCGCAAATTTCATCGTCGACGGAAAGGTCGAGATCTTGAACACCAGCGGGAATGCGGTGGCCATCGACCTGAAGGACATCAAAGGCATTTACTTCGTACGGGAGTTTGGCGATTCAGAGTCGGTGACGCGCAAGACCTTTGCCGGCCGGCCCCGGACGGAAGGCCTTTGGGTACGCCTGGAGTTCCGTGACAAAGACATGCTGGAAGGCATGATGCCGAACGACCTGGCGCAGCTGACGCCTGAGGGATACTTTGTGAATCCGCCAGACACGCGCGCTAATACGCAGCGCGTCTTTGTGCCGCGTACCGCTTTGACCTCACTTACGGTATTAGGTGTGATCGGCGGGCCTCAGGCGCGGCGACGCAAAGCTGAGGATGCACGCCAGGTGACACTGTTCTCCGAGTAGTCGATTCCGACTCAAGTACAATCTTCACGTCTTCTCTGGCCGCAGGTAAGGATGAAACTCAGCGAAATCGCAGCGAAAATAGGCGCCCGGCTTGAAGGTCGCGACCTGGAGATCGATTCGGTCGCAGGCATCGGTGAGGCGCGCGCTGGCCAGCTAACGTTCATCGCGAATCCGAAGTACGCGTCACAAGCCAAGACAACGCAGGCTTCGGCCGTGATAGTGGACGACAATTTTCCTGCCCTGCAAAAATCAACCTTGAGGACCAAAAACCCTTACCTTGCGTTCGCACAGGTGCTGAATCTTTTTTATCAACCACCACAGTTCCAGCCAGGGATCCATCCTACGGCTGTGATCCACTCTTCAGCGAAGATCGGAAGGAACGCATCTATCGGACCTTATGTCGTCGTTGGCGAAGATGCTGTTTTAGGAGACGATTGCACGCTGGTGGCGCACGTGGTCATCTACCACGGGGTATCGATCGGCAATAACTTTTTCGCGCATGCGCATGCCGTCGTCAGGGAGTTCTGCAAGATCGGTAATAACGTCATCCTGCAGAATGGGGTCGTGATCGGCGCCGATGGATTTGGATTTGCCAAGGACGACCAGGGCCATTGGCACAAGATCGTACAGTCGGGGCACGTGGTGATTGGAGACCACGTTGAGATCCAAGCGCATTCCTGCATCGATCGGGCCGCCGTCGGCGTCACGCAGATCGATCGCGGTGCGAAGATCGATAACTTTGTGCAGGTCGGTCACGGTTCGAGCATCGGCGAAGATTCGTTGATCTGCGCGCAGGTAGGGCTGGCGGGTTCGACCGAAGTCGGAAAGAACGTGATCCTGGCGGGGCAAGTTGGTGTCGCGGGGCATTGTCGCGTGGGCGATGGTGCCATCATGACTGCGCAGAGCGGGGTCTCCCACGACGTGGAGCCTAGAACGATGGTCAGTGGGTCACCGGCATTCGATAACAAACAGTGGCTGCGCGCCGTCGCAGTGTTCAATAGACTTCCAGAACTAGCCAAGCGGGTCCGCAAGCTGGCCGGCTCCGACGAGTAACACACTCAATCAAGTGACCGACCCCAAGACAACGCCGGCCAAGAGCAGCCCTATTCGGGTATTGCTGCTGGATGATCACCCCGACAATCTGGTGCTGCGCTCAGCCATCCTGCGTAAGAACGGCTATGAATCCGTGCCGGCGAGTTCTGTGGAGGAAGCGGAAGAAAAGATTCAGGACATCGATATCGCAGTCCTCGACTACCACCTGGGGGCGGGCAAGTTCGGCACCGAGGTCGCGGATAAGTTAAGGAAGGCGCGTCCCCAGGTTCCCATCATCATTCTCTCCGCGACTTTGGAAAGAAAATTTGGCGGAACGGAAGATATGCATCTACTGAAGGGATATAGCTCAGTCGATGACATGCTCACGGCGCTACGCTCCTTTGAAGCCAAGCGGCGCGGCAAACCCGTGGTGGTGGACGCACGTGATTTTTATTACTCACGCATCAGCATGGCGATGGGCGACGATGTGGTGCTGGAGATCCTCGACTCGCAAGGCAACTGGCAGTACGTCAACGACAACTTTGCCGATCTCTATGAGAAGAAGCGGGTATGGTTTGCGGGCCGCAATCTTTTCGAAGAGTTCAAAGAGATGGATGGCGAGTGGCGCGAGATCGTCCGCACCGTAGCCGAAAGCCGCGAGACTTATATCGACCGCAAATTCCGAGGATTGCCGCACCTTCCCAAACAGAATGCGCGGTGGGTGTGGAATGTGCTGGTCTTCCCGCTCAAGCTGCACGATAACTCCAACGGCGTGGTGCTTTGCGCGCGCGTCATTGAGAAGAAGTAAAATCGGACTTGCAATGGCAGATATCTACGAAGCCGCGGTTGAATTAAGGAAGCAAGGACGCAAAGGCGCGCTCGCGACCATCGTGAACGTGCGCGGGTCGATTCCTTCCTTCGAGACGGCGAAGATGCTGGTTCGCGACGACGGGTCTATCGTCGGCACCATCGGCGGCGGCTGCGTGGAAGCGGAAGTCTGGCAGGCAGCGCGCGAAGTGATGGAGCAAGAGAAGCCGCGCACTCTGACCTTCAATCTGAACAGCGATCCCAAGTACGACTCGGGACTGGTCTGTGGCGGCACGCTCGATATTTTCATTGAGCCGATCGTTCCGGCGGCGGAGTTGTACATCTTTGGCGCGGGACATGTGTCGTTGAGCTTGTACAAAGCGGCGCGACTGGCGGGGTTCGAGATCACGGTGGTGGATGATCGCGATTCGTATTCCAATCGAGAACGGTTCCCGGAAGCGAAGGATGTTCATGCCGACGATTTCGATGCAGTAATGCCCAAGCTGAACCCTGGCGAGAACTCGTACCTGGTGATCGTGACGCGCGGACATCGCGACGACATGCACGTGCTGCGCTGGGCGGTGGGGACGCGGGCGAAGTACATCGGCATGATCGGATCGCAGCGCAAAGTGCTGGCTATCTACAAGGAGCTGCAGAAGGAAGGCATCGCGCGCGGAGTTCTGGAGCGCGTGCACGCACCAGTAGGCCTGGATATCGGCGCTATTCTTCCGGAAGAGATTGCCATCGCAATCGTTGCCGAGCTGATTTCGGTCAAACGAAACTCTGCCTCTGCTCTGCCGCGGATGCGTGTGGCGCAGGAAAAGATCTTGCGCGCTCTGGGTGAGTGACCAGCGATTGCTCCCACCACTCTCCACTGTTACTCTCAATCCATGGGCCGTTCACCAAGTTTTGCCGGCGTGATACTCGCTGCCGGCGACTCCACCCGTATGGGCCAGGACAAGGCACTACTGCCGTGGCAGGGCGGCACGTTCCTCAGTGCCGTGATCGACGTGCTGAAGCCGGTAACGGAGTTGGTGATCGTAGTGGGGGGCAAGAACACGAATTCCCTGCTGCCGACCATCTATCAAAAGGGCGCGTTCATCACCGAGAACCATCACACTGAGCAGGGCCAATTCAGCTCGCTGAGGGTCGGCTTGCAGGAGGTGCTGAACCGCGGGCGCGACACGGCAATCGTTGCGCTGGTCGATCGGCCTGCGGCCCGTAGTGCAACAGTGAGAGCGATCAAACAATACTTTCTTGAGTCGGTCGAGGGTGGCGTTTGGGCGGTGGTGCCGGAATTCGAAGGAAAACATGGGCATCCGTTCATCGCGGGCCGCGAGATGATCGAGCGCTTCCTGCGCGCTCCGCAAGATGCAACCGCGCGCGACGTTGAGCACGCGGCGCAGCAGCACATTTCTTATTTTCCGGTGAATGACCCGAACGTCATCATGAACGTTGACACTCCCGAAGAATTCGAGCGGCTGGCGCAGAATGGCTGAGTCACGAACTGGTCTTCCGGCGACTGTCGCCGAGCAATTCATTGCCTCTATTCTAGAGCTCCATCCGAAACTGGCGGTGTTTGACTGCGATGGGACGCTATGGAGCGGCGATGGCGGGCAGGACTTTCTATTCTGGGAGGCTCGCCAGGGCCTCCTCTCGAAAGCAATTGCTGACTGGGCGCTGCCGCGCTATGCGGAATACAAGCACGGTAAGGTTGATGAAGAGACCATGTGCGGAGAGATGGTGACCTTACACGCGGGAATTTCCGTTACAGACATTGAAGCAGCCGCAGAGAAATTCTTTCGTACCGAGATTGAGAAACGAATCTTCCCGGAGATGCAGAAGTTGGTACAAGCCTTGGCTGATCAAGGCTGCGAGATCTGGGCGGTCTCATCGACCAATAGCTGGGTGATCGAAGCGGGAGTTCGGCGGTTCGGAATCCCCATAGAGCGAGTCCTCGCCGCCTCTGTGGTGTGCGAGAAGGGGATTGCAACTGACCGACTGATCCGAGTTCCCACCGATGGGGGAAAAGCCGCCGTGATTCGAGATGTTATCCGACGCGTTCCCGACGCAGTATTCGGCAACTCCATCCATGACGCTGCCATGCTGGAGCTGGCGAAACATCCCTTCGCAGTCAATCCCAATCCTGATCTGCTTCGGCTTGCCGGCTCACGGTTATGGCCCACATACCAGCCTGGCCCTAGGCCACACGCCTGAGTCCGCAACCGGGGATTCCTAGGTAAACGACCTGAGCAGGGTTAAGTCATTCAGCCCATAGGCTTCCCGCTGCAGCACAGGTATTCTGCCAACAGTTTGACGACAGGCGGCTCCCAGCAGAGCTGTTACTCCCTACCAACAGGAGCAAGACAGAATGGTCCGTTCCCCTGCACGCCAGCTCTTCCCTGCCTTTTTGCTGATCGTACTGGCCACGATCGTAAATTCAGCTTCTGCTCAAACAACAATCGCCAACATCGACCAAATGACGGGGTGGGTGTCATGCTCCACCTGTGCCGGATATGGTGGCAACGGCCCCGTTACCACACACTCTATGACGCAAAACCTGGCTTCTCCCTCGATGGATGGGAAGTCGGTGAAGTTCAGCATCAGCGGAACGACTCCGTATGCCAACGCCTTGTGGTGGAAGCAGCTGGGGCGGAAGGATAGCGCGCACAATTTCGTCTATGACATGTATTACTACATCAAGACTCCGACCGCCGCGCAGGCGCTTGAATTCGATGTCAACCAGACGGTCGGCGGTAAGTGGTATATCTTCGGCACAGAATGTGTACTCAAGGGAACGCCACACTGGGATGTTTACGATCCCTACAACCGCAAGTGGATTGCGACCAGCATCCCGTGCAAGGTCCCGACAGCGTACAAATGGACCCATGTGGTTTTGGAATTCCACCGGACAACAACAGCCAAGAACCAGTTCATCTCAGTCACCATCAACGGCGTGAAGAGTTATTTCAATAAGACCTACTCTCCGAAAACAGGCAATTCGAACACCCTTAACGTCGCCTACCAAATGGACATGAACAAGACTGCAACCGACTACAGCACCTGGGTCGATAAGGTCAGTTTGAAGTACTGGTAATGCGGGCTTGAACTCTCCCCTTTTAAAGCCTCCTTCGGGAGGCTTTTTTATTGAAGTTTGAGTAGGGCCGCGGAGAGTGCGTCGAAAGCAAGGTGCGAGGCATGCATGGTCTCGTTGCTAAGGCCGCCGATCGAGGACACCAGTTCCTTGCGTTCGAGTGCACCGGCGCGCTCGATACTCTTGCCGATGATCATCTCGGTCAGGCGCGAGCCACAGGCGATGGACGCCACGCAGCCCTTAGTCCGATACTGAGCATCAGTGATGGTTCCTCCCGCGACCTTGAGAGTGAGCACCATCACATCGCCACAGGCGGGATTCTCGACCGTGACCCTAACGTCGGCTCCTTGGAGTTCACCCACGTTGCGCGGGTGTTCGAAATGGTGGAGAAGCACGGGACTATACATCGCGCTCAATTCTAATCGCGCGCAGCAACGGTTTATAGTCTTGCAATGACTTCTTCCGAGCTGTTGCCGCGACGCATCGTATCCCTGCAACCGAGCGCGACGGTCATGCTAAAGAGTTTGGGCGCGCTCGGTCGCCTGGTGGCGTGCACCAAATATTGCTTGGATGTTTGTCCCGAGGTTGCCGGGCAGGCCATCGTAGCCGACTCGTGGACCGCGCAATCAGCGCACATCCTTGCTGCTAAACCAGATTTGGTGATCGCATCTGTGCCTTACCAGCTGGAAGCGGTTGCGGAGATACTGAAAGCTGGTATTCCCTTTCTCGGCTTGGCGCCACATTCGCTGGCCGACATCTACAAGGATTTCGCGATGATCGCGCGCGTGGTCGGTGAGGAGAACCGGGGTGCCCGAGCTATTGCAGCGATGCAAGATGAGATCGAAGCCGTTCGCAGTAAGAGCGTTTCACTTAGCAAGAAACCAAAGGTCTATTGCGAAGAGTGGGGCAAGCCGATGATCCATTCGCAGCGATGGGTGGCCGAGTTGGTTGAAGCCGCAGGCGGAACCTTCGTCGGAACACCGGGTGCTCAGACCGATCCGGTGAAAGTCGTCAACGCCAATCCCGACGTCATGATCATGGCATGGTGCGGGGCGAGCGATAGAGTTCCTCTGGCCAAGGTGGTGGAACAACGCGATTGGTCGAGATTGGAAGCTGCAACGAAGAGGTCCATCTACTGCCTTCCGGACGAATTCCTGAATACCCCTGCGCCTACCCTGGTTGAAGGGCTACACGCACTGGCAGGGGCGATCCACCCTGAGGTCTTCCCTGCGCATCCCCGCGTGAAGCAGATCTAGCCGCGTACCACGCGGCGCTCTGCCCATTCATCGAATATGACATGGCACGAATACAGTTCAAAGAAGGAGAAAGCATTTTAGGTACGGCGATCTTGATCGCGCTTTTGGGTGCGCTGCTGGTGGCCGCTATCGCGTTCGCTTGGGTGCATCACCAGAACAAGATGAATGGGAGCGATGCCAATCGACCGACCTCGATGTTGGTGCCTTCAGCATTCATCACCGACGTAATCGGGGCATGAAAAAGGCGCGGCGGTAGCCGCGCCTGATATTTCATGTTTGCTTAGGTGGTCGTGAGCGGTTGGGTCAGGCGGAAAGTGAGCCTGCGTTCGGCCGCAAAGCCGACTTCCTTCTTGCCGGTCGCGTATGCGGTACCCGTTCCAGCACCGGCACCGATAGCGCTGCCGATCAAGGCGCCCTTCCCGCCGCCGGCTAGAGCTCCGATCAATGCACCCGCACCAGCGCCCCCGCCGATCATGGCCAAGTTGCGCTTCTTGTGCGATGCGCCCTTGGCGAAAATGCTCGAGGTCTGGACCGGAACATCTTTACCGTTCACGGTGACCGAATTCAATGACAAGCGCAGATATCCAGGATCGTGCAAGCGGCCGGAAGATTTTGCGGCTACTACGCGGCCAGTGGCATTCGCGCCCTTGGGAATGACGATTTGGCCATCGACCACGACGGCCTCGTCGATCACGGCGTCAAAATGGTCGCCGGAAGTTGCCGAGGCACTGGAGATCGAATTCTGTAAGCGGATCCCGATAGGCGTGCCAGCAGGAATGGTCATCGCCGGCACCTCCGGTTTCACGCCTAGTGTGGAAGCAGCGCGCGAGGAAAACGGCGCAGAAGAATCCGCGTTCGGATCAGGCGTTGCCGCCTGCGGATTGGACGACACCATGCTGCATCCGGCGAGTAGGACGAGGGCCGAGAGAAAAACAAGTAAGGGTTTATAAGAGCGATTCATCAGGCATACCCCTCCATTTGCAGGAACACTGTTCCAAGTGCATGAGAGATGCCATTCTTAAAGGTGTGTTTTCAGCAGCTTACCATGCCCCTGGCTGGTAAATTTTGCACACAAGAATGGCCATCCGAGGGCGGCCTCTTGTGGGGAGCAGAATTGATGGTTATTCGTTCGAGCCGGAGTTCATGATCGAGGTCTGCGAAACAGACTGCGGAATCACAGGCCCATCGCTCACCACACCGTCGAAACGGGTAAAGGCGAAGATCCGTCCGTGGGCAGGAACCACGCCGCGCAAACGCCATCCGTTGCGTGAAGCCTGGCGCCAGCGGTGTCCACCGTCGGTGCTTTCGAACATCTCCGCGTCATTACCACCGACAGCGATCATGCGCTTGCTCTCCTGGTCGGTGTAGATGCTGAGAATGTCCATCGCCGGCACGCCGTCCATGGAGTGATCCCAGGTCTCGCCGCCATTCTTGGTGACCCACAAGCCTTCACGCGATGCGACCCAAATGTTGCCGGCGTTGTCAAAGGCAACGTCACGTACGACTGAAATAAACGACGGCAGCCGCGGCGAATACCAGTTCAATCCGTCGTCAAGCGAAACGAACAGCGCACGCCGTGCCGCAGCGGCAATGTTCTGACCAAACGATGTCACCGCCAGGAAGTCCTGCTGGCCCTGAATCGGACCACCGCGCCACGTCGCACCTTGATCGCTGCTCTGTAACAGTCCGATGGAGGTGGCTGCGTACCATTTGCCGTGACGCACATGTATGTCAGAGACGCGCGAGTTGAGTTCGCCGCGAACATAGACGGGCTTGTTCGCCATTTTCAGGCTGCCCGCTTTGCGAATCGGCTTCGGGCCCATCTTTTCCGTCATCACCACGTTCAATGGCGACCAAGACGTGTTCGGATGGCGCACCGGGTCAGCGATAGTGAATATTCCGCGATTCGTGCCGGCCACAAGAGCGCCACTTTCTGTTTGGCGCAGGCTGAATACGTCGCGTTCGCCAAGGCCAGCATTGATCTGCCGCCAGGTGAGGCCAGCGTCGCGCGAGGTGAAGACGCCGCCAAATTCTTTGTCGTTGATCACGCCCGTGTACAGCGTGTTGCTATTATTCTGATCCACGATCAACGCGGTGATCTGCCGGTGGGCAAAGCCGCGGTTTGAGGCCGTGAAAGTCACGGCGCCATCTACGCTGCTGAGCACGCCGCTGCGATCGGTGGCGAGCAAAACGCGCTTCGGATTGCGCGGATCGATCAACACGTCGTTCACGATCACATTGGGGCCGGTCATGCGCTTGAAGGTCTTGCCGCCATCGTTGGTCCGCCAGAGACCTTCTGTGGTCCCGGCATAAACGGTCTGTGAGTCAACCGGGTCCTGCATCAGAACGCGGGTGCGGCGCGCGGAGAACGGCATGCCCTGCACCTTCTGGAACTGATCGCCGGTGTTCACGCTCCTGTAAATACCGGAGCACGCGCTGGCGTAAACGTTGGAAGGGTTCTTGGGATCGACGATGATCGAAAAGACGTCGGAATCATCAATGATGCCCTTGTTCATATGCGCCCAAGTCTTGCCGCCATCAGTAGTCTTCCATGGCAAATGCCAGGTTCCGGCATAAATGACATTGGGATTCAACGGGTCGATAGCTACCGACTCGAAATTCTTAAGGTCAGGATGATGATCAGGAGTGATCTTTTCCCAAGTATCGCCGCCGTCCACCGAGCGATGCACGCCATCAAGCGCGCCGACTACGATGATCTTCGGATTCGAAGGCGCAAGCTCCAGTGCGCGGATCGATTTTCCACTCATGCCCTTGAGGGCCTTCCAAGATTGACCACCGTCGGTCGAGCGGAAAAGGTCACCGGCGTTGTTGTCGACTACGCTCCAGGCCGCCACGTAGATCTTGTCGGGGTTGGAGGGATCGATGGCGATGTTGTCGAGGACGTAGTCCTCGCCCGTCCCGAGGTGTACGTAGCGCATCCAGCTGGCGCCGCCGTTCACGGACAGAAACAGCTTGCCTGCGCTGGTGCCTAGGAAAATGCGGCTTGGATTCTGTGGATCGTAGGCAAGGCTACGGACGTCACCGCCGTCGGGGCCGAGAGGCTGCCATTGATTTCCGGCAATCGCCGGAACCGCGAAAAGGAATGCGAGCGCTAAAACGACCAATGTTCTTTTAGTCATGGTTGTATGGGGCTGATCGCCTAACCTATCCGGGGGAGAATCAGATTACCTCGATTTCGAGGAGACGAAGTGGCTGGTTGTAGGATGCCACCGGGAGGGGTTCCCCACAAGTTACGTTAGTACAAAAGAACAAGCCGTCCGGACAATGCCGGACGGCTTGGTTACTGATTCGATTCCCGTTACTGCGCTGGAGCCGCAGGTTTCTTCGGCGCCTTCTTGGCGGCCTTCGCCGGGGCTGCGCCGCGACTGGTGCCGAAACTCTGGTTGGGCTTCACTTTCTTCTCGTCGACCGGCTCGGTTCCGGCTGCGCTGAAGGTCGCGCCGGCGGGAACGATCCAGTTTTCGTCCTTCATCTCGCCACCGTTGCCGGTCCGCACTTCGATGCGGCTGGAATCGATGCCCTGGCCAGCTTCGCCTTGAGTCAGGTAGGCCTTGGCGTTAACTGCGCGCTGCGCAGCCAGTTTTTTGCCCCCCTTCTCAGCAGGGGCGTATTCGCCCACGATGACCGCCTTGGCTTCAGGATCGCTCTTCAGACGAAGAGCAACGTCATCCATCGC
>Ga0137403_10002018_pt1 | contig 25298 bp, 24 predicted proteins | sample CZOMad2_1_16fung_FD_122057 | JGI IMG/M metagenome (GOLD analysis project Ga0137403, IMG submission 122057) | Vadose zone soil fungal communities from Angelo Coast Range Reserve, California, USA - CZOMad2_1_16fungal (Hybrid Assembly) | ecosystem: Environmental > Terrestrial > Soil > Vadose zone... | reverse complement strand
GTAGCGACCGCGGCTCGCATCCACCCGGGCGACCCCGAGGCTCGGGTGGAAAAGAGCGCAGCGTAGTGACATCACGCCACGGAGACGCTGCAACGCCGAAGAGCCCCTCCCCATGGCGAGGTCCGTGGTACGCGCGACGCTGGTCCCAGCTCTGTGTCTGGCCGCCGCCCTGGTCCAGACCGCCCCACTCGGACTGCACCTCACGACGAGCATTCCGTTCGGGAACTACCCCGCGCCCACGGTCCCGCGGTTCAACCTGTGGACGCTGTGGTGGAACAGCGATCGATTGCTCCATGGGTATCGCGGATATTGGCAGGCGCCCATCTTCTATCCGGCTCGCCACTCCTTCGCCTATTCCGAGTCGCTATGGCTCACCGGCCTGGTCGCCAGCCCCTTCTGGTGGATCAGTGGCAGCCCGGCCCTGGCCTACAACGCCGTCCTGCTGATGGCCTTCACGTTGAACGGTTGGTGCGGCTACTTTCTGTTGCGACGCTTACACGTCAGGTTTTGGCCCGCGGTATGCGGCGGGCTGATCATGGAGATGCTCCCCACTCCGGCGGACCAATTGGGCGTCCTTCAATCGACGGTCCTCTTCCCGATCCCGATGACGCTGGCTTGTCTGGTCCGCTTTGGGCGCACGGGTCGGGTATGGCCGGCCCTGGGGAGCGCCCTCTGGATGGCCGTCTCCTATCACACCTCCTCCAACACCGCCCTGCTCTTTGGGCCCGTTGCTTTGGTCGGCCTGTTCGTGTTCGCGGGCCGCCGCCTGCTCCGCCGGCGCGCTGCCATCGCTCTGGGTCTCGCCGCTCTGTCGGCCGGGTTGCTGATCGCGCCAATCGCCATCGTCCAGCGCGGTGTACTCGCAGCGGTCGAGCCATACCGCGCCGAGTGGATGGTCGCGGCCACCAGCGCACAACTGAACACCTATACGAAGATGCCGCCTACCAACCTCTTGCGCCGGCGGCCTCCCGACAGAAAGGTAGCAACCCTCTATCCGGGCACGGGCGTGCTGGTACTCGCCGCCGTGGGGGCCTGCTACGGGGTCCGGCGCCGCCGTCTCCGCCGGTGGAGTCTCTATGCGCTCGCGGCAGCTCTCGGTTGCGGACTCCTCTCCTTTGGCCCGCTCCTCCGAAACTACTGGCTTGGCACCCTCCTCAGCATGCCGTACGAGCTGCTCAGGGCGTACTATCCCGGGTTTCGGTTCGCCCGTAATTTGTGGCGATTCGGCGCCCTGGGGCAATGGTTCCTGGCCACGTTGACCGGCTTCGGCCTTGCCGCCTGTTTTGGCCCGGGGCGGCGCCACCTTCGCCGCGCCATTCTCGGAAGCCTGGTCACCCTCGCGCTCGGGATCGAGCTGCTCGCCACGCCGATTCCACTGCTGGACCTCGGGGAGAATCCCACCCACTTCGAATGGGTACGGTGGTTACGGAATTCCCCGCCCGAAACCACGATCATCCATCTCCCCATGCCCAGCGGCACGATGCCGGAGGATTTCGAGCGCACCACCTACTGGATGAACTGCCAGATGTATCATGGCCGGCGTATGGCCAACGGATATGCCGCCTACGTGCCGGGACCCGCGACGCTGTTGATGCAGCTGATGCCACGCTTCCCCGACGCCGACAGCATCCGCGCTCTCCAGTACTTCGGAATCAATCACGTGCTCGCCAGCTCTGAATGGTCGACGTCCGAGCAGGCGAAGAAGCTCGAACAGTGGAAGGCCATCGTCGTGCCAGAGCTGGCGACGAGCGAGATGATGATCTACCGGATCGTCGGAGCGGCTCCGGAGTGGTCAGCGCTCGGACGCGGTGCACCCTGACGGGCTCCGCGAGTCGATGCGAGCTACAGCACCGGCAAGCGGAGCCGGAAGGGTGTCGAGGGGTTCACCGTGATGGTGATGGTGTGAGGAGCGCGCGAGCCGACATACGCCTGGTCGGTCGCGGCCAACACGAGGCGCAGCCTGTGTCCGGCCGGGTAGCGATGCACCACCCCGGGCAGGTTCAGGTGGACGGGCTGGCTCGGGTCGGCGATTCGGATGGGGGATACCAGGCGGTGGACCAGCAGCACCGAGCCGTCCGGGGCGACGTCATAGATCTTGCCGAAGAGGACGACCTCGGTGGCGGGGAGCAGACTGTCCGATCCCGTGGCGCTCAGGCTGAAATCGAGGGTCGGGATGCCGACCGAATCGAGGTCCGCCGCCAGCGGGGCCGAGGTGAACGCGGCGAACGTCCCCGGAGGATCGCTCGGCGGGATCGAGTTGAAGGGTTCCTCCGACTGCACCCCGGATGTTTCCGAGTAGCTCGACGGCACTCCGTCGGCCGGGTTGACGAACGTCTGCGAGCCGGCCTCGATCCGGTGCGTCGAGGAAACCAGGCTGCCATCGCCCGAGAGGAACCAGCTCTGGGTCGTGCCCACGGGCCAGCCGGAGGCGGAACCGTAGGCGGGCTGGGCCGAGCCGTTGGGGTCATACGGGACCCAGTCGCGGAAGTACTCCACTCGAGGCCCGGTCGGCACACCGGACCGCTTGAGGTAACGCGCGTACCAGTTGAGCCAGAGCTGGTCGAGGTAGCCCTTCGACGGATCGGCCTCGTTGACCTCTCCAGGCGCTGACGGACCGCTGTGCCCGCCGAACTGGAGCACCAGCTTCACCGGCGCACCGTGGCTCACGAAGCCCCGGTAGTTGGCTACCGCCTCGGCGATGGTGAAGAGGGTGTCCGTCTCACCCTGCACCAGCATGGTCGGCGGAAAGCGCTTCACGTTCCGGTTGGAGAAGAACTCGTACTGGGCCGACGCGTGGCGAAGGAAGGCGATCGTGTCCGGTGTGAGATAACCGGCAGCGAGCGACTCGGTGTTGATCACGCAGACTTCCGGGTCGAAGCCGGGACAGGCAGGGTCGGGCGGCAAGCCGCTCGTCCAGCCACTCGTCCCGGGGTTGAGGACGGGCTGCGCATTGCCGTCCGCGTAGAACAGCTCGCTCCACTCGTACTTGCTCGCCCCGGGGGGAGAGCTCGTATAGATGAAGTTGCGCGCGTCGTTGTTGGGTCCCAGGGAGTAGCTCAAGTCGTTCCAGGTGATCAGGGGGATCATGGCGTCGATCCTGAAGTCGACCGACGCCAACGCAAACTGGAAGCCACCGCCGTAAGACCCACCCCAGGTGCCCACCCGCGGGTCATTGGGGCCGTCCTTGATCACGTCGTTTCGAGCCGCGATGAGATCGACCATGTGGGAGGCAGCCCTGCCATCCCACTCGGGCGAGTCGATCTCGATTGCGCAGCTGCTGCCTCCGAAGCCGAGCCCCGAGTACGAGAGGACCAGGTAGCCGTTGCGCGCAAAGAGGTCGGCCTCGGAGGCCTGGTCATCCTTGCTGCCGCCGAAGCCGTTGGTGGTCAGGATGGCCGGGACGGGCGATGATGGGCTGGCGGAGTTGGGGACGTAGAGGTCGTAGAGGACGTCGCAGTACTGGTCTCGGTTGGGGCCGAGACCGGTGGCGCGCGTGGTCTGATCGGAAATCTTGGTATAGGGCGGTGTGCTGTCGGCAGCCGCGCCCGGAGGAGCAGCGGCCAGGAGACCAGCGACCAGGCCCAACAGCCGGACTACCGTAGCCCGCGGTCTTTTCATCGACTATTCCTCCCGACGGCCAAAGCCTCGCCAGATCGGCGAACGGCGCATTTTCCTTTGCCAGCCCGTCAGCAGCTATCGCCGTCTTGCAGTATTTCCTCGGGACAGAGGGGGGCTCTGGCGTGAGAAAAGGGAGGGCTTCGGCGTTGCCGAAGGATGAATTCAGGCGGCGGCTGAGCGTTATCCGCCGCGGTGTGGCCGCGAGGACAGTTTCAGTAGCAGTACGTTTCGTTCCCGATCTTCCGGCAGAGGCTCGGGTCGACGCCGACGTTCTGGAGCTCGAGCCGGAAGGGCCAGCTGGGCCGCGGGCGGAAGTCGAGATCGCCACCCTGGAGCAGCTGTGGCCGCGGAGCCCCGGCGTAAGCGGGCGCGGCTTCCGCTTGCGTGCCGATCAGCAGCTGGCTCGCGCCGAGGTCGCACTCGAGCTGGGTCCCGAACCGCCGGCAAGCTGCCGGGGCTTCGGTCGCGGTGCCGAGCAGGACAAGGGCCATCAGGACGAGCACGAATCGCATCATGACACCCACCTGATGCATGATCTGCGCCATCGTCCCTCGCGCCTACGTTCATGCTGCCGGCGCGGGGCCGACGCCGACATCTCGGCGCGTGCCGACATGTCGGCATGGTCGCTTCGTCATCATCAGCGGGGTTCGGCCGGAACGGGCGGCACGGGAGTTGCGCCTGGTAGCGGGCGATGCTGCGTTTCACCGCCTCGATACGCCCCGACGGCACCACGGTCGCGCTCGAGGGACGACTCGCCGGACCCTGGGTGGACGAGCTGCGAGCGTCCTGGCGAAGCCTGGCGACCACGCGGGATGCCCGCTCGATCCGGGTCGACCTCGACGCGGTGACGTTCATCGACACGGCCGGGAAGGCGCTGCTCTGGGCGATGCACCAGCAGGGCGCCGCGCTGACGGCCACGGGGTGCATGACGCGGGCGATCCTGGACGAGATCAGGAAGAACGCACACCAGCGTGGTGGTCGGACCACCGTGGGGAACGGAGACGATCGATGCAGCACATGAATATCCCGGGCACGGACCTCTCGCCGTCCCGCATCGGGCTCGGCACCTGGGCGATGGGCGGCTGGATGTGGGGCGGGACCGACGAGGAGCGCTCGATCCGCACCATCTGTGCGGCGCTCGAGCGCGGCATCACGTTGATCGATACGGCGCCCGCCTATGGCCAGGGCCGCTCCGAGGAGATCGTCGGCAAGGCGGTAGCGCGTTGGGGACGGCGGGACCGCGTCGTGCTGGCCACCAAGGTGGGGCTCGAGTGGCGGAACGGCGCGGTGGCGCGCAACGCGACGCGCGCGCGCATCCGGCAGGAGATCGCCGACTCCCTGAAGCGCCTCCGCACCGACTACGTCGATCTCTACCAGGTCCACTGGCCCGATCCGCTCGTGCCGATCGAGGAGACGGCGGAGACGCTCCACGCGCTGTACCGGGAGGGCCGCATCCGCGCGATCGGCGTCAGCAACTACTCCCCGGAGCAGATGGACCTGTTCCGCCAGGTCGCGCCGCTCCACGCCGCGCAGCCGCCGTACAACCTGTTCGAGCGCGAGGCCGAGGAGCGGGTCCTCCCCTACTGCCTGTGGCACGGCATCGCCACGCTGACCTACGGCGCGCTCTGTCGCGGGCTGCTCTCCGGGCGCATGCGCGCCGACACCCGCTTCGGCGGCGACGACCTCCGCCGGACCGACCCGAAGTTCCAGCCGCCGCGCTACGCGCAGTACCTGCGCGCCGTCGCCACGCTGGAGCACCTCGCCCGCGCGCGCTACGAGAGGAGCGTGCTCGCGCTCGCCGTGCGCTGGGTGCTGGATCAGCCGGGCGTGCAGGTCGCGCTGTGGGGAGCGCGGAGCCCCGAGCAGCTGGACCCGCTCGACGAGGTGATGGGCTGGTCGCTCGACGCCGACACGATGCGAACGATCGACGCGATCCTGCGCGGGATCGTGGTCGCCCCCGTCGGCCCGGAGTTCATGGCGCCGCCCGCGCGCGCGGGGCACGAGCCGGGTGAGGCCGTCCAAGCCACCGCCTGAGCGGCTTGGTATCCTTGGGGAGGGAGCTGCGGTAGGAGGTGGGAGATGACCGACCCCTGGCCGAGCTTGCCTCTCGAGGAATGGAAGGACACCTACGCCACGCTGCACCGGTGGACGCAGATCGTCGGGAAGATCCGCCTGGCGCTCAGCCCGTGGATCAACCACTCGTGGCACGTGACCCTCTACGTGACCGCCCGCGGCCTGACGACGTCTCCCATCTGGCACGGCACGCGAACGTTTCAGATCGACTTCGACTTCATCGACCACCAGCTCGTGATCCAGGATGGCGAGGGGGCCGTACGGACGATCGCGCTCGGGCCACGTCCGGTCGCGGATCTCTACCGAGAGCTCTTGGCGACGCTGCGTGAGCTGGGACTCGAGGTGAAGATTCACCCGACGCCGAACGAGCTGCCAGACGCGAACCCGCTCGATACGGATCGCGAGCACGCGTCGTACGACGCCGAATACGCCAATCGCTTCTGGCGTGTGCTGGTGCAGTCGGACCGGATCTTCACGGCCTTCCGCGCCCGCTTCATCGGCAAGTGCAGCCCGGTGCACTTCTTCTGGGGCAGCTTCGACCTGGCGGTGACCCGCTTCTCGGGGCGACGGGCCCCGGACCATCCCGGAGGCGTGCCGCACCTGCCGGACGCCGTTACCCGCGAGGCCTACTCCCACGAGGTCAGCAGCTGCGGGTTCTGGCCCGGTGGCGGCCCGGTGCCCTTCCCGGCGTACTACTCGTATGCCTACCCCACCCCGGACGGCTTCGGCGCGGCACCGGTCCGTCCGAGCGCGGCCTTCTTCAGCCGCGAGCTGGGCGAGTTCGTCCTGCCCTACGACGAGGTTCGGCGGGCGGCTGCGCCGGACGCGATGCTCCTCGAGTTCCTGCAGAGCACGTACGAGGCGGCGGCCGAGCTCGGACGCTGGGACCGCGCGGCGCTCGAGCGCGCGTGAAGCACCGCGTCGCGCCGGCGATCTACGCGTGCAGCCTCCTCCTCTCAGGAGCCGTGCTGCTCGCTTCCCCGCACACCCTTCCGGCCTTCCACGAGACGCAATGGTACGCCGGCCTCGCGTTCGCATTCCTCTACCTGACGCTCCTGGTCGGTCCGCTGGCCTCCCACGCGACCGGCAGGGAAGCGCGACGGGCGCTCGGCCTTTCGACCTGCTACTTCGCCCTCCTGCACTCCTACTTCGGATTCTATCGCTTCGTGGGCGGGCTCGACGGCCTGCGCTACTGGAGCCGCTACTTCGCCTGGTCGCTCTTCGCTGGCCTGCTCGCGCTCGTCCTCCTCTGCGCGCTCGCGATCGCGTCCCTCCCCTGGCTCGTCCGACGCATGGGAAGGTACTGGAAGCCGACGCAGCGGCTCCTGTACGTGGCGGCGATCCTGACCGTGATCCACGGCGTGACCGTGACCATCCACCTGCCCCACCTGCGCGCCATCCTGATCGTGACCTACGGCTTCCTCGTCGTGCTGGTCGCGTTGGAGCTCCGCCGGCTGGATCGCTACGTCACCCGGCCACCCCGCGGGCTGCCCGCGCACCTCGTCACGCTGGTCGGCCTTCCGGCCCTGTCCGTGCTACTGTTCTGGGCCTTCTTCTTCCTCGACCATCACGCGCACTGAGCGTCGCATGAGCTACCAGCCGATCGGACGACCCGACCGGCCATGAGCGGTCTCCGGATCATCGGCGGGACGTTCAAGGGCCGGCGACTCCTCGCCCCGCGCGGCTTCGAGACCCGGCCGCTGCCCGACCGCATCAAGCAGGCGCTGTTCGACTGGCTCGGGCAGCGCGTGGACGGACTCGTCGTCGTCGACTGCTGCGCCGGCTCGGGCGCGTTCGCGTTCGAGGCTCTCAGCCGCGGCGCCCGGCGGGTGGAGGCGATCGAGCCCGGCGCGCACGCGGTGCCGGTGCTGCGCGCCAACGCGGCGAAGCTCGGCAACCCGCCGAATCTCGTCCTGCATGCCCGGCCGTTCGGGGCGGTGCTGCCGCGGCTCGACGGCGTCGACCTCCTCTTCGCCGACCCTCCCTTCGCATGGTACGCGGACGACGCCGGGACGATCGCCGAGCTGCTGCGCCTCGGCGCAGGCTGCCTCGCGCCCGCCGCCCGCTTCGTGATCCGCGGCGAGCGCGGCGTCGACCTGCCCGAGATGCCGGCGGGCCTCGTGGAGCGCGACCGGCGCGCGTACGGGCGGAGCTGGCTCGCCCTCTTGCAGCCGGGCGCCGCGGAGACCGGTCCGTCGCGCTGACGCCCTCCCGGCCGCTATACTGGCGCCCGATGCCCGCCGTCGCACGTTTCGCGAGCGCGCTCAATCGGAGCGTGCCCGCCGCCCGTCCGGGTGAGTTCCGCCCCCTCGTCCTCGGCCCCCTCTCGGTCTGGCCGCCCGTCGTCCTGGCCCCCATGGCGGGCGTGACCACCTACCCGTTCCGCAGCCTCTGCCGGGCGTTCGGTGCGGGCCTCTACGTCTCGGAGATGATCACCGCGCGCGGCTTCCTGGAAGGCAACGCGCGGACGCGGCTCCTCGCCAGCAGCGGCGCCGACGAGCGCCCGCGCTCGGTGCAGGTCTACGGCAGCGACCCGGACGTGATGGGCGAGATGGCGCGCCGGCTCTCCGGCGAGGGCGTGCACCACATCGACATGAACTTCGGCTGCCCGGCGCCGAAGATCACGCGCCACGGCGGCGGCAGCGCGATCCCGCTGAAGCCACGGCTGATGGCCCGCCTGGTCGGCGCGGCCGTGCGCGGCGCGGGCGGCGTGCCGGTCACCGTGAAGGTCCGCAAGGGCATCCACGACGGTCTCCTCACCTACCTCGACGCGGGGCGGGTCGCCGAGGAGGAAGGCGCCGCGGCGATCGGGCTCCACGCGCGCACCGCGGCCCAGCTCTACGCGGGCGACGCCGACTGGTCGGCGATCGCGGCGCTCAAGGCGGCCGTCCGCATCCCCGTCCTCGGCAACGGCGACGTGTGGGAATGCTGGGACGCGCTCCGCATGCTGCGCGCGACGGGGTGCGACGGCGTGATCGTCGGCCGCGGCTGCCTCCGCCGGCCGTGGCTGTTCGCCGAGCTGGCCGCCGTGTTCGACGGCCGCGAGCCCGCACCCCAGCCGCGGCTCGGGGAGATCGCCGCCATCATGCGCGATCACGCCGAGCGCCTGATGGCCTTCTTCGGCCCCGCGCGCGGCATCCGGCAGATGCGCAAGTGGTGCCTCTGGTACACGAGCGGCTTTCACGGCGCGGCGCAGCTGCGCGCGGACCTGATCCGCATCGAGAGCCTCGACGAGATGCTCGGCCTCCTCGCCCGGCTCGATCGCGACGAGCCCTTCCCGCCGGACGCGCTCCGCCGGAGCCGCAGCAAGGGCAGCCACACGCAGGAGGTCCGGCTGCCGGACGGCTACCTCGCCGCGCGCGACGACGACTCCCCGCCGCCGCCGGTCGAGGACGCGGCAGGCTGGGACGCCGCGCTCGCAGGCGGCTGAGCGGCGGTGCGCTACGCGGTGCCGGCGCCCGGCTCGCTGGGCGACTGCCTCGCCCGCCTGCTCGCCGAGGCCTCGGGCCGAACGCGGAAGACGATGCTCGCCGGGGGCCGCGTCCGCGTGAACGGGACGATCACGCGGCGCGCCGACACCGCGCTCGCCGCCGGCGACGTGGTGGAGATCGCCGCCAGGGGGCCGCGCGCAGCGCTGCCGCCCGGCCTCGCGCTCGTGTACGAGGACGGCGACGTGATCGTCGTCGAGAAGCCGGCCGGGCTCCTCACCATCGCGACCGAGCGCGAGCGGGAGCGGACCGTGTACGCGCACCTGATGGCGCGCGCGCGGACCAGGAAGCCGCCCGCCCGCGTGTTCGTGGTGCACCGCCTCGACCGGCTCGCCTCCGGCCTCCTCGTCTTCGCCACCTCGCCCGGCGCCAAGCGCGCGCTCCAAGCGCAGTTCGCGGCGCACACCGTCGAGCGCACGTACCTGGCGGTGGTCGAGGGCCGGCCGGCGCGCCCCGAGGGCACGATCGCGAGCCGGCTCCTCGACGACGCGCCCGGCCGCGTGCGCGAGACGCGCCGCCCCGGGCAGGGGCGCGCCGCCGTCACGCGCTGGCGCGTGCTGCGCGGGGGCGCGCGCCACACCCTGCTCGAGGTAACGCTCGCCACCGGGCGGCGGAACCAGATCCGCGTGCACCTGGCCGGCCTCGGGCATCCGATCGCCGGCGACGCCGCCTACGGCAGCCGGACGGATCCTCTCGGCCGGCTGGCGCTCCACGCGCACGTGCTGGGCTTCGACCACCCCCGCACCGGCGCCCGCTTGCGCTTCGTGTCGCCGGCGCCGCCCGCGTTCGCGCGCCTGGCGGTGTGAGCCGGAATCGCTGCGCACAGAGCTGCTCGATCAGCGGGTCCCCGCCGACGTACGGCAGGTGTTCGAGGCGCCGGGCACCGACCACTAGTTTCGGATCGGGGCTAAGACACTGGGCTCATCTACCGGCCAGAAGCGGTATGGCAACGACCGCAGCCGCGATGACGTTGACTAGCGAAACGAGACGGAAGAAGAGCACACCCGTACTGCGGTGCCCTTGGCTGCGACACCACGTGAGATAGGCGCGTTCCAGGTATCCGGGCATGCCCGTCATGCCAAACACGAGTTTCACTCCACGCCGACGAAGCAAGAGCCGGAGCACAACACTGCTGACAACCTCTACGAGGATCGCGAGTCCAAACCAAGCGCTGATGAGAACGTCAGGTGTGCTCATGCTCGGACTATCGACCGGTCATTGGGTCATTGCGCCGACGCCCGCTGATGCGTCGCTCGAGCCAAAGGATAACGCCCAGCACGATGACAAGGAGCGGGAGGCGGCCGATCGCGAAGAAGAACAACTGCCAATCCCACAATCGTTCATAGCCTTCGGCCCCGGGAAGCGCGATTCGAGAAGTCACGTAAACGTACGCGTATACGGCGACCGCAACCGCCCAGACGACGATCTCGATAACGAAACGGTGCAGTAGCGTCTTGTCGGCGACCATCGCTGACCACTTAAAGGAAAGACGTCGAGCGGCGCGCGAAACGCCGCGCCTGATGCGCCGGTCGTCCGCGCGTCCGCTCCAACAGCGCCGTCAGACGGCTTCGCGCGCTACTCTCTGAAAGAAGTATCCGCGCGGGGAGCCATCATACTTCCCGCTGCGCATGCAGCAGTTCTTGAAAACGGCGCGTCGAGCCGCAGGGGCATGGATCGTTGCGGCCGAGCTTCTCCTCGAGCTCTTTGTACCCGTGGACGATCTGGCGGCCCCGCTTGACGTTCGCCTCGGAGGGGAAACCCCTGCGGCGCTTGCTCGTTCGCTCAAAAGCGCTCGAGCACGTCGAAGTCTACTGGCTTGCGCATGGTCCACCTCCACCGGGCCGAACTCGCCCCAGCCTAGCGGAGTCGAGTGGTTCGTGTCGAGAAAAGCCCTGGTCGACCCCTGCTAACCCTTACTTCGGTGGCGCTGCTCGAGGCCGCTCACCTTCGCGACGTGCCCCTCGTCGGCGGCGCCGGCACCTTCGGCGACGGCCTCGTCCAGCAAGGCCAGCACCTCGCGCGCGAGCCGGGCCGCGAAGCCTCGTATCTCGGCATCGGACGCACGGACGATCTCACGCGCGGCCGCGGTCCACTGCGCGTGCACGCCCTCCTGGAAGAAAAGCGGGAACAGCCGGACGAACGTCTCGATGCCGAATCGAATCACGTCGCCGTCGCGCTGCAAGGGCCCTGGTGCGAGCAGTTCCCCGGTCACCTGGTCCAGCACGTGAACGTACAGGCTCGCGTGCGGGTTCGGACACACGGTGATCCCGGTCGCGCCGGAGGTCTCCTCGACGATGCGCCGCCACGCGGCATCCTTCTCGAGGATCCGCAGGATGGGCTCGCGGTCGGACTCCGGCAGCATGCGGAACGCCCCGAGGATCCGCTCGAGGAGAGGATCCGTCGTGAGATCGGTGAGCAGCCCGCGCGCGGTGGCGAGCAGGGTCTGCAGCGCATCGAGCCCGCTCGGGCCGCCAGTGTCTGCCGGCATGGCGGTAGAGCATGGTCGCTTCGGCCCACTGCCGTCAAGCAAACTCGCGGTCAGCCCTCTCAGCGCTCGGGCTCGAGCACGGTGATCTCCGCGCCGCGCCGGACGTAGACCGAGCCGGGGAGGATCAGCTGCACCTCGACACCGTGCGCGGACTGGCCCTCGCGCAGGGTCACCAGGGTTCCCCCCACTCGCATGGTCACCCTGCGGCGCCCGACATCCGGCGAGTAGCTGATCGCGCTCACGGCGACCACGGAATCGTCCTGTGCCGGCGACGCGGCGCCCGACGGCTGCGCCGGCGCCTGTGGCGCCCGCGACGCGGCGGGCATGCCCTCCGACGGGGACGCCCCCGGCGCCACGCGGGCGCGCGGCGGCTCGGCGCGCCCCAGCCAGGCGGGAGGAGCGGCCGACCCGGCCGCGGGCTCCGACGCCTGCGGAGGTGGGGCTGCCGGTCGGGCGGCGTCCGACTCTGGCGCCGCGCCGCCCGGCGACTCGGCCACGCCCTTGACCGCCGGTCCCGCAAGCCAGATGACGAGCGCGAAGGCCGCGGCGCCGATCGCCAGGCCGCCGGCGACGATGCCGAGCGTCTCGAGCGCGCTCCGGGATCGGCTCCGCTCCTCCGTCCACGGGCCCGTCCCCGGCGCGGCCGGAGCCTTGCTGGCCTCGAGCTCGCGCAACGCCTCGAGGATCGAGCTCACGAGGGCGCTCCCGCGCCCGGCGCCAGCGACGGCCGGGGATAGCTGCCGGCGGCGGCGTAGAGCACGATGCGCGTGAAGCGTCCGACCCGGCAGTCGGCCTCCAGCAGGCGAGAGCGCTGGAAGCTCAGGACTGCGTCCGCCGTGGTCGGGTCGAACACGCCGGTCGCGGCGCCTCCATACGCGCCGACCCGTGCGAGCAGCCGCTGCAGGCGCGCGACCTGCGGGCCGCGCGCCTCGGAGCCGAAGGTCCGTCCGAGGCTCTCGAAGTCGCGCCAGAGGATGTGCGCGCGCCCGAGCCAGACGCGGTCGAGGAAAGCGGCGTCGGCCCACACCGGTCCGCCGTCGACCGACAGCACGACGCCCCGGTCGTCGACGCCGCGGAGCCCCGCGTAGCGCGGCTCCGCGGCGCCCGGGACCCGCAGCTCGAGCAGCGCCGGGAGGTCGAGCAGACGGAGCATGCTCAGGTTCCCCGTGAGCGGAATGACCTCCAGGCCGCGCCGCCAGGCCATGGGCTCGAGTTGGGCCGGCACCTCCACCTCGTCGGCACTCAGTCCCGGCACCCGCCATGCGGCGAGGATCGCGTCGAGGGCAGCCCGAGCGCTCCGCCGGGCGTCGAGCTGGGCGAGCCGCTGCTCGAGCTCGGTGGGCGTGGCGAGCGGCGCGACCCGCGGCGCCGGTGGGGCAGGCTCCGGGCTCGTCGTCGCCGCGACCGCGAGCGGCGCCGGCGCCAGGGATGGCGGCGGCTCGCTCACCGCGGGCGCCGCCGGACTCGGCCTGCCACCGCCGTCCGGAAGCGCGGCGGGCAGCCGCCGCTCGAGCCGCGGCACGCCGAGCGTGATCACCGCCAGCACGACGGTGGCCACGGCCGCAGCCCACTCGACCCGCCGCCGCACCGGCGACCACCGCCGCAGCGGCACCGTGCCGATCTCGCGGTACGCCTGCAGCACGGCGCGCGCGTTCACCCGCCGCCGGCGCGCGACGTAGGCGACCAGCAGGGCCCGGTGCGCGATCATGTTCACCAGCCGCGGGACGCCGCGCGAGAAGCGATGCACGAGCCGGAGCGCGGGGCGGGTGAAGAGGTCCGTCACCTTCCCACCGCTCGCGACCTTCAAGCGGTGGCGGACGTAGGCCGTCGTCTCCTCGGCGGTGAGCGGCCCCAAGTGCCAGCGCAGCGTGATGCGCTGATTCAGCTGCGCGAGCGCGGGATCGACGAGCAGCGCGGCGAGCTGGGGCTGTCCGACCAGCACCAGGCGCAGGAGCTTCTCGGTGCTGGTCTCCAGGTTCGAGAGCAGGCGGAGCTGCTCGAGGACCTCGATCGAGACCGCCTGGGCCTCGTCGAGGACGACGACCGACAGGCGGCCCGCCTTGCGCTCCGCCAGAAGGTGCGTGTTGAGCGCGTCGGTCAGGTCGGCCTGCGTGCCGCTCGCAGCCGCCACCCCGAGCTCCCGGGCGATGCGCTGGAGGAGCTCCTCGGCCGACAACGCCGGATTGAAGACGTAGGCGATCGCCACCTCGGGCCCGAGGTCCTCGAAGAACGTCCGCAGGAGGGTGGTCTTGCCGGTGCCGATGTCGCCGGTGATGCAGACGAAGCCGCCCGGCTCGGTGAGCCCCAGCCGGAGATGCGCGAGCGCCTCGCGGTGCTTGGGGGAGAGGAAGAAGTAGCGCGGGTCGGGCGTCAGCCGAAACGGCGCGTCCACCAACCCGAAGAACCGTTCGTACACCGCTCCGCCTCCCCGCGCTCGCCTGGCGTCGATCTATAGCAGATCCCGCCACCTGGCCGCGAGCACGCTGGACATGCCCCTCCGCCAGGGCTAGCACAACAAGCCCGTCGGGCCGGGCCGCGGCCTCGCGCGATCGGAGGGTCGATGAAGGACTACTCGATGATGGAGCCGGCGCTCGAGTTCCTCGCGCCGTACGGCCCGGATCTGCGCAACGGACTCACCAGCCACGCGCCGATGGCGGTCGAGGCGCTCGCCGCGCTCGGCCGCGCCGACGCGGTGATGCCCTGGCTCGAGGCCTATCGCAAGGGGATGCTGCCGCGGCCCGTCGCGCACCAGCAGATCGGGCGCGACGACTGGCGTGCCGCGCTGGGAAGGACGGATCGCGTCGCCGACTGGGACGCGTTCTTCGCGAACGAGCTCGCGGAAGCGCCCTGGCGCGAGGTGCTCGCGCGCTGGACCGCGCGCCTGGCACCCGGCATCTGCGCCTCGGCGATGCATGGCGTGATCCGCGTCGGCCACGCGGCCCGCAGCCTCGGTGAGGCGGAGACCGCGGCGCGCATCCGTGAGCTCGCCGACGGACTCGGCTACTGGGCCGCGGCCTACCAGACGCTGCCGACCGCTCGGAGCGCGTCGGGCCCGACGCGAGCGCGCGAAGCCATCGCCCGAGTACCCGTCGTCCCGCCCGCACAGCGGAAGTTCAGCGGGACCATCGTCTCGTCGCTCGTGGCGCTCGATGACTTTCCCGACTTCGCGCCCGTGATCGGGCTGCTCGACGTGAGCGCCGAGCCGGCGCGCGTGATCTCCGACCTGACCGAGACCTTCGCCCGCGTGTACCTCGCGAACGCGCACGACTTCCTCGGCACGATCGTCTTCGTCCACGGCGTCACCAGCGCGACCGCAGTGCGGTCGATCCTGCCGTACCTGCCGGACGCGACCGCGCGCGACGCCACGCGCTGGGTCTGGCAGGCAGGATGCGCGCTCTACTCGGCGTTCGGGAGCTCGCCGGCGCCGGCCGGCGAGCTCGAGCCGCCGCGCGAGTCGCGCGACACGCTGATCGACATGGCGATCGCCAACGGCGACGAGCACGCGATCAAGTTCACGGAGGCGTGCCTCCGGGAGCACGAGCTGAATCCGTCGCCGGCGTACTTCGCTGCCGCGCGCCACGGGATCGGGATGCTGGTCGCGCGCTGATCACTCGGGCGGCCATGGCATCCCGCGTCTGCGCTATCGTGGTGAGCTGGAACACGAGGGACCTGTTGCGCGAATGCCTGACCGCGCTGACGGCGCAGGACACCGCGGACAGCGTGAAGGCCATCTGCATCGACAACGGCTCGACCGATGGCAGCGTGGACCTGGTCACGCGGCAGTTGCCGTCCGTCGTCCTCATCCCGAACCAGGAGAACGTCGGCTTCGCACGGGCTTGCAACCAGGGCATCGCGCTGGCGATGGAGAAATACGGGGCAGAATACATCGCCCTGGTGAACAGCGATGTGGTCGTTCGCCCGGCCGAGATCCGCGCCCTGGTTGCGCAGATGGCGGATCGACCCGAGGTGGCCGTCGTCGGACCCGCGCTGCGCCTGCCGGACGGGCGGCTGCAAACCGGCGCGGCGGGATTCGCCCCCACCGCCTGGTCGGGTGTTTGTTACTTCCTCTTTCTGTCCGCGCTCGCGCCGCAGTGGTGCCGTGGCTTCATCATCGACCAGAGGTATTTCGCCGGCCGCCCGCAGCCGGTGCCGGTCGACTGGGTGAGCGGTGCGTGCCTGGTCGCTCGCGCCGCCGCGATCCGGCGGGTCGGCTTCTTCGACAGCCGCTTCTTCATGTACGGCGAAGACGTCGAGTGGTGCCAGCGGATGCGTCGCGCCTCCTTCTCGGTCTGGTACGTGCCGCAGGTCGAGGTCGTGCATCGCCACGGAGGGAGTGCGTCTCACGCCAGCCCACAGTGGTTGGCGTCCGCATGTGAGCTCGTCCGCCGCGAGCGCGGGCAGTTCGAATACCTCGCCTTCCGCATGGCGGCAGCCCTCGGGCTCACCGCCCGGCGCGTCCTCTATGCCCTCGCGTACATTGCCTCGCGAGAGGAACGCTACCGGCGGCTTGCGGGCGACATGGGCGTCTACGCGCGCTGGGCGATCGGTCGGGGATGAGCGCCTAGGTTCGAGGCGTTCCGGCAAAGCCGTAGCAAGCCAGTCGATACTGCGGATCTCCTCGACCCTTTCCCAGTCGGTTCTGGAGGCTCCGCTTGGCGGCTCGCGCGATACGGCGGATGACGTTGCGCCGTGGCAGCAGCGGGAACGGGCCCCGCCCCGTGGTCAGCAACCGTCTCGGATGAATTGATCTCTCGGGTGCGGCCGGCACGAAGAATCTGTCGAGCTCGAGCTGCAACTTGCTAAACACCGCGGGACTGACGTCAAAGTCGTCTTCCAATCCGACATCGATCGTCACGACAAACAGGCCATCGTGCCGGAGCACGCGCGCGACCTCGCCGATGACTTCCTCCGGCCGGGCGATGTGTTCGAGCACGCTGATGGAATAGACCGCATCGACCGAGTGCTCTTCGACCGGGATCGCTCGAGCGTCACCCTGACGGAACGACAGGCGTCCCGGGGGAGCGTCTAGCGCTCGACAGGCCAGCGTGAAGTCCCGCTCGCACACGGGATCCGTGTCGATCGCAAGCACGCGATAGCCTCTTCGGGCGAGAAAGAACGGGTAGAAGGTGACGCCGCTTCCCAGGTCCACGGTCAGCGGGAGGCAGTCACTCGGCAACCGGGCTCGCCAGGTCTCCAGATGATGGAACACATAGGGGTACTCCCACGCCCGACTCCAGTTGTGCAGGCAGTCGCGCGGCCAGGGATAGGAGGGGCTCCTGAACCGATCTTCACGCGCGAGGAACTCCGCTTGCGACGATTCCAACTCCTCGAAGCAGGCCTTCCAACCATCCGTCTCTAGGTCATCGAGAGAAGCGAGACCGCAGCGGTCAAAGGCGTTCCGATTCACGGGACGCGGGTCAGTCCTTCTCCAGTAGCAGGTCCACGAAGCGGTACGGGTCGGCGCTGCATGCGCTCATGACCGCGTCCACGTTCACCGCCCTCGCCTCGCGGCAGTCCGCATCGATCAACCGGATCGTGAAGCCGCCCCGAGTCCACGTCCGCAATAGGTCGACCGGGTCGGCGCCGAGATTGCGTAGACCGAAGGGCCAGAACTCGACGAAGCAGCGGAGCGGTCCGTGAGCGAACGCGCGGAGTGCGCCCGCGAAGACGAGGGCCTCGGCGCCCTGCGTGTCGATTTTGACCACGTCAAGCTTGCCCACGCGCTGGTCGGCAAGAACCGCGTCCATCGTGGTGGTGCGAACGACGCAGGGGTGCCCGTCGGTTCGCAGATTCGCCTTGGCGAAGGAGGGAGTGCCGACGCTGGCCGGATCGCGGAACAACTCGGCCGTCGACTCCGCGTTCGAGAGCGCGACCGGCAGGGCGGTCACGCGATCGGCAAACAGATTGACGTCGACGTTGCGCCGCAAGAGCGTGAACGCCCGCGGGTCGGGCTCGAAGGCCAGCACACGACCCCGGGGTCCCACCTCCCGCGCCGCCAAGAGCGTGTAGTACCCGATGTGGGCGCCCACATCCGCTACCGTCATGCCCGGACGGATCGTCGATACGAACAGTTGTGATTCGTACTGTTCCCACACACCGTCCCGGATCAGAGCATGGCCGACGATCGAGTCTCGTGCGTCCACGTACATGCGAAGGCCTTGGACCTTCACTTGCACGGTTCCCGAGCTCCGGGCGTGGACGAAGCGGTGTAAACGAGCGGCGAGCGGCACCCTCTTCAGGAGTCGGCGGAGACCCGGGCTGCGCGGAAGCACGCGTTGATACGCCACGAACAGGGCCTGCCACAGCCGGTGTCGATCGCCAGGATCGGGAGCCGCTACACCCATGATGATCGCCCCAAAAGCCTAACTGCTTGCACGCGCGCACGGCAACCCCGCGAGAGACCGCAGACAGCCCAGCGGAACACCGGGGTTACGCTTGCTGATCAGCATGCAGGCGACGCGTCGTCTCTCGGCCCGCCCCGCCCGGAGGTGCTGCCAGAACGTCCATCAAGGTTTCCCCCAGCTTCGTCGCGGAGAACCCGCGGACTACGGCCTGGCGGTTGTGCTCTGCCGTGTTGTGATACTCCTCGTTGCCGACCAGGGCTTGAAGGGCTTCCAGGAATTGCTTCTTGGTCTCGCAGAGGCGCAGTTGCAGCTCCTCCAAACCCTCCGCGCCCAAGGCCGTGGAAAGGATCGGCCGGCCGAAGGCCGCCGCCTCCACCACCTTAGTCCTGAGTCCCCGCCCCTGCCGTAATGGGTTGATGAATATTCCGATGCTGCCGTAAAACTGCGTCAGATCCTCTACGTCCTCCCACACGCGGATGGCCGGGTTGCGCGCACACCTGGCCTTGACGTCTTCCGGAAAATAGCGCCCTCCCAGAAGGAGTCTGGCATCGGGCAGGCGTTCGTGAAGAAAAGGGAACAATTCCTCAACCAGCCAGCTCACGGCGTCCAGATTGGGAGGATGCCGGTAATTCGCGATGAACCCCAGGACCCTCCTGTCTTGCGGCGTGGGCAGGTAGGGATAGTCTTGCAACGGCAACCCATACTTCAGGATGACGGTGGGCAGCCCCGGGTAAAGGTCCCGCACCACCTCTTCCTCCTCCTTCGATATGCACACGAACGTGTCCACCTTAGCCAGCACCCGGCGGAAAAAGGCCAGGGCCTGCCTATATCGCAAAAATCGGGCAAGCCTCAGCAGCCCCGTCTTGCCGCCGGCGGCGTCTCTCCGGTAATTCTCCAAGAGCAGATCGTCTTCCATGTAAACCAGCTTGCCCATGCGGTTCGTCCAGTCCCACTCCAAGAAGCGAAGGGCATGAGGAAAGGCCATGAGTGTCGCGTCGAAGGCTCCTTCCCCAAGAAAAGCCTCGATGGAGGGCCGGTGACGGGCAATTACTTCCGCGACGCCGGGCAGAAAAGCCGCCTTGCGCCACCAGGGTCTGGGCGGATCCAAGGGAAGGAAGAGCTGGTTGCGGAATTCCCTTGGGAAGGACCCTCCGACTGGCAATTCTCGGCACCCGTCCAGGCAGAGGAGATGCAGGTCCGCGCGACGTTCCAACTCCCGAGCGAGAAAGTACAGCCGTTTCGTCCCCCCGAAGCGCGTATCCTTGAAGAGGGTGTGGGAGGAGATGAAGAGGATCCTCATTCCGGCAGGATATCGGTGTTGAAGAGGGGAAAGTAACGCAGGGAATACTGCAAATCGCGGCAGCGCTCCCCGATCTTGCGCGCCGGCGTGCCCGCTACGATCTCGTACGGACGGCAAGAAGTGGTCACCAGCGCCCCGGCCCCGGCGACGGCCCCTTCGCCTATTTCTACCCCTGGCATGATCATGGCCCTGGCCCCCAACCAAGCGAAATCCCCGATCACCACCGGTTTCGCCACGGTGGCGAAGACGGGGCTCGACGGATCGTGATCCAGCGATACGATATAGCATTGCGGTGAGATGCTGACGTTCTCCCCGATGACAATCCCCCCGCGTCCGTCCAGATAGCAATTGCGATTGATGACCGAGTTTGCCCCGATGACGATGTTCCGGCCAGTGATGAAACAGCCCATGTGCACCGCGGCGCCCCTGCCCAGGCGTATGCGCAGGATGAGGCTCAGATAGAGGTGGCGGAGGAAGTAAAAGGGCACATGACTGACGACCGCATTGTAGAGGTAGAAGGCTGAAGCTGCCAGGAACGGTTTCAAAGGGTTGCAGCGCATTCCGATTGCCGGCCTCCTCCCTTTCAACGCGGGACGTGCCTCCGCGGCAGTCGACCGGTCGCTGCACCTCCCAACCGCAGCGTGAGTTCTGGCGCACTACACGTCCTCCACCCCGTTGCGGATGAGCCGGGAAAGAAAGCCGCTAGCACTCTCGCACCGTAACCGTTCGACGGTGCGGGGGCAAGCGCTGAGAGGGGGCGGCAACGAGCTTCTGCCCGTGGATGGCGGTCGGGCTTTGTGGCCAGGCCCGAGCATCTTAGACGGCGGGCGTCGGGCCGGGAGCGCGCACTCTCATCGGCCTCCTTGATGGATGGGCTGACGGAGCGAAGACCTAGAACCCACCACTCGCGTGATTCCAATTCCTGGACGTGGTATTCGTCCCGTCGGTGTCGAAACTGGCGCGGTTCCCGTTGCTGGCCGTCTTGTTGCTCATCCCATTCCATACCATGCTGGTCGCTCATATCCTTCCCGCTCGCCTCGATGTTCCCCCGATGGCGCTGGCGCTGTGGAAGGAGTCTCTGCTCCTGCTGACGCTCTGTTGCGGAACGATGGTGACCCTCGCACACCGGCGCGTACCCGCCTTCACGGGCGTCGACACGTCTGTGCTCGCGTTCGTTGCGTACGCTCTGCTGTCTCTCCCCTTCTCACCGTCTCCCCTCGCAGCCCTGTATGGCATACGGAACTACAGTGAAGCGTTCATTGCCCTCCTGCTTGCCTCCAGGTTCGCGCAACTCGGTGAGCAGGGAATCTGGCGGCTCAGTCGACTCCTTCTCGCGGTTGCCTTCTTCATCTCCGTCTGGGCCATCTTCCAAAGTACTTACCTGGGTCCCGCGTTCCTGCTCGCCAACGGCTACGCACAAGACGGACGGCTACCTACCGCGTTTACCGGCGATTTCCCGTTCCAACGGGCCGTAGGGACCTTCGAATCGCCGAACGTGTTCGCGCTGTACCTGACCACGATACTGCTCGTTGTGAACACTGTCGGCAAAGCGCAGGGCGCCCGCGGCATCATATGGGATGCCGCCCAAGTGACTCTCGGGGCGGCTCTGCTGGCGACGGCCTCTCGCAGCGCCGCGCTGGGACTGGGGGTCGGCTTGGCGGCGCGCCGGCTGATTTCTCCGGAGCCGCGCGGGTACGGTCGGCCGCACGCGCGCTTGCTGCTGCTGGTGGGTGCCAGCGCTCTCCTCCTTGTCGTGGCCGCCTCGTCGAGCTACGTCGCGGTGCTGCCGAAGCATCTGTATCGCACGTTCACGCTCGACGACCCGTCCGCCGCTGCACGTGTCACGTCGTTGCGCGACAGCCTCAACGTGTTGCGCGAGCATCCCTTTGGCGTGGGGATCGGGCAAGCCGGTCCACGCGCCGTCACGTACACAGGCAGGTTGCTGAACGCGGAGAGCAGCTACCTGATCGTTGCACTCGACATGGGGATTTTCGGATTGGCGGCGTATCTGAGCATATGGATCACCATCGCCGCCGCCCTGCGGCAGGCATATGCCGGATGCCTCCGGTTGGGTCTCCGTACCCGCGCCGAATTCTGCCGCGGGGCGTTCGCTGCCGTGTGCGGAGCAGCGACCGCCTGCCTGTTTCTGCCTTTGAACGTGGAGGTCGAAGTCATGCTGGTGGTCTGCCTAATTGCAGGCGCTGCGCTTGCCGCGGCCCACGACGTGGCCCCGGATGCAGCCGCGGTCGCGCCAACGGCGGTATGAGGGGCGGAATGGCACGGCCTCGTGCCACGCAATGAGGATCGGCATCGACACGCACGCGGCGGAGCAGGACGGCACGGGCAACTGCAGTTACATCCGTGGGCTCGTCTCTGCCCTCGTAGCGCTCGGCGGCGATGACGAGTACGTCCTCTACGCGATCGATCCGCACCACCCTTTCTACGCCACGCTGCAATCGCATGCCGGGCTCGCCGTGCGTTCCCTCCAGCCCCAGTCCCCGGTGCTGCGGATTCCGCTGGCATTGGCGATCGCGTCCTACCGTGATCGCGTCGACGTGCTCCATGTGCAGTATATCGCGCCACCGTGGCATCGCGGAGCCCGGGTCGTCACGCTCCACGATCTTGCCTTCCTGCGCCTTCCGCACTCGTTTCCCGTCTCCCAGAGGTGGCGCCTGCGCTGGCTCGTGCCGGCCAACGCCCGGCGCGCCGCGGCAGTGATCACCGTCTCGGAGTGCTCGAAGCGCGACATTCAGGCGGCCTACGGGATACCGTCTGAGCGCATTTCGGTCATCCATGACGCCCCGGATCCCCGCTTCCAGCCGGTACGCGACGACGCCGCGCTCACTGCGTTGCGACAGCGCCTCGGAATTCGCACCCGCTACGTTCTCTACGTCGGCCGTCTGAACCCGCGAAAGAATCTGGTCGGCCTCCTACGAGCCTTCGAGCGGGTGCGGCCTCGACTGGGCGAGCCCGCACAGCTCGTCATTGCCGGCCAGCCAGACTTCCGGACCGAGCAGCTGGACGCGACGATTGCGGCCTCTCCGTGCCGGGCGGACGTCATTCGCGCCGGCTACGTGAGCGAGGACGACCTGCCGGCGCTGCTCTCTGGCGCCGCCGTTTTCGTATACCCGTCGTTGTTCGAGGGATTCGGTTTGCCGCCACTCGAAGCTATGGCGTGCGGCACACCCGTCATCTGTTCCGACGCAGGCTCGCTGCCGGAGGTGGTTGGCGACGCCGCGCTGCTGGTCCGTCCCGGCAACGTCGAGGATCTGGCCGAGGCGCTGTGGCGAGTCCTGAACGAACCCGATCTCCACGCCCTGTTGGCGCGCAGGGCGCTGGCGCGCGCTGCATCGTTCAGCTGGGGGGCCGCCGCCGAGTCGACGCGCGACGTATACCGCCGCGCCCGCCGGGCCATGTCTCGATGACGCGTGCGGCGTTGGACGAGAGCGAGCGCGGCCAGACGACGGTGCGAGCGCGTGACTCGATGCCGCTGCACGGCCTGCAGCGGGACTGGGACGACCTCGCCGAGCTCGATCCGCTCTGGAGCATCCTGGCCGATCCGGACAAGCGTTACGGAAAATGGGATCTCGCTCAGTTCTTCGCTACGGGTGACGCCGAGATCGAAGAAGTGCTGAAGAAAGCGCGCCAACTCGGGCACCCCGCTCGATGGGACCGCGCGCTGGACTTCGGATGCGGAGTGGGGCGCCTGACACGAGCGATGGCGGCGCATTTCGCTTGGTGTTACGGGGTCGACATCTCGCCACGCATGGTGGACTTGGCGCGCAGCTGGAACCAGGGCGTCAGAGGCTGCGAGTTCATCGTCAATGACCGTGCGCATCTTCGGCTGTTTGCGGACGGCCACATCGACTTTGTCTACACGCGCATCGTGCTCCAGCATATGTCAAAACGCCGACACATCGAGTCCTACGTTGCAGAGTTCGTCCGGGTACTGCGTTCGGACGGACTTCTCGTGTTCGAGCTTCCCAGCTTCATTCCGCTCCGTCACCGTGTGCAAGGCCGTCGTCGCCTCTACGCCGCGCTCCGTCGGCTCGGTTGTCCTCCGGCCCTGCTCTACCGCACGCTGGGTCTGACCCCAATCGGCATGACCTACGTGCCGGAGTCGGAAATGGTGAACTGGATCGCGACCAGGAAGGGTCGTCTGTTGAGCATCGACCGCAGCCCGTCGCGGGAGTGGGTGACGAGCACCTACTACGTCACCAAGTAACGCGGGACGGGCCCGGGCCGGACCGGTTCAGGGCTGTGTCACTGCCACCTGATCCAGGCACACCACGCCCGGACTGCCCTCGGGGACGATCAACTGCAGGACCTGCTCACCCCGCCCCATCCTGGCACGGTAGACGGAGACCTCTGCCTTCGTGTTGCGGATGGCGCTCGACGCGATCGTCAGCGACCCCAAACGAACGACCAGGCCCGGTATCGCGTCGGGCGTCGTGGTGAACGCGGTCACTATGATCGCAGCCGTCGGTTGATGTATGTAGACGATGGCCTCGACGCTCGCACCGGCTACGAGACATCGTGTGTGACCATCTCCCGTCGCCGTCGCGCCCGCGACACGCATTGCCGCCGGCATCAGCGTGAGAATTGGCGCCGGTGGTTCGTAGGATGGTCGGCATCCGATCGAGAGCGACAAGGCCAACGGCACGACGGACCATCGCATTCGGCGGCCCGCATATACAGGCGACGGAGCGGCAGTCAAACGGGACCGTGAGTCGAGACCTTTTCGCTGGGCTACAGCCCGCGGCTAGCAGGCTGCGCTCTTCGTCATGACCGCCGTATCTACAACGCTCGCCGTCGCCCTGCTGGCGTACCTGCTCGGGCGCTCGACTCTGCCGCTGTTTGCAGGCCGTTGTGCCGATCCGCCACGGCACGTCTTGCAGCTCGAGCTGCTGCTCGGTAATGCGCTTTTGAGCATAATCGGCCTGCTGCTCGCTGAGACAGGCTACTTTTCCTTGCAGCGGGTCGTCTGGATTTCGACGCTAGTGTGCGCCGTCGCACTCGCCTGCCGGCGATGGCCGGCCCGCCAGGCCACACACCTCTCCTATGGCGTCGCCGATGTCGTTGGTGTCGCGCTGCTGATCGGCGCCTACGCCTGGGCCTTCCCGGCGTTGGATACCTCGCTGTTCGGCTCCGACTCGAGCGTGTATCTCGCCTCGGGCATTCACGTCGCGGAGCACGGATCTCTCGTGATCCACGATCCCACCATCCCTCTCCTTCGGCCCGACCAGCGCCGCGACATGTTTCCTCTGTATCACCCCGAGAGCAACACGCCGCCATTTCTGCGCGTGGGTGGAGGGTTGGTCCTCGCCAATCTCGAGACGGACCGTGTCCTCCCGGCTTTTCAGCCGCTCTTATCGATTTGGGTCGCAATCTTCTATGCGCTCGGCGGCGACCAGGCGATGGCCGCACCGATCACGTACTTCGGGGCATTGTTCCTGTGGGCCTTCACCAGCTTCACGGCCGGATTCGGCGGCCGCTGGGCGGCGGGCCTGGCGCTTGGCCTGCTCACCAGTCTCGTGCCCCAGTACTGGTACTCCCGCTTCCTCATGCCGGAGGTCCCGAGCCAGTACTTCCTGTGGGGGGGGCTGTGGGCGGGAGCCGTCTCGCTCTCCTCCGGTGGGACGCGTCTCGGGGCGGTCGCGGGGCTCGCCGTCGGCGTAGCGGGACTGATGCGCCTCGACATGCTGATTCACGTGGGCGCGGGCCTGGCGCTCTGGAAGGCGTTCGCGCCCCGGCGCTCCTGGCCCGCGGGACCCGGCTTCGCGCCCGTCCTTGCGGTCATGACGGCGTACGCGATCGCTCACCAGGTCCTGTTCCCGACCCACTACGGCGCGGAGATCGCCCCCCGTCTCCGGATCGTCCTCGACTATCTTCGGAGCCGCCACCTGCTCGACCCCCGCGTCGCGGGAGCGACGGCCCTTGCGGTCGCGGTGATAGCGGGCGCCTTCTGGCGCGCCGGCCGCGTCGAG
>Ga0137403_10001825_pt1 | contig 25307 bp, 22 predicted proteins | sample CZOMad2_1_16fung_FD_122057 | JGI IMG/M metagenome (GOLD analysis project Ga0137403, IMG submission 122057) | Vadose zone soil fungal communities from Angelo Coast Range Reserve, California, USA - CZOMad2_1_16fungal (Hybrid Assembly) | ecosystem: Environmental > Terrestrial > Soil > Vadose zone... | reverse complement strand
ACCACTCGGAAGATGTGTTTGGAGCGCCGTTCGGAATAGATGGTCGTTCCTTCCTTTTGATCTGATAACTCTTGCCGCTTGCCGGTGATGCACAGGGAACGAGGGGCAACTCGTACTTCCAGATCTTTTTCGCCGAAACCCGGCACGTCAGCATGGATGGTGAATCCGGTTTCCGTCTCGGTGACGTCCACCGGTGCCTGCAGCAGGATTTCCGACTCCGCAAGGAGCCAGTCCTCAAGAGCATGGTCGTGGGTGAACCCGCTGGATTCAAACAACTCGTAGGCACGGCGCGCGATCAGGTCATTAATCTCCTGCGCAGGCTCGATAAATGGCTCGCCAAGGGAGAGGCTCGGAGGCGACGTCTGACAAGGAGCTATGGCAGGAGGACTCCCTTCGGTCTGTTGCGGCATGATTGAATCGGCGGTTATGTTGGGGAGAACCACTCGCGCGATTTCGGCGCCGATCGTTTGGTGTTGTTTGGCCTCCCGCGCGATCTCGGCGCTGATCGTTTGGTGTCTTCGGGCCGCTCCCAAAAGCAGAGCATTGAAACAAATGTTGTTGATCTCTCGCGGGATGCCTTGGCTCTGCTCTGCAATTAGCGCCAAGGCATCCGGTGCGAAGAGCGGGCCACGTGAATACCCAGCCACCTTGAGCCGATACTCGATGTAACAGGCTATCTCGACGACGCTCAAGGGTTCTAGGTGGCTTAAGATGGCGATGCGCTGCCGCAATTGTGACAGACCGCGCTGTGCCAATTTTTCCGCCAACTGAGGCTGTCCCGCGATGACGATTTCCAACAGTTTTGCATGTGGTGTCTCAAAATCGGAAAGGAGCCTTATCGTTTCGAGTACTGGTCTTTCGAGGTCTTGCGCCTCGTCCACGATTAGCACAAAGCGCCGGCCCGCCAGCATCTCGCTAAACAGAACGTCGTTCAGTTTCTTGTGCATCGACGCGAGGCCCATTCCCGTGGTCTCGATGCCAAGCTCACTGAGGACGTAGCAGAAAAACTCACGAGAATCACATTGGGTCTGGAATAGAAATACCGTGCGCGCAGAATCGTGAAGCTCCTCCATGAGTCGATACAGAAGCGTGGTCTTTCCCATCCCAGACTCGGCGATGAGCGCCACGAATCCACGGTCGGCTTTGATGCCATACAAGAGAGCGGCCAGCGCCTCGCGGTGGGTAGCGCTGAGATAAAGGTACGCGGGATCTGGAGTGATGCCGAAAGGTTGTTCACGGAGACCGTAGAAATCTAGAAACATGGCAGTGGCCTCCTGTTTCTTGGTCTAGATGTCAATCACAAGCGCAGAGACGGCCCTTTCTTGGGCTGGGCTCGGACTATGGCGAGTCTTTTCCGGCCGATGCAGATCAGGCAGCGGCAGCCTTAGCGAGGACGGGAACTTTTTTCCCCAATCCCACCTTCAACAATTCGATTTCAAGCAGGCCACCACTCACTCTAGCGTTTACTCGATCTGGATCAATTTCAGACGGCAGGCCTACCACTCGGAAGATGTGTTTGGAGCGCCGTTCGGAATAGATGGTCGTTCCTTCCTTTTGATCTGATAACTCTTGCCGCTTGCCGGTGATGCACAGGGAACGAGGGGCAACTCGTACTTCCAGATCTTTTTCGCCGAAACCCGGCACGTCAGCATGGATGGTGAATCCGGTTTCCGTCTCGGTGACGTCCACCGGTGCCTGCAGCAGGATTTCCGACTCCGCAAGGAGCCAGTCCTCAAGAGCATGGTCGTGGGTGAACCCGCTGGATTCAAACAACTCGTAGGCACGGCGCGCGATCAGGTCATTAATCTCCTGCGCAGGCTCGATAAATGGCTCGCCTGCAAAGAGACTACGAATCTCCGGCGTGCGAACAAGTTGCCTTGGGGTTTCGTTCTTCATTCCTGTTTTCTCCTTTCTTGAGAATTCTCTCGAATTTGAAAGACACTTGGCCCCAAAATGCATTGGGTCTAGAACCCGGGAGCCTTATCGGGCAAGCTAGCGCAGAATGCCTGTGGATATCAAGTTCAATTGGGGTTGTCAGTGAGCACGCGAAAGCGACAGGCTGGTTGGGAAACCAAGCAAGACTTTTTTCCCCAGCATGTCCGACTAGTGGACCCCAAAATACCAACGATGATCGTTGGTTTCGCGCGGCGCCGAACATGAACTTGACACAAGGGGCGTTGTGGGCCTTCAAATCTCAATTCGGGAATCCGACGATGTCACCATACTGGACCTTCGAGGAAGATCGACCATCGACGGCGGCGAGAGCAAGCTGCTGGGCAGCCACCTACAAAAACTGGTCGCCAATGGTGTGCGCAAGCTGTTGTTGAACCTAGGAGACCTGACCCAGGTCGACAGTTCCAGCGTCAGCATCATCGCAGGGACGTATGTTTCCCTCAGAGGTCAGGGTGGCGACCTGAGATTGCTGCGTCCGGGCGGCCGCGTACTGGAGGTGTTCAGGGTACTGCGCCTGCTAGAAATTATCCCCAACTTTGAGGATGAGACCCAAGCGCTGGCCAGCTTCCGGCCGCTGGGTTACTTCGCCAAGCCGTGAAATCCCTAAAATTGTGATTTCATTTCACATGTCCGGTAATCCGTGCTAACCGGAGATAGTTCTCAAGCGGGGTCACCCCTCAAAAGGGGATTTATTTTTTGGGTCCGAACTGGGATGCAATACAAGCTCAGGCGCGGCGGGGAAACCTAGCACGGCTGACAGCCGCGTCAAGCTTTAGGCCACGCTTGGATGCTTACCCTCTTGCAGCAAATCCGGCCAATGGTTCGCCGGTCGCGCCCTGCGTAATAATCTCCGTCCAGACAGCCGCAGTTCGAGATTCTCAACATCGCTGTGCCATAGTGCATGTGCATTGATTTCATCGCATTTGCCAGTGGCTGATTCTGATACTGATAAATCAACGAAGCGCCTTCCGGGTCGTCAACTTGAATCACTGCTGCGCAGCTGCGTGACACGGACGTGGTCGTGGTGAGATACACGGCGATTTGCGTCCAACTCTGGAAGATGTGGATCATCAGCTCGTGCCGCTTAGCATGGCCGTCAAAAGAGGTAATGAGGTAACCGCGCCAATGTCCCGTGAGGTTCGGGATTCGAACCATCCCCAATTTATGCACAAAGCTTTTTCGCCAAAGATACCTGTCGAAAAGGGCGTAGAGAGCGCCGTAGAAAGCTATGCTGGAGGGAGCATCCGCCCACCAAGGGACCGAGAGGTGGGCAGTAGCGAGAAATTTCGACGAGCTCCACGCCAAAGCAATCGCCAGCAACGCGAGCAGAAGAGGAACGATTCTCCTTTCATTAGAGTCTGTGCTGTAGCCGTGCATACTTCACCTGCTCGGCACTGCAAAGCCGAACAGGCCTTTTGGCCTGCTTGAAATGCGCCTTCCACCCTCAATTGCTGCTGGGAAGCGTCGGGTAAAGGAAATGGCCCTAGTGGTAGAGTGGCTTCCTGAAGAGTGGCCCGATGGTGTTCCGAGTGTAAAGCAACTGCTAGTAGTAGCGCTCCTTCTGATTCCTATGCTACTCCTCTTCGCAGCGGAATTAACACTCTTTGTCCGAACAAGCGCCCTGCCGATTTGGGCAGCCGGTCCCTTTCGAACGGGAAACGCCACAAGTGAAAGGCTAGATCGGCACGCCTCAAAAACACTTGTTTCTGGAAACTCAGGTGTTGCACGTTTGGACTCTGAGAACTATCGGAAATTCTGAGGATGAAAGCTGGTGTTTTTGGAAAGCCGCGGGAGCGTAAATATCATGCCAAGAGCTACAACCGGAAGACGATAGCGGGGGAAAGAGTTTCGCCTTTGGGTTTTTTGGAAAGATTCTGAAAGGCCCGGTACACTGTACCCACGCCACAGCCCAGTTGCTTTGCGATTTGCGGCCACGACTGCCCGCCGTTGCGCAATTCCGCAATCCGGTAAACATCCAGGATGACCCGCGGCCGACCGAGCCGCTTCCCTTTAGCGCGTGCGTTCCGCAATCCAGCCTTCACGCGTTCGACGATGAGGCTGCGTTCCAGCTCAGCCACAGCACCGAGCACTGTGAAGACCATCTTGCCGGTGGGCGTGGACGTATCCAGCGATTCGCTCAGCGACACGAAGTCGATACCGAGTGCTTGAAATGTCTCTAGGGCTCGTAGCAAGTGAGACACTGATCGCGCAAACCGATCAAATTTCCAGACGATGACAGCATCAAATTGATGCCGGTGCGCGTCCACCATGAGTCGGTCGAGCTCTGGGCGACGGGCTTTCGACCCGGAAATCCCTAGGTCCACATATTCCTCTGCGAACTGCCACCCGCGGCGCTCGATGAATTCCTTGAGCTCTCGTGTCTGCAGTGTGACATCCTGGCCGTGATTGCTCGTACTAACTCTCGCGTACAGCGCGACTCTAATGGGTCTTGTGTCTGTCATTTTTGCACCTCGATGCGACAACGAATTTCTGCGCAGGCGATATTCTTCCGAGCAAATCCCGCGGATCCATTGCGGTGAAGATGGGATTTGTCGAATGTTTCGGTCCGGTCTGCCTTACTGAGCGGATAGAACGTGCGGCAGATGGAGCACATATAAAGGTTTGGCGAACGATCGGTCTTTCAGGGTGGGACGGTTGTGGAAGAAAAACAACTGATGGGAATTCAAAAACTTACAAGTACCGCGAAAATGCAGGAGTGGGGAAATCGAATGGGTTCTGCAGACACAAACCGTCGCGAAATAGTCCCACTACGGTCCCGTTCGATGGCTAGTCTATAGATTTCTGATCCGTTGCAGCGTTCATAGCTGAGAGGGTGGCTTAGCTGTAAAGTTCATTGCTGCGATGCCGATCGACTGGCACGCTTATCGAGTATTCAAGAACGCGGCCAGAGATCAGGTTGATTGGAGCGCTGGTTTGAGCACGTAGCTCTGACGGTTTACAAGACCGTTGTCATTCCGAACTTGACTTTAGTAGTGAAGTGCGCGAGTAGTTGAAACCGGCGGTCCTCTAAGGGGACGCAAATTCAATCCAAGTCGTTGCTCCGGTTGCGCTTATGAGTTTCGAGCCCTCCTTGTGCTGCTCCAAAGTTGCTCCAAGCCAACTCAAGCTCTACCCCGCACGTCCAATACAGACTCTTCTACGCTGTCGAATGCTCGAACTGAAACGCAATCGATGCCAAGAGCACTAATAGCTAGTGGTCCGAGATGCAGAAAGTGGATTATATTCTGCTGCATGACGGCCACAAGATTTATGCCGCTTGTGATGTGGCAGACATCGGCAATTCAGACTCGACTGCGAGATGTGGATTTCCACCACTGAGGACTTACGAATGCGCCGTACAGACACAGCAGTGAGAAAGGAACATTCCCACTCAGCGACCTGAAATCCTCGACGACAGTCCGACATATCCGGCTAACCGGAGGGGGCGATTATGAGCACTACGCGTTTGACCACCTGGACCTCGGCCGCAGTTTTGATCTTATGCGAAATCTTCATATTTCCGTTAGCTTGCGCCCACGCTCAGGAGCAAAGGGCAGAGGTTGCCAAGGACGTTGTGCTTGCTGTTCCGCCGAACTGGTCGCCGTCGGCAGCCAAATACAGGAATGCCGTGCAATTCGTTTCGCCACCGGTCGAAGTGCAAAAAGAAAAAGGCGCGCAAGCGGTCATGACGATCACCAGCGAGCGCCGGAGAAGCCACCAGGAGGCTGTGCAGCGCTTGACCGAGATTGCCGTCGAGATCCATACCCCAGTCGAGTTCATCGAGATTGGGGGTTGGCCGGCCCTGCAACGGCAGTATACGACGCCCCTGGAACGCACTGGCCAGGAGGCAAAGGGCGATAAAGAGCCATTTCCGCCACAACAATTGTCGCTGCGGACAACAACTGCCGTTGCCGTGGAGGACACTGTCGTCCAGTTTCAAACCGCGCTGGCGCCGGGAGCAGATCCCAAGCTCGCGGACGAAGCCAAAGCTATGGTGCGTCGTGCAATCGTGGCAAAAAAGCCGAATCCTGCGCAAACAGAGCGCGATTTACGCCTCCTTCGGGAACGACCGCTGAAGCCGCAAGCTCTCAGTTCGCAGCAAACAACAGGTAAAGGTCCGCTGACCAGCGACCGACGGCCCGGTCTTAAACCTCCTTTGCCGAAAAGAAACGTTGGACTGGCGCGCACGGTTCAAACCGGAAACGGTGAACTGGAGGTCGCAGCTTCGGCGAATGGTCAGACGGTAGTGGTTGCGGCCAACAGCGGCTATTCCAACTCTACGGATGGCGGCCAGAATTTCACATTTCGCGGCGGCACCCCCGGCGCATTCCCACGCGATGGCGATCCGTCTCTCGCGCTTGGTGCGAGCGGTGCGTTTTACTATGGTTTTATTGGTTTTCCGAATGGCACCCCAGCAGCGCTGAATGTCAGCGGGTGCTCCAACTCGATAGGCCGCTCCAATGATAATGGAGTCACGTTCCCCGTCGTCGGCCACGCGGTGCTTTGTCCCCAGACAGGAGCCGGACTCTGCTTCCCAGATCAAGAACACATCGCGGCTGACCGAGTGAATTCTGCCGTCGGCTCCGATCAGGTTTACAACGTATGGCGAAATTTCCTTCCTGCGGGCACGCCTCCGGCTTGCTCCAGCATCACCAGCGGCTTTCCGACCGCTGCTCTTGTCTGCTCGACCAACAACGGAAGCACCTGGACGGCGCCAGCGCTGATGCCCGGCGGCTCTGACTTTCCTCGCGTCGGCGTCGGTTCGGACGGGGCGGTTTACGTTGTGTACCGCAGCGGTGGCAACGTGATGCTGAACAAGTTCAGCTCATGCTCGTCAGGCCTGACGCAACAGGTTGGTTTTCCCGTAACCGTGCGAACATTCACCGATGTTACTTGCCCGGTGGCAGGCTTGGATCGCTGCAACGACGGCAATGTCCTTTCCAGTCCCTCCGTGACCGTGGATTCCACCAACGCCAATCATGTGTACGTTGCTTTTTCGACCAACACTGGGGCCGGAAACGAGAACATAGTCGTAGCGGACTCGGTAGATGGCGGTGCGAATTGGCCGCGGGCTCAGACCGTGAACTCCGGCGCAACCGCACGCCGCTACATGCCATGGGTATGTGCACTCGGCGGCACAGCTTTTGTTTCCTGGTACGATCGCAGAGCCGCGACGAGTACCAATCCTGACCGCACGGACTACTTCTTGGGAAGCGTGTTCGCTGCCCCGGCCGGACTTCAGGCGGGCGGCGAGGAAAACCTGACGGTGAACCCGGACCCCGAGTGTGCCACAGCCTTTCCGTGCGGCGCCCGGTCAACCAATGATTTCACCGCCTGCTCAACCACTGGGACAGTCGGCTCTGGTTGCCCCAAGTACGGCGATTACAACGGGAATGGTTGCGCCGGTGGACGGGTTTACAGCGCGTGGGCATCGGCCACAGCTCCGCCAGGATTACCGGCTCCCGGAGGCATCAGCGTGTATGCCTCGGTTGCTTCGCGCATTTATTTTACGGATGCCAACCAAACGACCGGCTCAGTCTACGAACTGATTGGAGCTACCTCAACGCCGATCTTCACTTTCAGCGGCACGCTCAGCGGTAACCGGGCGTACCACTCCGCGTTTGACCCGCAAACCGGCAAGTTGTACGTCTCGAACTCAAATCAGTTCAAACTTTTTGCCGTCGATTCCACGACGGGGGCAGCAAGCCCCGTGTTCACGCACACTACCTATTTACGCGACGTCGCCTTCGATCCAGGCGGCAATCTGTACTTCAGCGAGGCCACTGGAGCAGGAGCCGATGGGAAAATCTACAAACTCAATCTGACCTCAGGAACGGCTACGGTTTTCTACAACGTGATTCGGTCGAGTATCGGCGGATTTTGGGCTGGCGACTTCACCTTTGCCCCTGACGGACATCTGTACATCAGCACCGGAAACGTGGTCGGCGGGCGGGTTTATCGGGTCGACGACCCAGCAGCCGCTTCATCGCCGCTAAGTGTTTACTCAATCTCTGGAGAATCCGTCACCGGCATTGCCTTCGACCGCTACGGTCAATTCTATTACTCGAATTGGGACGCCACAGCAGGTCACATTTACCAGCTTGACCTCAGCACAGGTACCAGGCAGTCGATCTTCTCCGCTCCTGGGGCCTGGATCTGGGATGTGTCATTCCGCTGATGGAAGACGAAGATCTCGCTCCGATATTACAGACTCAGCTATGCCTGGTCCATCAGGCCAATGTCCCTGTGGTTCACCAAAACTCCGCGAGGCCGTAAATGGCGCCCGCGTTACAATGTTGCAGGCCTCTCCAGTTATTCATTTCAGGGGACAGCGGAGGGCGGCGCACACCCGTCGATCACCGTCCCTGCCTGCATCGAGGCGTTTCAATTGGGCCGACCCCAACCTTAGTGAAGTTCTACCAACACCGCAGAAAACTCTTGATCTGCCCCAATGTTGCTCCAAAGGAACCATTCCCAAGATGAATCAATTGCAGTCCCAGACCAATGACGAATTACTGCGTGTTTACGCCCAAGCCGCTGAAGAACACCACGATGAGCAAGGCTTGGGTTTTTAGGTTTCTTCATCCTTGAGGATTGTTTCACCCTTGGTAAGCCAAGACACTCCGAATGCGACTACGGCGACGGACTCAAGCCAAAATATTGGAGTAAGCCGTTCCACAAGGGTCTTGACTGGTGGTATTGCGACGACAACCATGAGAAAGATACAAGCAAGGATGGTGTATCCGCAGACGAGATATACGATGTTTCTCTGGAGCTTTCGAGGGGTGGGTTCTTTGTCCGGGGCAGTCTTTGTGAACAGCAGGATGGAGAAGTAGGCAAACGTGAGAAAGAGCAACGCTGCGAGCGACAAGTGCAGGGTACCGATGAGCTTATCCCGCGACGTTGCGCCCACGTCGGGAGTCGTTGGAAACAACGCCACGCCAATTGCAAAGACACAAGCAAGATACCCTGCGATCTCATCCTTCCGGTCGTATCCTTTGCAAGACATGAGGAAGACTCCGATTGCGCATAAGCTTCCCACGAATACGTTTCGCATGTCAGCGTAGTAGTAGCTACTAATCGAGCTTTGTATCCCGGGACCTTGCGAGAAAATCTTTCCGAAAGCCAGGACGAAGGGAAGCGCAAATCCGATAATCCCAACGGCCTTCCGCAGGCTGAGGTAAGAGAGTACCAGGGAGTCGTCAGGGTCGGATTGCTGGTTCATGTCGAGCCTCCAATTGTTTGGCAATAGTGAAAAAGCCAGCTTCTGTTTACGCTGATTGGAACGAAACTGGCCTTGGTCGTCGTAGCGCGAAGTCCCTTTGGCAGACGGTTCCAGTCCCTATTGAACTGGACAGAGCTGATGAAGCGTCTTGCCCGGAGGCGGCGCGTCTCCGTGCTGGAGGTTTTCTGGCTTTATATTCCTTGCCGTCTTGCATTCAGCGTAATGATAGACGTTTGACTTCTTGCTCCACACATATTGCCGTGGAACACCCTGGGGCGGGGGAACATTTCCGCCGACCGGAGGAGACCACAGAGGATAGCTGTCGGTTTGGCCGCCATAGCTGACGGTGTATGTTGCGGCTTTGGGAGCCACTTGGACAACAACCGTCCCGGCTACAATATCCGTCATTGGATCGGGCGCAGGACCCTCTCCTTTTTCTGTCCAATAGAGCTTCACACCCGAATTGTGCAAACGGTCCAGGCAGTCCTCCGTTGGATGATGATAAGTGTTGCCGTCGGCGACGACGCCAACGCTGACAATACCGATTCGCGGCTGCACCGTATTCAGCCATGTGGCATTCGTGCTGTACGCGCTGCAATGGTGGTGCACCTTGTAGACATCAACTTGGCCAACTTTCGGCGCGACTGACGTTTCGATGTCTTCGTAGTCCAGGGCCTTTTCACCACTCAAGTCCCCGCCGATCTCTGCTTTGAACGTGCCGAAGGTCACTACCGCAACCACGCTTAGATCGTTTTCATTGTTAGTGCTTACGCCATTGCCGTCGAAGGCGACGATCTTGATTATTACCGGGCTCGTCGATGCCGAATCTAGAGTGATCGTCGTGCCGTCCGTAACTGCTTGCCTCTTGTTTCCGACAGCCTGTATGTAATTCCGGTACGGAGTGCTGTTGTAACTTCCCCCTCTGTCGTAGGCAACTTTCTGGAGAGGTGCTATCTGAAGGACTTGCTGGGCACACCCAATGTGGTCTAAGTGGTAGTGGCTGGCAATGTGATAGTCGGTCTTATTGACTCCGATCGACTGAAGGTACGAAACCGGCTTGTCACAAACGCCTTGTCTGCCGTCATCAAACAGGACTGTCTCGCCCTGCGGAGAAATGAGCAGAGCGCCATCACCCTGTCCAACGTCGATGAAGTGTAACTGAAGGTTTCCATTTGCTTGACCGAAGACCGAGCCGACCAAGAATAAGTAGAGGCCTGCAAATATGCTAAATCGCCTGAACATAAAGCCTCCGAGTTGAAGAATTGTCGGGGATTCTACTCAGAGTCGAGCTATATGTCTAGGGCAATTCACCCGGTCATTAATAAACGGTAGCAAATAGCCTATCTTTGTATAATCTTCGCGAGCCAACATTTTCCGCCAGCAGATTGACAAGAGAACTCCCTCGGCGCTAGGATTCCTCTAGTTTTCTCCCTCTGTGAAGGCGTCAAGCGGCGAGCCTAAACGGTGGCACCTCAGTTTGAATTCGCGGGTGAACAAAAAACACAGTTGTGAGTATGCTGATTTAGTGTCATGCAGGTGCGCGTTCTTTTCATTTCTGCTTCAACGACCGATTCTTCAATGAACGCAAGTAAATGACCCTCGATGTCGTTACTCGGACAGTAGGATTCCAAAAACGATCTCCTGGCGGAGTGTTGTTGCCCGGCCTCGGCTTCGGCCATTCGAACATCGAGTTTCAGTCTTTCCATTTTGGAGCAACTCACTGTAGCCCTCCAAATAGGCAGATGGCCCGAGTGTCTTCCCATCTCCAATGAGCAAGTCTACATCGGTTTATGTTTTTTTCTAGTTGGAAGCAACCGAGAATAGCTGCGAACGGAATAGATGCTCCTTCAATCAGACGCGTGGGCTACGAAGTGCTTACCTCCCGATGGAAGCTTAAGATAAACCGACTGAAAAGGTCTATCTTCGAAAGCAACGAGATCGGGCACAACTGCCGTACCAGGTCCCGATTGTGAGTCGCGGAGCTTGAGCTTTGCGTCAAAGCGAGCCCCCGGTGGAACGTAGCCGATCAAAATCCATTGATAGTTTTCGTCACGATACGCGGTGTCGGAATCCTGAGGAGCTACCGTCGCAACCGGCTGCCAGCCCTGATAGTCTCGATCCTCATCGAATTTCAAGCAAACCGCCGACACTGTGAAATCTCGTTTCGAATAAACAACATAGAACGGCCGCAGAGTTCGAAAGGATTCATCCTCGCCTGACGGTTCCCACACCGGTTCAGAAAGGACCCTGGACTCAAGCTGCGTCAGACTCGGCGGAGAATAGGCTCGCTTTGCCATCTCCGGTTTTCCTCCGTTTCTTCGCAAATCAATATTAGTCAGAACGAATTCCTTCTTCGGTTTTCGAACATAGCGTGGAGTGTGGGGCACCAGTACGATGGCAACGATGAGCGCAACCGCCGTGGCGACGGCCAACTGCCAAGCGGGAGTTATCTCATTTTTCCCGAGTTGGAATGCCGCGAATCCGGCCAGCAACAACACCGTAATGCGCCTGGCATGGGAAGAAAAGGCACGAACCTTTCGGTGTGTGGTACCAGCTTCCAACACGTCCCTCCGGGACAAACACGCTGGGGCGGGATCATCTGCGATATACTAATCTAACCAGTTAATTCTAGCGCCGTCATAGGAAAAGTCAAATAAGATGGGGTTCACCTGAGGAATTCTTATAACGGCAGATATGTACGTTGCGCTATATTTAGAACATAGAGAATGATAGCCCTAAGGCGCCACATTCTTCGGGGTGGGGAATCAAACCACCCAATGACGTGCGACGAGGATGCATCCGCGCTTGTTCGACAGCTCGATCAGCCCCAAATGAAGTGAGTCGAGACAGCTCGGAAGTCCACAAATATGCAAACAGCCGATAACACGCAGGGCAGGATGCGGAAGATTGAGCAGCGTGAATGGTGGCTTTGGGCGTCCGCCGTGCTCGTAACGCTCCTGCTCACCCTGGCGATCGCCTCGTCTGTACTGCCAATGATCGAGCCGCGCATGGGAGATCTCGACGCCCTAAGAAGGAGTCTTGCAGTGCGCGGGCTGATAGGGCTGGTTCTACTTTTTGACATTTATACGGTTTATCAGCAGTTTCAAATTCATAGAGTGCGCCGTGAGCTTGACAAGCAGGGTGAGCTTTTCCGATTGATCACTGAGAATGCAGCAGACATGATCGCGGTTGTTGAAATCGACGGTCGCCGGCTCTACAACAGTCCCTCCTATGAAAGGATTCTGGGCTACAGCCTCGAAGAGCTTCAGGCTACATCTTCATTCGAGCAGATACACCCCGATGACCGCCAACTGGTCAAGGAGGCGGCAGCAGAGACACGTCGCACAGGAGTTGGCCGGCGGATCGAATACCGCATGCGCCACAAAGATGGTAGCTGGCTCGTTCTTGAGTCCACTGCCAGCACGGTTCTGGATGCAGGAGGGAGAGTCGATAAGCTCGTCATCGTGAACCGGGATATTACCGCGCGCAAGAAGCTCGAGGAGCAGTTTCGCCAAGTGCAAAAGATGGAAGCAATAGGTCGGCTTTCTGGCGGAATCGCGCACGACTTCAATAATCTTTTGGGAGTTATCATTGGATACTCCGAGCTTCTACAGGAACGCCTTCCGTCCAAGGACCTGCTTCGCGAAAGCGCCGACGAAATAGTAGCAGCCGGAAAGCGCGCAGCGTCGTTGACTCGCCAGCTTCTTGCCTTCAGCCGCCAGCAAGTCCTGGAACCGAAGGTACTCGATTTAAACGAAGTTGTTTCAGATATGGAAAAGATGTTGCGACGTCTGATTGGGGAAGACATTGAACTGGTCGCCACTCGAGATCCAATACTAGGGAGGGTGAAAGCCGATCAAGGACAGATTGAGCAAGTGATTCTGAATCTGGTTGTGAATGCCCGTGACGCCATGCCACAGGGAGGAAAACTAGTCATTGCCACTGCAAATACCGAAATGGACGAGACCTTCGTGAAGCGGTATCCCTACCCCGTTCAAACCGGTCCGTACATCGTTCTTACAGTGGCAGACAGCGGGGTGGGAATGGACGCGGCGACGAAAGCGCGCGTCTTTGAACCCTTCTTCACGACGAAGGAAAAAGGAAAGGGTACAGGACTCGGCTTGTCCACAGTCTACGGAGTTGTTAAGCAGAGCGGCGGCTACATTGACTTTGATAGCGAGCCGGGCGAAGGAACGACATTTAGAATATACCTTCGCCGCGTCAGTGAACCGGTCGAGTCGGAAGGGCCGGCAGCCGAAGCGCAGTCGCCATCACGAGAGGCTGGCGTTGTGCTCCTCGTTGAAGACGAAGCATCCCTGCGGCGTCTGACTCGCAATCTCCTGGAATTGAGCGGTTATACAGTGCTTGAGGCAAAGGATGGCAATGAAGCACTTAGGATCAGCCAGGAGCACGCAGGAGCTATAGGCCTCTTATTGACGGACATCGTTATGCCTGGGATCAACGGCCGTGCTTTGGCCCAGCAACTATCACGGGAGCGCCCCGACATGAAAATTCTTTTTATGTCTGGCTACACAGGCCAGGGCATCGGGGAGAAAGAATATCTCGAGCGGGGTGACTCCTTCTTGCAGAAGCCGGTTACGCGTGAGCTCCTGACGCGTAAGGTCCGCGAAGCGCTGCGCAGTCCGCGGAGGGCCTGATGGTCAGTTTTCATCAATTCGGCAAAGACGATGCCGGCGTTGAACTCGGAAACTCGCGACAACGCACGAGGCTAAATCATCAGATGGCTTTTCGTGATCGCTGCTGCAAATCAAGGATTCCTCAGGGTCAAAATAGTGAATGCAAGTGTCGCGTTCCATACCATCGCGGGCCACGATTGGAGACATTGACATGCAAAAAATCTTAGTTGTGGATGACGATAGGTCCATGCTCAGCCTTCTACGGGTGCGCTTATCCGATACCTATAACATCATCGATACGGACGATCCGGAGCAAGTTTTGGGGCTCGCCCTGCAACATAAGCCAGCGGCAATCCTTCTGGATCTAATGATGCCCAGGTACTCCGGATTTGAACTATGCCAGTGTCTGCACTCCTTGAGTTACACATCGCGCACTCCGATAATCGTGATCACCGGAGAATCCTCGCAAAGGTACAAGGCTCACTGCCAGAGTTTGGGCGCAAGAGAGTTCCTCGAAAAACCAGTAGATTTCCCTTTGCTCAAGAGCAAGCTGGCTGCCGAATTACAAGCCGACCGGCCCGAACGGAGGGCCCACGTCCGTATTCCGCTGCGCGTGATCGTAACGCTTCAAGGAATCGACTCAAACGGCAACGTATTCGAGGAGGTGACGTTGACCGAGAACGTATGTGCGGGAGGGTTTCTTTGCACCTGCCCGCTCACACTGTCCAACGATACCGCCGTTGAAGTTTTTCTTGGAGGCGAACCAGCGCGACACGCAGGCCGCGCGCGGGTTGTGCGACGAGAGTCGCCTTCAACGCCCTGGCAAAAGTACGGTTTTCAGTTTTTGGAACGAACCAACGAGTGGGTTCTATAACCATCCCAGCCCATCAAATGGTGTGCTCAAGTGTTGCTACAGGGCGGGTCTTCTCCCTCTCCTTAATAACACGTTATAGACTTCATCTTGATTGTGTCTTGACAGATACATATTAACGTTTATCGGAGCCCGTGCTTCGCGAGATCTCTCGATCTGAGGCGATCTTGCGAATTGGCGAGGCAATACCGTTCCCGGAGAGCTTAAAGTCGAAGGCAAGGGGATGAGCCGAGGGTCTGGCGGTAGCGTCCCGGCCTCCATCAGGGGGAGCACAGAATAGACGTTGACACGCTGCCGCTCCCATCGCGTGTCAATGCAAACTTCACGACTCGTCCGAAGTTGCGGTTGTCACACGGTTCCGTCCCCTCGACTTCGATTTGTATAGGCATGCGTCAGCGATGCGTAACAGCTCTTCGACGGTAGACGCGTGTTCCGGATATGCCGCAATGCCTATGGAAAACGTGACGGGATCGAGTGTTCTTCCTTTGTGCACGACCTCGAGCTTTCTGGCCGACACGCGGAGTTCTTCGCAGCGCTTGGCAGCGTCTTTCGCGGAAGCTTCAGGGAGAATAATCGCAAACTCCTCGCCACCATATCGGCAGACCACGTCCTCGCGGCGGTAGTGCCGCAGGAAGAGGTCCGCCATGGACCGCAGTATTGCATCACCGGCGTCGTGGCCGCAGACGTCGTTGAACCGTTTGAAGTGGTCGAGGTCGAGAATGACGACAGAGAGCGGCAGTTTCTTGCGCTTCGCCCGTTCCCATTCCCGGTCGAGAGATTCCTGCAGAAAACGGCGGTTGAACAGCCCTGTCAGAGGATCGCGAATCGATTGATCCCGCAGCGTTTCCCACATGCGCAGGCTCCCCAGCGATAGTCCGACCTGTCCCGCTACTGCAACCGCGAGTCTCTTTTGCGATTCCTGCAGCGTTTCAAAGGCTTCGGTTCCTCTGGCGCTTGCGCTCCGGTCATATTGCACGTGAAGAATCCCCAAAGTTTCGCCTCGAGCCACCATCGGAACGCACAAGTAACTTGCAGCCACGGGGTCGCTCAGATGCGGACACATCGCACCATCGCCAGGATGCTCACTCCAGTGCGCCTGCCCACGGCGGAGTGCCCAGCAGGCCTCGGAGGGAAAAACCTGCTCTGAAGCATAGCCGCCTCCCCATGACGCAGCTGCCTCCGCGGCGTTGTGGGAAGAGTTGAAAACGAACAGCGCACCAGCCGTAGAGGCCGAAAAGACTTTTCTAGCGGACTTTCCGACGACTCCAAAGGCCTCTTGCCTGTTTTCGCAGCATTGCAAGAGATCGCCCATTTCATTCAGCAGCGTCATTTGTGTCGCCCGCAATTGTAGTTCGGTCACCAGGCTATTCAGGGATTCCGCGTGTTCCTTGGCCTCGATTGTGGCCTTCACCTGTTCGGATACGTCCTGGCAAATTTCGTACGCGCCGTGCGTGCGACCATCCAAAATAATGGGAACGGCATGTATTTCCAGATCCAGGATTTTGCCGTCCTTGCGCATGCGGTGGACGATTTCGTGCAAGGGCTGTCCCGAAGTGAGGCGAGCGGACAACGGATTGGATTGACTGGCACCGTCCGGCGAGGGAATCAAGGAATCTAAAACCTGCCCGATAATCTCCTCCCGTTTGTAGAGAAACATCTCTGCAAACGCGTCATTGCAAAGTTGCACCGTGCCTTCCCGATGGCGGACGACAATCCCTAAAGGATTGTTCTCGATGAGCGAGTTTAAGATGCTGGTCCGATCCCTCAATTGCCTTGCGATGCGATGCCGCTCGGTCATGGCTGAAGCCGCGATCAACCCTGTCGCCGAGACCGTCAACATCAACCACCCAACCTCGCTCAACACATCGAGGGGTGCGGGAAAGATCCGTAGTGCGACAACAATTCCAAGATTGAAAACCAGCAAGCCGCTCACCACGCGCCGTATCCCTTGGCGCATCGCGATCCAGATCACTGGCACGAATGCCAAATAGTAGAGCCGTTTCGGCCCCAGGGCAGGCCCAAACATCATCCAAAGTACCAGGACGATGCTGATTGCTTGCCCGATCGCTTCAATTACTTCTTCGAGCCTCACCAACTTCAGTCTCTTATCCGCCTGCCTGCCCTCGTCGTCAGCTCCCACCGGGGATGGTGAGATCCACTTCCTCACCTGTGGAAACACATGAATGAGGAGGAACGGCGCAAAGCCAATCAAGCCAATTACGTCCCCGGCGTACCACATTAAGGCCGAGTCCCAATACTGACTCCACAGAATGGTGTGGTCTGCGGCCAGGGATGCTACTCCTGTTATTGTCGCGGGCAAAGCCGCGACCATCGTTACTGACAGGTACCGCACTACATCGCGCCGATGTCGTAACTCCGGATCGATTTTCAAGGGGCCGCGCAGCAAATAGGCTGCTGCCGCGTACGATCCTGCAACGAGAAGTGGGCCAAGTAGCTCGCTCCAGGAAAGCAAGGGCTGGTGATAAATCACCGCACCGGCGAGCGAGTCGGCTACGACAGCCAGCGGGAAATACCGGGGACTTACGCTTAACATCACGGCAAGGATCAGGCCCGTGGCCGGAAACCAGACCGTGAATCCGAGCTGAGAAACCAGGATGACTTGGGGCAGGTTAAGCAGAAGATATAGCGAAACAACCCCGAGGCAGAGAATTACACGACGGGCCATGACGTGATTCCCCGAAGGAGACGTGCCTTCTACCGTCTTCGCAAGTTCTCTCAAACCACGACTTGATTCGGATTCCATCTGTCCTTCCAGCCCAATCCAGACTTGCGGCCCGAGCCACGTCGCCATTCCAGAATTTGATTCAACGTAGGGCGGTCGATTGCAGGCCCGCACGCTTGAGCGGTTTCCATGACACATCCCCGCGCATGAATTGCCACATGCCTTGCAGCCGCCACGCCATGTGAATCTGTCGATAGGGAAAATGTTCAAGGAAACAATAGCTCAATAAGCGTGCGACATCCTGCCAATCGTTATACCGCTTGTAAGTAATTTCCTCTTGCAGAACGCTGCCGATGGAGATCACCGTCGCGAATACATATCCGAACAGCATGAACTGAATGAAGAATTCACGGCTGAGGATACCCATCGCGGCCGCAAGAAGGATCGTGCCGATGCCCGACAGTTCAATGACTGGCGCAAGCAATTCGAAGATCCAAAGATAAGGAAGTGCTAATCCGCCGACTCGGCCGTATCGGGGACGGAGCAGCATGTCGCGATTCCGCAAGAGAGTGTCCAACAAGCCCTTTTGCCAACGTGCGCGCTGTCTGCCCAGCGACCGCAGGTCCCCTGGTACTTCCGTCCAGCACACCGGATCCGGAACAAATTTGATGCGGTAGTCCAATCCCTTTTCGAGAAGGTGTCGGTGGAGGCGCACCACGAGGTCAAAATCCTCTCCGATAGCCTTTGACCGGTAGCCCCCCACGGCGCGCACTAAGTCCGTCCGGAATAGGCCGAATGCGCCCGAAATAATCATCATCATGTTTCCCTGGGCCCATGCTTCCCTGCCGATCAGAAACGCGCGCAAGTACTCAATGACCTGGATGATTTCAATGCTCTTCCGCGGGAGGCGGACACGCCGGAGTTGTCCCCCCTTTAGTTCCGACCCGTTTAAGACACGCACAATCCCGCCCGCACCGACAACATGCTTCGGGTCTGCAAGAATTGGAATCATGATCCGAAGCAAGGCGTCACGTTCTAATACGGAATCTGCGTCCACGACGCAGACATACGGAGATGTGGCCGCGTTCAAACCGGCATTGACGGCGTCTGCCTTGCTTCCGCCCGCTTCTTTGTCGATTACGAGAAGGCGAGGAGCCACATTGCTTCGGTAAAGGCCTTTCACGCGCGCACTCACTACGTCTTGCACGTAGACGGCATGCACGAGTCGCAGATTAAACTCTTCATGCAATTCTTGTAGCGTACGGTCTTGCGAGCCGTCGTTGATGACGATGACTTCGAATTCTGGGTAGTCGAGTTCCAGCAGGTTTCGCACGGCCAGGCGGATGGACTTTTCTTCATTGTGGGCAGGAGCAATCAAGCTTATCGGCGGTGCGAGCGGCGATTCAGCGATCCAGTGAAGTCGATAGCTTTGCACACGCTGCTGGTGTGCTGCACTTGTTTTGAGCGCCACAATCAAGGTGGCGAAATAGACCAAGTTGCAGACGAAGTAATAGAGGAAGAGCGTCTCGTTTGCAGCGTTGAGAAAGTGAATCATCGCGGCGCGCCCAGTGGAACGGTTTCAATCAAAGGCTGCACGAACGGCGTTTCGGGCAATCTTCCAGTGGTCAAGCTGCAGAGAAGCCGGTCTGATTCTGATTTTTCAAGGAATGGCGCGTCCCTTAATTCTGATTCGAGTCCCTTTCGCATTCCTGAGTTTTCCAGCGCCGCGAGGAAGGCATGCAACCCGTAGCGATCACCGGTGCTAACCACCTGCCCAAAAATTTGAAGCAGTTGCGATTTGAAATCAACAAGCGCTTCCGCAGCGCGCATGCGCACCAGTCGATTCGAATCAGTGATGCCGCGCAAGAGATAGGGAAGGGCCTTACCGTCACGGAGTTTTCCAAGTGCCACGACGGCTCTCAAACGCACAAACCACACGGTGTCCCGTGAGAGCTCGGCCAAGATCTCTACGGCGTGGCTCGGCTGCGTTTGGGAAATTGCCCGCGCAGCGGCGGCGCGCAATTCTGGGAGCTCGTCATCCGCAAGCACCATGAGTTCCAGTCCGAGGCTGGGACTCGCCACCTCCCCTACTACACGCGCGAGGACTTCCCGCAGGGGACCGTCGGCATGCCGCAAGTAGGAAAGCAAGATCTGGGGACGTTCCCTGCAACAATTAATGAGCGCATTCTGAAGGGGAAGAGCCGGCACAGTAAGTCCCGATTCGGCCACCCACTGCAAAATCTCCTCGGCGGCTTCTGGCGATCCCAGCCTGCTGAGTCCCCTGAGCGCCGCATGTCTCGTCTCTGAATCGCGATCTCGCAGCCCCTCAGAAAGCGCGGAGACTCCCTCCTGCGCCCTTGTCCGGCCAAGCGCCACTAACGCCCGCCGGCGTCTCCATCCGCGATGCTTCCTCGCTTCAAATATGCGTTTTTCGATCAGTCCGCTTGCTCGCAGAAATCGCAAGAGCCGAGCCGATTCCTCCGGCCCTGCTACTTCAAAGGCATCCAGCGCGATATCTTCCACGATGCGTCGATCAAGAGACTTTGCTCGCCACGTATCGTGAGGTATGTTTCCGGAAATTAGAGCATCCCACTTCTGCCGCAGTTCGAAAACACGGGCATCCCGGTTCTTGAAGTAGCGCTTGCGGTAGGCTCTACGAACCAGGATGAAAGCAAGCAACAAGCCGTCCGCCACAATGGCACCGACAATCGCCTTGAAAACAAGCGCTGATGGCGAGAGTCTTTGGACGATCTCAAAACCGGATGCCATAGCTGAACCCAAAGCCAATGTCCCTCCGGTCTTGCGTTCTCTGCTGGAACGCAGCATAGCCAGTGACGTCTTGATGCGCCGTTACTTGGAACCGAAGGCCACCGCCATAAGTTTGCGAGGCAAAGCTGCCAATCTGGTCCAATTGCGCGAAGTCCTCGGTCCCTACCGCGTAGAACACATTTCCGGACAGGCTGTGTTTGACCCCTTTTACGAACGGAAAGCCGAGCCGAGTCAAACCGGAAGGTTTCCAATCAACACTTGTATTCGAAAAATGGCTTCGCGCTTCGGTTAACCGAAGGGACCACGTCCACTGCCGCGGAAGATAGACCATCGCCGTCTCACTGAGAGTCAAGATTCTGGCGGTGGAATACCAATACCAGTGCTGGCCGTAGACGAGTTCAATGCCTCGAACCCATCCTGTCTCGCCGACTCTTAGGCCATGGTCGAATTCAAAAAATGCTTCGGTCTGCGGTACAACGCCGTTGTCGCGGGCCGAGCCGCCCCCAACGGTCAGCGCTCCCCAACGGGGTCGAGTGCTTGTCACGCTGCCAGCGAAATTAGCCGCGTTGGTACCACCTCGCTGATAGAAACTACCGGCGACGCTCGTGGTCCAATGCGGAGTCCATCGAGAAACGAGGCTTACCCGCTGATTGCGGTTCGCGTTCGCAAAGCTAAGCAGGTCGTTGTCTGCCCCAAACCGTAGCTCGTGCTTTGGCAGGGCGTCCAGAGAAAGCAGCCCAGAGCGCGCTTCCTGGCTGCCGGAATCCAAAGCAAGGGCTTGTTGGAATTCGAAACGCGCTTCGCTTCCATTGCCCATAGCACGCAAAATGCGACCGCGAGCGGCGCGCAGGTCGGCACGCTTTGGATCTAGCTCCACTGCATGGTCCAGTGCTTTGAGTGCATCCTTGGTGCGCCCCTGCTCCACGTACACGTTGGCCAGCCCCATCCAGTTGTCAGGATCCTTAGGCACCGCCTTCAGAATTTCCGTGTATTCGTGTTCGGCCTCGGCCAGTTTCCCAGACCATGACAAGACGCGAGCGCGCCACGCCCGAACGTCCATATCCGTCGGATGAAGGGCAATCTCCTGCTCTACGATATGCAAGGCATGTTCCCAATGGTGCGCCTCACAGGCTTCTCGGACTTCGGCCTTCCAGTCGTCGATGGGGGCTTGTGCCGTGGCAGTAAAACCGGACATCAACACGCCAGACACCAAAAGAATGGCGAAATGGACTGTCGAGAGACGACAGCTGCCCCTTCGGCCAGAACTTATGATTGCTGCGGGTTTTGTGCATGCCATTCCGAAGATTATGGGAGCAAGTACCAAACCATTGGATACCTCCAGAAGTACATAACAGCACCCTAATAAGTGGTTTGCGAATGTGTACGTTACAGAAGCTAACCGGGTATAACATGTTTATGCTAACAGTTTAAGTATCAATCTCAGCTCATTTGTATCAATATGATACATACCGCAGCTTCGCATCTGAGACACCAAGCTTATTTCCATGCTGCTAACCGCTTGGATTAAATCTGAGCGAACTTTAAGCGTAGGTTAGGAAGTCTGTTCAAGCTTCCAACGAGGCACGGGGTACTTGCATTGTATATAGCCAAATGGAATAATCCCGCCATGATTATGAGCGACCGTCTTCGCGCACTCCGCGAGGAAAAGAATCTCTCCCAGGGCGACATCGAAAAGCGCACGGGCCTGCTCCGGTGCTACGTCTCTCGCGTGGAAAACGGTCATACCGTTCCCGCGATTGAAACACTGGAGAAAATGGCTCGCGCTTTAGAGGTCCCACTCTATCAACTCTTCTACGACGGCGAAGAGCCGCCCGTGCTCCCGAATCTCCTAAAGCAGAAGTCTTCTGACAAAGACGCTTGGGGCAGTATCGGCAAGGATGCGCGGTATCTGAACAAACTTCGCAGGCTGATAGGCAAGTCAGACGACAATAGCCGCAAGCTCTTGCTGCACATGGCCCAGAAGATGGCCCGTCGGTAGCTTCACAATTTTTCATCGCCTACAGGTATGGCGGTTCCACGTGCGCCTGCCTGAACAAGATCGAAGAGCAGAAACACGCCAGCTTAGGGTAGTTATCTCTTCGACGGCGGAGCAGTGAAGAAACAACCCCACACGACCTCACAAGTCCTAGTCTGCTGTCTGGGGTGCGCGAGGCGTGGCACCTTCTCATCGAGGGGAAATGCATTGGCTCGAAGGGGTAATAATCATTGGAGCGGGTTTCGTTCCGTTTCTGATAGTCACTGGTCGATTTCCGACCGACCCGCAAAAACGTCAGGACCTAGAAGTACGTCTTCCCTGGGTCAAGAATCGAAAACTTATGTACGGAATGGCGGGTTTCCTCTGGGTCTTCGGTGTCGCTGCCGTTCTGGGCCTTGTGAAGCAGCAAGACATAGGGCCGGTATCGAGTCTTTGCGACTCCTAAACCGGAAGAACCAACTATTTCCACCCTCGGACTGATTTAAGTCTTATTAAACTCGGGTTGTGGCTCTCGGCTACTCCCGCTCCCACCCCGCCGGCCCTTCCGCGTGCCGCAATTTGTCCTCTAGATCAGCCCGCTGTTTTTGCAGGTCCATGATCTCTTTCTTCTTGTCCTCGATTGCCTTGCGGTCTTCGTTGATCGCTCTTCGCGTAATACTCTCCTTCATCGCCGTTGCGGGATTTGGGTAATACTGAACGGATTCAAGATTGAGCTCTCGCTGCAGAATGTCCAGTTCCGTTCGCGCAATTCGGATCTTGTAATCAATCGCTGCAAACCGTTTCTTCCAAAGAGCCTCATTCTCGGCCTCGCTTGGTTGCTCGTTTTGGAGTGAACCAGGCCGTGAGTCGGTTTCGCCAGTATCGCCGGCTTCAGTCTGACTTTCGGCAGGGGCGTTGCGCCGCAAATCCTCCAGCTGGTCTTCGAGTTCGGAGACATCCTGCTCCGTTCGTCGGATCTCGGCCTGCTCTTCCTCCAGCCGGCTCTTTATCCCGACTAAAGGCGATTGCTTATTCCTCCGCGATGGTGGATCGGGATTCGAATACTCCTGCTGCTTTTCGAGTGTTTCATCCCGTTCGAGGAGCTCCGCTTCCTTCTTGGCATGCTCTAAGTGCTCTTTCTCATCCGCTATCACGCTCTCAAGTTCCTTTACCTCGCGGCTAGGCTTTCTCCCAATTTTGGCGGTTGTGCCAGCATTCGCCTCGTTGTGGTTATCTTCCTCTGGTGCACGGTCCGTCCGCAGGTCACCGGGAACAATCTCATTGTGTCTGGCTTGTTCTTCGAGCTCGTCAATCTTTCGCAGCAATTGAGCGCGCCGCTGCTGTAGGACCTCTACTTGGGCTTCCGAGGTCACACCTTCAGGCTCCTGATCCAATGCCACGGCGCCGGTTACACCCTTCCCATACTTCCGCGCTTGCTGAAGCGCTTTCAAGTCGCTCTCCGCCCTGATGAGTTCCTCGCGCAACGGCTGAAGCTGCCGGACGTACCATTTCGGATCTTTCTGTCGCGTGTAACGTTCCCGGATGCTGGCGCCGGACGGAGGCGTATCGCGTGTGGACGATCCCGGGGCGTTCGCGACTGGGCGTGACGCAAGCCTTTGCAACTCGTCGTTGGTCCACAGTGTTTTCGCATGGTCTTTGATAGGCGATTCCTGAGCCAAAACGGGGAGACAAACTGAAAGCGCAAAGGAGAATGCTTGCAGCACGAAAATCCACGACTTGCGGCGCATAGGCAACTTGGCGTCCAAACTTATCCTTACTAGTGTACTCCGGTGTGGCTTACGCCGGCTTGGTGCGCCGTGGAATGTGGAACCGGGCCCGAAGCAGATCCGAGCTAATATGAATCCAATGGATTCGGTTTGTCGTTCGGCCTAGGAACATAAGATGGAGAGAGAAAAGTTCGTCAAATTGGTGGAGGAGGCGCTGGAGGGGCTGCCAAGGAGGTTCCGCAAGCGAATTCACAACGTCGCAGTGCTAGTAGAAAACGTACCTCCCGGGCAGTTGCCGCGAAGGAGCTCGCAAAATGGAAGGACTCTCGATTCGGACGATACCGAGAATTTGGTGCTCGGTATCTTCGAAGGTGTACCAACAACCAAGAAAAACATGTTTGACCTACACGCGGGTCCCGACCGCATCGTGCTCTATCAGAAGAACATCGAGGCAGTCTGCTCCAGCGAAGATGAAATCCGAACGGAAATACGCCAGACGGTAGTCCACGAACTAGGCCACTATTTCGGGATGACCGAAGCGCAACTAGAAGATGTCTAGGCGGCGCACTGGGCAGGCGCATGCTTTTGACACGGGAGGGCGTTGAGCAGCCCGTTATTCCGCAGATTCTGGTTCATGCAGCCTCAGATTAAATAACTCATTGGAATCGGAGTGATCCGCCGTCGTTGACCCGTGCCGGAAGCGGACGGATCATTGAATCATCGCTTTTTCGTCGAGAGGCAGGTCATGAAACGCTACCTATCAGTGGTCTTGTTTGGACTCGCATCCGCTTTGGCAACGCTGGCACAGCCCGATTTGGTCAAAGTTCGAGTGCGGGTGATCCTTGTGGACCAAGAACTCACTCAGAAGCCGGTGCCATTCTTCGTCGTATCGCTCAAGAGCGGGACAAAGACCGTGGAGGTGAAGACCAGCCTGGATGGAACCGCGGAAGCACAGCTTCCTCCGGGGCGGTGCACGGTTTCGTCGCCGAAGCCCGCCGAGCTGGGAGGTAGGCGCTTTTCTTGGAATATTCAAGTGTCGCTTTCGGGCGCCGCGCAGAACGTTGACTTGACCAATGACAACGCTAAGGTGGAGGAGATCGCTGCACCGGCATCGTCGGCAAAGGCCGCCACCAATGACCTCACGGAACACTTCAAGCGACTGAAGAACACCGTGGTGACAGTGAGGAGCGAATCGGGGCACGGCACGGGATTCTTCGTGGACGGGAAGGGGCTCATCCTGACCAATCAGCACGTCGTGGGCAATTCGGAGTATTTGGCCGTGCAGTTTGATCGGACGCACAAAATCGTGGCCAAGCTGATTGCCGCCGATCCGCAGAAGGACGTCGCATTGCTGTCGGTGAACATGGCTGCCCTGCCGAATGCTTCACCCGCGCCGCTGTATCGGGCCGGGGCGGGCAGGACCCCGGTCCAGGAAGGCGAGCGGGTGTTCACCATCGGCAGCCCGCT
>Ga0137403_10002016_pt1 | contig 25320 bp, 26 predicted proteins | sample CZOMad2_1_16fung_FD_122057 | JGI IMG/M metagenome (GOLD analysis project Ga0137403, IMG submission 122057) | Vadose zone soil fungal communities from Angelo Coast Range Reserve, California, USA - CZOMad2_1_16fungal (Hybrid Assembly) | ecosystem: Environmental > Terrestrial > Soil > Vadose zone... | reverse complement strand
ACTGGTCGTCGTGGTCGGGATCGAACGCGGACAGCGCGGAGACGCCGGTGCGGAGCACCTCCATCGGCGTCGTCTTCTTCGGCAGCGTGCGCAGCAGCGCGATGAGCTTGGGCGGCAGCCGGCGCGTCGCCGTCGAGGTCAGCGCCTTGTAGAAGGCGTCGTACTCCTTCTTCGTGGGCAAGGCGCCGTACCAGAGCAGGTAGACCACTTCCTCGAACGTGGATTGCGCCACGAGATCGTCCACGTCGTAGCCGCGATAGATCAGGCGCCCCTCGCGGCCGTCGATGAAGCAGATATCCGACGTCGAGACGACGACGTCCTCGAGGCCGGCCTTGTTGACGGTACTCATGGCGTCTGGTCTCCTCGCGGGGGTGAGATCGAAACGAGGCGTTTGTATCATGGAAGGCCGGGCGCTTCAACCAACGGCCATGCGCATCCTCGACTTCTACGACCGCCATCCGATCAGCGAGAGCCAGGTGCTCGACGCCGTGCGGCGCGCGTGCGGCGACGAGACGCTCACCGCCGACGACCTCTATCCCTTCGACCAGGACCACTACGGCGGGCTGGGCGCGGTGGACGCGCTGGCGCGGCGGGCCGGCATCACGCCCGCCTGCCGTGTCCTTGACATCGGTGCCGGCCTGGGAGGCCCCGCGCGTTTTCTCGCCTCCCGCCGCGGCTGCCGCGTGGTCGGCGTCGAGCTGCATCCGGACCGCGCGGCGGGCATGGAGCGGCTGACGCGCCGGGTCGGTTTGCGCCACGCGGTGAGCGTCGTCCGCGCCGACGCCACCGCCCTGCCGTTCGGCGCCGCGCGCTTCGACGCCTGCCTCAGCCAGGAGGCACTGCTGCACGTGGCCGACAAGGCGGCGGTGCTCGCCGAGGCGCGGCGCGTGCTCCTTCCCGGCGGCCGCCTGGCCTTCAGCGACTGGATCGCTCACTCGGGGCTGGGTGACCTGGAGCGCGCGCGGCTCGCAGACTGGATGGCCGCGGTCACGTTGCAGTCGCTCGACGGCTACCGCGCGCTGCTCGGTCGCATCGGCTTCCGCAGCGTGGCCGCGGAGGACCTCACCGACGAATGGCGCGCGATCTTGAGAGAGCGGCTCGCGATGTACCGCGCGCGGCGCGACGACACCGTGCGGCGTCTGGGCGAGGCGCGGTACCGCGAGTACGACGCGCTCTACGCGTTCTTCGTGGGGCTCGTCGAGGCCGGCAAGCTCGGCGGCGGCCGTTTCAGCGCGACGCGATGAGCCACTTCGTCGATTTCGTCATCCGGCACGGCGAGGCGCTCGTCTTCGTCTACGTCTTCGCTGATCAGATCGGCGTGCCACTGCCGGCCGTTCCCGCCCTGCTCGCGATGGGCGCCCTGGCGGCCGTGGGCAAGCTGAACTTCGCGCTCGCGCTCGTGTTGAGTGTCGTGGCGTCCCTGCTCGCGGACACCATCTGGTACACCCTGGGCCGGACGCGCGGGAGTCGAGTGCTCCGCCTCCTGTGCAAGATCTCGCTCGAGCCCGATTCGTGCGTTCGCCGCACGGAAGAGATCTTTCTTCGCTATGGGGTGCGCTCACTCGTGATCGCGAAATTCATCCCCGGCCTGAGCACGGTGGCGCCTCCCCTCGCCGGCATGGTGGGTGTCGGCCTGCCGCGCTTCGCGGTGTACAGCGCCCTGGCCGCGCTGTTGTGGGCGGGGACCTGGGGCGGCCTCGGCTATCTGGCGGGGGACGCCCTCCAGCGCGTCACGGTCGAGAGCGGCCGCCTCGGCACGAGGCTCGTCACGCTCGTCGCGGCCGCCGTCGTCATCTATATCGTCGTCAAGTGGGTTCAGCGCCGGCGCTTTCTCCGCAGCCTGCGCATCGCCCGTGTCAGCCAGGAGGAGCTGAAGCATGACCTCGATGCTGGGACGGCGGTGTTTGTCGTCGACCTCCGTTCCGAGCTGGACGTCGCCGCCTTCCCCTTCGCGATCCCGGGCGCGCTGAGAATCGCCGCCGAGGAGCTCGAGCGGCGACACCGAGACATCCCCCGCGACCGCGACGTGATCGTCTACTGCTCCTGACCGAACGAGGCGACAAGCGCCCGGGTGGCGCTCGCGCTCAGGCGGCGGGGCGTGACCCGCGTGAGACCCCTCGAGGGCGGGTTTCCTGGGTGGCGGGAGCGGGGGTTTCCGGTCGAGCCGATCTCGCCCCCGATCGTGGGCGTTACCGGATCTTCTTGAGCAGGTCGCCGAGGCCCTTCTCGAGCTTGCCGCCGCGGTCCGCGTCGCGCAGGATCGACGCCGGGTTGACGCGGATCGACGGCGACGAGGCGGGACCCGTCACCTTGGCCTTCAGCTCGCCCCGCCCGTGCGTGATCGTCATGTCGAGGTCCATGCGCTCGGTGGCAAAGCCGTACGACCCCGCGATGAGGATCTTCATCGCGCGACTCGTGTAGAGCAGGTCCTTCGTGTTGAGCACGCCGTTGACGATCTGATAGGTCCCGGTGATCGAGTCGAACTCGAGCGGTGAGTCGCCGAGGTTCGGGACATCGCTACTCAGCAGCGAGGAGACGGCGCCGCCCACGCGGACGATACCGCCCAGGAGCGCGAGCGCCCGCGGCCCCACCACCTTGCCGCGCCCGATCTTCAACGTGCCCGGCCCCGACAGGGTGTGGTACACGTCGTGCGCGCTGAACGACGTGGCCCCGGTGAGGTCCATCGGCCCGGTGATGGCGTAGCCCTGGCAGAGATAATCCACCAGCGCCTTCTCGAGCGGCAGCGCCTTGATGGCGAGGTCCGTGAGCTGCACCTGCAGGCCCGGCGCGAGCGACAGCGTGAGCTGGCCGGTGATCGTGCCGTCGCCGAGCGACGTGGTCAGCGGGCGCGCGCCGAGCACCTGGTCGCGATAGGCGGCGTTGAGCTTGAGCGTGCCCAGCGTGAGCGTGCGCCGCTTGGGCTCGGGGCACGAGGGCTGCAGCTGCGACACGGTGGGCTTGGCCAGCTCGATGTCGCCGGCCACGGCCGGCGCGCCGAGCGTGCCGGACAACGCCAGCTTGCCCTTGAGCGCGCCGCCGAACGCCGGCGTGGGGCCGAGCGCGTTCTTCGCGAGGTCGCCGATGTCCTTGCCATCGAGCGTGACGACGCCGCGCAGCGGCGCCTCGGTCAACGGCTTGCCGGGGTCGAGCGCGACCTGGCCGTCGGCGATCTTCACGACGAGGTCGCCCGGCTTCACCTTGAGGTCGCCCTTGAACGCGAGCTGGGGCGCGCCGCCGGTCAGCGTGAGGTTGAGATCGTCGACTCGATACTGCGAGGTGACCCCGCCCTTGCCGCGTGCGACGTAGGCGACGAGGCCGTGCTCGATGGAGATCGCCGCCGGCAGCGCGGCGCCGCCTCCTCCCGTACCACCGCCGCCGCGCGGCGCGCGCTCCGACGCCTTTGGCTCCTTCGTGCCGGCGCCGGTGCCGAGCGTCGAGATGTTCATGCGGCCGTCGGCGGTCTGGATCACCGTGATGACCGGCTTCGTCAGCTTGACGTCGCCGAGCTCGACGCGACCGGTGAGCAGCGGGAGGAGCTTGAGTCGAACCTTGCCGGTCTCGAGCTTCAGAAAGGGCTCCGTGCCGAACTGCGGGTCCTCCGCGATTTCGAGGCCGTGCAGGGCGACGGCAGGCAGCGGCAGGACGGAGATCGACATCGAGCGGAACTTCACGGGTCGGCCCAGCGCCTGGGAGGCGTTGGTGGCGATGAGCGCCTGCACGCGCGGCGTGTCGACGAGAATCGGCACGAGGATGAGCGCCGCCACGATGAGCACGAGCACCGCCGCGACGACGCCCACCAGCCACTTCACCGGCCGCCTCACGAAGGACCTCAGACTACGAGCTCTGGATGGCCGACAGCCTCCACGGATTCGGCCCGACCGAGCGGCTGAACGTCCAGAATTCCTCGAACTCCTGCGGCGCCTTCGCGCCCGCCACCAGCGCGCCGCTGGCATCGTCGACCGTGTAGTCGACGAGTGAGCCGGCGAGGTGGACGGTCACGAAGTCCTGCCCCGACTCCTGCCACGCCTCGGTGACGTCGGCCGTCCGGAGGTTCATCGCCTCCATGCGGTTGGTCTGCCGCGCCGCGCGCAGGCGATCGCACTGCTCGGTGAGCTCCGTGTACATCCGCGAGGTGAGCCGGCCGCTCACGGGGCTCATGTCGCGCGCCGTCAGCGCGCGCTGAACGTCGCCGAAGAGGCCGCGCGCCGCGTCGGCGACGAAGCCGGGATCGAACGTCGGGTCCATCGAGCGGATGTAGCCGAGGCCGCGATCGAGGTCGCTCGCGACGGCCGGCGCCGTCGGCTCCTGCGTCGCGGTCTCACGGGGCGCATCGCCGCCATACGCGCTGCCGTACGACGGGCTGCTGTCATAGGGAGCCCCGGCCGTGGCGTACGCCGGCTGCTGCTGCTGCCGCCGCGCGCTCATGAAGCGGAAGAGCAGGAAGAGGCCGCCTCCGATCAAGAGGATCTCGAAGAGGCCGATGCCGCCGCCAAACCCGTGGCCGAAGCCACCGAACAGCATGCTGCCGAGCAGCCCGCCGAGCGCGAAGCCGGCAAGACCGCCCATGAGCCCGCCCATCCAACCGCGCGACGGCTGGGCCGGCGCGGGCGTGGGCGACGAGAGCTGCCGCGAGGGGCTCGAAGGATTCGTGGGGGACGTCGGCGCGGGCCGCGCCGGCGCGGACGACGAGCGCGAGCCGCGGCTTCCGCCGCTGCCGGCGCGCGCGAATGCCTCACCAGTTTGTAGGGCGAGTAGCGCCGCGAGCGTGAGCGCCGCAACTGCCAGGGTGGAACGTCTCATGGCGCACCTCCTCGGGGTCATTCTATCTGCTATCCCCGCGCGCGCAGGTCTTTCTTCAGGATTTTGCCCGTGGGGTTCTTGGGCAGCGCCGGGACGAACTCGATGCGCCCCGGCACCTTGTAGTCGGCGACGGCGGCGCGGCAGAGCGCCTGCAGCTCCTCGACCGTCGCGCGGGCGCCCTCGACGAGGACCACGAACGCCTTCACCGCCTCGCCGCGCACGGGATCGGCGATGCCCACCACGGCCGCCTCCTTCACCGCCGCGTGCCGGAACAGCACCTCCTCCACCTCGCGCGGGAAGACCTTGAAGCCGGCGACGTTGATCATGTCCTTCACGCGGTCGACGATGAAGAAGTAGCCGTCGGCGTCGCGGTAGCCGATGTCGCCGGAGTGGAACCACCCGTCGCGGATCGACTCCGTGGTGGCGGCGGCGTTGGCGAAGTACCCCTTCATGACGTTCGGCCCCTTGATCACGATCTCGCCCAGCTCCCCGTCGGCAACCTCGCGGTCCTCCGGGTCCACGATCTTCATCTCCACGTTCTCGATCGGCGTGCCCACCGAGCCGGGCTTGAACGCGACGTCGTGGTTGTAGGAGGCGAAGGGCGAGGTCTCGGTGAGGCCATAGCCTTGCTGGATGAAGCGCCCGAAGCGCTCGTGCCAGCGACGCTCGACGTCGGTGGGCAGCGTGGCCGCCGCCGAGAAGTAGAGCCGCACCGAGGCGAAGTCGAGCGGCCGCTCCATGGCCAGGAACAGGATGTACATGGTCGGCACCGCGTAGAAGATCGTGATGCGGTGCGCGGCGATCGCGTCCACGAAGGCGTCGGGGACGAACCGCTCGTGCATCACCATGGTGCCGCCGGCCGTCACCAGGGCGTTCATGATCGCGTTCTGGCCGAAGCAGTGGAACATCGGCAGCGCGCAGAGGCCGCGGTCGTCGGGATTCATCTTCAGGTGGTGCACGGTCGCGTACGCGTTCGAGATCACGTTGGCGTGCGTGAGCATGACCCCCTTGGGCCGGCCGGTGGTGGCCGACGTATAGAGGATGGCCGCCGTCGCCTCGCGGTCGACCTCCAGGGCGGGCCTCGGGGCCCCGCGCAGCGAGGCGAGGTCCTTGGCGTCGAGCAGGTGGCGCACCGACGGCAGCCGGTCGCGCATCGGCAGGTTGCCCGCGACGGGGGCGGCCGTGATCACCGCCGCCGGCTTCGCGTCGGCGACGATGTACTCGATCTCCTCGGCCTTGTAGGTGACGTTGAGAGACAGCGGCACCAGCCCGCACTTTTGCGCGGCGTAGTAGGCGAGCACGAATTCGGGCCAGTTCGGCAGGTGCAGGCCGAGCCGCTCGCCCGGCTGCAGGCCGAGACCGGCGAGGCCGCCCGCGAGCGCCGAGACGGCGGCGTCCAGCTCGCGGTAGGTCCAGCGCCGGTCGGCGGCCACGAGCGCGGTGCGGTCGGCGTGATAGAGCGCCGAGCGCTCGAGCAGCTGCGCGACGTTCACGGAATGAGCAGCACCTTGCCCGTCGTCTTGCGTCCCTCGAGCGCGCGGTGCGCCTCCGCGGCATCCTTCAGCGGGAACTCGAACTCCATGCGCAGCTTCAGCTTGCCCTCACGGATCCAGCCGAACAGGTCGCCGGCGCGCTGCTGCAGCTCCTCGCGCGTGACGATGTAGTGGACCAGGCTCGGGCGCGTGAGAAAGAGCGAGCCCTTGGCGTTGAGGACCTGGGGATCGATCATGCCGATGGGCCCGCTCGATTGGCCGAAGAGCACAATCATGCCACGGATCGCGCAGCAGTTGAGGCTGCCCTCCCACGTGTCCTTGCCGACCGAGTCGTAGACGACCTGCAGGCCCTTGCCGCCGGTGATGCGCTTCACCTCGGCTGCGAAGTCCTGCTTCGTGTAGAGGATCGTCTCGTCGGCGCCCGCCTCGCGCGCGAGCTTGGCCTTTTCCTCGGTCGAGACGGTGCCGATCACGCGCGCGCCACGCAGCCGCGCGATCTGGCAGAGGATGAGGCCGACGCCGCCGGCCGCCGCGTGCACGAGGCACGTGTCGCCCTTCTTCAGCGGATACGTCGAGCACGCGAGGTAGTGGGCAGTCGTCCCCTGCAGCATGACGGCCGCGCCCTGCTTGGTCGACACGCCCTGCGGCAGCACCACGAGCCGCGCCGCCGGCACCGCCGCGTACTGCGCGTACGCGCCGGGCACGCCGGTGTAGGCGACCTTGTCGCCGACCTTCACCTCCGTCACGCCGGGGCCGACGGCGGTCACGGTGCCGGCCGCTTCGAGACCGAGCGTGAGCGGCATCGCGAGCTTGTAGTGACCGCTGCGCTGATAGACGTCGATGTAGTTCACCCCGGCCGCGTCGATCTTGACGACCGCCTCGCCCGGTTTGGGCTGGGGCTCGGGGACGTCCACGAGCTTCATCACTTCGGGACCGCCGGGCGCGTCGATTCGGATCGCTTTCATGCGGGGCCTCCTGGGCGTGTGGGCGTGGAGTATAGCATCGCGCCGGCGGTGACCTGGATCGTCCGCTCGCGTGGGCCTTCGAACTCGACCAGCACGATGCGCTGGAATTGCCCCAGGCCGAGCCGCCCATCGCGCACCGGCACCGCCACCGACGGCCCGACGAGCGCGCTGAGCACGTGAGCGCGGACGTGGTCGGCCGAGTCGTGGACGTACGCACTCGTCTGCGGCACGAGACCGCGGAGCACGCTGAGGAAATCTTCGGCGATACCCTCTTCGTTGGTGAGGACGGTCAGGGCGCACGTCGTGTGTTGGAGGAAGAGGCTGCAGACGCCGTCGCGCATCGAGGCCGCCATCGCCGCGACGTCCGTGGTGATGTCGATAACCTCTTGGTGAGCCTTGCTCCGGACGGTGATGACGCTCATGGGCCCCTATGCTGCACCCCGTCCGGCGAATTCGTCCAGCCCCGGCGGCGTCACGGCAGCGGCGGCGCCGGGCCGGCGCGGAGCACGCCGCGCAGCCAGTGGTACATCGCGAAGCACTCGAGGGCGAACGGCGGGAAGCCGAGATACCCGAGCACCGGCATCTCGAAGATCTTCACGCCCCCGAGATAGGGCACCGAGTAGGTCCACCTGGTCGCCGCCCAGTAGTTCCAGAACTCCCACAGCACGCCGCACACGAGGCCGGCGCCGAGGAGCGCCGTCAGCCGCGAGGCGTCGCCGCGGCCGAGATCGGCCAGCCACGACGGCCGACCGGCGCGCGCGTTGAGCGGCTCCAGCAGGAGCGCGAAGGCCATCCAGACCAGCGGCACCAGCCACGCCGAGACGACGACGAGCGGCAGCACGGCCGCCACGGCGCCTGCGGCGACGAGGGCGCGCAGCGTGCCGCGCGACAGCCGCCACGGCTTCACGCGGACGCGGCGGAAGAGCGTGGCGCGCAGCACGGTCGCCGTGAGCAACAGCGCCGGGAAGATCGTTGCGAACGACCAGTCGTAGCCGACGCGGCGCAGGAAGAGATTCGGCTCGAGGCCGTGGTAGCGCCACCAGAGCCCCGCCGCGTCGGCGCCGCCGCGCCAGAAGCGTGGGGCGTTGTAGAGCTCGAAGAGCCACCAGGCGCCGACCGAGGCCAGCGCGGCGAGCACGCCCTCGACGCGGTCGGTCGTGAAGTACGAGCGTCCCGTCAGGCGCGCGGCCAGCGCGTCCACGAACAGCACGTAGCCGGTCCAGACGAGCGGGGTAAACCACCGCGCGGCGAGCGGCTGGCCGCCGAGCAGCGCGGCCTCGGCGGTGAGGACAACGGCGATGCCGACCCAGCCGTGGGGCTTCATCCGACTACCCTATTCTGGAAGCAAACCACCCAATCGCCCTCGGCAATTTCTGCGCGACCATCATCGCTCTCCGCTACTGAACGCCGTGGCACGCAGGTTGAACGCCAAGGACGCGTCCTACCTTTCGGTATTGGAGGCAACACATGCCACGCATGGTCGCCATTGTCCTCGTCGCCGGCTTGCTCACGAGTGCGTGCGGCACCACGAGCAGACAGGTCCAGCCGACCGCCGCCGATCTTCAGACCATCAAGCGCCTGGCCGTCGTCGTGACCGGCGACGATCCGTTCCGGGTCGTGGCCGAGCGGGCGGAGGGCCCGGGCAAGGCCGCCAAGGCGGCCGCGGTCGGCGGGGCCGTCGGAGGCGTCGTTGGCGGGCTCCTCGGCTACGCGATCGGCGGCGGGTTCTCGTCCGACAACCCCGAGTCGCGAGACAAGCAGACCGCCCGGACGCTCGCCGTTCACCTGAACGGCTTCAGCCCCCATCGCGTGTTTGCCGATGCATTCGCCCGGGCACTGCAGGACAGCGGCCGGGTCGCCGACGTGATCGTGCTGGACAAGGACCCCGGCTCCGACGCTCGCTTCGACGCCGTCGCCGAGTTCCGCATCGAGGAGTGGGGCATTCGCCGGGCCGTCGCCGACGACAACAGCCGGCTCGCCGGATTCCTCAAGCTCAAGGCCCGCGTCGCGAAGACGACGAACGACGATCCATTGTGGCGCGAGTGGGACACCGTACTCGGCCAGGGCCGCTACGACCTCGCCACGTACCGCGACGACGGCGAGACGCTCCGCAAGGAGCTGCGCGAGGTGGCGACGGACGCCGGCCAGCGCATGGCAACGCGACTGCTCTACCCGAAGGAGACGCCGAAATGAAGCCGATGCTCCGCCGCGTGCTGGTCGTGCTGTGTGTGCTGATCCTGACTGGCTGCGCTTTCACCAAGGCGACCCTGGACGTCGGGCTCAAGCAGAGTGACACGGGCCGCGGGCCGCTGTCGTCCGTTCCACCGATGACCGTCGGCATCGCCGATCTTGCTGACAAGCGGCCGGATACCGCGCGCATCGGGTACAAGAAGAACAGCTTCGGCAGCAAGACCGCCGACATCGTGACGGAGCGGCCGGTATCCGCGATCGTCCGCGACGCGATCGCCGCCGAGTTCGCCGCCAACGGTCACCGCATCGGCGAGAGCGCCGATCTCCTGGTGTCCGGCACGGTAACGACGTTCTGGTTCGAGCTCACGCCCCACTTCAGCACCCTCGAGTTCAGCGGTACGGTCGCGGCGGACCTGACCGTCGCCGACGCGAAGACAGGCCAGGCGCTGGTGACGCGCTCGTACCAGGGCAATTACACGGACAAGAGCATGGTCGGCTACGAAGGCACCTGGCAACGCGTGATGAACACCGCGCTCGAACGCATGGTCCGCGACATCGCCTCCGACCCGCGGCTACTCGCGGCGTTGCGTGACCGCGGCACCACGAAGGCGGCCGCCCGGGAGCCGTAAGGTGCTGCGATGACAGGGATTCGGGTCCCGTTGCTCGTGTGCGTCCTCTTCCTCCTGGCGGCATGCTCGTCGGTGGGCAGCCTGGGCATCGTCACGAAGAGCACGGCCGATCCCGCCTCGATTCTCAAGTCCGGCCGCACCTATCAAGAACTCGGGCCCGCCGAAGGCCAGGCCTGTCGCTTCTTCATCATCGCGATCGTTCCCTTCGGAGACTCCACGTTCTCGACCGCCGTCGAGAGAGCGTTGGCAGAAAAAGGCGGCGACGCGTTGATCAATGTGACGACATCGAGCAGCCTGTACGGCTTCATTCCCGTCTACAACATTCTGAGCTTTACCTGTACGACGGTGAAGGGAATCGCCGTGAAGTTCCAATGAGTCAGCGCATCTTGGCGAGGTCGAGGGCGAAGATGCTCACGTTGCGGCCGTCGCCGTCGGCGACGATCAGAGAGGCCCTGGCGCGGCCGTCGAGGTCAGCCGTCGGAAAGCCGTACACGCAGCGCGCGAGGTACCGGCCGTTCTCCTGGCGATGGGCCGTGCGCTCGTTCTGCACGAAGCTCGCCTTGATCTCGCGATCACCGACGACGAGCCGGGGCGTGTAGAGACGCGCAAAGCCCTCCGTGCCGCCGTGCAGCTCCACCCACACGACCAGCCGGTCCCGGTTCTCCCGGAGGATCTTCTCGGGTTCGCCGGGCTTGAGCGGCTTGCCGTTGAACGTCGCGTGCCGCGCGGCGACCACGAGGCGGTGGAACGGCGTCACCACGCTGAGCGAGTCGCCGCTGTCGTTCTTCACGCGCCACTCGGCGTCGAAGGCCTCGTCGTTGACGCTCCTCTCGCCCACGCGCGTGGCCTCCTGACGCCCCTTCTCGTCGAGCGTCAGCGCGGCGCCCGCGGCCACGGCCGGCCACAGGGCCAGCTCTCCTCCCAGGGGGAGGATCAAGGCCAGCGCGGCCAGCGCGCGCCTCACGGCTTGGGCGCGCCGACCACCACGCGGTTGAAGCCGTCCGGCGCGAAGAACTTCGCCGCCACGCGTTGCACGTCGGCGGCGGTCACCTTCGCCACACGCTCTTTGTAGCGGTCGGCATAGTCGAGACCCAGCCCCTGCTCCTCGATGGCCACGACGAAGTCGGCGACCTTCGACGAGGTGTCCAGGCGCAGCGGGAAGCTGCCGATCAGGTATTCCTTGGCCAGCTTGAGCTCGCGCTCGGTGACCGGCTCGCGGGTCATCCGCACCAGCTCCTCGCGCACGATGTCGAGGACCTTGGGGACCTCGGCCGTCCGCGTCTGCGCGGAGACGTTGAACGAGGCCCCGTACTTTCCGGGACTGACGTAGGCATAGACGGCGTAGGCGAGCCCCCCCTCCTCGCGCACGCGCGAGTAGAGCCGCGAGGCCGAGCCGCCGCCCAGCACGTACGAGGCGACCGCGAGCGGGAAGTAGTCGGGATCGGTCTGTCGGATGGCCTGGCGACCGAGGAGGATCGTCGCCTGTGTGAGGTCCTTCTCGATCGTCTCGCTCTGCGGGGGTCCTTCCGCGGCGGCCGGCGGCACGCTCGCGGGCGGCTCCGCCGGGGGCTTCCAGCCGCCGAAGCGCGCCAGCACCTCACGGCGCGCGTCGTCGACGGTGATGGCGCCGACGACCGTGATGATGGTCGTGTCGGGGCGGACGTTCGCGCCGTGGAAGCGCGCCACGTCGTCGCGCGTGAGCTTGCCGACCGACTCGATCGTCCCCTCCACCGGCCTGCCGTACGGATGGTTCGGAAAGACGAGGCGCGCCAGCGCGCGGTTCCCCACCGTGCCCGGATCCTCCTCCGAGCGCTTGATGGCCGCCTGGATCTGCGCCACCTTTCGCTTCACCTCGTCGGGCGGAAAGGTCGGCGTCAGCAGCACCTCGGCCAACAGATCCAGCCCGAGCGCGAGGTCCTTCTTGAGCACCGCCAGCGAGGCGCTGAGGCCGTCGCGCCCGGCGCCGGCGGAGAGGCTGCCGCCGACGAACTCGATCGCGCTGTCGAGCTCGGGCCCCGTGTGCTTGGCGGTACCGCGCGTGAGCAGCGTGCCGGTGAGATTCGCCAGCCCGGCGCGGTCGGGCGGGTCGAGGACGGCGCCCGCGTGGGCGAACGTGCGCACGACGATGATGGGCACGGCGGGCCGCTCGGCGACGAGGAGCACGATGCCGTTGGGCAGCACCTCGCGGTGCGCGATGGGCTTGGCGGCGCCGGCGGGCAGCGCGAGCAGCACGGCCAGCACGACGAATCCTACAGACAGGCGACGCAGGCGCATGAGCTAGTCTAACTGCTTCCGGAAAGGGACGGCGCGCCCGCGCATCAGGGTCGCGGCAGGAGCACGCCGACGTTTTTCTTGTCGTCGGGGAAGTACGCGCGCGCCACGCGCTGGACGTCGCCGGCGGTCACCGCGCGCAGGCGCTCGAGAAAGCGGTCCTTCTCGGCGTAGCCGCCGATCAGCTCGAAGCGGGCGAGCAGGCTCGCGCGACGGTGGACGGAGTCCTCCTGGAAGACGAAGGTGGCCTCGACCTGGTTCTTCGCGCGCTGCAGCTCCTCGTCGGTCACCGGCTCCTTCTTGAGCGTCTCCATCTCGGCCAGCAGCGCCTTCTCCATCGCCTCGGGCGTCTGGCCGGGCATCGGCGTGCCCCAGAACCAGAACAGATTCGGGTCCTGCGAGAAGTAGTTGTAGTCGCCGCCCGCCTCCAGCGCGAGCTGGCGCTCGTAGACGAGCCGCTTGTACAGGCGCGAGGCGCGGCCCTCGGACAGGATCGTCGAGAGCATCTCGAGGGGGAAGGCGTCGGCCGACTTCTGGTTCGGCACGTGGTAGCCGAGGTAGACGATCGGCAGCTGCGCCTGCTTGCCCACGACGACGCGGCGCTCGCCGTTCTGCGGCGGCTCCACCGCGAGCACCGGCGGCGGCGCGGGCCCCTTGGGGATCTTGCCGAACTTCGCGCGGATCTTCGCGAGCACCTCGGGCGCCTTGAAGTCGCCGACGGCGACCAGGATCGCGTTGTTCGGCATGTAGTAGGTCTTGTAGAAGGCGCGGATCTCCTCGGGCGTGATCCGCTTGATGTCCTCCATGAAGCCGATGATCGGCGCCCCGTAGGGATGGCTCTTGAAGGCGATCGACGAGACTTCCTCGCCGAGGAATCCGCCGGGATCGTCCTCGGTGCGCGTGCGGCGCTCCTCGATGACGACCTCGCGCTCGGAGGCGATGTCCTTGGCGTCGAGCTTCAAGTTGTGCATCCGGTCGGACTCGAGGTCGATCACGAGGTCGATACGGTCGGCGGCGATGTTCACGTAATAGGAGGTGACGTCCTGCGAGGTGAACGCGTTGTCCTGCCCGCCGTTCTGCTCGACGAGACGCGCGAACTGACCCTGCCCATGGGTCGGCGTGCCCTTGAACATCATGTGCTCGAGGAAGTGGGCGATGCCGGTGGCGCCGCGCGCCTCGTTGCGCGAGCCGACGCGGTACCACATCTGGAACGACACGATGGGGCTGCGGTGGTCCTCCTGCAGCAGCACGCGAAGGCCGTTCTCGAGGGTTGCCGCGAGCACGCGCTCGCCGGACTGCGCGGCGGCGCCGCCGGCGGCGAGGACGAGGAGGAGGAGGGCCACGAGAAACGCGCGCATCGTTTTGGCTAGTGTATCATCCGGGTTCTATGCGGCTCGGGCTCGCGCTGTTCGCCACGCTCGTCCTTCCGACGGTGGCCGCGGCGCAGCCGTGCGCGGAGCCGCTGGCCGCGGTTTTCGAGCGCATCTCCCCCACCGTCGTGTCGATCCAGGCGATGAAGATCAACAAGGCCAAGCCGCAGCGCCGCTTCGAGACGATCGTCGGCTCCGGCGTGATCATCGACAAGGACGGTCAGATCCTCACGAACGCGCACGTGGTGGACGGCGCCGCCTCGCTCTCGGTCACGCTCGACTCCGGCAACAAGACGCCCGCGCGCATCCTCGGGCTCGATCCCGTGCTCGACCTCGCGCTGCTGCGCGTGGAGAGTGCAGCGGCGCTGCCGGCGGCGCGGCTTGGCGACTCGTCGGCGGTCAAGGTCGGCGACGAGGTCGTCGCCATCGGCAACCCGATCGGCCTCGACCAGACGATGACGCGCGGGATCGTGAGCGGACTCAACCGCCTGCTGCCGGGCATCTCCGACGAGCCGATGATCCAGACCGACGCGCCGATCAATCCCGGCAACTCCGGCGGGCCGCTGGTGGACCGCTGCGGCGGTGTGGTCGGCATTAACACGCTCATCTCGGAGGACGCGCAGTCCATCGGCTTCGCGGTGCCGATCAACGCCGCCAAGTCGATCCTGCGCGACCTGCGCGAGGTGGGCCGCGTCGTGCGGCCGTGGCTGGGCATGCAGGGGCGGGCGGTCGACAACAAGCTCGGCGCCATCGTGCGCATGCCGGTGACGCCGGGCTATCTCGTCGAGGTCGTCTACGACGGCTCGCCCGCCGACCGCGCGGGCGTGCGCGGCGGCAACCTCTCGGTGGTCGTCCAGGGCGAGGAGTACCTGCTGGGCGGTGACATCCTCACCGAGATCAACGGCACCCCGGTCCGCAGCCATTCGGACTACATCGCGCGCGTGAAGACGCTGCGCGTCGGGCAGCGGGTGAAGATCACCGTCGTGCGCGAGGGGCAGTCGCGCGAGATGATGCTGACCGTCTCCGAGCGTCCGCGGCTGCCGTCCGACCTGGCTGATTAATTAGATGGGGGGCCCCGACATGGCCCCCCAACTTACATGGGGGCCCCGACATGGCCCCCAATCCCCCCAGCCTCGCCGGCCCCGGCAAAGCCGTGGCCGTCTCGAGTCACCGCTCGTTCCTCCGTTTCGACCGTTCGTCGCTTGGTTTCGACCGCTCGTCCGATTGGCGTGGACGGCGCGCGCGGCGCGCCGCATGGTGAGCGCGAGCCGGACACTTGCCGGCCGGGAAGGGTCACCGATGGACTATCGCGTTGCCGTCGACCACGTGAGCAAGACCTACCGCCTGGGCAAGGTGGGCGTCGCCGCGCTCGACGACGTGTCGTTCACCGTGGCCACCGGAGAGTTCATGGCCATCGCGGGGCCCTCGGGCAGCGGCAAGACGACGCTGCTCAACCTCATCGGCTGCCTCGACACGCCGACCACCGGCGAGATCCTGATCGACGGCGAGTCGGTGAGCGCGCTCTCCTCGGGCGGACGCGCAGATCTCAGAGCGCGCAAGCTCGGCTTCGTCTTCCAGACCTTCAACCTCATCCCCGTGCTCACCGCCTGGGAGAACGTCGAGTACCCGCTGCTGATCCGGCCCCGCGGCGGCGACCGGCACGCCCGCGTGAGCGCCGCGCTCGAGCAGGTGGGCCTCGGCGACCGCGCGCGGCACCGGCCGCCGGAGCTGTCGGGCGGCCAGCAGCAGCGCGTGGCCATCGCCCGCGCGCTGGTCGGCGAGCCGGCGCTCGTGCTGGCCGACGAGCCCACCGCCAACCTCGACAGCGCCACCGGCCGTGACATCGTCGAGCTCATGCGCCGGCTCAACCGCGAGCGCGACGTCACGTTCGTGTTCTCCACCCACGATCCGCGCATCATGTCGGCCGCCGACCGCGTGCTGGAAATCTCCGACGGGAGGCTTCGATGAGACAGCTCCTGGCCGTCACCGTGCTCTGCATCCTCGCCGTCCTGCGCCCGGATCATATCGAGCCCCAGACGGGCGACCTCGTCGCCCAGGGACGACAGGCGCTCGACGCCGACCGCCCCGACGACGCCATCGGCCTGTTCGAGAAGGCCGTCGCCGCGGACCCGAAGAACCCGGCGGCGCTGGCCTGGCTCGGCAGCGCCCAGGTGCGCAAGGCCGCGCGCATCGGCGGCATGGAGGCCGCCGGCTGGGTGAAGCGTGGCTTCGACACCCTCGACGAGGCGGTCGAGCGCTTCCCCGACGCGTTCGTCGTGTACGTCGTGCGCGGCATCACGGCCACGCGCGTGCCCGATCTCTTCCGCAAGGCGGACGTGGCGGTGAAGGATCTGAGCGTCGTCGTCGCGATGAAGGACGCGCAGCCGCAGACCGTCCCCGACGGCGTCATGCCGGCCGTCTACCTGAACCTCGGCCTCGCCTACAAGAAGACCGGCCGACCGGCCGCGGCGCGCGCCGCGTGGGAGAAGGCGAAGACCCTCTACCCGGCGGCGCCGGAAGCGGCGGCCATCGACAAGGAACTGAGGAGCCTCTAGGCCATGGCGCTCTACGCGAAGCTGGCCCTCCGCAACGTCTTCCGCAACCGGCGCCGCACGCTGATCACGCTGGCCGCCATGGGCTTCGGCGCCGCCGCCATCATCGTGTTCGGCGGCTTCGTGCACTCCATCTATTACGGCGTGCGGGAATCCACCATCCGCAGCCAGGTCGGCCACATCCAGATCTATCGCAAGGGGTACTCCGAGAAGGGCAACCTCGCGCCCTTCGACTACCTGATCGCCGACTACCCGACGCTGCGTGACGAGCTGCGCCGGCTGCCGCACGTGAAGACGGTCACCGCGCGCCTCGGCTTGTCCGGCCTCGTCTCCACCGGCGACACCACGACCGCGTTCGTCGGCTCCGGCGTCGTGCCCGAGGGCGAGATGGATCTCTCGGCGCTGGCGGTGATCGTGGACGGCAAGGAGCTGGCGACCCGCGATCCGCGCGGCGTCACCCTCGGCGTCGGGCTCGCGCGCGCCTTCGGCGTCAAGCCGGGCGATGACCTCACGCTGCTCACCACCACCAAGGCCGGAGCGATCAACGCGCTGGCCGTCAAGGTGCGCGGCGTGTGGGAGTCGGGCGAGAAGGCCTACGACGACCGCTTTCTCCGGATCGGCTTGCCCGAGACCCAGCGCGTCCTCGACCTCGAGGGCGGCGAGGTGCAGTCGATCGTGCTGCTCCTGGACGCGACTGACCATACGGCGCGGGTCCGCGAGAGTCTCGAGCGGCTCATCCGGGACCGGGGCCTCGACCTCGAGATCAAGACGTGGGAGGACCTGGCGCTCCGCTACCACCAGGTGCGCGAGCTGTTCGGCCGCATCTTCGCGGTGCTCACGCTGATCGTCTCGATCATGGTCGTGTTCGGCATCACCAACACCATGACGATGGCGATCTTCGAGCGCACGCGGGAGATCGGCACCGTGATGGCGCTGGGCACGCGCCGCCGCGGCGTCGTGTCGATGTTCGTGCTGGAGGGCTTCGTCCTCGGCGTGCTCGGCGCCGTCGCCGGCGTCGTGCTCGGCGTGGTCCTCGCCAAGGCCATCTCCGCCGTCGGGATCCAGCTGCCGCCGCCGCCGGGCTCCACGCGCGGCTTCATGGTCCAGATCTTCGTCGTCCCCGCGGTGCTGGCGCAGGCGTTCCAGCTCTCGATCGTCGCCGCCACCCTGGCCTCGCTCTATCCCGCCTGGCGCGCCGCGCGCCTGGACGTCGTGGAGGCGCTGCGGCATGTGTAAGCTCGCGCTCGGGCTCGGGCTCGCGCTCGTCCTCGTGTCGGGCGCGAGCGCGGACGAGGCGGCGGACCTCGTGCGCGAGGCCGACCGCGCGCGGCGGCCGGCCGACAGCTTCGTGTGGAAGATCGCCATCACCAGCCAGGAGGCGAAGAAGGCGCCCTCGGTGGACGGCTTCGAGGTCTTCGTGAAGGGCGGCGGCCGCGTGTTCGTCAGGTTCGTGGCGCCGCCGCGCAACGTCGGGCGCTCACTGCTGGCGCTCGGCCGCGATCTCTGGATCTATTTGCCGGACGCCGGCAAGCCCGTGCGCATTCCGCTCTCGCAACGCCTGGTCGGCCAGGTCGCCAATGGCGACATCGCGCGCGCCGACTACGCCGGCGACTACGACGCCACGCTGGTCGGCGAGGAGTCCGTCGACGGCGTCGCCTGCCACGTGCTCGACCTCAAGGCCAGGAGCAAGGACGTCACCTACTCCGCGATCAAATACTGGGTCTCGAAGGAGGGCCGGCGTCCCATGAAGGCGGAGTTCTACGCCGGCACGGGCACGCTGCTCAAGACCGGCGTCTTCGACAACTTCAAGGACGTCGGCGGCCACCGGCTGGCGACGCGGCTCACCCTCACCGACGCGATCCGCAAGGACAAGCGCTCCGTGCTCGACTACGGCGAGGTGACCGTCCGCGACCTGCCCGACAAGTACTTCGACAAGAACTACATGAAGACGCTGGACTGAGATGCGCCGCGGGCTGGCGGCGGCCCTGCTCCTGGCCTTCGCCGCGTCGGCCGGCGCGGAGGAGGGGGAGCCGCCCGCGTGGGCCAAGGCGCTCCGGCTTCGTGGCCGGCTGGCCGAGGAGTTCGCGTACCGCCTGCACGATCCGGGCGACGTCAGCAAGATCAAGACGCTCGGCTGGCTCGAGGGCAAGTACGCGGTCTCCGAGTCGGTGGCCGTGCGGGCGGCGGTCCGGGGCTGGTACGACGCCGTGTTCGAGGCCACCGACCGCTATCCCGCCAACGTCGAGCGCGACCAGAAGACTGACCTCTCGTTGCGCGAGGCGTTGCTGCTCGTCGGAGGCGGCGACCTCGATGTGAGGATTGGCCGCCAGCAGATCGTGTGGGGCGAGGCGATCAGCACCTTCGTGACCGACGTCGTGAACCCCAAGGACTTCCGCGAGTTCGTGCTGCCCGACTTCAGCGAGCTGCGCATCCCGATCTGGGCGCTCGATGCCACGTACCGGGTGGCCGAGGGCGTCAGCTTCGAGGGCGTGTGGACGCCCGACACACGGACGAACAAGCTGCCGAAGCAGGGCGCCGAGTTCCAGTTCGCGCGCTTCCCCTACCGCTTCCGCAACCCCGTCGTGCGGCTGCCCGACGACGCCGACGAGTTCAGTCTCGCGCGCAGCGAGGGCGGCTTCCGGCTCTCGGTGCTCCGTCAGGGCTGGGACGTCTCGCTCATCTATTACGACGAGGCCGACAAGTCGCCGGTCCTCTTCCAGCGCCGTGTCGCGCAGCCGCCGGGGCCCGACGTGATCGTGCTCGACCCCCAGCACCCGCGGCTACACATCCTCGGCGCGACGCTGGCCAAGAGCTTCGAGCCCGTGGTCGTGCGCGCCGAGGCGGCACTCACCCTCGGCAAGCGCTACGAGACGGCGGACCCGCTCGATCCCGACGGCGTCGTCCGGCGCGACACGCTCGACTGGCTCGTCGGCGTCGACTACACGTTCTTCGAGACGGTCGACACGGCGCTGCAGCTCAGCCAGAAGGTCCTGACCGGCTCGGCGACGAATCTCGCACGGCCGGGCGTGGCCGCGCAGGTGACGACGTCGGTGACGCTGCGCGTGACCACGGGCTTCTTCGACAACACGCTGAACCCGACCGTGCTCGTCGTCGCCGGCCTCAACCGCGGCGACTTCCGGCTGAGCCCGCGGATCGACTACCTCGTCAGCGGCGCCGTCACCCTGTCGATCGGCGCCGACATCTTCGAGGGGCCGCACCGCACGCTGTACGGGCAGTTCGACAGGAACGATCGCGTGACGTTCACCACCACCTGGAGGTTCTGACATGGCATGCCGAGGCTCCGGATTCGGTCTGATGCTCGCGGGACTGATCGTGACGCTCGTGGGGCTCGCGGTGGCGCTGACGGCGACCTTCGAGATCCCCCGCCACTGGACGACCGTCGGCGTCGGCGTCGCGCTGCTCGCGGCCGGCGCCGTGCGCGCCGCGCTCCGCGACCGGCGGCCGGATGCGGGCGCGTCCTGATACGATCGGCCCGTGCCCACCGCTGAGACGATGCGCCGCCTGACGTCGACGCACTGGTTCCGCGTCGGCGTCGCCAGCGTGAGCGCCGCGATCGTGCTGACGGCGCTATTCGCGCTGGCCGGCGCGAGCCACGTCTCGATCACGCTGCAGAGCGCGCTCGTCCACGCCGCCGGCATGACGGTGCTCGTGTCGCTGACGATGCCGCGGCTGCGCGCCTGGTGCGAGCACTGGCCCGCGCTCGCCCGATGGGGGGTGCGGATCGTGATCTTGTCGATGCTGGCGCTCGTGGGGACCGCGCTCGCGTGCGGGATCCTCACCGGCCTGGGGCTGCGTCCGGGCGAGCCGTTCTCGGTGTGCTACCGCCACGACCTGAGCATCTGCGTCCTCATCACGCTGACGCTGGGCATCAGCATGACGCTCTACGACACTCAGCGCCGGCGCCTGGACGCCGTCACCTTCGCGCTGCGCGAGCACGAGCTGGAGCGCGAGCGGGGGCGCAAGATGGCGCTGGAGGCGCGGCTGGCGTCGCTGGAGGCGCGGCTGCAGCCGCACTTCATGTTCAACACGCTCAACGCGATCACCGCGCTGATCCAGGACAACCCCGACGAGGCCGAGCGGACCGTCGAGCGCCTGGCGGCGCTCCTGCGCTTTTCGCTCGACGCGACGGAGCGCGGCCTCGTGCCGCTCGAGCACGAGCTGAAGATCGTCACCGACTATGTCGAGATCGAGCGCACACGGTTCGGCGAGCGTCTCACGTACTCGATCGACGTGGATCCCGAGGCCGCCGGCTGCGAGGTGCCGCCGCTGGCGATCCAGACCCTCGTGGAGAACGCCATCAAGCACGCGATCGCCCCGCGCCCGGGCGGCGGGCGGCTCCGCGTCGAGGCGGCCGCGCTCGGTGATCGCGTCATGCTGTCGGTGTGGGACGACGGCGCGGGGTTCAGCGCCGATGCCCTGCGGGCCGGGCACGGCCTCGACAACCTCCGCGACCGCCTCGCCGCGCGGTTCGGCGCCGACGCGAGCCTCGAGATCGGGCGCCGCGACGGAGGCACGCTGGTGACCGTGGCGCTGCCGCGCCCCGGACTCTCGTGAGCGGGCGCGCGTCGCTCCGCGCCTTCCTCATCGACGACGAGCCGCTGGCGGTCCGGCGGCTCGCGCGCATGCTGGAGGCCACCGGACGCGTGGAGGTCGTCGGCCGCGCCACCGACCCGGTCGACGGCCTGGCCAAGGTCGCCGCGCAGCCGGTCGACGTCTTGTTCCTCGACATCCACATGCCGGGGCTCAGCGGCTTCCAGGTCGTCGAGCGCGTCCCGCCGGGGCCGATGGTCGTGTTCACGACCGCCCACGACGAGCACGCCGTACGCGCGTTCGAGGTCAATGCCGTCGACTATCTGCTCAAGCCGGTGGAGCGCAAGCGCCTCGACGACGCGCTCGACCGCGTCGCCGCGCGGCGCCCCGGACCCGGCGACGACGACGTGCGCGAGGCCCTGGGCCGGCTGGCGCAACACCTCCGCGCGGCCCCCTTCCTCGGCCACCTCGCCGCGCGCGTCCGCGACCGCGTGCAGCTCATCCCGATCGAAGAGGTCACGCACGTGCTGGCGAAGGACCGCGCGACCTACGCGGTGGCGGCGAGCACGCAACACATGCTCGACGTGACGCTGGCCGAGCTCGAGCGGCGGCTCGATCCGGCGCGCTTCCTGCGCATCAATCGCGGAATCCTCGTGAACCTCGCGTGGGTGGCCGAGCTGCAGGCCGATCCCGACGGCCACCTCGCGGTGCGGCTCAAGGACGCGGCGCGCAGCGAGCTGGCCGTCTCGCGTGATCGCGTGCGCCCGCTGAAGGAGCGTCTCGGGCTGGCATGACCGAGGGGCGGCACGGGTTCCCCGGGCCGCCCCGGGGCGGGGTTCGAGACGGCCACGGCTTTGCCGGGGCCGGCGAGCGGTGGGGGGGTTGGGGGCCATGTCGGGACCCCCACGTAAATCAGAGACCGAGGCCGCCCATGGCGACGGCCGTCTCGACGCTCTCGAGGAGGCGATTCAGGTCGACGGGCTTGGTCACGTAGTCGAACGCCCCGGCGGCCAGTGCCCGTCTGGCGATCTCCGCGTCGGTCGTCCCGCTCACCATGATGATCGCGGTGCCCGGCGCGAGCGCCTTGAGCGTCGGGAACGCATCCACGCCGCTGAGGCCTGGCATGTCGATGTCGAGCAGAACGACGTCCGGCGCCTGCCGCGTCAGCTCCCTCACCGCCGCCGCGCCATCGACCGCGGAGCGGACCTGGTAGCCCTTTGCGACGAAGAATTCCTCGAACAGCTCCCGCATCGCGGGATCGTCGTCCGTCACCAGCACCGTCCGCTGCCGCGCGGGCCGTGTGTCGCTCACGGCCTCGGCGGTGGACGGCGGGGAGGGCGCCGGGACGGGCGGGGCCTGCCCGCCGAGTGCGGCGAGGAGCCGAGCCAGATCGAGCGGTTTGTCGAGAATGGCCCGGGCCCCCAGGGCTTCAGCCTGCCGGCGCACCGCGTCGTCGACGTTGGCGCTGACCACGACGACGCTAATCGAGGCGTCGAACGTGCGGATGCGCTTCAGGGCATCGATGCCGCCGAGGCGCGGCATGTTGAGATCGAGGACGACCGCCGCGGGACGCTGCTGCTTGACGTGGAGCAGCGCCTCGAGACCGTTCGCGGCCCGGAACGTCTCCCACCCGTGTGTCTGGAGGTACTCGGCGAGGAGGTCCCTGATCTCCGCCTCGTCGTCCGCGATCACGACTTTCCGTAAGCGGCGCGCGCTCATGTGCCGAGGGCGACCGGCGCCGCCAGGCGCGCGCGCAGACTTCCGAGCCATCCGCGCATCGTGAACCTCTAAGAACCGCGTCGGCCTCGGCCGACGTCGTTTTTCGTTCCAGGAGCTCGACGGGTCTCGTGGGCGCCCAACGCGCCTTCCCTGAGGCTAAACGGGTCGGGCCAACCGCGCCAACTTAAAATGAGGGACGCGAGCGGGAAGCTTGACTATCGATCGTCTGCCATGAGCCGCTGAGCGGCGGTGAACACGGCGCGGAGCATCGGACGCGTGAGCTTGCCGGTGAACGTGTTCTGCTGGCTCGGGTGATAGCAGGCGATGAGCGTGACGCCATCGCCGAGGTCGCTGGCGGCGCCGTGGGCGAAGACCGGCCGCGCCGGCGGCGGCGCCTTGCCCAGCGCGCGGCGCGCGCGCAGATACGCGTCCCAGCCGATCCGCCCCAGTCCGATCACCACGCGCACGCGGTCGAGCAGGCGCAGCTCCTCCAGCAGGTACGGACGGCACGCGAGGATCTCGGCGAGCAGCGGCTTGTTAGCGGGCGGGGCGCAGCGGATCGTCGCCGTGATGTAGGCGTCGCGCAGGCGCAGGCCGTCGGCGGCGTGGACGGACGTCGGCTGGTTGGCGAAGCCTGCGTGGTGGAGCGCCTCGAAGAGCCAGTCGCCGCTGCGATCGCCGGTGAACATGCGGCCCGTGCGGTTGCCGCCGTTGGCCGCGGGCGCGAGCCCGACCAGCAGCAGCCGCGCGCGCGGGTCACCGAAGCCCGGAAGCGGACGCGCCCAGTAGCGCTGGCCCCGATAGCGGAGCGGCGGCGCGGCGGCGGCTCCCTCGCGATGCGCGACGAGTCGCCGGCAGCGCCGGCAGCGCACGATCCGCGCGTTGAGACGCTCGAGCGCCGTCGGGCTTTGCAAGGCGGCCGGATTGTGCCACGGTGATTGTCATGGCGCCACCTCACGCCGCGCGCGCGCGCGGTCGTCGCGTGCCCTCGATCATCGTCCACGGCGGCGCCGGCGCGGCGGTGGCGAACGCCGACGAGTTCCGGCCCGGCATGCGCGCGGCGGTGAGCGCGGGCTGGGCCGTGCTGGCCGGCGGCGGCCGGGCGCTCGACGCCGTCGAGGCGGCGGTGCGCAGCCTCGAGGACGACGAGCGCTTCAACGCGGGCCGCGGCTCGGTCCTGACCGAGGACGGCACCGTCGAGATGGACGCCTCGATCATGGAGGGCGATCGCCTCGGCTGCGGCGCCGTCGCCGCCGTGAGCCGCGTCGCCAATCCCGTCACGCTGGCGCGCCGCGTCCTCGACGACGGCCGGCAGATCCTGCTGGTCGCCCACGGCGCCCACGCCTTCGCGCGCGCCGCGGGGCTGCCCGAGTGCGACCCGGCGTCGCTGATCACCGAGCGCCAGCGCCGACGGCTCGCCGAGCACCGCGCCGCGACGCCGGGCAAGACGCCGAGCGGCGCGCTGCCCGGGACGGTTGGCGCGACGGCGCTCGACCGCCACGGCACGGTGGCCGCCGCGACGTCCACCGGGGGCATGATGGGCAAGCGGGCGGGACGCGTGGGCGACAGCGCGCTCATCGGGTGCGGCACCTACGCCGACAGCTCGCTCGGCGGCGTGTCGTGCACGGGCGACGGCGAGGCGATCATCCGCGTGGTGCTCGCGCGCCGGGCGCTCGAGTACCTCAAGGAAGCCGACGACCCCGACTACGCGGCGAAGGTCTCGGTCGACCTGATGGTGGAAGAGGGGCGCGGTGAGGGCGGCCTCATCGTGGTGGACTGGCGCGGCCGCCTCGGCTACGCGCACTCGACACCGCTCATGCCCGTGGGCTGGATGACGCCGACGCTCGGCGAGCCGGCGCTGCCCTTCTGATGGACGCCCTGACCGGCACCGTGGACGTCGCCGCCATCGAGACCGCCCGGCTGCGCCTGCGCGACGCCATCGTCGAGACGCCGTGCCCGTACTCGCAGACCCTCTCGGAGCTCACGCGCGCGCGCTGCTTCGTGAAGCTCGAGAACCTCCAGATGACGGGCTCGTTCAAGGAGCGTGGCGCCGCCAACCTCCTGCTCCAGCTCGGCCCCGACGCGCGCACCACGGGCGTCATCGCCGCCAGCGCCGGCAACCACGGCCTTGCCGTCGCCTTTCATGCCGAGCGACTCGGCATCCCGGCCACGATCGTCATGCCCGAGTACGCGCCGCTCATCAAAGTCACCTCGGCGCGCCGCTATGGCGCCGAGGTGATCCTGTACGGAAGCAACTATGATGAGGCCTACGAGCTGGCGCGCAGGCTCGGCACCGAGCGCGGTCAGCTCTTCGTCCATCCGTTCGACGATCCGCGTGTGATCGCCGGCCAGGGCACGCTCGGGCTCGAGCTGCTCGAGCAGCTGCCCGACCTCGAGGCCGTGCTCGTCCCCGTGGGCGGCGGCGGGCTCATCGGCGGCGTGGCGCTGGCCATCAAAGCCAAGCGGCCCGACATCCGCGTGATCGGCGTGCAGTCGGCCGCGCTGCCGGCGATGTCGCGCTCGCTCGAGCGCGGCGAGCGGCTGCGCGTGGACGCCGGCGCGACGATCGCCGACGGCATCGCCGTGCGCCAGGTCGGCGAGCTGACGCTCGCCCTCGCCCGCCAGTGGGTCGACCGCGTGGTGACGGTGGACGAGGAGGAGCTGGCCAACGCGGTGCTCCTGCTGCTCGAGATCGAGAAGACCGTCGTCGAGGGCGCGGGCGCCGCGCCGCTGGCCGCCCTGCTCAACCGGGGCCTCGACCTCGAGGGCCGCCGCGTGGC
>Ga0137403_10000067_pt3 | contig 25335 bp, 27 predicted proteins | sample CZOMad2_1_16fung_FD_122057 | JGI IMG/M metagenome (GOLD analysis project Ga0137403, IMG submission 122057) | Vadose zone soil fungal communities from Angelo Coast Range Reserve, California, USA - CZOMad2_1_16fungal (Hybrid Assembly) | ecosystem: Environmental > Terrestrial > Soil > Vadose zone... | reverse complement strand
AGGGGCCGGAGAGATTTCGGGACCTCCCGGAGACCGTCCGGAAGCGGCCGGAGGGAATCCGGAACCTCCCGGAGACGATCGGGAAGCGCCCGGAGGAGTTTCGGAAGCGGCCGGAGGGTTTCGGGATGCTCCCGGAGGCCCCGAGCCTCTGCGGAGGCAAGGGTAGCGTCGAGGCCAAAGACCTCGTGCCCGCCTCGGCGGCGGGACACCTTCCTCAATTGAGCTGCGACTTCCCGGCCAGGTGGCGGTAGGGGCGCAGCTGGTCCACGGCCTGTTGCCGGCCGTGCAGGATGGCGAGCACGGAGAGGGCGCGGTCGGGGACCGACTCGCAGAGGAGCGCCAGCTTGCGCAGGGCGGGGAGGTCGAGCTCGGCGGCGATGCGGTTGACCAGCTCCTCGAAGCCGGAGTGGGAGGCGAGCTCGTCGAGCTCCTGGGCGGCCAGGGGGAAGGCGTTGCCGAGGTCGGCGAGGAGCGAACGGGCGAAGGCCAGGAGGGCGCGCCGCACGACGAGGATGCCGGCATCCCGCTCGTTCCACCGCGGCTCCTCGATCGGCCGCACCAGGGCCTGGCGGTAGGGCTCGCCGGGGAGCTCCTGGTCGAGCTCGAAGCGGAACTCGCCATGGAGGACGACCTGGGCGCGGCCGTCCGGCAGGAAGTCGCAGCGCACGATGCGGCCGGCGGTTCCCCCGGGGTAGACCTCGGGCCGCCTGCCCCGGTGCTGCCCCGGCTTGACCAGGACCAGGCCGACCCAGCGCGCCTCCTCGCTGGCGCCTTGGACCACGTCCTGGACCAGGCGCCGGTAGCGCTGCTCGAAAATGTCCAGTTTCAGGTTGGTGTGCGGGAAATGGACGAGGTCGGAGAGAGGATACAGAGGGAGGCGTGTGTTACGGCCGTCGGAATCCATAGCGATAGAGCTATGGTAGCAGGAGATATGCCAGGGGGAATCCCTCAGTTTCCGGCCGGGTCGGCCTCACCCGCCGGGCGCACCACCTGGTAGACCTCGTCGGCGCCGTCCCGGTAGATCGGCTGGAAGCGCTCGGGATGGGCGAGAATCCAGCTGCGCCGTGGCTCCTCCTCCCCGGAGAGCCGGAGCACCACGAAGCGGGCATCGATGGCGCCCAGGGTCCGCCACCAGCGGCGGGGCTCCAGGCCGTCGAAGGGGAAGCCGGCGTTGCCGCCGAAGCGGTAGTACTGGGAGGCGAAGTCCCAGCCCGTGGGCACGATCTGGACGTCGTTCTGGAGGCGGCTGCCGAAGTAGAGATAGGGCTGGTTGAAGGCAACGTAGATGACGGTCGCCCCGCGCGGCCCCGTCGCCCGGTCGAGAGCCAGGGCGGCCGGCCGATCGCGCAGCTTCAGGTCCTGGTAGAGGTCGATCCCCCGCGCCAGCCAGGGGGACGCGAGCACGAGGGAGACGAGTCCCGCCGCGAGGAGGACCGCCCCGGTCCGCCGTGGCAGGAGGGCGCGGAGCGCCTCCCCCCGCCGGACGACGAGGACCGCAAGGGCCACCAGGGCGACGGCAAGGAGGGCCTCGCGCCGGTGGGAGAGGTCGATCCGCTTGTCGATCTGGTGGAGGAGGAGGACGAGGAGGAGCGCGCGCACCGCGGCCCCGGCCCGGGGTCCCAGCCGCTCGGTCAGCCAGGCGAGCCCGACCGCCATCAGCCCCACCCCGGCGAGCCAGTAGCGGACGTCCCGGTGATCGTCCATCAGCCGGAGGAACTGGAGGAAGAGGACGACGGGGAACGCCAGGACGAGAACGGTCTCGATCCACGCGGCCCGCTCGGGAGCCGGACCGCGGCGCCGGCGGAGCAGGCCGGCGAGCGCGGCCAGCGGGGCAAGGAGGCCGGCGGGAAGCAGGGTGTAGGGGAAGAGCGGGCCGAAGAGGTCGGCGCGGTCGGTCAGATAGTGCCAGACGTCCAGGTGGAAGGTCTCGCGGGTGCGGCGGAAGGCGAGGGTCGCCGAGAGCCAGCCGGGGAGTACCTCGCGGCCGAAGAGGCGGATCGGGGCGGGGAAGAGCGGGTTGCCGGTCGTCCAGGCATTGCGCAGGTAGGTGTAGCCGCCGGCCACCAGGGCGACCCCGGCGAGGGTGCCGGCGAGGGCGAGGAGCTGTCGCCGGCCGGGGCCGTTGGTGAAGAGCGCCCGGCCCGCCGGGCGGGCGAGGAGGAGCAGCAGCAGGACGAGGACCACGGTCGCCGCATAGAAGAGGCCGAGGTACTTGGTGCCCACGAGGAGCCCCAGGGCCAGCCCGGTGACCGCGGCGCGGCCCTTCTCGGGAGTACGGCCGGTGGCGAGGGCGCCGTCCAGGGCGGCCAGGGTGAAGAAGGCGGTCATCGGGTCGTTGCCGGCGGTGTAGGCGAGGACCGGGAGGACGTGGTAGATCGAGGCGTAGAAAAGGGCGGCGAAGGCGGCCGCACGGCGAGAGAGCCCCAGCCGGCGGCCGAGGGCGGCGAGGGCGAGACAGCCGAAGAGGGTGAAGGGGAGCTGGGTCCAGCGGGCGGCGAAGTCGCTGTCGCCAAAGGGAGCGAGGAGGACCCAGGAGGCGATCTCGCCGAGGATGGGATAGAAGGCCGTGCTGCGGTCGCCGAACTCGAACTTGGGCATCCGCAGGTCGCCGTAGTGGTGCCAGGTGGCGACCGCCGCCATGTGGTAGGAGACGTCGTCCCCACCGTAGGCCCCCACCGGCTCGAAGCGCAAACGCCAGGCGCAGGCGAGGACGCCCAGGACGAGGGCGGCGCCGGCGGCGAGGACGAGCGCCGCCTCGGCCTGCTCGACGAGAGAGGCGGGAGGCGGTGGAGCATCCCCGGAGCCCGCGGTGGGGGAGGCCGGCCTGGGGAGGAAGGCGGCGGCGAGCGCCAGACCGGCGATCGTCAGGAGATAGTAGGCGGGGCGCAGGAGCCCGCAGTGACCGAGGAGGAGGGCGGGGAGAGTCCCCACGGCCACGGCGACGCTGCAGCCGGCGACGGCGGTCGAGAGCGGCCCTTCGCCGGAGAGCAGGAGCCGGGCGATCCGCCAGCCCACGGCACCGAGCGCCAGGAGCAGGGCGAAGAAGACGAGGACCTGGAGCATCCGGGGCGGGGCGGCCAGCCCCCCGCCGACGGCAAGCAGGACTGCGGCGACGGGCAGGGCGAGGCGCTCCGGGGACATGGAGGGGGATTATCGCCGACCCGGCCCGTGTCCCCTACCAGCGCCAGGCTTGCCTCCCCGGCCGCAATCGGCTACAAAGGTCGAGCAGCCCACACCTTCGATCTGCCGCCATCCCTCCAGGGAGATTCCCATGACTGTAGATACCGCCCACCCGACGACCGCTATCTCTCTTGATTGGAGCGACCTGCGCGCAGTGCTCGGCGACCGCCTGCTGCTCTCCGAGGAGGAGCGCGCCCGCTGCCGCTCCGATTTCGGCCGCATGGTCGACCGCCTTCCCTTGGCCGTCGCCCGCTGCCGCGATGCCGAGGACGTCGCCGCGGTCGTCCGCTTCTGCCGCGAGCGCGGCATTCCGGTGATGCCGCGCGGCCAGGCTCATACCCAGAGCGGCCAGGCGACGGTCCAGGACGGCATCCTCGTCGACACCTCGGGGATGGCGACGATCCACCAGATCGATACCGAGGGTCCGGACGGCCCCTCGGCCACCTGCGACGCCGGCGTCATCTGGCGCGACCTGACCGCCGCCGCCCTGGAGAAGGGACTGGTCCCGCGGGTCCTCACCAACAACCTCGGGGTGAGCCTCGGCGGTACCCTCTCCATGGCCGGCCTCGGCGTCGCGAGCTTCCGCTACGGCACCCAGGCCGACAACGCCCTGGAGCTGCAGGTGGTGACCGGCACGGGCGAGATCGTCACCTGCTCGCGCGAGGCCCACCGCGACCTCTTCGACGCCGTCCGCTGCGGCCTCGGGCAGTTCGGCATCCTCACCCGGGCCAAGGTCCGCCTGCGGGCCTGCAAGCCCAGCGTGCGCAAGTACTACCTCCTCTACGACGACCTCGGCCTCCTGATGGCGGACGTGCAGCGCGTCATGCGCCCGGACAACCCCACCTTCTCCTCGGTCGAATCCTGGTGCACCCCCTGCCTCCAGGGGATCAAGAAGATCGGCGAGGGGATGGCGCTCGGCGAGGGGATGCAGACCTTCGCCGCCTGGTTCTACCCCGTCCACCTGACCGTCGACCTGGACGCCGGGGAGGACCCGGACACCGCCGCGGTCCTGGCCGGCCTCTCGCCCTACCGGCACGTCCACACCGAGGACTTCACCCAGCACGAGTTCGTCAACCGCATGGACCCGGTCTTCGAGCTCTGGCGGCGCAGCGGCTACTGGGACATGCCCCACCCCTGGATGGAGACCATCCTGCCCTGGGACACCTCCCGCGAGTACATCGAGGCGGCGCTCTCGATCACCCCGCCCCAGGCCCTGGGGCCGGGCGGCCACATCCTGCTCTGGCCGGCCTACACCCACTCCTCGGACGTGCCGCTCTTCATGCACCCGGGGGGCGAGTTCGTCATGGGCTGGGGGATCCTGCCGGCGGTGCCGCCGGCCTTCCTCGACCGCGCCCTGGCGCAGCTCGACATGGCGAGCGAGTTGTCGATCCACTACGGCGGCAAGCGCTACCTCTCGGGCTACGTCACCTTCAAGACGGCGGAGCAGTGGGCCCAGCACTTCGGTGACCGCTGGCCGCAGGTCGTCGCGGCGAAGCGGAAGTTCGATCCGGACGGTATCCTGGCGCCCGGCTTCATCCAGTACGAGTAGGGCTACTTGATCTTGCGGATGGTCTTCACCTGGAGGGTCGGCGTGCCCGGCTCCTGGCAGGTCGAGCCCTCGACCACGGTGCCGGAGAGCCCCACCCGGTCGCCGGCCTGGAGGCCTTTGAGGTCGCCGGTTAGGCTGTAGGTCTCCCCGGTCTGGGCGCGGAAGGCCTGGCAGACGGCGCCATCCGCGGTCAGGGCGCCGACGAGGTGCAGGACCTCGCCCTTGAGATGCGCCGTCGGCTCGTCCCCCTGGATCTTCTCGTGCTCGATGTGCTTGATGCTGAGCGTGATCCCCTGCTGGCAGGTCGAGGCCTGGGGCCGGGTGCCGACGACTTGGACCCGATCGCCGACGTTGTAGCCCCGGAGGTTGCCGGTCAGCGTATAGAGCCGGCCGTCGGTGCCGCGCAGGGCCTGGCATTCGGTCCCCTCGGCGGTCAGGGTGCCGCGCACCGAGATCTCTCCCTTGCCCTTGCCAGGATCTCGCGTATTGTCGGTATTGTCAGTATCGCCGGCATTGCCAGTATTGCCGGCATCGCCGTCCTGCCGGAGGATGGCGGCCGCCAGGGGAAAGTTGTTGCCCCCGGCGGGGGCGGCGCTCCTCGCCACCACCCGGTTCAGCTGCCGGGCGGCCTGCCGCGGGACGTCCTGCCGGGCGCTCTCCACCCGGATCGTCGTCCCCTCGACACAGCTGCTGGGCTCCCCCCGGGTGCCGACCACCCGGATGCGATCGCCGGTGGTGAACGCTCCGAGGTTGCCCACCAGGCCGTACTGGCGGCCGGCGTCGTCGGTCAAAATCCGGCACCGGCCCTCGACGTTTAATGTCCCCGCCGCCTGGATCTTCCTCCCCTGGGCGGCTGCAGTGCCGGGGAGGAGGAGCGTCGCGGCAAGCAGCCCCCCCGACACGATTCTCGACAGCCAATTCCATCTGCGGTTCATCTTCGTCTCCCGGTCGCCGCGCAAGGCTCCCTAGGGTCTACGGACCAGGGCTCGTGACCGCTTAGTCGCCGCGATATCCGCGGCCATCGCGGTAGCCCCGGCGGCCGCGCGGGTTGTAGCCCCGGTTGTCGGCGGCCCAGCGCTCGAAGGAGCCGTTCTGGAGGTGGTCGTAGTAGGTCGTCCGGTGGTGGTCGTCGGCCCAGATCGCCTGGACCTCCGCGACTTTCACCGCCGCACCGCCACAGACGTAACTGTCGACGAGGCGCCCCTCGAGCCGGACGTGGTCGCCCGAGCGCAGGCCGCCGACGGCGCCGACGAGGCCATAGACCTTGCCGTCGTGCTCGCGCAGGGTGGGGCAGCGGCCCATGTCGATGTAGCCGTCGACGTGCATGACACTCGGATCGCCCGCCGCGCGCGCCGCGCCGGGAAGGGCCAGGGCCGCCGTCATCAGGAGAGCGGTCCCGAAGGTTCGGATGCGGAGCTGTCGGTTCATGGTGATCTCCTCGCTTTCTTCTCTGGAGGGCGCCCGCAGTCGGGCTGCCTTCGATGGAAGAGGTAACAGCAAGGGAGATGCCATGTCCATAAAGCGCGTGAAATCAGGTGGTTGAAAAAATTGCTTGGTGCCATCCCGGAGGATGCGTCCTCGCGGGAGGTCAGCTTTCGGACGGGCGCCTGGCCGCCGGATTCTGATACCCTCCGGCGCCATGTCCGACCCCATCCTCATCCGTATCGCCCATAGTCCCGACTCCGACGACGCCTTCATGTTCTACGCCCTGACCCAGGGGCGGCTGGCGATCGACGGGCTCCGCATCGAGCACGTCCTCGCCGACATCGAGACCCTGAATCAGGCGGCCTTTCAAGGGACCTACGAGATCACCGCCTTCTCCTTCCACGCCTACGCACATCTCGCCGATCGCTACCAGATCATGCCCTCGGGGGCGAGCTTCGGCGACGGCTACGGGCCGATCGTCGTTTCGCGCCGGCCCTTGACCCGCGAGGAACTGGCCGGGGTGCGGGTCGCGATCCCCGGCGAGCTGACCACCGCTCACCTCGCCCTTCGCCTCTGGCAGCCGCGAGTGGAAACGATGCTCGTCCCCTTCGACCGCATCCTGGACGTGGTCAAGGACGGCGAGGCCGAGGCCGGGGTCGTCATCCACGAGGGGCAGCTCACCTACCCCGAGATGGGGCTCGACAAGGTGGTGGACCTGGGCGAGTGGTGGAAAGGGGAGACCGGTCTGCCCCTGCCGCTCGGCGGCAACGGCATCCGCCGCGATCTGGACGAGGCTCTGAAGCAGCGGCTCTGCCGGCTGCTCACGGCGAGCATCGAATACGGCCTCGACCATCGCGACGAGGCCCTGGAGTACGCGGTGCGCTACGCCCGGGGCCTGGAGGACGACCCGGTCCGTTCCGACCGCTTCGTGGGGATGTACGTCAACGACTGGACCCGGGACTACGGTGAGGCGGGGCGGCGGGCGGTGCAGCTCCTGCTCGACCGCGGCCACGCGGCGGGGCTCCTGCCCCACCGCATCGAGGCCGAATTCATGACCGGGTAAGAGATCTGTTGCCGATCCGGCGGATCAGCGGGTCGTCGCGACCGCCGGCTGCGCCGCCGGGGTCTCCGGGAGGAGGCCGGCCTGGCGCGGCATGAGGGTGAGGCCCGGCATGCAGCCCTTGGTCTTGACCACGTAGCCTTGGATCCAGACGTGCTGGCCGGGGCGTGAGCCCTCGATGTCGCGGAGGATGCTGAAGCGCCGGCCGTCGGCCGTCCGCACGCCCAGGCAGCCGAACTCGGCCTGCGTCAACGTTCCTTCAATCCGCACCTCCTCGCCGGCCGGTATCAGCTGCTTGGGTTTGGAAGTGCGGTGCATGCAACCGTTTGCCAACAGGGCGGCGGGCAGGAGGAACAGGAGCGTCCTGGCGTGTCGGGGATTCTTCAGCATGGTGTTTTCTCCTCGCTAGCTTGCCTCACGTCCTGGCATACAGCAAAGGTCGTGCCATGCGATGGATCTGATACCCTTCCGCGATGCCCGCGGCTCCTTCGTCTCCCCTTGTCCGTCCGGCCGCGCTCGTCTTCGATCTGGACGGCACCCTGATCGACTCCCGCCGCGACATTACCACCGCGATCAACTCCATGCGCGCCGGCTACAGGCTCCCGCCGCTCTCTCTGGAGCAGGTGGTGACCCTGGTCGGCGAAGGAGCGCGCGTGCTCATCGAGCGCGCGGTGGGGCGGGAGCTTCCGCTGTCCGAGATCGAGCCAGCCCTCCATATCTATCTCTCGAAATACGACGATATCTTACTCGATTCGACCCGTCCGTACCTAGGAGTGCCCGAAATGCTCGCCGCGCTCGCCCCGGTCTACCCCCTGGCCCTCCTCTCGAACAAGGGGGTGGCGCAATCCCGGCGCATCCTGGAGGGCCTGGGCCTCGCCTCCTACTTCCGCCTGATCCTGGGCGGCGACAGCTTTCCCACCCGGAAGCCCGATCCCGAGGGCCTGCACCAGATGGCCGAGCGCCTGGGCGTCCCCCCCAGCCGCCTGCTCCTGGTCGGCGACACCCGGATCGACGCCGCCACCGCCCAAGCCGCCGGCTGCCCCTTCTGCCTCGTCGAATGGGGTTTCCCCCATCCCTCGGCGCTCGACGGCATCGCGGCCGACCTGCGCGCCAAGGAGCCGGGAGAGGTGAGCGCGGCGCTGCTGGCGCTGTGATCCCCATGAAGACCATCGGCCTCCTCGGCGGGATGAGCTGGGAGTCGACCGTCCCCTACTATCGGCTGATCAACCAGCGCGTCGGGGAGCGGCTGGGTGGGCTGCACTCGGCGAAGATCGTCCTCTATAGCGTCGACTTCCACGAGATCGAGGTGCTGCAGCATGCCGATCGCTGGGAGGAAGCTGGCGAGCTCCTGGCGGCGGGAGCCCGGTCGCTCGAACGGGCGGGGGCGGATTTTCTCGTTCTCTGTACCAACACGATGCACCGGGTGGCGGGCGCGATCGAGGCGGCGGTCCGGCTGCCGCTGCTGCACATTGCCGATGCCACGGCGGCCGAGATCGCGCGAGCCGGGATGCGCCGGGTGGGTCTCCTGGGGACGCGTTTCACCATGGAACAGGAGTTCTACAGCGGCCGGCTCCAAGAACACGGCCTGGAGGTTCTGACGCCGGGCGCGAAAGACCGGGCCCTGGTGCATCGGGTGATCTATGAAGAGCTGTGTCGGGGAGAGATCCTCCCGGCCTCACGCCGGGAGTACGAGCGGATCGTGGAATCGCTGGTCGAGGTGGGGGCGGAGGGAGTGATCCTGGGCTGTACCGAGATCTCGCTTCTCGTGCCGCCCGGCAGCTCGGAGATCCCCCTGTTCGACACCACGGCGATCCATGCCCGAGCCGCCGCGGACTTCGCGCTGGAGGGGGAGGAAGGAGAGGGACCCGGATGAAGATGACCGACATCCCCTTCGGCGTGACCGACTGGTCGAAGATCGAGCCCACCGAGCACCCCGGAGAGACCGGCAAGGCTCTCTGGCGCACCTGCCAGTTCGGGTCGATCCGGGTTCGGATGGTGGATTACTCGCCGGGGTACCGGGCCGATCACTGGTGCAGCAAGGGCCACATCCTGCTCTGCCTGGAGGGAGAGCTCCACGTCGAGCTCGCCGACGGCCGCGTCTCCATCCTCACCCCGGGGCTCAGCTACCAGGTGGCGGACGAGGCCGAGCCACCCCATCGATCGGTCACCGCGACCGGGGCGAGGCTGTTCATCGTCGATTGAGCGAGAATAGAGCTTCGATGACCGGTCCTGTCTTCGTCTCCTACGCGCGGAAGAGCCCGGACGAGGCCCCGGCCCCGGCGATCCTCCCGCAGTACGAGGGCGTCATGCACTGGCAGAACCTCATCGGGCTCGACCAGGCGGTCGGCCGCTTCGTCGTGCTGGCGGACCGCTTCCGATTCGAGAGCGAGAAGCGGAGCTTCGAGATGCGCTTCGACGCGATCGTCGCGATCAAGGCCGGGGACATCATGCTGACGATTCAGACCGCGCAGGGGAAGCGGTACTTCAGCCGGGATACCTTCGCCGTGCCGGCCCCGGCGCTCGCCGCAGAGCTGCAATCCCACTGGCTGGCGGGACGGCCCAGGGCCTGAGCGGCCGGCCCGTCGATCCCGCCGCCCCCTACTCCGGCCCCTGGGGCAGCGCGAGGTGGTACTCGAAGAGGCCCGCCCCGCTGGCGAACCCGCCCGTTCCCATCAGCAGCCGGCGCGGATCGGCGGGATCGAAATCGATCGTCGATTCCTCGGTACCGAAAAGGCCGTTGTTCAACGGCTGCCAGCGCGTCCCCGGCGCCCGGCGGGAGGCGCCGCCGCGCCAGGCGGCGTAGACGGTGTCGGGGTCGGTCGGGTCGACCACCAGGGGGTGCTGGGCGGCGTCGTTGAAGGGGAAGAGGTATGGCGAGGGGAGGCCCGAGAGGCGCCGCCAGGTCGACCCGCCGTCCAGGCTGCGGTAGGTGTCGGTGTCGCCGAGGGCCCAGACGACGTCCGGGTTGGACGGGGCGGGAGCGACCGCGCGGAGGAGGTGGTCGGGGCTCCCGGTGAGGGCGAGGCTCCAGTGGAGGCCGGAATCGGTGCTCTTGTAGAGGCCGAGCAGCCAGATCGCCCAGACGGTTCCGGGCGCCCCGGGGCTCACGGCAAGATGGGAGCCTTCCCGGATCTCGGGCGCCTTGGTCCAGGTCTGGCCGCCGTCGGCCGAGCGGTAGACGCCCCCTCCGTCCGCCGTTCCCACCGGGGTCGTCGGCGAGGCCAGGAAGAGGACCTGCGGGTCGACCGGGTCGACGGCGAGGTCGGTGGCGTCGACACCCGCGGTCGGGTGGGGGCTCTGGGGAAAGGGGAGCGGCGTCCAGGTGGCGCCGCCGTCCGTCGTCTTCCAGACGATGTGCGGGTCTTCTCCGAAGGGGAAGGCGGTGCCGACGTAGACGGTGTCCGGATCGCTCGGGTCGACGGCCAGCGAGAGGACCTGTTGGAGGTCCAGGACCTTCACCCAGCTGGCGCCGTTGTCGCGGCTGCGATGGACACCGTCGTTGGCGGCGGCGAAGAGCGTGCCCGGCCGGCCGAAGGCGAGGCTCCAGATCGACGTGTTGACGAGGCCCTTGCCCGCCCGGCTCCAGGTGGCGCCGCCGTCGGTGCTGCGGAAGAGGTCGGTCAGGTTGTCGGCGGCGAGGAGCGGCCCGGCGGGGCTGATGGCCAGGGCGTAGACGGTCGAGAGGCCGCTCGGCAGGCCGCCCCCCTGGATCGGCTGCCAGGTCGCGCCGTCATTCGTCGTCTTGTCGATCGCGAACCGAGCCCCGGCCACGGTGGCCGAGGTGTACACGTAGGCAGTCGCCGGGTCGTGCGGGTCGAAGACGATCCCCAGCTCGACGTCGTCGAAATAGGGTTCCCAGGTCAAGCCCCGGTTGCGGCTGCGCTGGACGACGCCGCGCAGGACGTAGACGGTCCCCGAGCGCCGGGGATCGACGACGATCCGGTCGGGGGTCGAGCGGTTGCGGCGCGCCCAGTGCCGGCCGCCGTCCTCACTGACCCAGAAGCCGAAACCGCTGCTGCCGGAAAGGCCGGCGTAGAGGAGGCGCGGGTCCGTCGCGTCGACCGCCAGCGACCTTGCGGTGTAGAACTTGGGCAGGCCGCGCCCGGCAACGGCTTGCCAGGTGGTCCCGCTGTCGACGCTCTGGAAGATGCCTACGTCCGAGCCGGCATAGACGCGGGCCGGGTCGGAGGCGACCGGGGCCACGGCCCACACCTTGCTCCCCGGGACGGCGAGGGTGCTCCAGCTCCGCCCGCCGTTTTCGCTGCGCAGCATCGGCCCCTCCTCGTACCGCCCATAGATCAGCCGGCTGAGCCGGGGATGGACGACCAGCTCGGCGACGCGCGGCGAGGTCAACCCGGCGCTCCGCGTCTGCCAGGTCACCCCCCCGTCGACGCTCTTCGCGATCCCACCGCCCTCCATCCCGGCATAGGCGACGTCCGGCTGCTGTGGATCGAAGGCCACGGTGTTCACCCACGCCGGCCCGTCCGGTCCCAGGGGCGTCCATTCGAGTAGGCCGGCCGCAGCGGGCGAGGCGGGGAGGAGGACGAGGAGAGCGAGAAGGGGGAGCCGGGGGCGCATGGTGAGGAAGCATAGCGTAAGGGGGTACAAACCGCCGCCGCCGCCGAGATCCCGGGAAACGTCTGATATTCTTGAACGCTCAGTGACTTGCCAACGCTCGGTCGGTGAGGCGCCGCGGCGGACACTCCCTTCTCATGGCCCACACCGAACGGCATCGTACGTCGCACATCGGCTGGCTCCGCGCCGCCGTGCTGGGGGCCAATGACGGTCTCATCTCGACCAGCAGCCTGGTGGTCGGCGTCGCGGCGGCCCAGACCGCTCGGGAGCCGGTCCTCCTCGCTGCCCTGGCGGGGCTGGTCGCGGGTGCTCTCTCCATGGCGGCCGGCGAATACGTCTCGGTCAGCTCGCAGGCCGATACCGAACAGGCCGATCTGGCCCGCGAGCGGGGCGAGCTCGCCGCCGACCCGGAGCTCGAGCGGGCCGAGTTGGCCGGGATCTACGAGGCTCGCGGGTTGACTCCCAAGCTCGCCGACGAGGTGGCTCGGCAGCTCATGGCCCATGACGCCCTGGGCGCCCACGCCCGCGATGAGCTCGGGATGTCGGAGATCACCCGGGCTCGCCCCCTCCAAGCCGCCCTGGCCTCGGCGGCTGCCTTCGCGGCCGGGGCGGCCCCGCCGGTCCTCTTGGTCGTGTTACTTCCGTTGGCCCACCTCAACGCGTTCGTGGTCGCCAGCTCCCTGCTCCTGCTCGCCGTCCTCGGGGCCGTGGCGGCGCGCCTGGGCGGGGCCCCGCTCCTTCGAGGAGCAGCAAGGGTCACCTTCTGGGGAGCGGTGGCCATGGGTTGCAGCGCGCTGGTCGGCCACCTTTTCGGTGCGGTGGTCTGAGAGGCTCTCGCTCCCATGAGCACGAACACCGACTGGTATCAGGAGCAACGAGGCGCGATCGAGGCGTGCTGCCGGGGCCTGACAGCCGAAGGGGTAGTCGAGCCGCTCTCCGAGGAGGAGAGGGAGGCCCGGAGTTGGAATCTGTGCGAGTTGGCATCCCTGGTGGAGGGTAACTTCCACCTGCAACTCGACGTCGACGGCCTATCCGAGGAAGAGCGCCTTGCCTATGAGCGCCGCGTCACCTTCGACGGCAATCCTTTCGCGAGCCCGCACGGTGCGTACCGCCTCCCGTTCTGGCTTCTTGCCGACGGCCGGCGCGTCGGCACGATTGCCGTCGGCACGATGTGCTCGGGGCGCGATCTGGTCTCCATTTCCAGCCTGTACGTCAACCCGGCCGAGCGGAAGCGAAACATCGCCCGCCGGACCCTCGAAGCGGTCCTCCGCACAGCGATCACTCAGGGTGCCGGGGGCATTCGGCTCGAGACCCACTGGACCTGGCAGCCCGCGGTGCGCTTCTATGCCCGGATCGGGATGTGGGTGTGGATGTGGAAACACGATCTGGTGTTCACCTGGCAGCCGGAGCTGCCGCCGTATCGCGTCGAGATCGACGGCACCGAGGCCCGCTTCCTGATCCAACTGGAGGGCCAGTGGCGAGCTGTGGTCGCCGCGCGCAATCTTGGAGATCGGCTCGGCTGGGAGGAGGATGCTCTCCCTCCTCAGCCGATTCAGATGTCTCATGCGATTCCCGGCACCTTTGCGGTCCACCTCGCGCTGGCCGGCTGGCCGCTCGTGCGCTCCGACGAGAACTGGGAACGTCGTTACCACTGGTCCGACGCGGGGGATCCCGAGGGCCTCGCCTACAAGATCGAAATCTTCGAGGCCGTGTCCCGCCAGCGCGGTTTCGAGGTCCGCACCCCACGCATCCCGGGGATTCAGTACCGTTCTTTGGATGAGATGGAATGAATGAGGGCGCCGGGGCAAGGCAAGGATGTCGTCACCGTCGAGGCCGTGCTGGTGGCCATTGCGGTCGCGGCGTAGCTATGCCAGAGAGGAACTCCGGAACGGAGATCGCCCACTCGGGAAACTTCTGCAACATCTTCTGATCGTAGGTGATGACCTTCCAGCCGCGGACTGCCGCAAGGGCGACAAAGAGAGTGTCGTAGGCAGGGTGATCGCGGGTTATCGCCAAATCGAGGGCGGGCTCCCGCAACTCGTCGGTCGGTACGAGCTGGACCAGATCCTCGCTCTCCGCGATCAGGGCTTGAGCAGCCTCGGGAGCGAGTTGCCGGGCTCGCGACCACTGCCAGAGCACATTGAGGAGCTCGGCACGCAAGAGATCCGGCGCCCAGACCTCCTCCGCGGCTCGCAACGCGGCAATCGAATCGTTGTGGAACTCGGTGAACCCGAGAAGGGCGTAGGCGATCACCATCGTGTCGAAGACCACCTACTCCCGCCCTTCTCCAATCCATCTCTCGATCTCTTCCGGCGAGGCCTTGGGGAGATCCTTCCACCGCGCCTCGATCCGGCGGAGGACATCTTCCCTGGATCGATACCGGCGCTCGATTAGACTCCGCAGCTCCTGCTCCATGGAATGCCCATGCTGGGCCGCGCTCGTCTTGACGCGTTCAACGATCTCTTCCGGGACATTCCGAATGGTCAGGGTGGCCATGGTGTTCGCCTCCTGCTGCGAGTCTAGCCCTCTCGGGAGAGATCTGCAAGCAAGTTGCTAGCACTCCACCGCGCTCCCTACCCGCTACCTCGACTCCAGCCCCTGCGCCAGCAGCCGTTGCTGGCGGTCGCGGCACAGCCGTCCGACCCGCAGACGCTATTGGTGCTAGAATAGGGTGGAATTCTGGTCCGAATACGGATCTGAGAGGTCGTTATGAAAGCGTTGCACCTTTCCGAGGACATTCTCCCCCTAGGCGACTTCAAGACGCAGGCTTCCCGCGTGCTTCGCCAGCTCAAAGATTCCCAGCGGCCGGTCGTCATCACCCAGAACGGGAGGCCGGCAGCAGTGCTGATCACTCCCGAGGAGTTCGACCGTATGCACGAGCGGGAAAGCTTCCTCGCAGCCGTGCGGGAAGGGTTGGACGACGCTGAGGCCGGACGGCTCGTCGAGGATGAGAAAGTAGAGCTAATCCTGCGAGAAGAGTTTGGTCCTCCGGAACCGCAGTGAAGGTCCGCTGGTCGAGCCGTTCCCTTAAAGATCTCCGCGAGATCGGTGACTTCATCCGTCGGGATAACCCGGCGGCGGCTCGTCGCTGGGTGCACAGCCTCCAGGAGCGAGCCCGAAAGGCGGCCAGTCTTCCCCGGGCCGGCCGCGTGGTCCCGGAACTCGATCTCGACAACGTCCGAGAGGTGTTCCTGGGAAACTACAGGATCGTCTATCGCCTCCGGGAGAACGGAATCGAGATCCTGACGGTCTCCGAAGGGCACCGGCTCCTCCCGATCGACCCTCCCGAGGATTGAAACCAGATCCGGCGTGCCTTCCTGTCCCTACCCCACCTCGAACTCCACCCCCTGCGCCAGCGGCAGCTCGGTGCCCCAGTTGATGGTGCAGGTCTGGCGACGCATGTAGGCCTTCCAGGAGTCGGAGCCGGCCTCGCGGCCGCCGCCGGTCTCCTTTTCGCCGCCGAAGGCGCCGCCGATCTCGGCTCCGGAGGTGCCGATGTTGACGTTGGCGATGCCGCAGTCGCTGCCGGTCGCGGCGAGGAACCGCTCGGCCGAGCGCATGTTGAGGGTGAAGATCGCCGAGGAGAGGCCCTGCGGCACCGAGTTGTGGATGCGGATCGCCTCGTCCAGGTCGTCGAACTCGAAGAGGTAGAGGACCGGGGCGAAGGTCTCCTCGCAGGTGATCGGCATGTGCGCCGTGGCCTCGACGAGGGTCGGCTCGACGAAGAAGCCCGGACGGTCGAGACGCTTGCCGCCGTAGAGGATCGTGCCGCCCTGGGCTTGGATCGTTTCGATCGCCTGCATCATGTTGTCGACCGCCCCGCCGTCGATGAGCGGCCCCATGAGCGTCCCGGGCTCGGCGGGATCGCCGATCCGGATCGAACCGTAGGCGGCGACCAGGCGGCGCTTCATCTCGGCGGCGATGCCGCGCTGGAGGAAGAGCCGGCGGGTGGACGTGCAGCGCTGGCCGGCGGTGCCCACCGCCGCGAAGAGGACGCCACGGAGGGCGAGGTCGAGATCGGCGTCGTCCATCACCACGATGCCGTTGTTGCCGCCCAGCTCGAGGAGCGGACGGCCGAGCCGGTCGGCGAGGACCTTGCCGATCTCCTTGCCCATGCGGACCGAGCCGGTGGCGGAGAGGAGCGGCAGCCGCCGGTCGGCGACCATCGCCTCGCCCACGCCGCTCCGGCCGCCCAGGATGAGATTGAAGATCGGCGGGGCGCCGTTGGCGGCGAGCACGCGTTCGGCGATCTTGGTGACCGCCAGGGCGGTGAGCGGCGCCTGGTGCGACGGCTTCCAGATCATCGAGTCGCCGCAGACCGCGGCCACCGCCGCGTTCCAGGCCCAGACCGCGACGGGGAAGTTGAAGGCGGTGATGATGCCGACCGGCCCCAGCGGGTGCCACTGCTCGTACATGCGATGCCGGGGGCGCTCGGAGTGCATGGCGAGGCCGTAGAGCTGGCGCGACATGCCGACCGCCAGGTCGCACATGTCGATCATCTCCTGCACCTCGCCCAACCCCTCGGAGAGGACCTTGCCCACCTCCAGGGTCACCAGCCGGCCGAGCTCCTCCTTGTGCTTGCGCAGCTCCTCACCCAGCTGGCGGACGATCTCGCCGCGGCGCGGCGCCGGCCAGGTCCGCCACTCCTCGAAGGCGCGGACCGAGGCGGCCGCCACCCGTTCGTAGTCCGCTGCGGTGGCCATGTGGACGGCGGCCAGCGGCTCGCCGGTGGCCGGGTTGATCGACTCGACCCGCTTGCCGGAGGTCTCGATCCAGGTGCCGTCGAAGGCCCCGGAGTTTTCAGACGCGAGCCCCAGGGCGGACAAGGTGCTCGAAAGAGGGCTGGCAGTAATGACGGTCATAGGGGATCTCTCCTGATGAGGTGGGGGCGAAGTGAAAACGTAAGGATACCGCAACTTCTTCCGCGCCCTGGTAGGATCGGCCGATGAAAGAGGGAATCGGACGCATCATCCGGGCCGAGCAGGAGCGCTACCTGGAGCGGGCGCTGCCGCCCCGCGATCCGCTCCTCGCCGAGATGGAGGCGGTGGGCGGCCGGGAGGACATCCCGATCTCCGACCCGGAGGTCGGCCGCCTGCTCGAGGTGCTCGCCCGGGCGAGCGGCGCCCGGCTCATCGTCGAGGTCGGCACCGCCATCGGCTACGGCACCCTCTGCCTGGCGCGCGGGGCGCCGGAAGCGCGGGTGATCTCGATCGACACCGACCGCGAGCGCCTGGCCCGGGCACGCGCCTATCTCGAACGGGGAGGGGTCGCGGAGCGGGTCGAGCTGATCGAGGGGAAGGCCCTGGAAGTCCTGCCCCACCTTCCCGGTCCCATCGACCTCGCCTATGTGGACGCGGTCAAGACCGAGTACCGGCGCTATCTGGACCTCCTGCTCCCCCGGGTCCGGGTCTCCGGGCTCCTGGTCTTCGACAACCTGCTCTGGAAGGGGCACGTCGCCGAGCCGCCCGAGGAGGACGACGCCAACGCCGACGCCCTGCGCGCCTTCAACGGCTACCTCCTCATCCACCCCCAGCTGCGCGCCTCCCTCCTCCCCCTGGGGGATGGAGTGGGCCTCGCCACCAAGACCAAGCCGCTGGTGAGCGAGATGGGCGGACCGTTCTAGGGTACGGGCTCCGTCGGGTTCCGAGGACCTGCGACTGGCTGCGCGCAGCGCCCGAAGGAGCAGGCCCGCAGGACCCGACGGAGCGACCTACGGCGGCGGCGACAGCGGCTCGGTGAGCCGCCCCCGCACCTCTTCCAGGCGCCGCTTCATCTCGCGGGCGCTCCCCGGCCGCCGCCCCGGGGTGCGGTGGAGGGCCCCACGGAAGAACTGGCCGAGGACCGGATCGAGGTCGGGGCAGGTCTGCTCGTAGTCCGGCACCCGCCCCTGGCGGATGCGCTGCAGGGTCTGCTTCATGTCCATGCCGGCGAAGAGCTTGCGCCCCAGGATGCACTCATAGAGCACGACGGCGAGCCCCCAGAGGTCGAAGGCGGGGTTCGGCGCCTCGGCGTTCAGCGCCTCCGGCGAGAGGTAGGAGAGGGTGCCCACCAGCTGGCGGGAGAGGGTGACCGAGGTGGGGGAGTGGTTCCACAGCGAGGTCGGCGAGAGCACCTCCGACTCCTCCTCCTCCTCGCCGTCCGACGCCGCCGGCCGGTCCGGCCGCAGGTCCAGGAGGACGCGGGCGATGCCGAAGTCCATCAGCTTGGGGACCCCGTCCCGGGTGTAGCCGATGTTGCTCGGCTTGATGTCGCGGTGGAGGATGTCGGCGCCATGGAGGTGCTCCAGCGCCTCGGCCATGGCGATCCCCAGCTCCACCGTGGCGCGGGCGGAGAGTCGCCCTTTCTCGATCCGCTGGGTGAGCGTCCCCCCCTCCATCAGCTCCATGATGAGGAGCGGCGTGCCCTGCCAGGTCTCCAGGCCGAAGACCCCGGCGAGGTGCCGGTGGGAAACCGCGGCGGCCGTGCGCGCCTCGCGGCGCAGCCGCATGGCGTCCTCCGGCGAGACCCGTTTCAGCGTTTTGATCGCTACCGCCCGGCCGAGCCCCAGGTCGGTGCCGCGGTAGACGACACCCATGCCGCCGGCCCCCAGCCGGCGCTCGAAGCGGAACCGGCCGGGCAGCACGTAGGGGACGACCGAGGGCTCCAGCCGGCGGCTGCAGTTGCCGCACAAGACGGTGTAGTGAAGATAGAGGGCGCCGCAGGAGAGGCACTCCTTGGCGTTCTCCGGCGGCGGATGGTGGTGGGCGGCCGGCTCGACTGCGCAGCCGGGGAGCGAGTCGTCCGAGCCGCGGGAGGACCAGGTCTCTTTGAGCTCCAGCTCGAGCCCGAGGGCCGCCGAGTTGGCGATGTCGACCAGGAGCTTGCGGTCCTCCTTCAAGAAGGGGAGGCCGCTCTTCTTCTCTCCCAGACCGATGAGCCCGAGGAGCGAGCCGTCGCGGGCCCAGACCGGCACCAGCAGCCGGAAGCCGGCGTCGGTCAACCAGTGGCGGTCGGCCTCGGGGAGCTTGGCGAGGCCGGAGCCGGGCTGGTCGAGGTCGATGGGGAGCGGGTCGGAGGCGCCGGCGATCCGCTTCACCAGCTCCGCCGAGGCGTCGAGCTTGCGCGCCCGGCTGCGCGGATCGACGAGGTTGCCCGAGCGCGGGTCCTCGATCAGCATGGCGATGCTCTGCAGGTGGAGGGCCTGGTCGATGCCGCGGCAGAGGAGGTCGGCGATGTCGCGCACCTCGTGGGTCTCACGGATGCGCTGCACCACCCGGGTGAGGATCCGCCGGGCGTCGTACTGCTCGCGGAAGAAGCGCCGGTCGATGCTCTCCAGGAGCCGCCCGCGGTAGCGCAGGGCGGCGAAGCCCGCCACTGTCCAGGCGAGGAGAAGGAGGGCCTGGGGGCCGGAGAAGAACTGGTCGACCTTGAGCTCCCGACGGCTGTAGACGTAGGAGCAGAGGACGGCGAAAGGCACCGCGGCGAGGCCGAGGGCCGAGTAGCGGGCGAGGGCGTACTGGAGGGCCCGGCGGGCGATCAGCCGGACCGGCAAAACGTGATGGACGAGGACGGCGTAGGCGGTGGTCAGGGGGAGGGTCAGGAGGAAGGCCTCCGCCGGCCAGGCCACTCGGTGCTGGAGACGAAGGTCGTGGGTCGCGGCGCGCTTGAAATGGGGGACGACGACCTCGGCCAGGAGCACGAGCAGGCTGGGGATCAGGGCGAAGACCAGGGCGGCGGCGAAAAGGCGGACCCGCCGCCCCTCCTCCGCCCGGGCGAGCCGCGCCTTGTAGAGGAGGATGGCGGGCAGCGGCAGGAGGAGGAACAGGATCAGATAGTCGTAGAGGTCGCCGAGCCCCCGGGAGATCGCCGGGTTTCCCGGCGCGACGAGCGCCGCCACCAGATAGGCGGTGAAGAGGGCGAAACCGGCCCACGCCGAGACCGCGGCGCCGGCGGTGATCAGCCGGCGCAACCGCCGTGGCGCCGGCGCCTCCGGGAAGACGCGGGCGAAAGACCACAGGAAGAAGGGGAGGAAGTCGTCGAGCTTCAGGCCGTTCGCGGTGCGGACCAAATCGAGCCAGAGCCCCTGCTCCAGAGAGGTCGCCAGCTCCGCCAGCGAGCGCCGGCAGTAGCAGCCTGCCAGCACCAGGAAGAAGCCGCCCAGGGCGGTCGCCCGCGGATCCTCGGCACCGGTCGCGAAGAGGAGCAGCGAGGCGCCGCCGAACCCCAGGATGACGGAGAAGTCCATCGGCCCCAGAGGGCCGCCATGATGCAGCACGGCCAGGAGCGTGGCGGCGATCTTGACCGCCACCAGCAGGAGGACCAGCCGCGCCCAGAGCGGGAGCCGCACCATGCTTCCCCGAGAGGACCGCCGGGGCTACGGCGGCGGCGGCGGACCGCAGAGGATGGTGTCGGAGTTGATCTCGACCTGCGGCGCGGCGATCGTCACCTGGTCGGCGGAGATCACCGTCTTGCCGGCGAGATGGGTCTGCGCGGCGACCATGCGGCCGAGCGCCCGGATCCGCTCCAGGGCCTGCACCGCGTACTTGTCCCAGTTGGCGATCGCGTCGTCCGTGACCATCCGCGAGTAGCGGTCGTAGAGGGCCGTACAGGCCTCCTGCGAGACGCGCACCTCGCCGGTCCCCTGGCCAAAGGCGACACACACCTGCGCCAGGATTCCCTCTCTCGTATAGGGCATCAGAACCCCCTTCTGGAGCCAAAAAGAAAACCGAACCGATTATTGCCTGAAATCCGCTGTGATCCCCATGGAATGTTTGGTATCAACATCCCCAAATGTGTTTACGAATGTTAAAAGCCTAATGCAAGAACTCTCGTTCGTCAAGGAGGGAGGTGCCCTCTCCCGGGGGCCAAGGGGGGGCGGGCCGGGAGAGGGGGGTAGGGGGGTGAGGGGTCTCAGTACTTGACGCTGCAGCCGTAGGGCTTGGTGGCGGCGGGGTCCGGCGCCTTGCTGGCGCGCTCGGCGGTCAGGCCGCCGTCGACGAAGTTGACCCGCGCGATCTTCGCCTTCCGGCCGCCCGGATCGTCGTCGATGGCGCCGTTGTAGGCGATCTTGCCGTCCTTGCCGACGATGAACATGTGGGGGGTGGTCTTCGCCCCGTAGGCGTGGCCCACGGTGCCCGACTCGTCATAGAGCACGGCGTAGTGGATGCCGTTCTTGTCCGCCCAGGCCTTGTGCTCGGCCGGCGGCAGGAAGTCGCGCGAGTCCCGGCTGGTGCTGTTGATCCCCAGCCAGACCACCTCGCCGTACTTGGCGGCCAGGGTGGTCATCGTCTTCTCCTGGGCATGGCGGTCGGAGAAGGGGCAGTTGGGGTTGATCCACTCGAGGACCACGACCTTGCCGGCGTAGTCGGCGAGGGCGTGGGTCTTGCCGTCCAACCCCTTGAGGCTGAAGGCGGGAGCGGTTTCGCCGACGGTCCCCATGGCGAGGGCGGGGAGGGCGGTCAAGACGAGGGCGGCGAGGGCGACGAGGCAGGCGGCCGGTTTGGCGATCCGATTCCATCGACGCATGAAAAACCTCCTTGGTCGAGCGGCTCCGTCCCCTCCTGGGGGGACGGAGCGAGGGTTCATCCGATCCGGCCCTGCACGGCGAGCCAGACGGCGGCGCCGGCGCAGAGCCCGAGGGCGACGACGAGCGCCCCGGCTAGCTTACCGCGTCCCGCGGCCGTTGCGCGCAGCCAGGCGAGAAACGCCATGCCGAGGAGCGACAGCTCGACCCCGGCCAGCGCCTCCGTCCGTACCCCCCGGGAGAGGGCATAGAGGAAGCCCAGGGTGCCCGCGGCGGCGAGGAAGCCGGCGGACTCCTGGAGGGCCTTCCTCGCCGGGCTCCGGCGGGGGCGCTCCCCGAGGAGGCCCCAGCCATAGAGGGCGACGAGGGTCGAGAGCATGGCGGCGAGGGCGAGGCCCAGGGTCCGGGCGAAGCTGCGGCCGGGGGCCACCTCCACCAGGGGAGGCGGGGCGGCCAGGGAGACCGTGGCCGGTCCGGCGAGGGCGACCGGCCTTCCGTTCCCCTCGCCGGGGAGCTGGAGGCCGGTGGCGGTCCAGGCGAAGGGGAAGGTGGCGGGGAGCGGCTTGCCCACCTGCTTGCGGGTGAGCGGCACCCGGAAGCGCAGGCCGTCCGCCAGTCGGGTCACCTCGGGCTTGCCGGTCTCGAAGAGGTCCTGGGGCTCGAGGAAGAGGTCGGCGCCGGCGGGGGTGGTGGGGGCGGCGGTCACCGAGCGGATTTGGACGGTCAGGGCCGGCGTGGGCGAGGCGGTGAAGCCGGTCTCCGCGGTGACCCCGCCGGGTCGAGCGCCGAGGGCGACCGGCAGCCGGTCCCGGGCGGCCGCCAGGAGGGGGGCGGTCGCCGGGTCCGCCGCCTCCCGGCCCGGCGCCGCGAGCGGCTGATCGAGGGTCAGCCGACTGTGGAAGGGGATGCAGTCCACCTGGCAGACGACGTAGTCGACCTCGGCGGTGATCCGCTCCCGGTCCGCCGTGCCGGCGGCGAGTTGGGTCTCGACCGGGTAGACCACCTCGTCCGCATAGCCGAAGGCGACGAGGCCGCCGCGCAGCTCGAAGCGGTGCGGGGCGGGCCACAGCAGCTCCCCGTGCACCCCGCCGGGCGACCCGGCGAGGGTGAGCGCGGGCGGGTAGCCGGCGTCGCCGCTGTTCTTCCAGTAGACGTGCCATTCCGGCTGCAGGCGGAAGTGGAGGCCCAGCCAGGCGCCGGAGGCGTTGCCCGGCGCCACCCGGTACTGGCTGATCAGCCGCACCCGGGAGGGGCCGTTGACCGCCCAGTCGCCCGCCACCCCCGCCGCCGGGAGGGGGAGGGTGGCGAGGAGAGCGGTGCCGAGGAGGAGCGTGCGTCGCATCTTCCCAAGGGTACCCTACTCGCTGCCGGCCGCCTCCGCGGCGGGGACCGGCAGTCCCGGCCCGTCCGACCTTTCCGGCCGCCGGCCTCGCCGCGGCTTGAGCCCGAAACGGTGGAGCTGCGGGCTCGTCGGGCCATAGGCCGCCTGGATGAGATGGCGGAGGCGCTGCTCCGCCTCCTCGCCCCGCGTGATCGTCCGTTCCAGCCGCTTCGCCTCCACCAGAGCCCGGCTGCGCAGGCGCTGACACGAGGTGCGGGTCTTCAAAGTCTCCTCGAGGATCGCCGAGAGCTCGCCGCGGAGCTCCGCGAGCCCCGGGATCTCGTCCGCAGCCTCCTCCGGCGGCGCAATGAGCCCCCGCCAGACATGGGTTCGTTCGGCAAAGGAAATCTTCGTCATCCGCAGGCTCCTCGTACGGGGTCAAGAGAAACCGGGGGAGCTTACAGCAGCCGGGGAGATTTGGGGGAGAGTCGCCCGAAATTGGGGAACCGTTCCCCGCAATTGGGGAAGAGCTGCCCAATTTTGGGGAAGGGTTCCCCGTTTTCGGGGAAGGGTTCCCCAAGATGGGGGAGACGTTGCCCGATTTCGGGGAGGCGTTCCCCAATTTCGGGGAACCGTTCCCCAATTTTGGGGAGGTCTTCCCCGATTTGGGGGAAGCGTTCCCCGAAAGCGGGGAAGTCTTCCCTCATTTCGGGGAGGTGTTCCCCGATTTGGGGGAAGCCTCGCCCAATTTGGGGCAGCCGTTCCCCGGGCGTTTCAGATCCCCCGGCCGATCCGCTCGCGCTTCAGGAAGGCGGCGATCTGGCGGGCGAGCTGGACAGTCAGCCGCTCTTCCTCGCACGCCTGCTGAAACATGAGGAGGGCGGCCATGGCCTCGCGGTGAACCTCGCGCGACTCGAAGGCGGGCATGATCTCGACGGCGAGCCGCTTGATTTCCGCCGTCCGCCCCTCCTGGGCAAAGAGGATGGCGAGGTCGAGCGAGACCAGGGCGGCATCATAGCCCATCTCCTTCTCCAGAAAGGCCCGCTGCACCTCGCGCAGCAGGGCCTCCGCCTCCACCTTGCGGTCGCGGCCGAGGGCGATCATGGCCTCGGCCCAGAGCAGGCGCACCCGGTCGAGCGGCTGCGCCGACTCGCGGAAGAGCGTCTGGACTTCGGGCAGGAGGCGCTCGGCCTCCTCGTGGCGGCCGGCGAGAGTGAGGCAGCCGAGGAGGTTGTAGCGGAGATACGAGAAGAGCCGGGGATCGGCTGTGGCGTCGATCTCCGAGGAACTCCGGTCGAGGAGAAGGATGGCGTCCTCCAGCTGACCGAGTTCCTCGAGGATCTTTGCCTTGTTGAGGATGACTCTACCGAACTCTCGGAAAGCGCCTTCCTCCCGATACAGCCTCAGAGCACGGTCGGCCAGCGTGAGAGCCTCGTCAAGACGTCGCTGAGCGCGCCGTAGCGAGACCTTGAGATCCAGAATCTCTGCCTGAACCCGGGTGTTCCCGCTGGTGCTTCGTGCAAGGTAGCCTTCCGCTTTCCGAAAGGCGTCCTCGGCGCTCCGCAGCTCGCCCACCACCCGCCGCGCATTGCCGAGGCATGCATGAGCCTGGGCGCGAAGATCGAGCACCCAGTTCGGATCGTAGACCTCGTCCAGATGCCCGGCCACGCGGACGGCCAAGTCGGCGAGATCGACCGCCTTCATGGGGTCCGCGAAAACGGCCTCCCGGCTCCGGCGCAGGAGGAGGCGGCAGAAGCCCCAGATGTGCAGCTCCTCCTGCTCCTCGACGATCTGCAGCTGCTCCTCGAACGGGTGCTCGGCGAGCTCGGCCAGCAGCTCTGGCGCCTGCCGGCTCTCGAAGACCGCCACCGACTCGTCCCAGTGGCCGATTTCCTCCTGGAGCCGGCGGATCTCCTCGTAGCGCTCCCGGCAGACATCACACAGCGCCAGGAGATGGGGCGCGACCTTGCTCAGGACCTCCTCGTGCTCCAGGCGGTTCGAGAGCCAAAGGGCCAGTGAGTCGAGCGACAGGTGGGCATCCTCCACATCCTCCTCCTTGCCAGAGAAAAAGCAAAATCATGCGTTCCCACAAGAGACAGTCGCCGGAGATCGCGGTTTAGTGACACTCGAAAAACGGGCCGGTGGGGAGCCGGCCCATCAGAAAGGGGGCGGGGCGGGGGTCAGTGCGAGCCATTGGGGTCGATCAGCACCCCTTCCGCTCCTGAGAGATGGGTCATGGAGGTGCGACCGGGCGTGGCCACGGCGTGGGAGCCATTGGGGTCGATCGTCATCCCCTCTTCGCCCCAGAGGCTCTGGAGGAGACTCCAGAGCCGGGCGAAGACCCCTTCCTCGGCCTGGACGTGGCGAGCAGGGCCGGACGGAGCGGCGAACGAGGCGGAAGGGAGGCAGACGAGGGCGGCCAGGACGAGGACGGCGAGAGTGCGGCGCAACGAGACCGAAAGCATGATCGGACTCCTTTCAAAGAGGGCAGGGTCCCGCGCCCGGCACCATCGCCGGGGCGGACCCGCCTACAAGGAAAGTTGTCCACCAGGGACGAACCGGGTCTCGATCCGCACCCCCGGTGTCACGCTATTGCCTCCTGCGGTGATTACATCCCTAGAGGGACAACGCGGCGGGCCCCTCATCCCCCTCCCGGGCTATGGGTGTAGAGACGTCCCTGGCGTGAACGACATCCTTCGCAGGCCACGGGGACGGCGGGACGT
>Ga0137403_10002015_pt1 | contig 25342 bp, 20 predicted proteins | sample CZOMad2_1_16fung_FD_122057 | JGI IMG/M metagenome (GOLD analysis project Ga0137403, IMG submission 122057) | Vadose zone soil fungal communities from Angelo Coast Range Reserve, California, USA - CZOMad2_1_16fungal (Hybrid Assembly) | ecosystem: Environmental > Terrestrial > Soil > Vadose zone... | reverse complement strand
CTTGAGAGGAACCCAACACTTTGAGTTTGAACATTAGGAATATTGCCATTATTGCGCACGTCGACCACGGCAAGACCACGCTGGTGGACGCCATGCTGCGCCAGAGCGGGACGTTTCGCTCGAATGAGGCGGTCGTGGACCGCGTCATGGATTCGAATGAACTGGAAAAAGAGCGTGGCATCACGATTCTAGCCAAGAATACGGCTGTGTTTTATCACGGCGTGAAGATCAACATTGTGGATACCCCGGGCCACAGCGACTTCGGCGGCGAAGTCGAGCGCGCGCTGAAAATGGTGGATGGCGTGATGCTGCTGGTGGATGCCAGCGAAGGGCCGCTGCCGCAGACGCGCTACGTTTTGACCAAGGCGCTCGAAGCTGGGATGCCCGTGATTGTTGTGGTCAACAAGATCGACCGTCCCGATGCGCGGGCGCAGGAAGTTTTGAATGAGATCTATGACCTCTTCATTGATCTCGACGCCAAAGAAGAGCAGCTCGATTTTCCTGTGCTGTACACGAATGCGAAGGCGGGAACTGCATCGACCGACCGTGAGACCCAAGGGCCAAACCTCGAGCCCCTGTTTGACGCGATAGTAAAGACGATTGAACCGCCCAAGGGCGATGCTGCCGGGCCGTTGCAAATCTTGGTGGCGAATCTCGATTACAGCGATTACCTCGGGCGTCTCGCAATTGCGCGCGTCTTCAATGGAACGATGACGACCGGCGAAGACGTGGTGATTGCAAAGCTGGACGGGACGCTCCATAAGACCAGAATCACCAAATTGTTTTCGTTTTCAGGTCTGAAGCGCACGGATTGCACGGAGACCGAACTCGGCGACATTATCGCGGTCGCGGGAGTGGAAGGGATCACGATTGGCGAAACGATCACGGACGTAGCGAATCCGGCGCCGCTGCCGCCGATTGTGATCGACGAGCCTACCATCGCGATGCTGTTCACCGTGAACACATCGCCCTTCGCCGGTCGGGAAGGTCAATACGTGACCTCGCGGAATTTGCGCGACCGGCTGACGAAAGAGCTGCTAACCAACGTATCACTACGCGTGGAAGACACTGGCACAACGGATTCCTTCAAAGTCCTGGGTCGGGGAGAACTCCAGCTCTCGATTCTCCTGGAAATGATGCGGCGCGAAGGCTTTGAGCTAATGGTAGGCAAGCCCGAAATCGTGACTAAGCGTGTCGACGGCAAGCTGATGGAGCCGGTGGAAATGCTGACCATCGATGTGCCGGAAGAGTTCGTCGGCGTCGTGATGGAGCAACTCGGTGCACGGAAGAGCACCGTCGTCAATATGCACAATCACGGCTACGGCCGGGTACGCATTGAGTTTCGAGTTCCGAGCCGCAGCCTGATTGGCCTGCGCAGCCAACTGCTCACCGATACGCGCGGGACCATCGTTATGAATGCCCTGTTCGACGGGTACATCGAGTGGCAGGGCGATATTCCTCACCGGCTGACCGGAGCGCTCATCTCGGATCGCGACGGAGTTTCCACGGCTTATGCGCTCTGGGGTTTGCAGGAACGTGGCGAACTTTTCTGCGGTCCCGGAGTTGAGCTGTACGAGGGCATGATTGTCGGGGAGAACGCCAAAGACAACGACCTCGACGTCAACGCCGTTCGCGAGAAGAAACTGACGAACATGCGTTCGTCCTCGGCGGATGAAGCGCTGCGGCTCGTCCCGTTCAAGCATCTAAATTTGGAACAAGCCATAGAATTCATCACCGACGACGAATTTGTTGAGGTCACCCCGAAGTCCCTGCGGCTGCGCAAGAAAGTGCTGCAATCGAACAAGCGCAAGCGCGGACCTGTGGTGGTGGAAGCGTAGTCCCGATGGCTAAGTCCGCGGCAAATCCGAAGTCGGGTTGCCAAGAGGCTCAGGCATCTCCACAGGTATTTCTCGTTCCCTGTTCCTGCGGCCGCAACATCGCGGTCTCCGGTAGCGACCCGACACCAGGACCTCACGGGCGGCACCTGCGTTGTCCCGACTGTGGCAAGAAGCACGACCGACATTTCCGCGCCATGCGGTTTGACTATGGCGGCGGATACTGGACGTCGGAAGGCTGTTGACTCCGCGGTGGCCGTTTCCGGTTTCAAAGATGTCCCGGCATCGAGCGAATCCGGAATTTTCGCTGCCGGGCAGGCGAGGCGCCTGCCCTACGTGAGCCGGTCTGACCGCTGCTGAGAATCTCGCTCCGGCCCCTGACAGACCTGCTATACTCGCCTCCTCGTTTGACTGTCCGCAACTCCGGCCCCGTCTCGGGGAAGATCTCCGCTCGCCGAAGCCGCCCACACTCAGACTAATCCGTACCCTCGAGGCGATCGCGTGAAGAACATTTTCGTTGGCAACTTGGATTTCCACACTACGGAAGAAGAACTCCGCCATGCATTTGAACCGTACGGGCAAATTGACAAGGTCAGCATCATGACGGAGCGGGAAACTGGCCGTTCGCGTGGATTTGCGTTTGTGGAAATGACCAACGCCGAAGAGGGAGACAAGGCCATCACGGCCCTGAACGGATCGCAGATCGGTACGCGCACGGTGAACGTGAATGAAGCGCGACCGCGGGAAGAGCGTCCCAAGGGCGGAGGAGGCGGTGGCGGAGGATTCCGGCCCGGCGGCGGTGGGGGCGGCGGACGGGGTGGCGATCGCGGCGGGGATCGAGGTGGTCGCAAAGGCGGCGGTGGCGGCGGACGCGGCGGAGACCGTGGTGGTGGTGGCGGACGCTGGTAGAGGCTGGATTTAGTTCCGGCAGAGTTCGAACTTCTTCAGCAGGGCGAGCTTAAGCGGCTCGCCCTTTGTTTTACGAAATTCAAATATTCCTAGCCGTATTTTGACTCGCAGTGCAACTCTTGCGCACCCCGACCCCGCGCTTCTTCTCAGCGTTTATAATAAGAGGTTTCCGCAGTGCCTTTTGCACCGGTCTGAGGACCGGCGCGTGGCTCACATAGCTTCGCTGTTTTCCTTAAGGGGTCCATGTCTACCGACAGTATCGTCGTTAAGGGTGCGCGGGTTCACAACCTGCGCAACATTGATTTTGAAATTCCGCACAATGAGCTGACAGTGGTGACCGGCGTTTCGGGCTCCGGGAAGTCTTCGCTTGCCTTTGACACCATTTACGCGGAGGGGCAGCGGCGGTATGTGGAATCGCTCTCGGCCTACGCACGACAGTTTCTGGAGCGCATTGAGAAGCCCGATGTAGATGTGATCGACGGCATTGCGCCGGCCGTAGCCATCCGGCAGAAAAACAGCACACGCAATCCGCGCTCGACGGTTGCTACGGCTACGGAAATCTATGACTACCTGCGGTTGTTATTTGCGCGCGTGGGGCGAACGTATTGCTTGAAGTGTGGGCTGGAAGTGAAGAAAGACACGGTCGATGAGATTGCTGAGACCGTGCTGCGTATGTCCCCCGGCACCCGGCTGAATGTCCTGTTTCCGGTGCAGACCGCGGTCGTGGCTGGGTCGGCTGTGGCTCCTATCTCAGCAGACGGCACAACTTTTGAGTTGAAGAAGAGGCCGCGCAGCAAGAAGAAGCAGGACGAAGAGACAGCCGCTGCGCGAGCCCTACATACTGACCTTCTGAAAGCGCGCCTGTTTGAACTGCGTAAGCGGGGATTTAACCGGCTATGGCAAGGCGGCCAAGTCTTCGAGTTCTCTTCCCCCGAGTCGCTGCTCGACGTGAACTTTGATGAACCGGTCTATGCCTTGGTGGATCGGATTGTCCTTTCGGAAGCTTCCGCAGGAACTCGGGCTAGATTGATTGACGCCGTGGAGAGTTCCTATCGCGAGGCAGGTGAAGTGATTTTGGAGACTGTGCCGCGAGAGAACGGGGCTAAATCTGAACGGCTTCGTTTTGCCCAGCGGTTTGAATGCAAGAACTGCGGGATCCGCTATGAAGAACCGGAACCGCGGTTGTTCTCCTTCAATAATCCTTACGGCGCGTGTCCTCGCTGCCAGGGTTTCGGCAACACGATTGATTTCGACATGGGTCTGGTGATCCCGGATAAGACCAAGACCCTCGCCAATGGGGCAATCGAACCGTGGACCAAGCCGAAGCATCGCGTTTACTACAACGAGATGAAGAAGCTGGCCAAAGATGCTGGCGTGCCCCTGGATGTACCGTGGCAGGAGTTGACGGAGAAACAACAGGAGTTCGTGCTCGTTGGGGATGGCCGTTTTGGTGGGATTCGTGGATTCTTCAACTATCTGGAGCGGAAGAAATACAAGCTGCACGTGCGTGTTTTTCTGAGCCGCTATCGCGGGTATTCCGTTTGCCCCGATTGCAACGGGACGCGGTTGCGGGCAGAAGCTCGAACCGTGCGCGTCGGCGAAAAGAACATTTGCGACGTCTGCGCCATGACAGTGGAACAGACAGCCGCGTTCTTCTCCGCTGTACATCTGAACGCCGAGCAAACCGCCATTGCGGATAAGATCCTGCACGAAATTCGCGAGCGCCTGCGGTTCTTGAACGACGTCGGGCTGGAATATCTTACCTTGGATCGTCTGTCGTCCACTCTCTCTGGAGGCGAGGCGCAACGGATTCAACTGGCCACGTCGCTAGGCTCGCGGCTGGTGGGCACCTTGTATGTATTAGACGAGCCGTCGATCGGCCTGCACAGCCGCGATACTCACCGGTTGATCAAGATTCTGGAGGGGTTGCGCGATCTGGGCAATACGATCCTTGTGGTGGAGCACGATCCCGACATCATGCGCGCGGCGGGGCGCATTCTAGATATGGGCCCGGGAGCGGGCGAGCACGGTGGCAAGGTCGTCGCTCATGGAACTTATGCAGAGATACTTTCGCACAAGACTTCGTTGACGGGGCGATATCTTTCCGGGGATTTGCGGATTCAATTGCCGACAGCGCGACGGGAACCGGGAAAGCGCAGGATTGAAATCTTCGGCGCGAGGGCGCACAACCTCAAGAAGATTGACGTCGCCTTTCCGTTGGAGATGTTGGTCGCAGTGACAGGCGTTTCGGGTTCCGGCAAATCGAGTCTCGTTCACGATGTTCTCTACCCATCCCTGGAAGCCGCCAAGAAACAAGCAGGGGTAGCGCAGCCGGTGGAGTGCCGCGAGATTGAGGGCGAGGACTTTCTCGATGAAATCGTGCTGGTCGATCAATCTCCCATTGGGCGGACACCGCGCTCGAATCCTGTGACCTACACCAAGGCGTTCGACGGCATCCGGGACCTGTATGCCTCGATTCCAGACGCGAAGAAGAAAGGCCTGACCGCCGGGCATTTCTCCTTCAACATTCCGGGTGGGCGCTGCGACACGTGTTCGGGGGACGGCACGGTCACGGTGGAGATGCAGTTCCTGGCCGACGTGGAACTCGTGTGCGAGGAGTGCCACGGCACGCGCTACAAGCCGAAGGTGTTGGAAGTGAAGTACAAGGGCAAGAACATCCACGAGGCCCTCAACCTGACGGTGAAGGAGTCGCTGCAGTTCTTTGCCGGTGTGCCCAAGATTGTCGACAAACTGCGCGTGTTGGATGAAGTGGGCCTGAGCTACTTGCGGCTCGGGCAATCGGCATCAACGCTCTCAGGCGGTGAGGCGCAACGCATGAAGCTGGCGGCCCATCTACAGCCCGCGGCGAAGCTCGCCGGGCGTCCCAAGGAAGAGATCAAGAAGCATCGCTGGCGCACGCTCTACATTTTCGATGAACCCACAACGGGTCTGCATTTCGACGACGTCAGCAAACTCCTGGCAGCCTTCCGGCGTCTGATTGATGCAGGGGGTTCGATTGTGGTCATTGAGCACAATCTGGAAGTAATCAAGACGGCCGACTGGGTGATTGACCTGGGACCGGAGGGAGGCGCGCGCGGAGGCGAAGTGGTGGCAGTGGGTCCGCCGGCAGCGATTGCCGCGAACCCGAAGTCCTACACGGGGCGCTTTCTGGCCCAAGTCTTGGATGGGAAGCTCGATGGAAAGGCGGTCGTTGCGTGAACGGAACCTGCGGTTGCGTGCTGGCCGCGTCCTTGACCTTAGGAGCGCTGGCTACCGCGCAGTCTGTCCAGACTTCCAAGCCCACTATCCGGCATCATCGTGTGGAAGTGGCTGATGACCAATTCCCTCCCGAACTGCGTCAGGCCGAGGATGCCCTCGACAAGAAGGATTACTCCACGGCGGAAAAGCTCCTCAATACGCTAACTGCAAAGGATGCAAACAACTACCGTGTGTGGTTTGATCTCGGATTCGTCTATACCGCCCAAGGGCGCGCCGCCGATTCCATCGGAGCCTACCGTAGAGCGGTGGCCGCCAAGCCGGACGTTTTTGAGTCCAACCTAAATTTGGGCTTGACGCTGGCGCGTTCTCACAATCCAGAGGCAGAAGCTTTCTTGCGCGCAGCGACCAAGCTCAAGCCAACGGACCATGCCGAAGAGGGTTTGGCTCGGGCCTGGTTTTCGCTGGCGAGGGTCGTGGAGGTCACCAAACCAGAAGAAGCCCAGGACGCTTACTGGGAGGTCGTCAAGCTCCAGCCAAACTCGGCCGAGGCGCGACTCGCGCTCGGTAGCGTGATGGAGCGGCAGAAGGATCAGAAGGGAGCGGAAGAGCAGTATCAGCGGGCTCTTACCCTGGCTTCGGCGGCGAACGATGCTGCGTCGAGTGCCAATGCCGGCCAGGCTGTCACGGCCTTGGCCAATCTCTATATGGAAGCGAAGCGCTTTCCCGAGGCGGAGACGATGCTACGCAAGCTGGCTAGCGCGCACAGCGATGACGCGGTTCTCCACGTACAGCTAGGGCGGGTTCTAGCGGCGGCGGGCAAGTATGACGACGCGTCGAGCGAGCTGCAGGCTGGCCTAAAGCTGGCGCCGGACGATGCCTCAGCGGTTCGTGATCTGGCTGACATCTATTTGTTAGCTAAGAAAAATGCCGAAGCAGAGCCGCTCTACCGGCAATTGGTCAAGGCAAAACCTCGGGATGCGGAGCTGCATCACTCTCTGGGAAAGGCTCTTCTGGACCAACGCAAGTTTCCGGAGGCGCAGGCGGAATTCTTAGCGGCTGTGAATCTGAAGCCCGACTTTGGCGAAGGGTACGGGGACTTGGCGGTCGCGGCCGACCAGAACAAAGCCTACGGGCTTGTAGTCCCTGCCCTCGACGCTAGAGATAAACTCCTGGGAGCGCTACCTTTTGGCTACTTCCTGCGCGCGACGGCCTATGACCATCTGCGCGACCACAAAAACGCTGCCATCCAGTATCATAAGTTTCTAGATGCGGCGGATGGGAAGTTTCCCGATCAGGAATGGCAAGCCAAGCATCGTTTGATTGCCATTGAGCCGAAAAAGTAGGACTCGGTTTATGAAGCGCGGCGTCATCACCAGCTTTTGTTTCCTCCTCGGCCTCAGCGCTGGCCTGGCTCGGGCAGCGCAGAAGTTCGAGACCCTCGACGAGATGAAAGCGCGCGTAACCCAGGTGCCGGCCGACGAACGGGTGCGGATTTGCACCGGTATCGCCCGGCGAGCGGTAGAAGAGGCCAAGGAGCGCTACGCCAAGGGCGTCGATGAAGAAAGCAAACTCTTGCTTCATGACGCCGAAACCTATGCCGAGCAGGCGGCGGAGGCGGCCATTCACACCAAGAAACATGAGAAGCAACTCGAAATCGACTTGCGTGATATCGGCCATCATCTTGAGGCTCTGAAGCGCGAACTCGCGCCGGAAGACCAGCCTTACGCCGAGGCGGCCGTAGGGCATCTTGAGAAGCTGCGTACCCGCTTATTGCAAAGCATGTTTGGCAAGACCAAGAAATGAAGCGCATTCTCCAATGCGCTCTGCTGATGACCCTGACGTTCGCGCCGCGCGGGGCGATGGCTTGGCGGCACGATCCGCTCACTTCCGACGAAATTGACCAGCTGCGGGAAGCTGCGCTAGACCCGGAGAAGCGGCTAAAGTTATACGCTGACTTTGCGCGCCTGCGCTTCACCGCGATCGAGAATGCCCGGCTGCCGAAGAAGCCAGAGGCCGCAAATCCAGGCGCAAGCAATGCCGATCAAGAAGCCCCCAGAAGCCTTCATGACCTGATGGAAGACTTCCTGGCGGTATACGACGAACTCGATGAAAACATCGGCATGTACGAGGACCGGCAGGCCGACATGCGCAAGGCCATAAAAATCGTGCTCCTGGCCGACAACGAATTCCACGCCCGATTGGAAGGTCTGCAGCACAACCTGACCACAGAAGAACGCACGGATTGTAATTTCGTTCTCACCAGCATTGTCGAGGCAGTAACAACTGGAACGGCCGACCACAAAAAACTGCTGGCCGAGCAAGAAGTGTCTTTCAAGAACAAGAAGAAGAAATAGGCCGCGTCACCAGAGCCTTTCGTTTGTGTGTTTCTGGCGTGCTAGTCTGGCCTCAGGTGAAGCCGAAACTCCTCGAAGTCTTCCAGAAGTCCTACCGCCAACTGCGCCCGCGTGCGCCCATGCCGGAATTGCGCGTTGAGTTCTACCCTTACACCGGGGTAAGTCATACGATCCGCATGCGCGACGGACGGTTGCTGGTGCGGCTTTCGGACTTAATAGAGGGCGCGCCGGAGACCGTCCTGTCAGCGCTGGCGCATATCCTGCTGGCAAAGATCTATAGGAAGCAGATTGAAGCGGTGCATAGCGCGCGCTACCGGCGGTATGTGGGGAGCCGTGACTTCGCGGCCAAGGCGCAAATGATCCGGCAATCCCGTGGACGCAAGCGGCTGCGCATACCTCAGGGACATGTTTACGATCTGGAGGTCATCTTTGAGGACCTGAACACGCGCTACTTCCACGGACTGTTGGGGCGACCACGACTGACCTGGAGCCACAATCTAGCTAGGCGCCGGCTCGGGCATTTCGACCCCGCTCACAACACCATTGTGGTGAGCCGCGTCTTCGACGATCTGCGCGTGCCGCAATATGCGGTCGAGTACCTGGTGTATCACGAGATGCTGCACTTAAAGCATCCCGTGAAGCTACGGGGAAGCCGACGATGCGTGCACTCGGCGGAATTTGTAGAAGAGGAGAAACGATTTCCTCAGTTTGAAGAGGCAAAACGGTTCTTGCGCGGACTTTGAGTCGGCCACGACCGATTTCCAGATGGCGACCATTTTGGTCGTAATTTTGTATCTTATTGATCTCAATATAGTTACGTTGGATCAAGCACCTTTCCGAGATTGACGGAACGGCGTCGTCATCGCTATGCTGTTGATATTGAAATTGAAGTTCGTTTTCAAAATGGCGGCCCGGATCTGAGATGTTACAAGCATTCATCATCACGTTGCGCGAGGGGGTCGAGGCGGCCTTAATCCTCGGCATTACCCTCGCTTACTTGGCCAAAATTGGCCGCCCGGAACTGCGCAAGACAGTCTATTACGCCCTGGGGACGGCTTTCCTGGCCAGCTTAGGGTTCGCTGTGCTCCTCTCCCGTACCAACTGGAATCAAGACATTTTTGAAGGCTGGATCATGCTGGCGGCGGCATTTTTCGTCGGGACCATGATCGTCTTCATGATGCGCACCGCCAAGCACCTCAAGGGCGATATTGAGGGTAAAGTGGGCTCGCTGGCAACCAAGGGGTCCGCACTCGGGCTGTTCGTATTCGTATTTTTGCTGGTTGTACGCGAGGGCGTGGAGACGGTATTGACGCTGTTCGCCGTAAGTCTGAATTCGACCGAGTTGATGAGCTTTTTGGGGACGCTGCTGGGCGTGGGGGCATCGGTCGCCTTTGGCGTGATGTTCGTGAAGGGCAGCGTGCGCATTGATTTACGCAAGTTCTTCAAAGTCACGACCGTGATCCTTTGGTTCGTGGCGGCGCAGTTGGTGGTCTCCGGGCTGCACGAGCTTTCAGAAAACGGTGTGCTGCCGAGTAGCCGCGAGGAGATGGCACTGATCGGTCCTATCGTGCGCAACGACGTGTTCTTCTTCGTGACGATCCTGGCACTGGCGGCGTTGATGGTTTTGTTCGAGTATCGTCGCCGGGCTCCTGAGCCCACGCCGGATGGCAATGCCGCGCGCAGAAAAGCCGCGTGGAGCGCCCGACGCGAGCGCTGGTGGATGGTTGCGGTCTACGCCTCGAGCTTTCTGTTTATCTCGCTGGTCACGGCCGAGTTTATCTACGCCAAGACTACCGACGTTCCGGCACCCGCCACCCAGCTTACATTCACGAACGGTGTGGCTTCCATCCCAGTGAGTTCAGTTTCAGATGGCGATCTGCATCGTTTCGTAACCAAAGAGGACGGAGCGGATATTCGTTTCTGGCTGTTCAAGAAGCCCGACGGCAACATTGCGGCTGTTTTCGATGCCTGTTCCATTTGTGGCGCGCAGGGATTCAAGAAAGATGGGCGCGGCTTTGTCTGCAAGAATTGCTCCGCGCCGATTAATCCGCAGACTGTGGGCACGCCGGGTGGATGCAATCCAATTCCGCTGCAGTCGACAATCGCCGGGGATGCAGTCGTGATTCAGGAAGCCGAACTGATCGCCCATAGCTCGGTCTTCAAAAACTAATGTTCGCGAAAAACTAATGTTTGCCCGCCTCGTTTACGAATCCTTTCGGCGGCAGAAGCGGCGCAAGCTGCTGGCCGGCGTTGCCGTCACGCTCGGCGTGGCCGTAACCACCGCCATGATTGGCGTAGCGACCGACATTGGCGACAAGATCAGCCGTGAGCTGAGGACAGTGGGCGCGAACCTGGTGGTGACCTCTTCGGATCAGGCGCTCGACGTGAAGATCGGCGGCGTGAACCTGAAGCCCGCCAACGACGGCGGCTATCTCAACGAAGCCGACCTGCCCAAGATCAAGACCATGTTCTGGCGGAACAATATCGTGGGGTTCGCGCCCATGTTGCCGGTGACAGTTTCCGTATCCCCTTCAGGGTCGGCCGCCGGAAAATCAAGCGCTGAGCTGGTTGGAACATATTTTTCGCGCGCAGTTCGCAGCGGCGCGGAAGATTTTGTGACCGGAGTCCGCACCACGCATCCCCTCTGGCACGTTGACGGCTCCTGGCCAGCCGATACTTCCCGCGATCTCTTGGTCGGTCAAACTCTGGCCAGAAGGGTCGACAAGAAGCCGGGCGACTTGCTCCAATTCGACGGGGACGAATACCGCGTGGCCGGGATTCTGTCGACAGGCGGACCAGACGATGAGCGAATGTACGCTCCCCTTGCACTGGCACAGCATTTGCTCGGTCGGCCCGGCGCCCTACAAAGCATTGAGGTGAGCGCTATCACCAAGCCCGAAGACGACTTTGCCAGGCGCGATCCGAAAACCTTGAAGGGCGCGGTCTATGACCGTTGGTATTGTTCGCCCTACGCTACGTCGATTGCGTATCAGCTTCAGGAAGTGATTCCGAATTCGCGGGCGGAACAGATTCGCCAGGTGGCGCAGAACGAGGGCACGGTGCTCTCGCGCATTCAGGGACTGATGCTTTTGATCGCCCTTGCTGCACTGGTGGCTGCCGCACTAGCTGTTTCCTCGGCGATGGCGACAGCGATTCTCGAGCGCCGGGGCGAAGTGGGGCTCATGCGGGCGCTCGGTGCGGGTAGTTTCTCTGTAGGCGCAATGTTTCTGGCGGAAGCTACCCTGCTGGCCCTGATTGGCGGAAGCATCGGCTTTGCCATTGGAACAGGCCTGGCGCATCAAATCGGACGCAGAATTTTCGACCAGGCGATTGTCGTGCAGCCCGTGCTCTACCCTTATGTGCTGGGCACGGCGATCTTAGTGACCTTTGCTGGAAGCGCGCTCTCCATCCGCAAGGCGTTGCGCTTTGATCCGGTGCGGGTGTTGAGGGGGGATGCTTGAGTTTGCGCCCCGCTGATACTTCTCCCCAAGAAACCATCGCGCTCCGCCGTTCCCGAGCCCAGCATCGGCCCTCGATGTTTCTCCGCATGCTGGTGCGCGGAGTAAGGGTGCGGCGCGGACGCGCGCTCACGGCGCTGCTGGCTGTAGTTGTAGCGGCCGCAGTGAGCACGGCAATGCTCAATCTCTACGTCGACGTAGAAGCCAAGTTGAGTCGCGAGTTTCGCAACTACGGCGCGAATGTCGTCGTGGCAGCGAAGGACGGCCAGCCTCTTCCCCCAGATGCGCTGTCCGTCGCGCAGAAGGCAATCGCTGAGAGAGGTATCGCAGTTCCTTTCGCCTACGCCGTAGCCCACACCGCGACAGGTAGACCCGTGGTTGTGGCAGGAGTCGACCTGGAAGGCGCCAAGCGTCTCGACCGATGGTGGTCGGTCACGGCCTGGCCCAGCAAGCCAAACGACGCGCTAGTGGGAACCCGCGCCGCCGCCGCATTAGGGCTCTCCGGTCAGCCCTTCGATCTGGTCTACAACGCGCGCACGCTTCATTTGCAACCGGCGGGAACCCTGCGCACGGGCGCGGACGAAGACAGCCGTGTTTATCTCGCATTGCCGGAGTTCACGGCTTGGACCGGAGTGCGGCCCAGCTCCATCGAGATTTCCTATACCGGAACATCGGCGGAAACCGCTGCCCTCGTCCAGGGACTTCAGGAGGGTCTACCCAAGACGCAGGTCCAACCCATCCGCCAGATCGTCGAAGCTGAAGCCCGGGTGCTGGGCAAGACCAGAAGCTCCTTGTACGCCGCGACGATCCTCATCATCCTCACCGCAATGCTTTGTGTTCTGGCAACGCTCACAGGATGGATTTACGACCGGCGTGCCGATTTTGCCATCATGAAAGCGCTCGGCGCGTCGGAAGGCCTGCTTCGCGTATTGTTCGCGGCGGAGGCGCTCTCCCTGGGAGCCGTGGGAGCGCTACTTGGCTTTGCGATTGGCGTTGGCGTAGCCGCCTGGATTGGGCGCGTGAATTTTCATGCCGCGGTGGTGCCACGCTTCTCGGTGTTGCCAGTGGTCTTCACGGGTAGCCTGGCAGTGGCCCTGTTGTCAGCCTTGTTTCCCATGAGCTTGCTGCGGCGCGTGCAGCCTGCGATGATTCTAAGAGGCGAATAAGATTGGGAGTTCGATTCCTGAGGTGGATTTCTAAGAAATGATTCGGCTCAACCAAATCGTGCGCGCCTACCCCGCCAAAGCCGAAGGCGGCGGAGAAATTCGCGCGCTCGATGGCATCTCGTTACAAGTGGCCGCGGGTGAGTGGCTGGCCGTGATGGGACCATCGGGATCAGGCAAGTCGACTCTAGTGAACCTCATCGGCTGCCTCGATCAGCCGACTGCCGGCGAAGTCTGGCTGGATGCCCAGAATGTAGCGGGCATCGCAGCGAAAGAGCTGGCCCGGGTGCGCGCCGAGAAGATCGGCTTCATCTTCCAGCACTTCCACATGATTCCCTACCTCACCGCGGTCGAGAACGTGATGCTAGCACAGTACTTCCACAGCATGACCGACGAAGATGAAGCCCTGGAAGCCCTGCAGCGCGTGAGCTTGAAAGATCGCGCGCATCATCTTCCAGCGCAGCTTTCCGGTGGCGAGCAGCAGCGAGTCTGCATTGCGCGGGCGCTGATCAACGATCCCAAAATCGTTCTGGCCGATGAGCCCACTGGCAACCTCGATGCCGCAAACGAAGAAATCGTCATGCGGCTGCTGCGTGAATTGCACGACCAGGGGCGGACGATCATCATGGTGACGCACGATCCCGTCGTCGCCCGCATGGCCGACCGGCGCATTGAGCTGCACCACGGGCGCATTGCCTCGATGGAAACTTTCTCGATGGTCGATGAGTTGCAGATCGACGAGGTGTTAGAGACGATCTGGGTTCTGGAAGAGCACGGCGAATCCGCAGAGGTGGATCGCATGCAGGTGCACGGGGCAGTGCCCGTTGGCCTGCTGGTGGAACGCATGGTGCACGCGGGTTTGGTGACTTCGACGCCGCATCCGCCCGAGGTTCACGAGCACCGCACAGTTCACAATCCATGCCACGAAGAATTGACCTCCGTGGGCTATTCGACCGCCGAAGGCAGCTATGTGGTCGAAATGACGCCGCGCGGACGACAGCGCGCAGGAGACATCATTCGCCGCCACCGCCTCACCGAGCGGCTATTTACCGACAGCCTGCACATGGAAAACGAGTCCGAAATCGCGGAGCAGGCCTGCAAGCTCGAGCACATTCTTTCTCAGGAAGCTACGGATCGGATTTGCGCGTTCCTCGGGCACCCGACAACGTGCCCTCACGGCGCGCCCATTCCTCCAGGACCGTGCTGCGGGGCACGCTTTCTAGAGCAGAAACAGCAACTGGTAATCCCCACGAGAGAAGAGCAGGCCTCGCCGCGTGGCTAACCCTGGCCGCCCTTGCATCGGGGTGTTTGATTCCGGCCTCGGCGGATTGACCGTGCTCAAGGCTCTGGCCTCAGTTGTTCCGGATGCGGATTACCTCTATTTTGGCGATACCGCCCGGCTACCCTACGGCTCGAAATCCGCCGAGACTGTCACCCACTACGCCCTGGACGCCGCAAAGCATCTAGAGGGGATGGGCGCGGAAATGTTGGTCGTGGCCTGCAATACGGCGACTGCTCTGTCTCTCGACGCCATCACCAAGGGATTGCGGATTCCCGTGGTTGGCGTGATTGAGCCGGGGGCGCAAGCGGCGGCGCAGGCTTCGAAGAAAAAGAAAGTCGTTGTGATCGGAACCGAAGCCACAGTCTCCAGCCACGCTTACCACAAGGCCTTGCGAAAACTTGGGATTGATGCGCACGAGAAAGCCTGCCCTTTGTTTGTGCCCTTGGTGGAAGAAGGCTGGTCGGAACATGCCGTTACCGATCAGGTGGCACGGATTTATCTCGACGAAGCGTTTGTCGGCGACTTTCGCCACGCCGATGTCCTGGTGCTCGGGTGCACGCACTATCCGCTGCTCAAAGCGGTGCTGCAACGCCTTGAACCCGGCGTCACGATTGTGGATTCCGCAGAGTCAACGGCTCGAGTTGTGGCCGCGAAACTTTCTTCACGCGTGAGTACCGGCGGGCAAGCTGGAATGCGCTTTATGGCGACGGATTCAGTGGAAAAATTCCGACGACTGGGAGCAAAGTTCCTGGGCCGCGAAATCTCCGCGGTGGAGCATGTCGACTTAAGAGAGTAATGCGACCGTCCCGCCCCAGCCTTTGAATCGGCTAACATATTGTAACTAAGGCTTCTTACAGCATCGTCCCTGCGTGCCTTGACCCTACTGAACCCTTAGGCTAGACTCATGCGTCTAACACTGTATGCCCAGCCAAGAAGACCGCCGCCTTGAGGTTCTAAAATCCGCTCCGCTCGACACGTGGATAGCGCTAACAGAAGATGAGAGCAGGATCGTTGCAACCGGCTCGTCATATGAAGAGGTTGTTAGGAATAGTGAGATCGCAGGGATTTCTGACCCCATCTTGATAAAGACTCCAAAAGTCTGGATGCCCCTCTACGTGTGAGCGTTGCACTTCCCTATAAGAAGTTCCCCGATGGTAAAAGTGGGAGTTTTTACTCCGTTATTCTGCCCGTAAATATTGCCCTCCCTACAAAGAGTGCGCCTCGGTCCAAACGCTTTGAGGCATGCATAGATTCCGGAGCATCAACCTGTTTGTTCCACGCTTCAATTGGACGAGCGCTGGGATTTGAAATTGAAAAGGGGGAAGTGCAGGAGACCATTGGCATCAATGGCCCCAGCAATGTATACATGCACGACGTCGCGCTTTACGCGCCGGGTGGGATAATCATGGTGCGAGCAGGCTTTTCGAACGAGTTGCCGATATTGGGCCTTCTCGGAATGTCAGGATTCTTTGACCACTTCAAGATCACGTTCGACCCCACCTCCCGCACATGTACGCTAGATCGAATATTTCTCGCATAACCTCATATATTGCCATTGTCCGTCCCGACCCGCCATTAGACGCCCTTCCCTCCCCATCCCTATAATCAAGAATTACCCTTTCACGGAGACAACTGCAGAGTGCCGCCCGAACCTAACGAAAACCCGAAATTCGATCTGAAATCCACGCTGAACCTGCCGAAGACCGATTTCCCCATGAAGGCGAACTTGCCGAAGAATGAGCCGGCGCTGCTGGAGCGCTGGGCGGGGATGCGGATTTACGACCAGATTCGCGAGGCCCGCAAGGGGCAGGCGACGTACGTGTTGCACGACGGGCCTCCGTATGCCAATGGGCCGATTCACCTGGGGCACGCGCTGAACAAGTGTCTGAAAGATTTTATTGTGAAGTCGAAAACTATGGCTGGTTTCGACGCGCCGTACGTGCCCGGATGGGATTGCCACGGGCTGCCGATTGAGATCAAAGTCGACCAGATGCTGGGCGGCAAGAAATTGCAAATGGCGCCGCTGGCCGTGCGCAACGCCTGTCGCGAGTACGCTGCGAAGTTTCTGGATTTGCAGAGTGCGCAGTTTCAGCGGCTGGGGATTTTCGGCCAGTTCGACAATCCCTATTCGACGATGACGCCGCAGTACGAGTCGGTGATTCTGGAGACGTTCTACAAGTTTTTCGAGGATGGGTTCGTCTATAAGGGACTGCGTTCGACCTATTGGTGCATTCACGACGAGACGGCACTGGCTGAGGCGGAAGTGGAGTACGAGGACCACACCAGTCCGACGGTGTGGGTGAAGTATGCGTTGGAGTCGGACCCTGCGAAAATCCATCCCGGGTTGGCGGAAGCGGCGAAGAAATCGGGCAAGCCGGTATCCACAATTATCTGGACGACGACCCCGTGGACCTTGCCGGCATCGATGGCGGTGGCGCTGCATCCGGATGAAGAGTATGTCGGGATTGAAACAGACCAAGACATCTTTATAGTGGCCGAGCGACTCTCGCAGGCGACGGCGGAGAAGTGCGGATTCAGCGCCGAGAATGTTGTGACGCGGTTTCCGGGGCGAGCCGTGGAGGGCTCACTGTTCCGGCATCCGTTTCTTCCATGGGAAGAACGGAAGATTGTCGGCGTGCTGGCGGACTACGTCACCATGGACACCGGTACGGGTGTGGTACATACGGCGCCGGCGCACGGCGCGGATGACTTCAACACGGGCGTAAAGTACAAGATCGATCTCACATGCAACGTGGATGCCGCGGGCGTGCTGCGAAATGGGGTGCCCGAATATGACGGGTTGAAGGTCTTCGCGGCGAACCATCCGATTGTGGAGTTGCTGAAAACGCGCGGAGCGCTGCTGCATGAGGAAAAGATTCAGCATTCCTACCCGCACTGTTGGCGCTGCCACAATCCGATTATCTTTCGCGCTACCGAGCAGTGGTTCATCCGCATGGAAACCCCGATGGACGGAGGCAAGACGCTGCGCACTCGGACGCTCGAAGAAATCAAGAAGGTAAAGTGGGATCCCGCCTGGGGTGAAGACCGCATCGCGAACATGATTGCAACGCGTCCAGACTGGTGCATCTCGCGGCAGAGAATTTGGGGAACGCCGATTGCGGTGTTTTTATGTGCCAGCTGCGGGGATTCGGTGAAAAATCCCGCAGTCAATCGCAGGGTTGCGAAGTTGTTTGCGGAAAAGGGTGCGGACGCCTGGTACACGCCGGAAGCGGATACGCTGTTGCCCGCGGACACAAAATGCGGCAAGTGCGGCGGCCTGTCGTTCAAGAAAGAAATGGACATCATCGACGTGTGGTTCGAATCTGGATCAAGCCACGCGGCGGTGCTTGGGCACGCGCCGAATTTGCCCTGGCCTGCGGATTTATATCTCGAAGGTGGAGATCAATACCGCGGTTGGTTCCACTCTTCCCTGCTCTGCGCCGTGGGTACGCGGGATGCTGCGCCGTACCGTGGCGTCGCGACCAACGGCTGGACGCTCGACGAACAGGGCCGTGCGATGTCGAAGTCGCTGGGCAACGGCGTGGAGCCGGTCGAGATTACCGAGAAACTGGGTGGCGAAATTGTGCGCCTGTGGGTGGCCTCGGTTGATTTTCGCAACGACGTAGCCTGCTCGGACAACCTGATGCAGCGCGTCGCGGAGAATTATCGCAAACTGCGAAATACGTTCCGTTACATTCTTGGAAATCTCGGGGATTTCGATCCGGCGACGGACACTGTGGCTTGGAGCGACATGCATTCGCTGGATCGCCATGCGCTTCGCCAGACGGCTGCGGTAGCTGCCGAGATCACCGGTTGGTATGAAGAGTTCGCTTTCCACAAAATCTACCAGCGGATCATGCAGTTTTGCGTGGTCGATTTGAGCGCCGTGTATTTCGACGTATTGAAAGACCGGCTGTATGTGTCGGCTCCCAATTCCCAAGGCCGGCGTTCGGCGCAGACCGCGATCTGGAAAATCGGAGAAGGCTTGGCGAGGTTGCTGGCGCCGATCATGGCGTTTACTTGCGATGAGGTTTGGAAATATTTGCCCACCACGGCTGGAAAAACTGAGAGTGTCCACTTAACTGAGTTCCCTCGGCCGGCCGATTTCCTCGGCAGCAGCAACAACGTCGAGGAAAAAGCCGAGGAGGCAGACTGGGCGACCTTGCTGCAGGTTCGGGAAGAGGTTCTGAAAGCACTCGAAACTGAACGTACAAACAAAGTGATTGGCGGCGGCCTCGAAGCGCAAATAAAAGTTACCGGGTCCGATCCTGTGTATTCGGTTCTGGCGCGGCACGCAGCCGAGTTACGCTATCTCTGGATTGTTTCCGCAGCCCGTGTAGAGAAGTCGGTATCGTCAAATGGTTCGGCACCGGCGACGGTGACGGTGCAGGTGACCAAGGCCGACGGGCGAAAGTGCGAGCGCTGTTGGAATTATTCGACGCACGTGGGCGAGGACCCCAACTATCCCACGGTGTGCGAGTGGTGCAGCGCAGTGTTGAAAGAAATCGGCGCGCAACCGGGCCCGAGTTAGGACGATGTCGAAGGCACGAGTGGGTCGCTCCTTCTATCTTCTGATCACCGCAGCGGCGCTGGTGCTGGACCGCCTCACGAAGTGGCAGGTGCAGCGTCGAATCGAACTGCATGATGGCATCACCATCATTCCGGGATTCTTCCGTCTGATCCATCTGGAAAATCCGGGAGCGGCATTTGGTTTCTTCTCGCAGACGCCCACGCCGCTGAAGCTGGGCCTGCTGATCACCCTCTCGATCGTGGCCCTGGTGCCGGTCTCGGTGTTGCTGTGGAGAAGCAGCCGGGCGTTGTCGTCTACGAGCGTCGGGCTGGCACTCATTCTCGGCGGGGCAATTGGGAATTTGTGGGACCGGCTACTGCATCATCGCGTGACTGACTTCCTGCTCTTCTACTATCGCCAGTACGAGTGGCCCGCGTTCAATTTCGCGGACAGCGCGATTGTTGTGGGAGCGACGCTGCTGGTGGTGGACTTGCTCTTTAACAATGCACCACCGAAACCTCCGCCGAATGTCAACCCAGTTCAGAGCGAACCGTAAAGCTGGCGGTAGACGTTCGCATTCCGCTGGATCGCCTGCACATACTCCCGAGTTTCCGTAAACGGAATCGACTCGACAAACTCGGCGATATCCCGATATTTCCCGTTAGCCTGCCAGTCCAGGACGCGGTCGGAACCTGCGTTGTAGGCGGCGAGCGCATACTCGACAGCGCCAAACTGCGTGACCATGCCCTTAAAGTACTTGGCGCCCATGCGCAGATTGGTAGAGGGAACTGTGAGCAGTGCCGGATTAAAATGCCGGATCTTTAAATCCTTGGCCACCAGGCGGCCTGTGCTGGGGAGGAGTTGCATCAGGCCAACCGCGTTCGCGTGCGAGATGGCGCCGGGATTGAACGCCGACTCCTGACGAACCAAGGCGGCAACCAGGTATGGATCGAGAGCATTTTCGGCAGCGTACGCTTTCAGATCTGTCCAGTAAGGCCTTGGAAACAGGGCCTGCCAGTAAGGCGGCGGCAGATCGGTCAACTCGCTCGAGAAGTATCGAGGGACTTCATGTTTGACGACGTCGAGCGCGCGGTCATAACGTCCGGCGTCCTGGCAGATTCTCGCCATCTCGGCCACTTCCCAGTTGCCCCCTTCTTCGAGAGCAGCCGCGTGAAGTTCGCGCAAGGCCAGGTCGAGTAATGCTCCGTTGGCCAGTAAACTGGCTTTCTGCACGCGCAGGCTGTCGGCGGGCGGATCGTTCAAAGTTGGATAGGCTGGGGGATCGACGCCGCGAAGATTCGCCACCACCGGCTCGACGGCCGCCGGAGCGGTTATGGTTTCCAGCCGTTGGCGCGCTAGTTGTGCATAGTAATAGCTGCGGTAGCGCTGGTTCAGCTTCTCGTAGTAGGCGCGCGCTCGCCCAGGCTCGTTGTCTTCCTCCGCCGCGCGGCCGCGCCAGTAGAGAGCGGCGGGTGTTTCCGCGCCATCGGGAAATAAAAGTATTTGCTGCTCGAATTCGCGGCGGGCTTCCGCGCCCTGCCCCATGCGCCACAGGAGCCATGCCGATTTCCAGTGGGCATACGAGCCATGGCTGCCGTTGGGAAAGCGTTGCGCCAGCTCGCGGTAGTGAGCTTCGGCTCTGGGATAGTCTTTGCTGACCAGATACTTGTTCGCGGATGAGAACAACGATTGCTCGAGCCACGGGCTGGCGGGTCCGACTTGCCGCAATTGGCCTAGGTAGCCTTGAAACCCGGCATCGTCGTCCGCGGCACGAGCTAGTTCCCCGAGATTGTAGAGCCGTTGCGCGGCGACGTCTCCGGTCGCATCCGAAAGGGCGTCTAAAGCCAGTTTGGCTTCGCGCGTGCGATTGCTCAGGCGCAGAGCGCCCGCAAGTGCGACTTCCAAAGCCGGCCGGTCTTGCGGGGTGGCGTCGCCGATGATTGCGCGGTACTCGGTGGCCGCGTCCGCGTAGCGTTTGCCTTTGGCGAGCAGTTCCGCGCGGGCTTTCCGTTCCGTCATACCAGCGGGCGGGATGCGCCCGGCCAACGGGATCAGTTCCTTTTCGGCATCCTCCGCCTCGCCGGCCAGCGGCATTCCGTAGAACACGGCGCGGAGCGCAGCTGCGGCCTTCACGGGCTGGCCGGCGGCGGCATACCCGCGACCGAGGGTCAACTCGAAATCGGCCCGGGTCGGAAGGCGGTCGGCCTCCAGAATTGCAATAGCGTCGGTCGGACGATCCAAAGCCAGCAGGGCCCGAGCCCGCGTCAGATGAACATCCCGGATGAAGATCGACTCGCTGTATTTTTGTTCGAAATTGCGCAGCAAGGCTTCCGCTTGCGTCGAATCTCCCGTCTGTTGCAAAGCGGTCGCCTGGTAGTAGGTGACGTAGTCGGCAAGCTCGTTCGCTTTGACCTTGGCGCGTCGCAGCGGATCGAGAGCCTGCGCCGGGTCGCGATCCATTATGTGCGCGTAGGCCAGCACGAACCAGGCTAGCGATCCAGCATCTTCGGAGTTGTGTAGCCGCGCATAGGCTTCTACGCCGTGATACGCCGCAGGGGTACGTTCGCGTAAGAGCTGCTGCGCCATGGGCCGGAGGGTCTTCGAGGCCACGAAGGCTTGGCGCACGCGGAGCACGCGACGACTTGGCTTGCGTTTTCGCTTCGCAGCCGTATGGCGAGTTGTTGCGTGGGTTCGGCTAGTCTTTTGGGCGGCGCTGAGATTCGCGCCAAGACAAGCCACAAACAGGAGGGCAAAACAATACGAAGCAATACGTCGACAAGTCACGTTGTCTCTAGTCTATCGCGGGATCAGTGCTTGAAGTTTGGCCCTAAAGTGGTGGCATCACCTTGGGCAAGGCCCCGAATGAGTTCTTGCACGAAATAGTCCCCGGCAACCGCGGCCGTACTGCCGTAACGCTTGGCGTAGCTGGCTCGGCTCTTGTCGATGTCATCGTGCAGGCGATCGTAGAGGTCCTTCTGCTTCAGGCCCTCTTCCACCTTGACCTTGTTGTACAGCTTGATCTCATCGATCAGCAGGCGCGCAAAACGCTGTGCTCGCTTATGCGTGTCAGCGTCCGCCGTTGACATCTCGCAAGCAGCCGGGACGGCTTCTGGAGCGACTGGGGGTACCGGGACTGGTTCCGGGATTCGCGCTACTGCGGCGGCCGCGCCACCTTGCGACCACTCGGGCGAATCCGCCGACAATCCCGCCGCCGGTGGCTTCGGCGCCTCGGTAGGCGATGGCTCGACTGCGGTTTCCTCGGGAGCGGCCTTGCGCCCGCCTTGAGCTTCCAGCCAGATACTGGTGAATCGCGCCAAAAGGTCCAGGGCGGAGCGCTCGCAGGAAGCATTAGCCGTTCCGGCATCCGCGTAAAGAACCGCAGCGACCTTGTCTTTCAAAAACAGCGGTAACAAATGACATTCGCCGTTCACCGGCGCACCAAACGTGCTGAGGAACCGCGCATCCATTTGCGTTGTATCGCCGGTTGCCGGTTCGCGCTTGCCGAGCACGTGCTGGAGTAGACGCGTCTCCGAATCCAGTGCGAAGTCGCGCACGGCGTTGTCATCGTCAAAACCGAGGGCCTGCCACACTGTGGCGACTTCCTGCTTCACCACAAACAAAACGCTACGCGCGCAGAAGCCGGCAGTCTGATCCAAGAGCGTATTCAGAATGTCACGCTGTCCAGCGCTGGCCTGGACCGCCGCTACCGCGGCTAGCAACTTTTCGCTTCCGCCGCCGCGAGCGGCGAGCGCCGGTTGCACTTCCTCCACGGCACGGCGCACCAGCTCATCCTGCATTTCAGCAGCGTGGCGCTCGAGGACCTCCGACGCGACGCGCCCTACAACTTCGTGGATCCAAGCCTGATCGGTCATTTTGGGAGTCGCTCTGGCGCACACTTGCTGCCAGGTAACCTGAGTCTAGGGGAATGCGCCGATTTGGGGCAGATTACTTTGGATTACCCTCGGCCCAAGGCAGGGACAATTGGCTGATTTGCGCGTCCAATATAGAGCAGGCGCGGCGCGGCGATCCCCGGTACAATACACCTTTGGTGTCGTGCTCGATGCCCCAAAATTGTTGAATCGGAAGGAATATGGGCGCCATCCAACACAGTATTAGCGATCCTCCCAGCGAAGAGCTGGTGCTGGTCCGAGCCGCGAAGAAGGGCGACGACGGGGCGTTTGGGGAATTGGTCCGGCGTTACGACCGGAACGTATTCCGGATTGCCCAGCACATCACGCAAAACCGTGAAGATGCGGAAGACGTGGTGCAGGATGCGTTTCTGAAGGCGTATACGAATCTGCAGCAGTTCCAGGAGCAGTCGAAGTTTTACACCTGGCTGGTTCGGATCGCCGTCAACGAAGCGTTAATGAAGCTGCGCCGGCGCCGCCCCGAACGCATGGTGTCGCTTGATGAGGATATTAAGACGGAAGACGATTCCGTGCCGCGCGAAGTCGCGGACTGGAGTCCGAATCCGGAACAGAATTATAATCAGGCGGAATTGCGGGAGATATTGAGCCGTACGATTCAGGGGCTGCCCCCGGGGTTCCGAACGGTGTTTATCCTGCGCGATGTGGAAGGTTTGTCGACGGAAGAAACGGCCGAAGCGCTCGAATTGAGCATTCCGGCGGTGAAGTCGCGGCTGCTGCGCGCACGGTTGCAATTGCGCGAAAGGCTGAACCGCTTCTTCGTAAAGCCCACAGTGGAGACAGCGTAGCGTGAAGTGCACCGAGTTTTTGAAGGAACTTAACGAGTACTTAGACGACGCACTGGACGCGCGCACACGGTCGGAGCTGGACGATCATCTGGCTTGGTGCCACAACTGCTACGTGGTCTGCGATACCACCAAGAAAACCATTCAGATTTATAAGAACACTGAAGTGTATGACCTACCCGATGAGTTGAGAACCCGGTTGCAACAGGCCATTCAAGCTAAGTGCCAAGCTAAGAAAAAGGCATCCGGCCCACAGAGTGCCTAGCTATAATCCCTTCTAAGTCCGCCTTTCCTCACCACTTACGGCCACCGCGTCTCGTGGGTTTACCTTCCCTGTAGCCCATCGAACCCTTTTGCCCATTTTGGAATCTAAGCTTGTAACAGGGAGTTGGTTGTAGACGGTTGAGCGTTTTCTGTGGAGGTGGTGGAATGATTGCAAAACTGGTGGATGCCATGTTCGGTTGCTGGCACTCCAATTACAGCTTTCCTATTACTACCAAGCCGGCGTTGCGGCGTACCGCGGCGGCAGCGATGACGGGGACATACGTCGTCTGCCTGGACTGCGGAACGGAATTGCCCTACGACTGGAGTGAAATGCACGTCCTCGGATCGGCACCGAAGGCGCGGGGCTATCAGGAAAAGCCCTCCGTGCTGGCTGCAAAACAAGCCGCCTAAAAGTTTCAGCTTTGCTGGGAGCCGCGGCCTAGGCCGCGGCATTTGTTTTTTCCTGCTTGCCTTGTACCGCATTCGCAATCTACAACATACCTATGCGGCTTCTATAATTGGCCGCGCAGTTCCTTTCTACATTCGCGCCACAACTGTGCCTACGACCGAACTGAGTTCGCGCCACCTCGCCGCGCTGCAGCAGGCCACGCAGATGCTGCTGGCTGTGCGCCAGCAGGAAACGGTGCTGGAGACGCTGCTGCTGGTATTGCGCAGCCATACCGATATGCAACGCGCGGCGGTGTATTTGCTGGACCCGGCACTGGCGCAACTTCTCTGCCGCGCCGAGCACCAGTGGCCACCGGAACGTCCCCGCACCTTTCTCTTGCGCGATTCCGACCCGGTCGCAGTCGCGGCCCGGATGGGTTCCCAACAAGCAACCTCTCGTGACGATGTTGCGACCCTGTATTTGCCTTTGCTCATTCGCGAGCGGGCGCTGGGAACGATGGTGGTCGAAAAAAACGGCAACCAAGGTTTTGCCAACGAAGATCTGGTATTGCTTTCGCTGTTGGCGGCACAAGTTGCCGTCTTACTCGAGAATCGCCACTTGCACGACGCCGAGTACGCGCGCAAGCGGCAGGTGGAGTTGTTGCACCTGATTGTCCGGTCGGCCGCTACCGCCCCCAATCCAGGCGAGTTCTGCTCGTTATTGGCGGATCTATCGGGCGATGCGTTTGAGAATGCCAACGTCGCCATTCTCCTTTGCCCTCCCGACAAGGACCTGCGAATTGCCGCACATGCCGGCAGCGATGAACCTCAAATGGAACGCTTTCTGCAAGCCCGGCAGCTCGGCCCCCTGGGACAAGCCATGCGTCAAAAACGATTTGTTATGGCGGAGGATGCTACCGCGGCCAACCCTTCTTTCTGCTACGGCACATCGGGGAGCGAGATTTGTATACCCCTGGTCGCGGGAGCCACTGGGCTGGGGGCGGTGGTGATCGGGTGCCGCGGAACCCACGCCTTCCGCAAAGACGAACTTACGCTGGCGCAGGTTGCGGCGGAAGTCGCAGCCAATACCGTCCGCAGTCTTCACCTGAGCGAGGAGTTGAACCGCAGCACTAGCTCCGATCCGCTCACCGGAGCTTCGAACCAGCGTCATTTCCATGCCATGGTCGAGCAGGAACTCTCTCGGGCGCGACGATACCAGAAACCATTTGGGTTGATCACCCTGGATTTGC
>Ga0137403_10002014_pt1 | contig 25345 bp, 26 predicted proteins | sample CZOMad2_1_16fung_FD_122057 | JGI IMG/M metagenome (GOLD analysis project Ga0137403, IMG submission 122057) | Vadose zone soil fungal communities from Angelo Coast Range Reserve, California, USA - CZOMad2_1_16fungal (Hybrid Assembly) | ecosystem: Environmental > Terrestrial > Soil > Vadose zone... | reverse complement strand
AAAAATTTGACCGTGAAAATCTCGCGCGTTTCGATAAGACGCAAGCAGGTCAGGGACGTGAGCCGGGAGTGGCGTATTGAGTTTTTTAGCTAGCCTAGTGTCCCAATTTGATGGTTGCCAGTGCCTAATTTGAAAGATCGCAAGATACAGCCTAATGCGGAGCGCCATTACCGGGCGCACATTTAATGGAGGGGCATGGGATGGGCGCTTACCCCTGCTGTCGATGTGCGTGCCCTTTAGCTACGATGAAGCGGCCAAAAAGGTCGCTGGCGACGACGTAATCGAGCGCGGTCATCGGCAAGAGCTGGCTCACCTGCGCGCGCGAGAGGAGCGTCAGGTACATGATGAAGAACGCGGTCTGCAAGATCAGGCCACCCAGCAGCCACGGGTTCGAGACCGCGCGCAGGACCATCGCGCCGATGTGGGCGGCCGGCGCCTCGGTCAGGTCGCCGACCGCGCGCATCGCCTTGGACAAGAGGACGTGGCCGGCGCCGCTGAGCACCGTCGCGATCACCACGAGCCCCAGGGTCTTCAGCATCAGAGCGCGGCTCCGATCGCCGCCAGCACGCTCTTTTCGACCGACTGATCGGTCGTGGACAGGGGCTCGTCTTTGTCGATCCACAGAATTCGCTCGCGATTGAACAAGGTACGCTCCACGGTGACCGTCGTTCGGTTCGCTCCCGCCGCCTTCAGGCGGATCGCCAGCCGATGGCGGGCCCCCTTGGCGTAGACTCCGTAGTCCTCGCCGTTGACCGAGCGCGACTCGGTGTTGATCCAGCCGTTCGATTGATCTTGCTTCTCGATCTCCCAGCCCTGCTGCTTCAGCACCGATTGGGTGACGCTCCAGACCTTCTCGGGCGGCGCCGCGAAGGTTTGCGAGACGGGCTCGCCGGCGATCGCCGGCACCGCGAGCCAGGATAGCAGTGCGATGGCGCCGAGTATTCGTGTCATCGAGGGTCCTCCCGCTGAGACGGTTACGGTGTTTCGAGCACGCCGCGGCGTAGCCGATACACGGCGCTGGCACCCACCGCGGCCTCCGGTCGGTGACTCACGACCACGACCGCGGCGCCAGCGCGCGCCCGGCCGCGGAGGGCATCGAGGATCACGGCGCCGTTGGCGTCGTCCAGATTGCCGGTCGGCTCGTCGGCGAGCAACAGCGGAGGCTCGTTCAGGACGGCGCGGCAGAAGGCCACGCGCTGCTGTTCGCCGCCCGAGAGCTGCGCGGGAAAGTGGTCCATCCGGTCCGCCACCCCGACCTCCTGCATGAGCTCGACCGCCCGGCTGCGGGTCGTGGCGGCGCTCGCGCGCCTCACGTAGCGGGCGGCCAGCAGCACGTTCTCCAGTGCCGTGAGGGACGGCAGCAGCAGGAACGACTGGAACAGAAAGCCCACGTACCGGCCCCGCGCCTGGCTCTTGCCCGCGCGCGTGAGCCCGCTCACGCGGGCGTCCTCGAACCAGATCTCGCCGCCGTCGGAGTCCTCCAGTAGCCCGAGCACGTTCAGCAAGGTGCTCTTGCCCGAGCCCGACGGCCCGGTGACCACGACGATCTCGCCGCTCTTCACCGTGAGGTCGACACCCGCCAGCACGCGGATCGCCGCTCCCGACGGGGCCCGATACGACTTCACGAGACCGGCGGCGCGCAGCATCAAGCGCCCCGGCGGATCGCCTCGGCCGGCGAGAGGGAGACGACGCGCGTCGTCGCGTAGATGGCCGCCGCCGCGCCGAGCAGGATCGAGAACACGAGGGCGCCGCCGAGGAGACGCGGCGAGAAATGAAAGAGCTGCTGGGCCTGCGCCAGGTAGCGATCGATGAACCAGCCGAGCGCGCGCGCCAGCGCGATGCCACCGAGGCCACCCACCATCGTCACCGCGAGCGACTCCGCCAGCACTTCGCGGCCGAGCTGCAGATCGGTGGCGCCGAGCGCCCGCTTGACGCCGAAATCACGGATGCGCTCGAAGACGGCGGCGGCCATCGTGTTCGCCAGCGACAGGCCGCCGATGACGAAGGCCAGCGCGCCGATGCCCACGAGCAGCGCCGAGAAGAACGCGGTCGACGAGCGCAAGAGGCGGCTCAACTCGCTGGGGAGCTGGACGTTGACGCCGGGCACCCGCTCCTTGATCCGAAGCGCCACCGCGTCGGGATCGTCGCCGTCGCGCCAGCCGACCGCGGCCCCCGTGTTCAGATCGGACGCGGTGAGCGCCATGCCGCCAGAGGCCAGCACGGTCCGCAGCAAGCGGTCCTTGGCGACCCACTGCGCGCGGGCGTCGGCGATCGAGACCATGACGAAGCGGTCCGGCGCGGTGAGCATCCGATCCAGCACGCCGACCACCTCGTAGTCCTCGTCCTCGAGCGTGATGTGCGAGCCGACCGAGAGGCCGCGTGAGGTGGCGAACGAGGCGCCGACGACGGCGACCCTCCGGTCGCCCTCGCGGAGGAATCGGCCGCTGCGAACGGGGAGCGAGCGGTAGTGGCGGTTGGGCATCGGCACGGAAAGATCCATGCCGAGGATCAGCTCTTGCGTGAGGGTCATGAACTGCGAGGTCGAGGGATCGAGCGGCAGCATGATCTGCGCCTGCACGCCCTGCACGCCCGGAACGTCGGCGATCGCGCGGATCGTGGCGGCCGGGAGCAGCCCGCCGGCGGTGAAGCCGGTCCCCATGCCCATGCCGCGGCCGGCCACCGAGATCTGGCCGAGCACGAAGCGATCACCGCCCTCGATGAAGCGGACGATGCGCTCGCTCATGGCGCCGAGCGCGACGAGCCCGGCGACGCCGATCGCGATACCCACGACGGTGAAGAGATATCCACGCAGCACCCGCAAGGACCTCACCACGCGAGTGCCTCGCAGGCGCTCATGACGGCGGTCCGACCGGGTTCACGACGGCCGCGAGGCTCGGGCGCTCGGCCTCGAGGCGATCCTGCGAGCAAAACCAGCGGACCAGCGGCGATACGAAGTCGGGCATCCGCCGTGGTGCGAACGCCTGCAGCACGAGGAGAGTGAGCAGCACCGGCGCCGCGGCGGTCGCCTGGGCGGCGATGAGCGCCCGCCGCGGCCGCGGATCGCGCCGCCAGAGGGCGATCCGGTTCAGCACGTGCTGGATCGCCGAGCTGCCGATCGACAGCGCCCAGAGAGGCGGTGATCCGGCGTATATCGAGGCCGCCTCCAGGGTGGCCCTGTGGCGCACCCGCCGACGCTCGCCGAAGAAGGGCTTCACCAGCGCGCCGACGAGCGCTCCCACCTCGAGACCCCAGCGGACGACCACCCGGCCCGCCAGATATCCGCCGATCGCGACGCCGTCGCTGATCGGGCGAAAGCGGCTGCGCTGGCGCGCCCGCGGAATCGCGACGACCGACACCTCGTGGACGCGCCAGCCGCGCGCGACCCCGGCGACCAGCACCTCGGTCTCGAACACGAAGCCGCCGCGACGCACGCGGATCTCGTCGAAGAGCCCGAGCGGATAGACGCGGAAGCCCGACTGCGTGTCGTGGAGCTTGACGCCGCACGCCCAGTTCACGAAGAAGCCGGCCACGCGAATGGCGTTCAGTCGGTCGGGCGGAAGCGCGTCCGGCGAAGGCTCGTCGAGGCGGCCGCCGATCACGATCGTCCGCCGGCGGGCACGGGCCGCGTCGAGGATCAGGCCGAGATCCGCCGGGCTGTGCTGCCCGTCGCCGTCGAGCGTCACGACCTCGGACGCGCCGCGCGCGCGGGCCGCCGCGATGCCTGTGCGAATCGCCGCCCCCTTGCCGCGGCGCCGTGGATGGCGGATCACCTCGGCGCCGGCCCGACGGGCCACGTCCGCGCTCTCATCGCGAGAACCGTCGTCGACCACCAGCACCGGCGCGTACGCGCGCGCCGCGGCCACGACACTGCCGACGGTCTCGGCCTCGTTGAAGACCGGGACCACGATCAGCGCGGTCATGCCGCGCGGGCTCGCGATCCCGCGACGACGATCGCGACCTGGTTCCCGCCGCGCGCCACCGCGTGCACCAGCGCGAGCCCACTGCCCGCTTCCGCCGCGGCGGTCGCGATCGAGCGAGCCGCCAGGCCCGAATGGCGGCCGGCCGGCAGGCTCAGCGATCGCTGCGGCGGCCGGTGCGGCGCCAGCGCGCGGTCGAGCAACACGCGCTCCCACTCGTCGCGGGGACCATCGCCGTTCGAGGACGTGTACACCAGTCCGATCTCGTCGGGTCCGGCGCCGGCGCTCGCGAGGGCGGCGCCGATCGCCCGCGAGCGCGTGGCCCGGCCGACACCGTGCGGGCGGACCGCCAGAGCGCGCCACGCCTCGCCGACGACCTCGCCGAGGATCCGGGCGCCGCGAGCGCGCGCGGCGTCGAGCGACTCGAGCACGACGAACCCCGCGCCCTCCCCCCGCACGCCGGCGCCGGCGCCGGCGCCGGCGCCGACTTCACGGTATGTGTCCACGACCATCCGCGGCGGCTCGTCGGCGCCGCCGGCCAGGCACGCTTCGATCCGGCCGGCGCGCACCGCGCACGCGGCCCGGGCGATCGCGAGCTCGCCGGCCACCGTGGGCGCATTGAGCGTCAGCGAGAGGCCCTTCGCCGCCACGGCGATCGCCGTCGTCGCCGCCATCGTGTTCATCACCGTGTGCGGAAAGAGCAGCGCGGAGAGGCCCGGGATGCCGCGCTGCAGGTAATCGTCGACGAACCGGATGGTGGAGACCATATCGCCGAACTCGGTGCCGACCACCAGCGCCAGCTCGGGGCCTCCGGTGAGGCCGGCATCGGCGAGAGCCAGGCGACCGGCCGCCACCGTCATCTGGCACACGCGCGAGAGGCGGCGAGATTCCGTTTCGTCCAGCAGCCGGCTCAGGACGCCGCTGGCGTGCCCGTCGACGACGCCGGCGCCCGTGATGACGACGCGCCGCTCGCTCACCCGGTACGCCTGAACACGAGCGTCACGTTCTGGCCGCCGAAGCCGAACGAGTTCGAGATCGCGTGCTCGACGGCCACCTCGCGCGCCACGCGCGGAACACAGTCGAACGCGATGTCGGGGTCGGTGTGCTCGAGCCTCGCCGTGGGCGGGATGACCTCGTGGCCGAGTGCCAGCACCGTCGCGACCGCCTCGAGCGTTCCGGCCGCCGCCATCGTGTGGCCGATCATCGACTTCGTCGAGCTGACGAGGAGTCCGCCCTCCCCGAAGACCTCGCGCAGCGCGCGCGCCTCGATCCGGTCGTTCTGCGGCGTGGCGGTGCCGTGCGCGTTCACGTACCCGACGTCCGCCGGCGTGAGGCGCGCCTGCTCGAGCGCCGCGCGCATCGCGCGGATCATCCCCTCGCCTTCCGGATGGGGCGAGGTCACGTGGAAGGCATCGGTGCTCATGCCGTAGCCCGTCAGCTCGGCGTAGACGCGCGCGTCGCGCGCCCGGGCCCGCTCGCCGTTCTCCAGGACGACGAACGCGGCGCCCTCACCGATGGACATGCCGCGCCGGTCACGGTCGAAGGGACGGCACGGCGACGGATCGAGGAGCTTCAGCGTGTTGAATCCCATGAAGCAGATCCGCGTCAGCGCGTCGACGCCGCCGGCGAGGGCCACCGATACGACGCCGTCGGCGATCAGGTCGGCCGCCATCGCCAGCGACGCGGCGCCCGAGCTGCAGGCCGTCACGACCGTCTCGCGCGGTCCCCCGATGCCGAGGACGCTGCCGACCACGTCGACGTGCGAGGACGGAAAGCACGACGCGAGCACGCGCGGCGGCGGGGCCACGGCCCCGCGCGCCCGCTGCCAGTACCAGGCCTCGGCTTCGAGCATGCCGCCGCCGACCGCGCCCACGATCAGCGCGGTGTCCGCGCGATCCGCGCGGCCGATCCCGGCGTCGTCGAGCGCCTCGCGCGCGGCGGCGAGGGCGAAGCGATCGGCCCGCGACCGCCGGACCGAGCCGCCGATCGAGTCCGGGACCTCGGCGCCGATCCGGCAGCGGAAGCCGTCGGTATCGATCAGGGTGAGCGGGCGGATCCCGCAGATGCCGCCGGTGAGACCTTCCCAGTACGGCTTGACGCCGGCGCCGAACGGGCTGACGACTCCGAGCCCGGTGACGGCGACGGGCCTCACGCGCCGGGCGTCCTCGACGCGATGAAGCGGGACAGCGTGTCGAAGGAGGTGAAGTGGGGGGCGAGGTCCGCCGACTCGTCCATCGCGATCCCGAAGCGCTCTTCGATCGCGATCGACAGCTCGATGAAGTCGAGGGAGTCCAGACCGATCGAGCTCTCGATGCCCTTGGGCAGCGTCGTCTCGAGGGTCAAGTCGACGGCGCGCCGCGGATCGAACTTGAGCCGCGTCACGAGGATCGTCTTGAGCTCATCGAACACCTCTTTGGGTTCCATAGCCCTCCTAGTGCCAGTAGAGTCCCGCGCGGCGGCCGCGCCATTCACCCGTGACGCCGATCGATCCGGTGGCGCCATCCTCGCGTCCGAGCCCCAGCGCGATCAGCGGCGCGCAGGCGAGCGTCTCGCCGGCGCGCGTGCGCGCCAGGGTCTCGAGCGCCGAGGGCGCCCGCGGCGCATCGTATCGCGTACGCAGGTCGCCGGGTAGCAGCAAGGCGCACACCGCCGCTTCGACCAGCGGACGCCCCACGAGCCAGCGCGCCCGCGCGTAGAGCTCGGCGCAATCCTCGAAGGTCTCGACCGCGAGCACGAGCGCCCGCTCGCACCGACCGCTCTCGAGCAGCCGCGTCGCCTGCCAGAGCCCGTCGATCGTGGCGGCCGCTCCGCCGATCAGGATGCCATACGGACCGGTCAGCCCGAACTCGATCGCCACCTCGCCGGACATCACGCTCGGCGCCGTGTACGGAAAGTGGAGCGTTCCCGCGACGGCGCCGCGGCGCTTGTCGCCCGGGCGGTCGTCGGGCCGGGCGGACCGGGCGGTGTCGGCGACGACCCACGCGTGATTCGAGGCGCCGTAGGCCCCGCCGGTCACGTAGATCAGCGCGGTCGCGCTTCCCTTCACGACCTCACGAGAGATCCCGCTTGCCCGCAGGAGGGCATCGACCGCCGCCACCCCCAGGAGACACTCGCGGGTGGCCCGCCTGAACCGCTCGCCCTCGAGCGCCGGGCGGCCGAGCGGGATCACCGTGCGGCCCGCCGCCGCGCGCGCGGCATCCGCAGGCAGAGCCTGCACCCCCTGGCCCCATCCTGTGAGGACCGACACGGCTTCGACGGCTGTTCCGGTCATCGTCTTCGCGCGAGTCGACGACCGGGGCTCGACAGAGAGGCTCATGGATCGACCGCCTCCAGGACGAGCGCGGCGTTGCAGCCGCCAAAGCCCAGGGACGTGCTGAGGCTGATCCGGGGTCGCGCGGCGCGCGGCGAGCCGATCACGTGGTCAAGCTCGCAGGCTGGATCGGGCTCTTCGAGCCCCAGGGTATACGGCACGATGCCCTCACGCCCGGCCAGGAGGCACATGACGGCCTCCAGGGCCGCCGCCGCGCCCATCGTGTGACCGACCGAGGCCTTGATCGAGTTCACGGGAATCTCGGACGCCCGGCGGCCCAGCGCGCGCCTCAGCACCTCGGCCTCGATCCGATCGTTCAGCGGCGTGCCCGTGCCGTGCGCGCTCACGAAATCTACGTCGGCGGGCGTCAGCCCAGCCTCCTCGAGCGCGGACCGAACCGCGAGCTCGAGGCCGCGGCCGTTCGCGTCGGGCGCGGCAATGTGCGAGCCGTCGCTGGCGCTCGAGTGTCCGAGCAATCGGCCGAGCCTCGGCCCACGCGTCGCGCCTTCGCGGGTCATCATCACGAGCGCGGCCGCTTCGCCCAGGAGTAGCCCGCTGCGCCGCCGGTCGAACGGACGCACACGCTCGCGCGTCAGCGAGCGCAGGGCGTCGAAGCCCCGCATCACGAATCGACAGAGCGCGTCGTAGCCGCCGGCGATCACGACGTCGACGACATCGGCGCGCAGGAGGTCGGCGCCGTTGCCGAGCGCCGTCGCGCCGGCCGCGCACGCCGCGCCCACCGTGAGCACGGGGCCTCGAGCGCCGAGCCGACGGGCGAGCGCGTGCGCGGGGCTGTCGTAGAGCGCGCCGACCGCGTGGCGCGCACGTCCGCCCGGGGCGAGGGCTCGCTCGAGCTCGCCGACACCGCCGAGCGCCGTGCCGAGGACGACCGCCACCCGCTCGGGCTCGGCGGAGATCGGCGAACGAGCCAGAAGATCCTCGGCCGCCGCGAGTAGGAGCAGGGAGGCCCGGCATTCCACGCGGCGCGCGCCGGGCAACGGGCGGAGCTTCTTGATCTCGCCCCCGCGCCCGACCCGAAGATCGTCGACCGGGAAGCGCTCGATCATCGAGATTCCGTCGCTGCCCGTGATCAGCCCCGACCAGAACGCGTCGAGGTCGGCGCCAAACGGGGTCACGGCCCCCGCAGCGACGAGACTGACGGGCTCAGCGCGCTGGCGCGTCACGACTGGCATCGCGGCCCGTGAGCCGGCTCATAGCAGTAACGAGTAGTACATCCGAAAGGCCCGGATCGGTCCCTCCTCGGTGTCGTAGAGTTTCGTCGCCCAGAATCGGCGTGCGCTCGGGTCGAAGGTCATGATCCCGGGCCAGTCGGGATTGTTCGGATCCCACACGAGGAACTCGATGCTGCCGTCCTTCATCGGACGCGACTCGAAGACGACGACGGTGTGGTTCAGCTCGGGCTTCGGCCAGTTGGTCACGAGGAGCTGCACCAGTCGCCCCGCGCGCAGCTCTTCGACGATCTCGTAGGCGACACCTTCCTGCTGCGATCCGTCGACCGGCAAGGTCACGCGCCAGTTCGTCCAATGTACCCAGGTCCAGAATCGCCCGCCGAGCCCGTCCTTGACCGCGCTCTCCTCGTCGCGCGAGAACTCGCGGAGATTGGCGTAGCCGGGGATCACGATCCGATCGTCGGGTGGCAACGCCTCCGCTCGAGCCGGACGCGCCACCACGCGCTTGACCCGCTCGACGTACCCGGCGTGATCGATCTTGGCAAGCGTCGGATCGAATCGGGCGAACTGCGCGAACTGGCGCACGGCGCGCGCCAGCACGAAGCAGTAGTGGGCGTAGATCCCGGGCTCGTTGGGATGCCGCGCGGCGATCAGATTCGCGAACGCGAACGTGTCGCTCTCGAACGAGAACGCCGGCGTGCGCACCGCCTCCTCGAGGCCGAGCAGTGGGCCGCCGTTCCTTGGCGGCGCGCTCGCGCACGCTGCAGTCACGACCACAAGGCTCACGAGGGCTGCCAGGCGCAAGTTCCCGATGAAATTCAATGCCTTACCCTAAATGGCGGCGTCGCCATTCGTCAAGAGCGCGTGTTATCCTTCGACCCGGTCGCCCGTATGAGCCGAACGATCGCGGCCCTCTACCGGTTCCTCTACGCCGCCTTCCTTTCGCGACTGCCCGAGCGGGCCGCGGTCTCGCTGGGCCAGAATTTCCTGCGCTTGCTGCCCCTCGATCGGCTGAGCTACTTCCGGCTGGACGATCCGCGGCTCGCGATCACGCTGGGCGGAGTGCCGCTCCCCAACCCGGTCATCCTGGCCGCGATGTACTACGATCCCGAGATCCTCGGCCGCGCCATGGGCCTGGGCTTCGGCGCCGTCACCGCCAAGTCGATCACGATCCAGGCGCGCCCGGGTCATCCCCAGCCCAGCCTCGTCCGGACGAGCACGGACGCCGGGCCGGGCCTCGTGAACTGTAACGGATTTCAGAACCCGGGCCTCGAGCGATTTCGCGCCTCGATCGCGTCGATGCCCCACCGGGTCCCGCTGATCGTGAGCGTCGCCGGGGAGACGATCGCCGACTACGTGAAGCTCGTACGGGAGCTCGGCCCGCTCGGCGACCTGATCGAGTTCAATATCTCCTCCCCCAACACCCGGCTGGTCTACGAGTGGAGCCGCAAGCCGGGCGAGCTCGCGACCTTGCTCAGGGAGGTGCGCCGCGCGACGGACAAGCCGCTCATCGTCAAGCTCTCTCCCGATTTCGCCGAGACGAACGAGCGCGAGATCATCCCGGCGGCGCTGGACGCGAGCGTCCGCATCGTCAACTACGGCAACACGCGGAAGGTCGCGAATCGACAGCTCTCACAGGGCGAGGGCGGGCTCTCGGGGCCCGACATTTTCCCGACCACCTTGGAAAATCTCCGGCGGACGCGGCGCGTGTTCGGCGACGACTTCGAGATCATCGCCACCGGCGGTGTGGACACGGCCGACAAAGCCGCCAAGCTTCTCGACGAGGGCGCGACGGCCGTCGGCTATTTCACCGGATTCGTCACTCGCGGCCCGATTCTCGCGCGGCTGATTCTCGAGCGCCTCGTCGCGCGTCACTGAGCAAACATCATCGGCACCAAAAATGCTCACAGGATATCCACTTGTCCACCGCTATCCACAATCGCCAAAATCACCCCATCTGACGCGGGCTCACGAGGGTATCGCCGGAATATGCCGGTCCGTTCGTCCACGGAGAGCGCACCCACGAAGATTCCCGGATTCCACGCGGGTTCAACTCGCGCCGCGCGCATCTGTCGCGCATTTTTCGCGGACAAACGAGACCTTGACACTGAAAACACCGCGCTCGTAAGGTTGGCGGGCCATGTTCCTTGTTCGCGTCCACGCAGCACCTCGGTCACGACGACCGGCGTTCTCCGGAGGTACAGAGCACGATGGACGGCAGTAGCAGGAAGCCACTTGCCAAGGTGGAAGGTCGGCGACGCCTCCGCATGAGCGGCGTGACGGTAGCCTGGCGCGGCACTCCCAATCTCGATGACTGGGTAGCGTACATCGTGAACGGGACCCGATCGAAGAAGCTGATCCTGGCCGATCACTCGTCCGAGCGGAAAGTGAAGTCGCTGCTCTCGCGCCTCCAGACCCTGCCGCGAAAGGAGATCGAGAAGCTGGCCAAGAGCTAGATGATGCCCTTCTCGGCGAGGCTGACGAACCTGCCGCGCCCGATCACCAGGTGGTCGTGGATTCGCAGGTCGAGCAGGCGCGCGCACTCGACCAGCTGACGGGTCAGCCGGACGTCCTCTCGGCTCGGCGTCGGGTCGCCGCTCGGATGGTTGTGGAGCAGGATCACCGACGCGGCCGACTCGAGGATCGCGGGCTTGAACACATCCCGCGGGTGCACGAGGCTCGCCGATAAGGTCCCCTGCGAGATCACGCGGTCGTGCAGGAGACCGTTCTGCGCGTCGAGCAGCGCGATCCGGAACACCTCGCGCTTGAGATCCTCCATGAGCGGCCCGTACGCCGCGTAGACTTCGGCTGGACCCGACAGCGTGACGCGCACGCCCGGGATGCGCGCCCGGAGGCGCCGGGTCAGCTCGAACGCGGCGACGAGCCGGGCGGCCTTGACCGGCCCGACGCCCGAGACCTTCGCGAGCTCGGCGACCTCGCGCCCCGCCACGTCGGCCAGCGAGCCGTAGGCGGCGAGCATCTCGCGGGCGACGTCGATCGCGGTCTTGCCGCGAATGCCGGAACCGAGCTGAATGGCCAGGAGCTCCGCGTCGGCGAGGGCCTCGGGCCCCATCCAGTAGAGCCGCTCGCGCGGGCGTTCGGCCTCGGGCCAGCGTTCGAAGGGCATGCGACTGTCGTACGCGAGCCGCACGGGACGGTCAATGCGGCGCTTCGGATACGCCGCGCAGGTGCGCCGTTCAGCCGCGGATCGTGATCGTCCTCGGCTCGTCGCCGACGCCGGCGAGGTGCACGTGGATCGCGTCCGTTGGCAGGAGCGGCGTCAGCTTGTCCGCCCACTCGATGACGGTCACGCCGTCGCCGCCCATCAGATCGAGCAGTCCCAGATCGATGAGCTCGGTCATGGTGTCGGTCCGATAGGCGTCGACGTGATAGACGAGGAGGCGGCCCTGGTACTGGTTGACGAGGACGAACGTCGGACTCGTCGCGCGGACTGTCGCGCCGAGACCTCGCGCCAGCCCCTGAACGAAGCAGGTCTTGCCCGCGCCCAGCTCGCCGGTGAGCGCGACGACCGCGCCGGGCCCGAGCGTCAGGCCGAGGCGCTCGCCCGCGGCCTCGGTCGCCTCGGCGCTCGTGCTGACGATCTCAACTGCCGTCGCCATGGAGCCTCTTGAACGCCTCGGGAATGGCCGCGATGACGTCGCGCGCGATGAGCGCCTCCTCGCCGACGCGTTCCGCGGCGACGTCGCCGGCGCCGCCGTGCAGATAGACGCTCGAGCAGAGCGCCGCGCCGGGCTCGATGCCGCGCGCCAGGAACGCGCCCAGCATGCCCGTGAGCACGTCGCCGGTGCCGCCGCTCGCCATCCCGGGATTCCCGGTGGGATTCACGAAGACGCGCCCGTCCGGCATCCCGATCACACTGCGCGCGCCTTTCAAGACGATGTGAGCGCGATGGCGCGTCGCGAACTCGCGCACGGTCTCGATCCGGTCGCGCTGGACCTCGTCCACGCGCGCGCCGAGCATCCGCGCCATCTCCCCGGGATGCGGCGTGAGACAGCGCGCGGCCGGGGCATCGCGCAGCACATCGAGATGGCCGGCCAGCGCCGTCAGGGCATCGGCGTCGACGGCCATGGGCTGGCGAAGCTCGTGGACCAGGCCGCGGGCGACCTGGGCCGTCTCGTCGTCGAGACCGATCCCGGGCCCGATGGCGACGGCATCGCGCGACCCGGCCAGCTCCAGGATCGCCTCGCGCGCCTTCAGGGCGAGCGTGCGCGCGGAGGTCTCCGGTAGCGGTTCGGTCATCGCCTCCAGCACGAGGCTCGCGACGACCGGCTGCTGGCTCGCCGGTGTGGCCACCGTGACGAGCCCGGCTCCACTGCGCATCGCCGACATCGCGCCGAGCGCCGCCGCGCCCGTCTTTCCGAGCGAGCCCGCCACCAGCAGCAGGTGGCCGTAGGTCCCCTTGTGAGTCGCGCGCGAGCGCCGCGGGAAATGCGTGGAGACGTCGCCCGACTCGAGCAGGAACGTCGTGACACCTCGCGCGACCTCGTGGTCGGGGACGCCGATCGGGATCACGGTCACGCGCCCGGCGAGCTCGTCGCCCGGCGAGCTGACCAGGCCGCGCTTGAGCCCGGCGAACGTCAGCGTCATCGCTGCCTTGATGACCGCCCCGGCGTGGGCTCCGGTATTCGCCGACAGCCCAGACGGGATATCGAGCGCGACGACGGGGCGGCCGCTCGCGTTGATCAGCTCGATCGCGTGCGAGATGGCGCCCTCGGCGGCGCCGCGCGATCCCGTTCCCAGAAGCGCGTCGACAACCACATGAGCACGTGACAGCTCCGCCCCCGAGGCGCGGTCGTCGGCGAGGGGCCGAGGCCGGATCCCGCTACGCCGCAGCTCCTCGAGCTTGAGCCCGGCGTCGCCGCCGATCTCGGCCGGCGGGTGCAGCAACAAGACGCTGGGACGCGCGCCGTGACGCTTGAGCCAGCGGGCCACCACGAAGCCGTCGCCGCCGTTACCCCCCTTGCCGCACACGATGACGACCCTCGCACCGCGCCGCGGCGAGCCGAGGGCCGGGAGCGCGGCGACGATCGCCTCGGCGGCGCCGCGGCCGGCGTTCTCCATCAGGGTGGCTCCGGGGATGCCGAGATCGGTGATCGCCCGCTGATCGAGCCGCCGCATCTCCTCGGCGGTGAAGACGCCCAGCACGGCTATCTCCCGGCGGAGGGCGGGACCGCCTGAACGAGAAAATCGGCGAGGATGGCGATGTAGGTCTCGCGCCAGTCGGTGCGTGCAGCCTTCGGCAGCTCGAAGTGTAACGCCCGCTGCGGCAGCTTGAGAATGCCGTCGCGCTTGGCGCCGGACGCGGCATAGCGCACCGGGTTGGCGGGCTCGACGAGGATCTCCAGCCGCGGCGCCTCGCGGTTCGCGCGCAGGTACGCGTCGCGGATGAGCTCGAGGAGCGTCCGGAGCCGCACGGCCTCGTCGCGATCGACGCCCACCGTCGCGATCTCGATCTGGTTGGCGGCGTCGCGATGGTTATTGCCGTGGATCTCGGCGTAGAAGACCAGCGGCCCCTGCGCGACCTCCCGGACGCGCTGCTCGTAGGCTCGATAGACCTGCCGGGCGCCTTCGCTCGGGACGTCGTCCGACGGCGGCCGCCCCGGCGTGCCCTCGAAGGGCCGATTGACCTGATAGCGCCGGCCGGGCCGCTCGCGGGTGTCGGGCTCGAGGTTGAATCCGGTGGCGACGACGACCCCGAACCCGGTGCGGCGCCCGAGCTCCGCGGCGATCTCGCCGGTGCGCGCGTCCGAGTTGCCGTGGGGCGCCGCGATCACGACGCCGCGCCGTCCCAGCTGACCCGAGATCTTTCCGGGCAGGCCCTCGATCTCGGGGAGTGCGCCGGAGGTGGCGCAGCCGGACACGACGATCGCCAAGCTAGTCGCCCACCAGAATCGCCTGCGCGAGCGCATAGTCACCTTCGTGGGTCAGCGACAGCAGCATCCGGCTTCCGCCTCTGACCAGGCCGATCTCCCTGGCTCGTCCCGACAGAACGAGGGTCGGCGCTTGCTCGCGCTCGCGCCGCACCTCGAGCTCACGCCAGCGCACACCCATCTGCAGGCCGGTGCCCAGCGCCTTGAAGCCCGCCTCTTTGGCGGCGAAGCGCGCGGCGAAGTGGGGCGCCGGATCGCGCCGAGCCCGGCAGTAGGCAATCTCGTCGTCGGTGAATACGCGGTCCACGAACCGATGCTGCCAGCGATCGATCGTCGTGCGCATTCGGGGAATGCTCACCAGATCGACGCCGAGTCCCGAGATCTTCACTGATCGCCGATCTGGGTGCGGATGAGTCCCGCGAGATCGTCGGCCATCGCGCGGATGCGGGCGCCGTCGGCGCCCTCGATCATGACCCGGGCCAGGGATTCGGTGCCCGAGTAGCGGATCAGGACGCGGCCTCGGCCGGCCATCTCCTGCTCGAAGGCCGCCTTGCGCTCGACGACCCCGGCGATGGAGTCGATCGGCGGCTTCGACCGCACGGGCACGTTGAGCAGCACCTGCGGGAACTTGCTCAGGCAGGTCGCCAGCGACGCCAGGGCCTCGCCGGTCTCGCTGGCCACACCAAGCAGCGCGAGGGCCGAGAGAATCCCGTCGCCCGCCGGCGCGTGGTCGAGGAACAGCAGATGACCCGACTGCTCGCCGCCGAGATTCGCGCCGAGCCGCTGCATCTCCTCGAAGACGTAGCGATCGCCGACCTGCGTCTTGACCACGCGAATCCCCGCGGCCTCGAGGGCCTGGTCGAGACCCAGGTTGGCCATGACCGTGGTGACGACGAGGTTTTGCTTCAGGCGCTGACGAGAGGCCAGGTGGCGTCCGGCGATCGCGAGCGCGTAGTCTCCGTCGCGGATCTCTCCCGTGCCGTCGACCGAGATGAGCCGGTCGCCGTCGCCGTCGAACGCGAAGCCGATCGACGCGCCGGCGGCGCGCACCTTGCCCTGGAGCTTCTCGGGATGGAGCGCGCCAAAGCCCGCGTTGATGTTCACCCCGTCCGGCCGCGCCCCGATCGTCAGCACCCGAGCCCCCAGCCGGCGAAACACGCGCGGCGCCACGCGGTAGGTCGCGCCGTGGGCACAGTCGAGAGCAATCGTGACGGAACCGAGGTCGAGCGGGAAGCAATTGCAGAGAAATTCGACGTACTCGGCCTCGGCGCGGTCGTAGTCGACCAGGGCGCCGATCTTCCCGCCTCGGGCCCGAGGCGCCCGATCCGGCGCCTCGAGGCGCTGCTCGATCTCGGCCTCCCACGCGTCCGGGAACTTCGTGCCTTCGGACGAGAAGAGCTTGATGCCGTTGTCCTCGAACGGGTTGTGCGAGGCGCTGAGCACGATGCCGCCGTGGGCCTCGAGGCGACGGGTCAGGAGCGCGATGCCGGGCGTCGGCAGCACCCCGACCGAAAAGCAATCGGCTCCGGCAGATAGGGCCCCGGACACGAGAGCCGCCTCGAGGAGCGGACCCGACCGCCGGGTGTCGCGGCCGATCACGATCCGGGCGTGGTCGACGCCATGGTCGACCTGGAGCGTGGCGACGAGCTGGCGGCCGACGCGAAACGCCAGCTCGGGGGTCAGCGGTTCTTCGTTCGCGACACCCCGGATCCCGTCGGTACCGAAGAGACGCGTCATCGAGCGCTCATGCCTGGCTTCGCCTCACGCGGTGGGACACTCCCACCATTATAGGGTGGGCCCCGCCCGCCGGATGCGTTCGACGACGCGGACCGCGTCCAGCGTTTCGGCGACGTCGTGGGCACGGATCAGGGTCGCGCCGTTCCACACCGCCACCGCCGTCGCGGCCAGCGAGCCGGCCAGTCGATCCTCGGTCCGGGGCCGACCGGTGATGGCGCCGACAAAGGACTTCCGTGACACGCCAAGGCAGAGCGGGCGCCCCAGCGCTTCAAGCTCCCCCAGGCCCGCCAGAACCGCCGCGTCCCACTCGCCCCAGGCGATCGCCTCGCCTCTGAAGAATCCGATCCCAGGATCGACGACGATATGCTCGTCGGGAATCCCAGCGATCCTGGCACGTTCGAGAGCTTCCTTGAGAAGTCCCTTCACCGACTCGATAGGCCCCAGCTTGGACGGCGTGTCCTTCGGAAAAGCCATGAGGATGGCACCAGCGCCCCGCTCGCGGACCAGGGCGGCCACCGCCGGGTCGCGGAGGCCAGAGACGTCATTGATGATTCGAGCACCCGCGTCGAGCGCGGCGCGAGCCGGTCCCGGACGGGCCGTGTCGGCCGAGATCGGCACGGGTACCTTGGCGGCCAGGGCCTCCACCGCACGCGCCAAACGCTCGCGCTCCTCAGCCTCGTCGACCGTGGAGGCGCCGTAGGGCGCGGTCGAACGAGCGCCGACGTCGATTAGCGAGGCGCCGGTGTCGACCATGGCGAGCGCAGCGGCCAGCAGATCGGCCCCCTGCGTGTGGACGGATCCGGAGTGGAAGGACTCGGGGCTCACGTTGAGGGCGCCCATGACTGCGACGGGGAGGCCGGGACCGAGAGAAACGCCGGCGAGGATGGCTCGATTGGCCATCGAGCCGCGCACCACTACGCGGGCGCGCCGGCTTCCTGGAGAGGACGGGTGCGCAGGATGCGGGCGATCTCCTCACCGTCGAGGGTTTCCCGCTCGAGGAGGGCGCGGGCCAGCGCGTGCAGCTTCTCGATGTTGTCCTGGAGGATTTGCTTGGCGCGGCCTGCGGCCTCCAGGACGATCCGCTTGATCTCCGAGTCGATGACGAGCGCGGTGTCCTCGCTGTAGTCTTTAGCCCGGGCGACCTCGCGGCCGAGGAAGATGTGCTCCTCGTTCTTGCCGAAGGTCAGGGGCCCGAGCCTGTCGGACATGCCCCACTCGCAGATCATCTTGCGGGCCATCTCGGTGGCCTTTTCGAGGTCGTCGCCCGCGCCGGTGGTCTGCTGGTTCAGCACGATCTCTTCGGCGGCGCGCCCGCCGAGCAGGATCGTGATGCGGTTGACCAGATAGTCCTTCGAGTAGTTGTACTTGTCGTCGACCGGCAGCTGCTGTGTCAGGCCGAGGGCGCGACCGCGCGGGATGATCGTCACCTTGTGGACGGGATCGGTGCCCGGGAGCACGTCGGCCACGAGCGTGTGACCCGCTTCGTGATACGCGATCGTTCGCTTCTCGACGTCGCTGATGATCATCGAGCGGCGCTCGACGCCCATCAGGACCTTGTCCTTCGCGCTCTCGAAGTCGGACATTTCGACGAGCTTCTTGTTCATCCGTGCGGCCAGGAGCGCCGCCTCGTTGACCAGATTCGCCAGGTCCGCGCCCGAGAATCCGGGCGTCCCGCGCGCGAGCACCTTGAGCTCGACGTTGGGCGCCAGCGGGATCCGGCGAGCGTGGACGCGGAGGATCTCCTCGCGCCCCTTCACGTCGGGCCGCGGCACGACCACCTGCCGATCGAACCGCCCGGGACGGAGCAACGCCGGGTCGAGCACGTCGGGCCGGTTGGTGGCCGCGATCAGGATGACGCCCTCGTTGGTCTCGAAGCCGTCCATCTCGACCAGGAGCTGGTTCAGGGTCTGCTCGCGCTCGTCGTGCCCGCCGCCCAGGCCCGCGCCCCGGTGCCGGCCGACCGCGTCGATCTCGTCCATGAAGATGATGCAGGGCGCGTGCTTCTTGCCCTGCTCGAAGAGGTCGCGCACCCGCGAGGCGCCGACGCCCACGAACATTTCCACGAAGTCCGAGCCGGAGATCGAGAAGAACGGGACGTTGGCCTCGCCGGCGATGGCCTTGGCCAGCAGCGTCTTGCCCGTGCCGGGAGGGCCGACCAGCAGGACGCCCTTCGGGATCTTGCCGCCGAGCTTCTGGAACTTCTGCGGGTCCTTCAGGAAGTCGATGATCTCGCGCAGCTCTTCCTTGGCCTCGTCGACACCGGCGACGTCCTGGAAGGTGACCTTGTTCTGCTTCTCGGAGATCATCCGCGCGCGCGCCTTGCCAAAGCTCAGCGCCTTGGCGCCGCCGCCTTGCATCTGGCGCATGAAGAAGATCCAGACGCCGATGAAGAGCAGCATCGGCACCCACTGCAGGAAGATCCCGTACCAGGGAGTGGAGTCCGGCGGCTTGACCGCGATACGGACGCCGCGCTCCTTCAGGGTTTTGACGAAGTCGGGGTACTCGACGATGTACGTGCGCTGGGTCTGTGCCGAGTCCTTGAGCGAGTACGTGACGAGGTTGCCGCGGATGACGACGGACTCGACCCGGCCCTGGTCGACGGCCTTGAGGAACTCGGAGAAGTTCGGCTGCTCCTGACCGGTCTGCTGCGCGCCCTGGAAGACCGTGAACAGGAGGATGACGATGAGGCCGATCACCATCCAGAGCGCGAGGTTCTTGTAGACCTGGTTCATATCGGCCCGATCATTATAGCACTCGGTTCAACGAGGAAGCGGGGGCTCAGATCCCCTCGAGCGTCGCGACGTGGGGCAGGTTGCGGTAGAGCCCGTCGTAGTCCAGACCGTAGCCGACCACGAACACGTTCGGGATCGTGAACCCGACATAGTCGATGGTCACCTCGGTCTCTCGCCGGCCGATCTTGTCGAGCAGCACGCACGTGCGCACGCTTCGCGGCCGCCGCGCCTCGAGCGCCCGCTTGAGCGCGGCCAGCGTGTAGCCGGTGTCGACGATGTCGTCGACGACCAGCACGTGCCGGTCGGCGATGTCGACGCTCAGATCGGCGACGAGCCGCACGGTGCCGGACGACGTCGTCGCGGTGCCGTAGCTCGACGCCCGAAGGAAGTCGACGGTGAGGTCGATCGGCAGCGCGCGCATGAGGTCGGCGACGAAGGGAATCGCGCCCTGGAGCACGCCGACCAGCACCAGGTTTGCCTCCTCGTAGTCGCGCGCGATCGCGCGGCCCAGCTCCGCCACGCGCGCGGCGATGTCCTTTTGCGCGACCAGCACGTGGCCCGGCCTGGGAGCCGGCATCTCACCGCGAGGTGACGAACGCCGAGAGCGTGCGCTCGCCGGCGACGATCTTGTCGGCGGCCCGCTGGGCCGCCTCGCGCGTGGCGAAGGAGCCGACGCGCACGCGGTAGCGAACGCTGCCGGTCGCGTCGATCTCGGCGACGTACACGTCGTGGCCGGCGGCGGCGAGCCGTGCGCGCAGCGCCTCGGCGGGCTCGCGCGCCTTGTACGCGCCCACCTGGATGGTGAACGTCCCCGGGCTCGACGCCGGTGGCACAGCCTCGGGCAAGGTGACGGGCTGCGGCCTCGGCGGCGCGTCCGTCTTCTCGGCTCGGCCCGGCTTTGCGGGCTTGGCGGGCGGCGGCGCGGTGAGCGGAGCCGTCAGGTCCTGATAGAACGTGAGCGCCGGTGTGGGCTCCGTGGGACGCGCCGTCCGGTCGGCCCCTCGCGCGGGGGCGATTCCCTTCGTCGCCGTGGCGCTCTGCGCCGACGGGCTACGAGGCCAGAAGCGCCCGGCCATGACCCCCAGCGCGAACGTGGCGCCGAGCACCCCGAGGCAGCCGACCACGAAGAGCGCGGAGGCGAGCCGGCTCGGGGCACGCCTGCCTCGCCCGCCGCGCATCATCGGCCGGTTCCCACGGCCGTCACATGCTCTCCGGCGCGCTCACGCCCAGGAGGTCGAGGCCGTTCTTGATCACGGTCCCCACCGTCGCGCAGAGCGCCAGCCGCGCGTGCATCAGGCTCGTGTCGTCCTGGATGACCCGGTGGTTCTTGTACCAGGCGTGAAACTCCGCCGCGAGCTGTTGCAGCCAGTAGGCGACGCGGTGCGGCTCGAGCGCTCGGGTCGCGCCCTTGACGAGCTCGGGAAACTGTAAGATTTGCTTGATCAGCGCCAGGTCCGCCGGCTCGACGAGCGGGCTCGTGTCGATGTCGGTCAGCCGCGGGACGGCGATCCCCTGCTCTCCGGCTTGACGGAAGATCGAGCGAATGCGCGCGTGCGCGTACTGGACGTAGTAGACGGGGTTGTCGCTCGACTGGCGCGTCGCGACCGCCAGGTCGAACTCGAGCGGGCTGTCGTGCCGGCGCGTGAGGAACGTGAAGCGCGCGGCGTCGCGGCCGACTTCCTCGAGCAGCTCCTCCATCAGCACGAACTCGCCGCGCCGCTTCGACATGCGCACCGGCTGGCCGTCGCGCAGCAACGTGACGAGCTGGACGATCAGGACCTCGAACGTTTCGGGCGAGTGGCCGAGGGCCTGCATCGCCGCCTTCATCCTCGCCACGTAGCCGTGATGGTCGGGGCCGAGCAGATTGATCAGCCGATCGGCCGCGGCGAACTTCACGTGGTGGTGATAGGCGACGTCGACGGCGAAGTAGGTCGGCTCGCCGCTCGAGCGTCTGAGCACGCGATCCTTGTCGTCGCCCGCCTCTTCCCGCTCGGACGAGCGGAACCAGAGCGCGCCGTCCTGCTCGTAGCTGAGCCCGCGCGCCGCGAGCTCCTCGAGCACCTTCTCCGGCAGACGCTTGTCGCGCACGTCGCGCTGCTCGGACGACCAGACGTCGAACTCGACGCCGTACTCGCGCAGGACCCGCCGCTGCGCGTCGATCATTCTGGCCACCGCGTAGCGTCCGAAGTGCTCGATCCGCTCGCGCTCCGGCGCTCCGTTCATCAGGCTCCCACCCCCGGCGCGATAGGTCTTCGCCAGATCGACGAGGTACTCGCCGGGGTAGCCGTTCTCGGGCACGGTGGCCGCCTCGCCGAACTCCTGTTTCACGCGCGCCTCGAACGAGCGCGCGAGCGCCTCGAACTGGTTGCCGGCGTCGTTGACGTAGAACTCGGTCGTGACGCGCGCGCCCTGCGAGCGGAGCAGCCGCGCGAGCGCGTCGCCGATGGCGGCTGCGCGCGCGTTGACGATGACGAGCGGGCCGGTCGGGTTCGCCGAGACGAACTCGAGGCGGACGCGCTGGCCGGCCTGGCTCTCACCGCGTCCGTACTCGGCGCCGGCGGCGAGAATCTCCCGCAGCGCGCCGGCGCACCAGGCCGGCGTCAGGAACACGTTGATGAATCCGGGACCCGCGACCTCGAGCCGCTCGACCTCGGGCATGGGCGGGAAGTTTTTCACGATGAGATCGGCGATCTGCTTGGGCGCACGCTTCGCCGCCCGGGCGAGGACCATGGGGGCGTTGGTCGCGTAGTCGCCGTGCTCCGGCTGACGCGGAACTTCCCACGCGCAGTCGTCGGGCTCGGGCAAGCCCGCCTTCACGAGGGCCGCCCGCACCCCACTCGTCAACCGATCGGTCAGTTGCACCTGCGCATCAGGGTACCCGCGTAGCGCCGCGTCGTGACGAAGAAAAATCGGCTCGCAGCGCGCGACTTGGCAAGGCGCAGGGCGGCGTGGTATTGAGCGACGACAAGCGCCATGTTGAGCGTGTTCAGGGGGACCCTGCACCACTACCGGGAGCTGATCCTGGCCGGCACCTTCGCGGGGCTGGCCGCCTGGGAAATCCTCGAGATGCTGCTGCTGGAGCGAAGCGCCGACACGTCGCTCTCGCTGACGCTCATCGTGCACTCGCTTCAGGTCACGCTCATTCTGGCGGCCACGGCCCTCGCGCTCCGGGCCTGGCGGGACAAGACGGCGCGCGAGCGCGCCCTCGCCGCGCTCGTCGAGCAGGTTGTCGTCGCCCAGGAAGAGGAGCGCCGGCGAGTCGCGTACGACGTCCACGACGGTGTCGCTCAGCTCGTCGTGAGCGCCAAGCAGCACGTCGACACCGCCACCGACCTCTGGTCGACCGACCCGCGGCGCGCCGCCGGAGAGACCGCGATTGCCGCCGAGCGCCTGGGGCAGGCCATCGTGGAGACCCGACGAATCCTGGCCGCGCTGCGGCCGCTGGCCGTGGACGCCGCCGGGCTGGCCGGGGCCGCGCGCCGGAGCCTCGACGATGTCGCCCGGGACACCGGCTGGTCGGTGAGCCTCGTGGAGAACCTCGGGGGTGTCCGCCTTCCGCCGACGGTCGAGGCCGCCGCGTTCAGGATTCTTCAGGAAGCGCTGTCGAATGCCCGCAAGCACGCGGGCACCACCCGGATCGAGGTCGTTCTGGCTCGCGAGGCCGACCGATTCCACCTGGACGTACGCGACCACGGCGTGGGCCTCGCCGACTCGGGCGAGGCGCGTGGTTTCGGGCTCGCCAGCATGCAGGAACGCGCGCGCCTGCTGGGCGGCTCTTGCGTCGTCGAGCCCGCGCCGGGAGGCGGCACGCGTGTCCACGCAGAGCTCCCACTCCACCATGGTCTCGCTGCCGCATCCTGATCCGGCGCCGGTCCGCGTCCTGATCGTCGACGATCATCCGATGGTCCGCGAGGGACTGCGGAGCATGCTCGAGCCTGCCGGCGTCTGCGTGCTGGGCGAGGCGGGAACTGGAGAGGATGCGCTCCGCATGGCCGCCGCGCTCGGGCCCGAGGTCGTCCTGCTCGACCTCGAGCTACCCGATCTCGACGGGCTCGCCGTGCTCGAGCGGCTCAAGGCCATCGAGCGACCCATGGCCGTGCTGATCATCACGATGCACGACGATCCGGCGCTGGTCCGGCGCGCGGTCGAAGGGGGAGCCTCGGGCTACGTCCTCAAGGGCGTCGGACGCGGAGAGCTCCTGTCGGCGCTCGAGGCGGTGCGGCACGGCGGATCGGTCCTCGACCCTTCACTGCTTCGCGCCACCCTGTCCGAGCCCAGATCCGAGCCCACGACCGGCGAGGCATTGACCTCGGTCGAGCAGGAGATGCTGCGCCTGGTCGCCCAGGGTCTGACCAACCGGGAGATCGGCAAGCGCCTTCACTGGAGCGTGGGAACCGTGAAGAAATATCTGCAGCGCACGCTCGAGAAGCTCGGGGCCGCGGATCGCACGCAGGCCGCGGTCGAGGCCGTCAGGCGCGGTCTTCTGTCCTGATCGGGCCCGCTCTAGAGGGAGAGCCCCAAAAGCCGCCCTCCCAGGTACGCGGCAACCAGCGCCACGAGGCTCACCACGACGGCGGCACGCAGAACCCTCAGGGACCGCTCGATGTCTCCCGCGACCGGCAGATCACCAGCTCCGAGCCGATAGGTGCCGGGCTTCTCGAGCTGCACGCCGAGGGCACCCGCCATCGCGGACATCGTCCAGCCCGCGTTCGGGCTCGCGGTGTGGCCGCGGTCGCGACTTAGACAGGCCAGAGCCCCACGCCCTCTCTCTCCCACGAGCGTGGCGCCGACGACGAGACTCAGCCCCGCGAGGCGCGCGGGGATCAGGTTCAAGAGGTCGTCGAGGCGCGCCGCGCTCTTGCCGAAGTACTCGAGCGGTCCGGTGCGATAGCCGAACATCGCGTCCGCGGTGTTGACGACGCGGTAGATGGCCGCGCCGACCAGACCTCCGGCGAGATAGAAGAGCGCGGGCGCGACCAGGCTGTCTGTCAGGTTCTCCGCGACGGACTCGACCGCTGCCGACGCGACGTGCCCCGCGTCGAGCCCGGCCGTGGGACGACTCACCAGGTGATACCCGACGGCTCGGCGAGCCGCCACGAGATTCCCACGGTGGAGCTCGATCGCGACCTCGCGGGCCGCCGCCACGAGCCCCCGAAGCGACAAGAGACACGTGAGGGCGAGCGCTTCGAGAAAAAGCCCGGCGAATCCGAGACGCTCGCCGAGAGTGGATACGAGCGCTCCCCCCGCTCCGGCCAGCCCGGCGACGCCGATCGTGAGCGCGGCGCCGCCGGCCAGCAGGAACGCGGGCGAGCCGCGGCAGAGCCGGCGCCGGCCCGTCCCGAGCAGGCGGCCGAGCCACGCGACCGGATGGAAGCGGTTCGGAGGATTGCCGAGAGCCAGATCGATCGCCAGGGCCAGCAGCAGAGCGAGAGGCTTCGCGACGTCGGGGCTCAGTGCCGGGGAAATGACAGCCTCGCGAGCTTGGCGACGGCGGCGACGTCGACGGCGCGCGCCACCGCGTCGGCGAGCCGATCGTACCTGTCGCTGGCCGGCGTGCCCCATCGCGGGTCGACAGCGATCCCCTTTCGCTCCGCGAGGAATTCCAGCAGCGCGCGGCGCAACGAATCGTTCGCGAAGAGCCCATGAAGGTATGTCCCCACCACGGCCCCCGTCGAGCTCACCGCTCCGTCCGCGTCGCGCACCGGGCCGCCGCCACGCTCCACGATCGTGAACGGCGTCGGCGAGCTTGGGCTCGTCCGACCGGAGTGAATCTCGTAGGCGACGACTTCGCTGCCCGCGGCTCTGGAGAAAGGCCCGGACGCCTCGCCGACCCGGGCCCGCACCCGGACGGTCGTCTTGCCCGGCGCGAAGGTCGTGACGACCGGCAGCAGCCCGAGCGCTTTCGTCCTGACAGCGTCGGACTCGACTCGATCCGGGTCGTGCACGGCCTCGCCGAGCATCTGGTAGCCTCCGCAGACGCCGATGACGGGCCGCCCCTCGGCAGCCGCTCGCTGAATGGCCTGCGCGAGGCCCGAGGCGACGAGCCAACGGAGGTCGGAGACGGTGCTCTTGCTCCCGGGCAGCACGATGACGTCCGCCCCGTGGACCTCGTCCGCGCCGTGCACGAAGCGCACGTGCACGCCGGGCTCGGCGGCGAGCGGCTCGAAGTCGTCGAAGTTCGAGATGAGCGGCAGCCGCACGACGGCGATGTCGATCGTGCCGGGCGCGCCCCAGCGGGAACGGTCGTCCAGGTCGAGCGAGTCCTCGGAGGGCACGAGCCGCGATTCGAGGTACGGGACCACGCCGAGCACCGGTACGCCCGAGCGTGCGCTCAGCTCGGCAAGCCCCGGGGCCAGCACCGTCTCGTCGCCCCGGAATCGGTTGACGATGAGGCCGCCGACCCGCGCGCGGTCCGGCGGATCGAGCAGCGCGAGCGTGCCGAGGAGCGCGGCGAAGACCCCGCCGCGATCGATGTCGCCCACCAGCAGCACCGGCGCGTCGGCCATGCGGGCCACGCGCATGTTGACGATGTCGCTGTCGCGCAGGTTGATCTCGGCCGGGCTCCCCG
>Ga0137403_10002013_pt1 | contig 25346 bp, 22 predicted proteins | sample CZOMad2_1_16fung_FD_122057 | JGI IMG/M metagenome (GOLD analysis project Ga0137403, IMG submission 122057) | Vadose zone soil fungal communities from Angelo Coast Range Reserve, California, USA - CZOMad2_1_16fungal (Hybrid Assembly) | ecosystem: Environmental > Terrestrial > Soil > Vadose zone... | reverse complement strand
ATGCGCCCCCCGAGTTTCTGAAACTTCTTCGGATCACGCAGAAACTCGACCAGCTCCTGCACTTCATCCTTGGCTTCCTCGACTCCGGCGACGTCGCGGAAAGTAATTTTATTTTTGTCGCGGGCCAGCATGCGCGCTTTGGATTTGCCAAAGTTGAGAGCGCCCTTGCCGGCCATGCGGATTTGCTGGCGGAACAGGAAATAGAGAACGAGGAGAAAGAGCGCGATGGGGAGAAAACTAAGAACGGTCTGGGCGAACAGGTTCGATTCGGCGCGGATGGCCGGTTGAATGCCGGCAGCGGCAAGTCGCTTCTCCAGATCGGGACTGAAATTCAGATCGACAATGGTGCGAAACTTCACCGCCTGTTCGGCGCCGGCGGTTTGTTTGCGGTAATAACCGATGAGAGCCCGGGTGGGCTGGCCTTCCTGAACGAGCAAGGTAACTGGGAGGTTTTTGTCGCTAATGATCTGCTTGTTATCGAGGAGCTCGATAAAGCGGTTGTAGGGGACGTCCTCGACATTCTGGTAACCACCGTTACGAACAAGCAGGGCCATGCCGATGAGGCCAAAGGCAATGGCAATAAGAACGATGCCGCGCCAGTTAAAGTTCGGCTCGTTATTGCGCTTATTATCGCGCTGGGAATTGCGGTCGGGTTGCGCCATTAGATTCGGTGCGCGGAATTACCGCGCTAGAAAAGTTACATGAGCGGGTGGGCAATGCAATTAGCAGGAGTCACGCCTCGGTAGGTTCGACAATGATTCGGGGTTGGTGTTCGAATGGGATGTGGATATATGGAATCTGGCAGACGACGGGCAAGATGCCCCGTTGGCTGGACAGCCAAGATGGCTGGGTACGAAGGGGAGAAGGGAGGCGGTACGGTCATTGCGTCGACCGAGCCTTAGAGTAAACTTTACCCCCAAATAGCAATGGCCGAATTGATAGCTCAGGTAGCCGATAGAATTGATCGCGCAGTGCAGCGCGTGACCCCTCTTGCGTATCGCATGCAGCGGAAGGGTCGCCGCTGGATGCGGCGGGCCATGCGCAAGCCTCGGAGCGTTTCGGAAGGGCCGAATTTGCTGCCGTTGTTGATCCAGGTACTCGCCAGTTTTTCGAAAGCGGATGGCGTTTTGCTGGAAGAAGAGATCGACTCCAGCCTCGGCTTCCTGCGTTACGATTATCCGGAGGCGGTTTATTCCGAGTTGCGGCAGCTGTTTCGGCAGGCCCTTTACGAGCAGCAGGATTTAACGGCGATGGCGCAAAAGCTCAGTGTGCAACTGAGCACCGACCGCAAGATCATGCTCGGGGTGCAGCTCTACGATTTGATTTCGCAGGCGGGCCTGAAGCAGGAGCAGGTGGTGCAATTTTATTCCTTCATGTCGCAGCTCGGCATGGCGGCGCAAGCGATCGACATCGTGTACCAACTGAACGCGAGCGAGGAATCGGACCCTGGAGTCTATCAGCGCGGCTCTTCGCCCCTGGAATCGATCTCATTTGGCAACAACGGCCAATCCGACGTGATGTTGAAAAGCCTCGGTGCCAGCGACCGACTGCTGGCATTTCGCTATCACGATTTGATTCTTTTGAAAAATTACAGCTCGCAAAGTGTGTCGGTGCGAAGTCGGCCATTGGCGCGAGGCGGGTTTTGCCGCATTTATCCGGGCCAACGCATTCTGGTGGGCGACCAGGTGCTCAGTTATCAGGAGCTAGCGCAATATTTCAACGCCAAGAAAAACGTTTCACTCCCGCAAATTTTCATCCGGGTGAATCGCGACTCCGATGAAGTCGAGCTGGAGCGGGCGCGTTCACGTGAGGCAGCCTTGGAAGTCACTTTCGGATTAAAAGTGAAGGTGAAGGCGCTGAAAGACGTCGATGCAGAACTCAACGGCACACGGTTGCGGGCCGGGACTTTGGTGGAAGCGACTCTGCAGGATCGGATCGTTTTTCATAACGATAGCGAGCTGGATCTGCTCGATCTGCGCCGCCGCGCCCGGGCGCTCGGCGGTCGTTTTCAACTCAAGGCCTCGAAGTCGGAATATCTGGTTTCGAACAACCCTAGTCTGCTCGAAGCGGACGATATTTTGCTCTCGCCGGGGACTGCTGGCGATGTGTTGCTAAAGATTTTTTGCGATTACGACAAGCGTATCGGCACGCTCGAAGTGCTGGAAGCTGATCGCCCAATAATGGTGGGTGAGACCAACGTGCGGACCGCCTCGCCGTTAAAGGATGGCGATACCATTCGCATCGATGTTGGGCAGTTCCTGAAGTGCAATTTTTCCGAGCGCATCATCGAGGAAGAGCGCAACATCATTCGCACCCTGGAGGTAAGCGAGGTCACGCATCACTTCAGCAGCGGCGATATCGGGCTAGAGGGCATTTCCTTCAATGTCATGCGCGGGGAGCTGGTTTGCGTGATGGGGGCGAGCGGTTCCGGGAAAAGCACGTTGCTCAAGGTGTTGGCCGGACAATTGGAGCCGACTAGCGGTCAAGTCCTGCTCAATAACCAGCAGCTTTATCCGAATCTCGATCAGCTCAAGCGTTACGTCAGTTACATTCCGCAAGAGGACGCGTTCGATGAACACCTGACCATCGGCGAAAATTTGCAGTTCGCGGCCGCGATTCGCTCGCCCCATTTGTCACGACGCGATCGGTCGCGCCGCCTTGAAGGAAAATTGGTTGAGCTCGGTTTGAGCGAGCGACGCGATGCGGTAGTTGGGACCGCGGTCAAGAAAACGCTGAGCGGCGGCGAACGCAAACGACTCAACATCGGTCTGGACATGATCGGTTCGGCGGACGTTTATCTTTTCGACGAGCCGACCTCGGGGCTGAGCTCAAAAGATTCCGAGCACGTCATCGAAATTATTCGTTCGATGGCGCACAACAAAATCATCATCGTCACTATTCACCAGCCGAGCTCGAAGCTTTTCCAGATGTTTCACAAAGCCATCCTGCTCGACAAGGGCGGCCGGCTGGTCTTTTTCGGGACCCCGACCGAGATGCTGCGTTATTTCGCGGAAGCAGAGCACCAGCACCAGTTCGGCGCTGATCTGGGGGCGTGCGCGGCCTGCGGAACGACCCGGCCAGAATTTATTTTCGATGTTTTGGAAACGCCGCTGCGCGATCTGAGTGGCGATATTATTTACGAGGAGAACAATCGCGGCCAATTGGTGCCGGCGCGGCGTTACGGACCGGAATTCTGGCGGGACAAATATGAGGCGTTCCGGCTTATCCAGGACGTTAAGCAGGTTTCCTTGCGCAAGGAGCCAGTGGCGCCGTTGCCGAGCGCGCCGTTGCAAAGGAAAAAACGGGTGCCGTTTCGCTGGCACGACGAATGGACACAATTGCGCACGCTCCTAAAAAGGGCCTTCATCAGCAAACTGCGCAACCGCGGCAATCTTGTCATCACCATCGGGGTCGCGCCGGTGCTGGCCTTTCTAATCGCAAGTTTGTTGCGCTACTCCGATAGCGGCACCTACGACTTCGCTTCCGCCTATCACATTCCAACGTTTCTCTTTCTTACTCTTATCGTCGCGATGTTCCTCGGGTTAACCAATAGCGCCGACGACATCATTCGCGATCGGGTCGTCCTGCAGCGAGAGCGCAATCTCAATGTCAGGCTGCCCTATTATATTTTCGCGAAAACAACTTCGTTGGGCGTCTTCGCGCTGTTGCAATGCGTTCTCTTTGTCCTTATCGGGAATTACATTCTCGAAATCCGCGGGATGTTTTGGATTTACCTCGGAATCGTCTTCATCACGGCGATGGGTGGGGTCGCCCTCGGCCTGGTCGTTTCCTCTCTCGTTTCCGATCCCAAGACCGCGGCTAACATCGTGCCGCTGGTTCTGATTCCGCAGATCATTATGGGTGGCGCGCTCATTAAATATGAAGACATGAACCGCAACCTCGCGCTCGTCTACACGTTCACGCGCTGGTTTTCCGAGCATCCGAACAAGGAACAAAATAAGAAAATGGACAGCAAATTGCAGGTGCCATTCATTTGCCAGTTCATCGCCATGCGCTGGTCCTACGAGGAGATGATTGTGGCGCAGGCCAAATTGAATCCGGTGACGCGCCGGCAGGACCGGACCCAGCGCGAGATCGATCGGATCGTGGCTCGCCATGATACCCGCCCAGAATCAAGGAGACGCTTGAATGATTTAAAAGATACATTGGCGATGTTGTCGGGCCTGGAGGCAAAAACGCCGGACGATTTGGATCGATATCTCGGGGTCATTGATCAGGTACTAGATGGCAAGCAGCCGTTTGATCGCAGCCAATTTAAGGACGCCAATGGTCCGGTAACGGCGGAGACACTCTATCTAAACCAAAAAGTGTCCGATTTGATTTCGAACGCGGAGATGGAACAAAGCGATTATCGCCGTGGGGGAAAACCGAATGTGTTTTTCGGCCAGTACAAGCAGTATTTCGGGATGAAGGTGGATGTGTTCGTCTTCAACACCATCGTCTTGATCGGATCGAGCCTTGCGCTGCTCGGGTTGTTGCACTGGATTCTACGGCGGCAACTGGAAGTGCGAAGGACGTAACGCAAGCTTCGTCATCCCGAGCGAAAACGCTCGTCCGGCTCGGACCGAGCGATCCCGAGGCGAAATCTTTAAGATAACTTCCGCGGGATCCCTCGGCTGCGCTCGGGATGACAAAGTCGGCGAAGCGCAATAACATCGTAGCATGGCAATAAAACCCGAATTAGCGCGCTTGATTGTCGCGCCCAGCGACACTGACGCGGACATGCTTTACGCGACGCGGATTTTCATCGGCGATCCGTTTATTTTTCTTCAGCAAAAGGGGAAACGCATCCTGGTCCTGAGCGATCTGGAGATCGATCGAGCGAAGAAGAATGCAAAGGCGGACGAGTTTGTCATGTTCAACCAGCTCGAACGCGAAGTGCAGGGTAAGGCCAAGAAGGCGCCCCCCTACGAAAAAGTGCTGGCGCATTTTCTAACGAAACGTGGAGTAAAGCGCGCCCTTGTGCCGGCTAATTTCCCATTGGGCTTTGCTAACGAGATTAAGCGAAACGGAATCGCACTGGAAACGAGCAACGGGCTTTTCTGGCCCGCGCGGGAGAAGAAAACAGCGGAGGAAATTCGGCTGCTGGAGCGCGCCTTACGGATGACGGAAACGGGGATGAAACGGGGCATGGAAATCCTGAAGGCGTCAAAGCCGGGAACGGGGAAAAAATTGAAGTGGTCTGGCAAGACGTTGACTTCGGAAATTCTGCGCGCGGAAATAGACAGCGCAATTTTGCGTGCCGGGGGTGTACCGACGAACACGATCGTGGCCGGCGGCGATCAGGCCTGCGATCCACACGAACGCGGGTTCGGCCCGCTTCGCGCCGATAGCTTGATCATTCTTGATATTTTTCCGCGCGACGGAAAAACCGGCTACTGGGGCGACATGACACGAACGGTGGTGCGCGGCCGCGCCAGCGAGCAGCAGCGCAAGCTTTGGGAAGCGGTCAAGGCTGGGCAGACGCTGGCCCTGAAGCGGATCAAAGCCGGGGTGGACGGAATGAGCATTCACCAGGCAATCACCGAGCTATTCGAACGGCGTGGCTTTCCCACGGAAGTGCGCAATGGGCGCCGTGTCGGATTTTTTCACGGAACCGGGCACGGTCTTGGGCTCGAAATTCACGAATATCCCCGTCTGCAAAAGGTCGTGTTGAAAGCGGGACAATGTCTCACGGTCGAGCCGGGTTTGTATTATCCCGGAATCGGCGGCGCCCGCATTGAAGATGTGGTGATTGTGGAAAAAACAGGTTGTAGGATTCTGTCGAGGTTTCCGAAGCAGTTGGAAATTTAACACCTGTCATTCCGAGCCGCGCAGACAAACGTCAGTCCGGCTCGGACCGAGGAATCTCTCAAACGTCCGACAGCGCGACACCCTAGGAGGGGTCCCTCGCTTCACTCGGGATGACGGGCGCGGAAAGAAGCCAAATGAACGAAGCGATCTCGCCGGCGTCTAATTAGCAGACACACTTAAGACAGGTATGTTCTACCCAATCGGATACGGCGGAAGTCACTGGTTGCTTTATATTGGCGTGCCTTTGATTATCGGCATTTGGGCACAGATTCGCGTCACCAGCGCGTTTCGACGCTGGAGCAAGGTGCGCGCGAGCTCCAACATCACCGGCGCGGAATGCGCGCGGGAGATTTTGCAGGCGGCGCAAATTCACGATGTCGAGGTGGTCGAGACGAACGATTTTCTGGGTGATCATTACGATCCGACCAAGAAAAGGCTTTGCCTCTCCAGCAACGTTTACAACACCCCTTCGGTCGCGTCCCTCGGGATTGCCGCGCACGAAACCGGGCACGCCATCCAACATGCAAAATCTTACGCGCCCTTGAAAGCACGCATGGCGGTCGTGCCATTGACGATGGCGGCGTCGCAGATGCTGCCATTTGTGATAATCGGCGGACTATTTTTTCACATCACCGGTCTGATCACGCTTGGCATTTATTGTTACGCCATTCTGCTGGTCTTTCAGTTAATCACGCTTCCGGTGGAGTTTGATGCTTCGCGGCGCGCCAAAATTATTTTGCAGCAGATGGGGATTGTGCAGCCCGGCGCTGAGGTCGCGGGCGTAAACAGTGTGCTCAACGCCGCCGCCCTCACCTACGTCGCCGCCTTCATCGCCGCGCTCGGCAATTTGCTCTGGCTTCTCTCCATGCGCGATCGCAGGAGCTAACGCGTCCTCAGTTGAAAAAATGAATTCCGTCCTCGCTGCGCCGCGTCGAATCTCTGATTTGTTGTCGTCGGTTCCCGGTCCGAATGTTAAGAAAAGGAAACGGGCCATGGACCAGCCACGAACGGATGAAGACCAGCAACTGGTCGCGCGTACGCAGGATGGCGATGCCGGTGCGTTCGACCAGCTGGTGGTGAAATACACCCCGCGCCTGTACGGGCTAGTCTACAACATGACCTCGAATCACGAGGACACGAACGATCTCCTCCAGGATATTTTTTCCAAAGCCTACAAATCGATCCGCGGTTTCCGCGGCAAATCCTCCTTCTACACCTGGATCCATTCCATCGCGGTGAACATGACGCTGAATTTTTTAAAGAAACGCGGCCGCCGTTTTCACCTCAGTCTTGACGACGTGGACGCGAGCATTCAGAACGATAAGGAATTTCTCGAACTCACCCAGACCAGCAGTCCGGTGCGGGAGGCCGACCTGTCCGAGCTCCAGCGAAGATTGAACGAGGCCATGATGAAACTGTCTGATGAACACAGAGCCGTTGTGAGTATGTTTCATATTCAGGGAATGCCCCATGCTGAGATAAGTAAAATCTTGAACGTTTCTGAAGGAACGGTACGTTCACGGCTCTTCTATGCGAACCGGCAGTTGCAAAATTATCTGGACGAATTTCGCAAGAATCCGGTGACGTAAAGACAAAAGATGATGGACGAGTTCGACGACAACGAAATTGGCAGGCTGTTGCGGTTGAAAAAATACGAGCAGCCGCCCCCTGGCTATTTCGAGAACTTCCTGCACGAATTTCATCGCCGGCAACGCGATGAATTGCTCCGCCAACCGCTTTGGAAAATCGCGCTCGGCCGGGCGCAGGATTTCATGATGAGCCTGAACGTTGCGCGCCTCGCCTCTTACCAGGTGGCAGCGACGGCGGTGCTGCTTTGCGCGGCCGTGATCTCGCTCAAAATTTATCAGACCCCGCCAAGTCCGAACGTCGCCCACATTGCCCCTATTGTTCCAGCCCAAAGCGCGACCGATGGTGGCTGGAGTCTGGCTTCGCCGGTCTCCACTCGCATCACCGTCACTCAACCACGTTCGCATCTCTCGACTCACCGGACGGCTACGCCTCCGCGTTATGTGCTGGACAGCATGCCTGTGAGTTATGAGTCGTCGTTGCGGTTCTAAGCATCGCCCGACAGCGGTTCGGGCGGGGAAATTCGTGATGGGTTGGCTCTTTCTCCTCATTTTTGCCGTCGCCCCTTCGGTCTGGGCCGAAGATCAATCGGCCTCCAGCATTGGTCGCGAGGTCAAAGATATTTTCGATCGTTGCAAGAAGGCGGTAGTGAAAATTCATGGTGACGACGAACACAGCGAGCTTTCCGGCACCGGTTTTTTTATCGACCCCACCGGAACGATTTACACGGCCTATTCCGTTGGCGGGGAAGGGAACAATTTTAGTGTTGAGTTCGAAGGGAAGAAGCTGCCGGCACGACAGCTCGTAACCGATGTTCGGAGCGGCGTTGCCATCCTGAAAGTCGATGCCGCATCGCCGGCCTTGCCCATTGGCAAATCCCAAAACATGGAGGTGACCACACCGGTTGTTGCAATCGGCTACCCGCTCGATTTGCCGGAGACGCCCAGCCTCGGGTTAGTCGGTGGTTTTGATCGAAAATATCTTGGCTACTATTTTCACACCACGCATCTGCGGGTAAACGTAGCGACCCAGCGCGGAGAAGCGGGCGCGCCGCTCCTAAATATGAAGGGCGAAGTCGTCGGCATGGTTGCCTTCACTTTGGAGAATAATTCATCCTGTTACGCTTTGCCGATCGAAGCCGCGGAAAAAATCCGCAGCGATTTTCTCCGCTTTGGCGAAGTGCGGCATGGCTGGATAGGTGCGAAGTTGATGCAGGCGCTGGAGGGGAAAGGCGGCTCCTATGCGGAAGTGACCGAGATCCTCGATAGCACGCCGGCGGCGAACTCAGGCATTCAGCCGGGTGACATCTTGCTCCAAGTTGGAACCAGGGAAATCCATCAGCCTGACGATATTATCGACGCATCGTTTTTCCTCACTGCGGGCGAGAGCGTGCCCGTCACGGTAATACGTGGCGACGAGAAAATGACATTCAACATCCAGGCGGATTTTCATCCGGCCAGTCAACGGCCGCCCGTGATCGCACAGCCGAGCATGAATCAGGCGCTGCCGCTAAGGCTGCAGAAAGCGCCTGAGCGCACACCGTAGTCCGCCTAGGGACGCAGCTCCGGGAACTTGTTTGCGATGAGTGGCAGCAGCGCAAAAGTGGTTGCGTCGAATAAACCGTGGGCAATGACCGCCGGCCAAATCGATCGGTGGATGATTAAGATGATGCCGAGGAAAATGCCGATCAAACCGGCGGCGACGGCGGCAAGAGCGCCCATCGGCAAATGAGCACTGCCAAACGCAACCCCGATTAAGGCGATGGCAATGCTCTCGCCGGTGCGGGACATAAATGCGCCCGGCCAGAGGGCGCGCATTCCCGCCAGCGTGGCCGCGCGCCACAATTCCTCGCGTAAGCCGGCGGTAACGAAGCTGACCAGAGTTAGAGACAGCCAATAGTAAGCGCGATTCGTCCGTAATGCGCCGACGTCGATGAGCCGATCGATCCTTGGAGGATTCTGCAAAGCAAAGTTGCGCAACGATTCCACGTTCACCAATTGCGTGATCAGGAGAAAGAGGACCACGATGAAACCGGTCACGGCCAGACCAAGCCGAATCGCGATCGAATAACCGACACCCAGCGGCACCACCCACCACCCCGGTCGCCACCGCAACAGCAATTCATCGGTGGTCGCGCGCGAAGCAAGCCAGCCGAGGAGAAAGACAATGGTAAAGATGACCAAGTTAAGTCCGCAAACGATGAGCAAGCCCTGGCCACTGTGCCTCAGCAATGGATAGCGTGGAGTAAAATAAAGGCCCTGTATTAGTCCCGGAAAGAAATAGCCGCCGATCAGCAGGAAATGAATCCACCAACGCCAACGGGGCACCTGCGATTGCATCGGATCATTCAAAATGTACAGCTGAAAAAAGACGAGTCATCCCGAGCCGGACTGGCGTTTTCGCTCAGGATGACGACTCCAGCATCCGCCGAAACGCTTTTTCATCGATGATCTTTACTCCCAGCTTTTTCGCTTTTTCCAATTTGCTGCCCGCTTCGTCGCCTGCGAGCAGATAGGTTGTTTTCTTGCTCACGCTGCCGCTTACCTTTCCTGCGCGGCTGATGATTAATTCGGCAATTTCATCACGCGGCTGGCTCAATGTCCCCGTAATTACCCACGTCGTTCCGGTGATCGCCGAATCGCTCGTTTTTCGCGGTTCGACGGTTGGTTTCAGGCCCGCCTTTTTCAACCGTGCGATCAAGTCGCGATTGTGCGGTTCCTGAAAAAATTGATGAATACTCGCGCCGACCACTTCGCCGACGTCTGGGATCCGCTGGAGTTCCTCGGCCGACGCATTCATTAATGCTTCGATGCTCTGAAAATGAGCTGCCAGCTCGCGCGATGAAGTCTCGCCAACGTGCAAAATTCCCAGCCCAAAGATCAATCGCCAGAGCGGTCGCGTCTTCGATCGCTCGATGGCGTCGAGTAAATTGCGGATGCTTTTTTCGCCGGTGCGTTCGAGTTGGGAAAGTTTCGATGCATCGAGCATGTAGATATCGGCGACATCCCGGACCAGGCGCGCCTTTACCAACTGCGTCACCATCATTTCGCCAAGACCCTCGATGTCCATCGCGCCGCGCGAAGCGAAATGCTCGATTCGCCGCCGCACCTGGGCCGGGCACTGCGCATTGACGCAGCGCACCGCCACCTGCGCCGCATCCTTCACCACCGCGCTGCCGCATTCTGGACATTTTATCGGCATCCGAAATTTCTTTTCCGATCCGGTGCGCAAATCCTTCCGCACGTCCACCACCGCGGGAATGACTTCGCCCGCTTTCTCGACGATAACGGTATCGCCGATGCGAATGTCTTTGCGTGCGATCTCTTCTTCGTTGTGCAAAGTCGCGCGGCTTACGGTTGATCCGCTAACGAGAACTGGATCGAGCGCCGCCACGGGAGTGAGCACCCCGGTTCGTCCTACCTGCACCAGAATGTCATGCAATCTTGTTTGCACGCGTTCGGCCTCGTACTTGAAAGCGATGGCCCAGCGGGGCGACTTGGCGGTGAACCCGAGACGCTCCCGTTGAGCGAGCGAATCCACTTTCACCACCGCGCCGTCGGTTTGATAACGGAAATCGTGGCGCACTTTGTCCAGCTCCTGAATGGCTTTGATAATTGTCTCGGCTGAGGAGGCGGACCAAATCCGTTCGCTATGTGGCAGCCCGAATCTGTCCAGCAGGGGGAAAAGATCGGAATGTTTTTCCAGCTTGACGCCATCGACCGCGCCAGTGCCATAAAAAATGATTCCGAGAGGGCGCCTGGCCACAAGCGCGGGATCGAGTTGCTTCAACGAACCGGCTGCTGCGTTGCGCGGATTGGCGAACGCAGGCAGGCCTTGTTCGACGCGATCGGCATTCATTTTTTCGAACCCGTGCTTATCCATGAAAACTTCGCCGCGCACTTCAAGGACGGCCGGCGCATTCCCTTTGAGCCGGCGCGGGACTGAGCGAATCGTCAAAATATTTTGGGTGATGTCATCGCCGACGGTGCCATCACCGCGGGTTGCAGCGTAACGGACCTCGCCGTTTTCGAACAGGACCGAAACGGCGACGCCATCGACTTTTGGCTCGATCACCACTGGAATTTTCTCATGTGGGAGCAGCCGGGTGATACGCGCGTAAAATTCGGTTAACTCTTCGACTGAGTAGGTATTGTCGAGGCTAAGCATCGGCACGCGATGCGGTACCTGCGCGAATTGCTTGAGTGGTTGCCCGCCGACACGCCGGGTTGGCGAATCTTCGCGAGCGAATTGCGGATATTTTTTTTCAAGTTCGGCCAGCTCGCGGTAGAGCTGATCGTACTCGCGGTCAGTAATGGTGGGCGCCGCTTCCTCATAATAGCGACGATTGTGCTTAGTGATGTCGCGCCGCAGCGCTTCGATACGCGCACGCGCTTCCGCTTCGGTCATGTGCTGATCATACGAATGAGGATTCGCGAAACAATGGCCCTGTCCTTACGCGTTCGTCATCCCGAACCGCGAAGACAACGCCAGTCCGGCTCGGACTGAGGGACCTCACATAAGGTCGCGAAGATGCCAATGTACTTTGTGTGATCTCCACCGAATAGGTGAGGTCCTTCGCTTGCCTCAGGATGACGATGGGAAGATGCAAGCTTGCGCAACGGGATCCCTCGACTTCGCTCGGGATGACTGTAGCGGCGGTCTGTGACCGCCGCTGAATTTGCGCTTACATTTCGGGCGCCGGTCATAGACCGCCGCTACATACAAAATGGATGACGAAAAAATTCTCGGGATCGAGGGTGGAGGAACGAAGACGGCATGGGCGTTGGTGGCCAATGGCGCAATCATAGAGTCGGGAAAATTGCCGCCGTCCAACCTGCGCCTGACGCCGCTGGATCAGATCACGAAAATTTTCCACGTTTTGCCGCGTGCAGTAGATCGGATTGGAGTTTTTCTCGCCGGCTGCGTGACGGAGGAAGATCGTGCGGTTTTGCTGAAACTCGCGCGGGCCGTTTGGCCGAGGGCCAAGATCGTCGCGGGCAGCGATCGCGACTCGGGAATGGCGGCATGTCTGCGCGATCGCGATGGAATTGCGGTGAATGCGGGCACGGGTTCCTCCGTGACGGGTCGTAGTGGCCGGCAAATCGAAAAAGCCGGTGGATGGGGACATATTTTAGGTGACGCCGGCGGCGCATATTTCGTTTCCATTCGCGCCTTGCGCTCAGTGCTTCGCGAATACGATCTGCGCCGGGGCGAACGGGAGTTTGCGGCAAATATTTTGCGCGCTCTCGGCTTGAATAATTTCGATGAGCTGGTGCGGTGGGCGCAAACCGCAGACAAAATGGAGATTGCCTCACTGGCGCCGGTCGTTTTCGAAGCAGCGCGGAAGAGCGACGAAGCCGCACGGCAAATTATCGCAGCCGGTGTCAGCGCGCTGGTCGATTTCACAACCGCCGTTTCAATGCGGCTCCAGCTTGAGACTCCGGAAGTTCGACTGATGGGAGGCTTGTTCGAAAATCAGAAATTTTACGGAGTAGCATTCGCCAAGGCTCTCAGCGAAAAAATTCCCGGTGCGGAGGTAGCTCTGTGCGAATCCCCGCCAGAGGTGGGCGCGGCCTGGTTAGCGGCAGACGAGAGATTGCAATTGGCGAAGGCCGAGGAATGGGCTGCGGCGTTTCAACTGATTTCACCGACCGAGGAAGCGAATCCGAAATCAGCCAACCTCGACCGATTAAGTGCCCGCGAAATCGTGGAGCTTTTCGTGGCGGAAGAAAAATCGGTGGAAGAGGGATTGCGCCAATGCGTCGATCAATTGGCCCGGGCGATCGAATTGTCGGCCAGTGCGATTGGCAGTGGCGGGCGCATCTTTTACGTGGGCGCCGGGACGAGTGGCAGGCTCGGTGTTCTTGATGCCGCTGAAATTCCGCCAACCTTTGGCGCGTCAGCAGATTTGTTCCAGGGGATCATTGCCGGGGGCGCGCCGGCGCTGCGGCAAAGCATTGAAGGCGCGGAGGACGATGCGCGCTCGGGTGCGCTGGCGATGGATGAGCGCCGGGTCAAGCGGGAGGACCTGGTGATTGGGATTTCGGCGAGCGGCCGGGCGGCATTCGTGATCGGGGCACTGCGCCGCGCACAGGAAATCGGAACGCAAACAATTTTCATGACCTCCAATGTCCCTATAGCGGCAAGCGTGTCGCCTGCAGAGACATCAGCAGGCGGCACGGCTGCCTCTCCAGAAAATTGGGACCTTGTGATCAATCTTCTGACCGGCCCAGAAATCGTTACCGGCTCCACGCGCCTGAAAGCAGGGACGGCGACAAAAGTCGCGCTGAATATCATCAGCACAGGCGTAATGGCTCGGCTGGGACGGGTGCATGGAAATTTGATGATCGATCTTCAACCGACCAACAAAAAACTGCGCGAGCGAGCGATCGGCCTTGTCTCGCAGTTGGCGGGGTGCAGTCGCGATAGCGCGCGATCGCGGCTCGAGCGCGCGGACTGGAATCTGCGTGAGGCATTGAAGGAGGAGTAATCTTACAGGGATTCTGAGGCGCGTGCGCTCCCCAGAATTTTCTGCGGCGTCGGTCCCTTTCGTGAAACTGCTAGTGCCACAGAGCGGTGTCAGGATGCGATATTCGCACTGCGCGCGGCTCCAACGGAATCGGCTGAAAACGGGGAACAGAAATTGGAATGGTTTCGTGCACGGGAGGGCAGAGCACTTCCTTTCCATCGGTCGAACAGCGGCGACGGCGCGGCGGCATTGGGCTTTCGTCATCGAAATAGTCGCCGACTCGATACGAATTGAACACCTCCGCGGAAACGAGTTGCCAGCGAACGTGGCCAAGACGGTCACGAAGAGCGAATTTGAAGCAGACATCGATTCCGAGACTGTACGCGAAAGGCAAAGGCCGGCCGGCTTTCTGCACGATGGTCCCCTGGTAAGCGCAGGCAATCAAGAGCGGACCGAGGCAGAGAAAAAGAAAGGTTTGCAGTCGCACGAACGGTTGGGTTGCTTTCGAAATCAGCGGTTTTCGCCGGCGATAAAATTTAGTATTTCAGCCAACGCGGAAGCAATTTCGAAAAGTGGCCATATTCCATAAGCGCAGTTCGGCCTTCTGACACGAAGTAGGGTAAATTCAACTCAAGGAAACCATTATGCTTTGGACAATATTTGTCATTCTACTGGTGCTCTGGCTGCTTGGTTTGGTCAGTTCATACACGATGGGCGGATTCATTCACATCCTGCTCGTAATCGCGGTCGTGATTCTGATCATCAACCTCATCGGCGGCCGGCGGACTTTGTAGCCCGATGAAGCCCGCGGGCATTATCGGGATCATCTTAATTATCGTCGGCATCATCGGGTTTGCTTACGGTGGGCTGGGCTGGACCACTGAGAAAAAGGATGCGCAACTCGGCCCCATTGAAATCAAGCATCAGGAAAAACACGGTATCGATTTCCCGCCGATCTTGAGCGGACTTTGTGTGGTCGGCGGGATTGTGCTGGTGGTTGTGGGAAGCCGACAGACCTAAGTGCTGCGGACGGGTGGATCGAGCAGTCCCTTGCTCGATGTTAGACTTAGGCGGCGCAGCCGCACTTGTTCTGGCCATCGCCCGGCAGAGCCGTTTCGACAGGCTCAACGCCCTCAGTTTGCCGAAGTGCGCCCGATCCACCTAATGTAAGCGTAAGCTACTGGCGTTCGCCTTCAGCACCGCAAAGGCTTTGCTCCCTTGACGGTCGAGATAGAGCAGGACGCCGCGTTTAAAGGTTCCACCAGGCCCGAAAACCAAGCTGGATCATAGGTGAAAAAGTGAATCATCAACATTCCGAACGTCAGATCGGCGAAGTTGACGATGAAAAGAATTGCAACGTTCATTGAGGCGAGCGCGCACCACGCAATCATTCGTGATCTTTGCGAAATACTAAGCGGAAGAAAGAGCAGTTCCGCGACCAATGCTCCCCACGTCAAAAGGCGTAACCACGAAGTGGGCAATGCGAGCAAGAAATCGCGGGCGTGCCCGGGACGCGCCAGGGGATTGTTGAGAACGTGAAAAAGCGCGCTGCCATCGATCCAACTCGGGCTCTGCAGCTTCATCCAGCCGCTGAACGAGTATCCCGCCGCCAATAGTATCCAGGCTGTCCAGTAAACCATCGAAGGGAATTGCCATGGCCGGTTTGTGCATTTGCGAGTCAGCGATTCGCCAGTCGGGACGAGGAGAGTCAGCAAGAGGAGCAAACCGATGTACGGAATTGACGGATTGTTGATCAGATTGTTGCGATTGAAGAGACAGGCCCAGCCGTACCAAAGCAGGACGGCCACAATGCGCCGAAACAAGCCTGCTGCAAAAATCACAGACAAGATGGACAAGCCGGTCAGGAAAGTGCCAACGAAGGCCGGCGAATCAAAGTGTTCAAGCAGGTTCGGGAAAATTCCGTAGGTAAAATTCAAACGCGCATCGGCCAGCACGCCGCGATCGCTGAACACCTCAGCGCCATAAGGCACGAGTGCGACGAAGTGAACCGCGAGGTAAATTCCGAGCACGATCCGAAAAATCGCGAACTGTCTTGAAGATATCCGGATCATGGGTCGCATAGAAAGGTCCACGTTTTGTCGCGGCCGTGTGTCCTCGTTTGGATCGTCAGAGTAATGGGAGCGTTCTCCGGCAGCGCAAGTGTGCCACGAAGCGGTCCATGCGCGGCGAAAGCGTAACCCAGAACGGCACGTCGGATTGGTTCAGGCAAGCGTGGTGCAGCGGCAATTGCTGCACCGTAAACGTTTCGCCGATTATAGGGGCCCTTTAGACGGGAATAGAGTTCGGGAGTAATGGCAAATGAACTCTGGTATTCTCCGTTCGCAGTGATGCTGAAGCTCGAGGCGAACGGTTCGAGACCGTCAATGTCGCAAAAGACTTTTGGGCAAGGCGCCGCCACAGTTGCCGCACCCAGCCCTTTCAAGACGCGATAGCCGAGAATGTCGCCAGCCATTTGGGTGAGTCCGACAAGGAGAAGCCCAGCCGCAAAGAGGTTCCGCCATCTCATGACAGCGCTTCCTGATGGGTTGCGGCGCAACTCCAGCGTTTCTTGCAGCCGATACAGGTTGGCAAGAAACGAAACGGCGGTCGGTTTTGATTCTCATCTGATCCGTGAACATCACGAAAGGCGAGCAGATCCTCGAAGCGATCTTCTCGCCAATGATCGAAGCCACATTTCTTCGTGAAACCACGCGGATTGCGAAACGTGCCGAAGAACCAGTCCCAAACTGGGAGATCGGCGAAGTTCTGAGTGTGATGGCGATATTGGTGATGGACCCGATGGGATTCCGGCCGTTGCACGAAATAACCCAACCAATGGGGTGTGCGGACGTTCCAGTGGTAAAAATACTCGGCGATCGCGGTGAGAAAGGTGTAGTAGGCCGCAGCGCGAACGTTACAGCCGAGCAACGTATAAACGATTGCACTGCTCAATAGCGAATTGAGCAGAATCTCGACAGGATGTTTGTAGAAGCTGGTCAGGATTTCGATACGTCGGGGCGAGTGATGAAGTTGATGGCAAATGCGCCAGAAAAACTGTGATTCGTGGCGAAAACGATGCCACCAGTAATAAACGAACGTCGAGGCAAGGTATGCGATGCTGGCGGCCAGGAGGTCGTTGGTATAAGCGCTCAAGTGCAAAAGCGAAGAGTGCGCCATCCAGCGGTTCCAACTTCGTCCCGCGAGTACGACGATCCCGAGTTGAATTGCGTTGATTAGAAAGACGCGTGGCCACCAGGCGCGAACCGACGGTAGCTGCGCCGCTGGCCAGAGGCGCTCGGCAACGATGCAGCCGGCGGCGATGGCGAAAAGCAAAATGATCACGCCATGATTCTAGAATCGAACCGGAATATACCGTTAATCGATAATATGTTGATCGGAGTTCGATTTAAACGATGATCTCGAATTAACGTTCATCATCTCGAGCTCTTCTACCATGTTGCCAAGCATCGCGGCATCAGTGCCGCAGCGCGAAAGATGCCCTACGGCATTCAGCAACCGGCAATCAGCGGACAGATCTCGCAACTTGAAAGAACGCTTGGTCTTAAGCTGTTTCATCGGCGCCCGTTTGGTCTTACGACTGCCGGGCTCCGGCTTTTTGATGAAATCGAGGGTTTCTTTAGCGCATTAGTCGACCTTCCTGCTTACGTTCGTGGCCATGCAAGACAGCAGCTACGACTGGCTGCTCCAGCCAGAATTTTGCGGGATTATTTGCCGCAGCTCCTGGCTTTGTACAAGCGGCGTTTTCCCGATTTCAAACTTACGTTGTTCGACGCGAACCAAGGCATCGCGGAAGAGTTCCTCCGCAAAGGCGAGATCGATCTCGCAATTACGGAACTGGGAGCCAGGCCCGGAGTGTCGATACAATGCCATCGCCTAATCCAGGTGCCGCTGATACTCGTAATTCCCAAGCGAGCACCGTTCGAGAATCTCGCTGCGATTCTTGATCGAGATCCTAACTTTCCAAATTTGATTTCGTTGCCGCCAGACGAAGTAATCGCGAGACATTTTCAAGCTGGTTTGAGGAAACTGAAACTGGGCTGGTCGCCAACCATTGAGTTGGGCTCTCTTGAGTTGATCGAGACTTATGTGTCGCTCGGTCTTGGAGTGGGCGTTTCAATTGCCGCGCCCGGTCGGCAAATTCAAAAAGGGCTGCGTGTTTTGCCTTTGCCGAAATTCTCGCGCTTAACAATCGCCGCGCTCTGGATCGGAGAGTTGCCCGCGCTCGCGAATTCCTTTCTGGCGGACATCAAGAAAATGGCCGCACGAATGAGTCAGTAATCTCGCTCCTAGCGATCGTTCGCCTTTAACACTGCGAACGTCTTGCTGCCCTGGCGGTCGAGATAGAGCAGGACGCCGCGCTTTGGATCGGCTTTGCCCAGAGCTTCGCGGAATGACTGCACATTTGTGACCGGTTTTCCGTCCACTTCGGTGATGACATCCTCGCGCTCGATTCCCTGGGCGGCTGCGATGCTGTTATCTGCGACATTGGTCACGATTACACCCCGCGCATCGCCCAGATGGAGACGCTCCGATATTTCCTTCGTAATATCCTGCACCTGCAGCCCCAATTTTCCGACATCTTCCGGGCGGCCTTGTTCCGGAGGTGCAATCTCGTTCGACGCGCGCGCAATCTCATTTGGCAATTCGCCGGTCGTAACCGGAATTTCAATCGTCTGACCTTTCCGCCAAACTGTCAGCTTGACTGCCTGGCCAATCTTTTTCTTTAAAATCTCATGCTGCAATTGCGTGTCGGTCGTCACCGGCGTGCCATCAACCTTGGTGATGACATCGAACGGCCGAAGGTCACTCTTGTTCGCAGGCGCGTCCGCTTCGATCGTGCGCACAACCACTCCTTTGTCGATTCCCTTGAGCAAATCGCGCGTGTTCGGATTGTCGCCGACCGATTCAATCCGAATCCCGAGCCAGGGCCGCGCAATTTTTTTCCCGGCGACCAGTTGCTGGCCGATTTCGTTGGCCAGGTTGCTCGGAATAGCGAAGCCAAGGCCGCGGTTCAATCCATTAATCAGCGTGTTCATGCCGATGACTTTGCCGTCGATGTCGCAGAGCGGACCCCCAGAGTTTCCAGGATTTATCGAAGCATCAGTCTGGATGTAATCGGAAATGCTGTAACCCCCGTTGGTGAACAATTTGCTGCGGCCTTTACCGCTCACCACGCCGTAAGTGAAGGTGTAATCCAATTTAAATGGCGCGCCGATGGCGAAGGCGAATTGCCCGACCCGCACCGCATCGCTGTCGGCCATCTGCACGACCGGCAAGTCTTTGGCATCGATCTTGATCACCGCGATGTCGGTTTTCTCATCCGTGCCGACGACTTTCGCCGGGAATTCGCGGCCATCTTTTAATTTAACATCCACATGGTCCGCCCCCTCTACCACGTGGAAATTGGTAAGGATGTATCCATCAGACCGCACAATGAATCCGGAGCCTTCGCTCTGAATCGGTTGGAGATTGCGCGGACCGCGCCGCGCTGAATTATCGTCGGGCTGTCCTTGGAAAAACAAATCGTCGAAGTTAAACCCTTCGTTGCCGTCGTTCTTTTTCGAGACCTCGATGATGACGACGCTGGGCGCGACGATTTCGAAAACTTTGGCGAAAGCATTGTTCAGGGCGTGAACGACATCCTTGCCGGACTCCGCTGCGGCCGGCGGAACGGTAGAGGAGGATTCCTGCGCCAGAAGAGGCGAGGCGCTCAGCGCCCCGCAAAAAATGAGAGCAAACAAAAATCGCATGAGTTGGAATTTCGACACGATCGGACCACCGATTGTTCAAATGTAACCGCGCTTCGCAGGCACGCCACTCTTGCCAGCCAGCACCTGTAGCCGCGGCTCTGTGAGCCGCGCGCACGCGTCTCGCAGAGACGCGGCTACACCTGCAAGTTGACGCGATCTGCCGCCCTGCGTAGAGAAAACGCGATGCTGGCTCGGCTGCTTGTTGTCGCCCTGACGTTTTTTCCTTTGGCCGCGCGTGCTTGCGATCTCTGCGGCTGCTACACCCCGCAATTGGAATCGATGCCGAAAGAGAAAAATTCCATGTCCGGATTCTACACCGCCATCGCTGAGCAGTTCACCTATTTTGGTTCGCTTCAATTCGACGATCGTGAGGTTGCCAATCCCACCGGGCAGCGCTTGGACAGTTCAGTCACCCAGTTCGTGATCGGTTATGAAATTAATGATCGCCTGGCGGTGCAGTTCAACGCGCCGTTTATTTACCGCGACTTCCGTCGGCCGGAAGGGTTTGCCATTGACGAAGGGAACGTGAGCGGGATCGGTGATGTCTCGCTTTTGGTCAAGGCCGTGCTCTGGCATTTTGCTTCAACCGCGTGGCGTGAATTCAACGTCGAAGGAAAGAATCCGGTTGCAATCGAGCACGAGCCGGATTGCACGTGCTCAATTGTCGCGCTGGCGGGGTTAAAATTTCCGACGGGCGATTCGAGTCGCCTGGAAGAAGAATTTCATGAAGTGGAAATTCCGGGCGCGCCGGAGAACGCAATCCACGGGCACGATCTCACCCTTGGCACTGGCTCGTATGATGGGATTTTCGGCGTGCAGAGTTCCCTGCGTTACAAGAATTTTTTCGCAGAAGCCAATGGCCAATTCACTCTTCGCGGCGATGGTAGCCACGACTATCATTTTGCCAACGACCTGACTTGGAACGCGGGACCGGGATATTATCTGGTGCGTAAACGCGAGACTTTAGTTGGGTGCCAATGCGCCGTCTCCGGGGAAAGCAAGGATGTCGATCGTTTTCAAGGCCGCGCGGCCGAGGACACCGGCGTTACCTCCGTTTTCGTTGGCCCGCGAATCATTGCGTCGCACGATCAAATCAGTGGCGAGTTCGCCGCCGAATTTCCGGTATTGATGAACACGACCGCGTTTCAAGCTGTGCCGGATTATCGTTTGCACGCGAGTATCGCCGTAAGTTGGTGAAGATTTGGAGGACAACGCTCCTCGTTTATCGCGAGCTGCATGTTCATTTGGCGGTAGGGCGAGGCTTGGTAGGGCGAGACTCTGTCGAGCCGCGAAGACTTCGTTCTGGCGAAGCGCCAACACATTTCCACCACGTTGCGACCGAGCCCGAGCTGGCCGACGCGATTGATTCATTTCGCGGTTTTCCACAACTCGCGCGCGAATTAACCAAAGGCGCAGCGGTAATCGAGTACGAAATTGTCCGGCCCGATCACGCGCTCACTTCTCTCACCCGGGAATCGTCCTCACGTTTCTGGCCGTCACCTCATGACATTCGATCGGACCTTGATGAGCTAGCGCCGCCCGGGAAATACGATTCGATTTTCGTTTTCTGGCCCCAGCAGAATTTGAAAAATGGAACGGCAGTTCCGTGTGATGCCTGGGGTTTGGCGATCGGCGCAAGCAAATGGACCAACGGAGCGACTTATGCCGCTATTGCGAATGCACCTTCGTTCGCATGGACAAATGAGGCGCGCGGTGAAGTTTGGCTGCACGAGTGGTTGCACGGCGTTTGCGCGCATTTCGCGCAGCGTGGTCACGTTATGCCCGAGCGCGACGCAGATGGCGGCCGGCTGCACGGTTATGTGCGTTCACCGACGGCTGGTTGGACCGATTACTACCGTGATCTGATGAGCGGAAACGTTTTGGAAGGGGGAAAACGCCTTGGCATTCCGGCCGATGCGTGGATGGCGTAAGCCGCGTAGCCAAGTTTTCGGCCTCGAACCCGCGACGAATGGCGAAGGTGAATGACGAATGACGAAACCGCCGATGATCTTCTGTAGCGGCGCTTTATGAGCGCCGAATCCCGATCTGGAGAGTGCACACTAAGCCTGTTTGGCTCGGACCCGGGGTTCTGCATTCGGCGGCCGGCCGCGTGTTTGTTATAAAAGTCCGCGAGGGCAGTCATCGCCAGCACGCCAGCGGCGTGCGCTCCCCCGAAATTGAATAACCGTAGTGGGTCGGCGTCAGACGAATCCATTCAGGGGGAGGGAGTTAAAACAGGGTGCGTTGACACGATTGTTAACGACGTTAGGTTTTTTCTACACAAATACGAAAATGGTGAATCTCACCGATGGAATTGAGCAGGAAAAGGCGTTCCTTTCTCACGCGCCGGGCTATTGGGCGGGCAATGGGGGTATTGCGCCGGAACTTTGGAAAGACTGGAAATGGCAGCTGCAAAACCGCGTCACTAAGCTGGGCCAGCTGGAGGAACACCTTTCGCTGAGCGAAGAGGAACGCGCCGGCGTTTTGCTCTCCGGTGACAAGCTCGCGCTCGCGATTACGCCGCACTTTTTCAATCTGATCCCGCGCGAAAATCCGGACGATCCGATCCGGCGTCAGATGATTCCGCGGATCGAGGAAACGTGGGGTTCGCCCTACGACATGGCGGACCCATGCGGGGAAGACTCGCACATGCCGGTGCCGGGGTTGGTCCACCGATATCCGGATCGCGTGCTATTTTTGGTGACAGACCGTTGTGCTGCCTATTGCCGCTATTGCACGCGCAGCCGCGTCGTCAGCGGGGTGGGGGAACAGGAATTGCACACTGATTTCGAAGAAGCCTTTCGCTATTTGGAGCAGCATACCGAAGTCCGCGACGTGCTTCTTTCGGGAGGCGACGCGCTCCTTTTTAGCGACGGCAAACTGGAGAATTTGCTTAGTCGTTTGCGGGCAATTCCGCACATCGAATTCCTCCGCATCGGGACGCGGGTTCCGATTTTCCTTCCGCAACGAATCACGCCAGAGCTTTGCGCGATGCTGGCGAAATATCATCCGCTCTGGATGAGCGTGCACGTTAATCATCCGCGCGAGCTCACCATTGAAGTGAAAGAGGCGCTGGAGCGGCTGGCAAATGCCGGCATCCCGTTGGGCAACCAAAGCGTGTTGCTCGCGGGGGTGAACGACGATCTGGAGACGATGAAGACGCTCGTGCACAAACTCCTGATGTGCCGTGTGCGCCCGTATTACCTTTACCAATGCGACTTGATTAACGGTTCATCGCACCTGCGCACTTCTGTCGCGAAAGGGATCGAGATCATTGAAGGGCTGCGCGGTCACACCACTGGTTACGCCGTCCCACAATACGTCATCGACGCCCCCGGCGGCGGCGGCAAGGTGCCGATCAATCCCGGCTACATCCTCTATCACGACAACGAGAAGATCGTGATCCGAAACTACGAAGGAAAAATCTTCGAGTATCCCGAGACCGGAAACGAAAACATCCAGTTCGCGCCGCAACGCGAGTATCACGACGAGTATTTGTACTCCTGAACGCGCGCATACGCGTTCTCTTCTGTCATTCCGAGCGAAGTCGAGGGATCTCTAATTTAAAAAAGGGAAGAATAATTAGAGATGTCTCGACTTCGCTCGACATGACAAAAGGGGCGTGAGACAAGAGCAAAACCTCCAGTGCGAGGATTCGAAGGTAGGGCGAGACTCTCTCGAGCCGCGCCAATACCAATAGGGGTGAAAACTGAAAAAGCTCGTCCTCAATAGCCGTAGCTGCTCTTATTCGCTAGATGGTGTGAGCTTTCTCCGCTTCTTCATCTTTATCACCTGCGGTGCTCTCGCGTCGTCAGTGATTGGCGGCATTTTTGCCTTGTGTGGTGGCATTTGTCTCGCCGGAATTCGTCAGCTCTCTCTTCTGACGAGAAGTTAGTGGCTCGTTAGTGCGCTATGCGGCGGGCGTCGGAATGATCTGGGGGATATTTCTCGGTAGCGCGGCGATGGCGTTTTCTCTTTTACTTGCGACACTCATTCACATTGCCCGCGCCTAAAAAAAGAAAAGCGACGAGACAGAACCCTTCGTGAATGTTTTGGAACGCCAGTCCGGTTCGGACCGAGACATCTCTAACCGTTCGTCTGTATTTTTGAGTTAGAGACTTCTCGGTTACGCTCGGAATGGGACCCATTCGACCGGTGCTGGGCAGGGCGGTGCCTGTCCTCCTTTATTAAGCTCGCCTAGGAGTGCACCGTTACCTTCGTTTCCGTGCCTTTCTTCGGGTGGCCATCCAGAGGAGAGTACGCGCTGTAGGTGCCGCGTTTGAGTTGGACATGCAACACTTTGGTCTCGTTCGGCTGGAGATCGACCATAAACTTGTGGGTTCCGTCCTTGCCGCGGACCACGAAGTTGTGTTTTTCGTTTCCGACATTCTTGACTACGAACGCAGTCTTGCCTGTTTCCAGGCTCGTCGGCATATCGATCTTCTCGTCCGACAGGGTGACGTCGACGCGGCGAGCGTCCGGATCGGGTGTCACCGCGTCGACCACCTTGTTGACCACTTTTTTGGTGCCCTTGACCACTTTGTGTCCGACATTTTTGGCTGTGTCAGCCGCGTCTTCGGCCACTTCGGTTGCCTTTTCGACGGGCCCCTCCGCCCAGACAACACCCAGGGACAGCGCGACCGCAATAATGGTTGAAAGAGAAAGTTTCATAGTACTAAAGATATCGTATGCAGCCCGCGAATTAGCTGCTCCAGTAAGCGATCTCTCCGCCAATCACCGTCGTTTTCGCAGCGCCTGCTTGTCATGTCGAGCGGAGTCGAGACAGCTCTAAATATTCGTTGAACAGTTAGAGATTCCTCGGCTCCGCTCGGAATGACAGAGGGTGGTCAACGCGTGTCGTAAACGATCTCGCCGCCAATCACAGTCATCTCGCAGCGCGTTTTTAAAATCTCCGGCCCGGGAATTTTCATGATGTCGGCCGAGAGGACAGTGAAATCGGCGAGCTTGCCTACTTCGATTGAGCCTTTGTCGTTTTCCTCAAAGGCGGCGTAGGCGGCATTGCTGGTGAACATCCTGAGCGCTTGCTCCCGCGAGACGGCTTGCTCGGGATGCCAGCCTACGCCCGATTCGCCCTTAATGCTTTTGCGCGTAACCGCCGCGTAGAATTCGATCATCGGTTCGCCGCGCTCGACCGGGGCGTCGGACCCGCCGCAAATGATTGCGCCAGACTTGATCAGACTATTCCAGGCATAGGCGCCGGCGAGTCGCTCCATCCCGAGCCGTGACGGCGCGAAAAACAAATCGCTGATCGCATGCGACGGTTGCATCGAAGCGATGACACCAAGCTTGGCGAAACGCGGAATGTCTTGCTCGGTCAGAATCTGCGCGTGCTCGACGCGCCAGCGGACATCGTCCGCTCTTGGAGGGCGGCGTTCTGCGACGCCGGGCTCGCCGGAGCTCGCCCCTCCACCTGAAGCCGGCCTTTTGTCAGGTGGCACGGCTTTAAATGCTTGCTCGTAGAGGTCGAGAATTAGTCGATTAGCGCGGTCGCCGATCGCGTGCGTCTCGACTTGAATGCCACGGCGCAACGCCTCTTCAAACATCGGCCTCAGCTCTTCCGGTTTCTGCGTCAAGAAACCGGAAGTGTCGGCTTTGTCCGAATAAGGTGCGAGTAAGGCCGCGCCGCGCGAACCGAGCGCACCGTCAAAAATAACTTTGATCGTGCGCTGCGTGAAACGGTGATC